>Ga0079224_100003948_pt1 | contig 18963 bp, 13 predicted proteins | sample Stecom2015_FD_80414 | JGI IMG/M metagenome (GOLD analysis project Ga0079224, IMG submission 80414) | Agricultural soil microbial communities from Utah to study Nitrogen management - Steer compost 2015 | ecosystem: Environmental > Terrestrial > Soil > Agricultural land | place: USA: Utah... | reverse complement strand
GCGCCGCCGCGGCGGAATGTGCGAGGAAACGCTCACCCGCTCTCCGGGGCGCCCGGGCACGCGCGCGCAAACCTTGGCGACACCCGTCAGCCCCGCGGGAAATCACGGAGAGATCTAGCAGACAAAGGCGTCAACGTCCGAAACCTCTCGAGCGCTCCAAGCGCTCACCCGCTCGAAGCAACCAGACCTTCGTTGCCTGCCTTCCTTCTTCTCCGTGTGACGCGACCGGGCCGCCGCGACCGGAGCGCGTCTGGAGGCAACGCTGGCGCAGGGAGCGCCGCCGCGGCGGAATGTTGCCCACTGCTCCGCTCTGCGCGATCGGCAGGTTTGGTGCAGACGCGGTCAGAGGCAGCTTTCGGGCGAGGTCCTGCAGCCGATCGAGACGTCGGCTGGGAGCGACGGCGGGCCGCATTCCGAGTGGGGCGGCTCGGGCGCCGGTCCGCCCGCGAAGAGGTAGGCGAGGAGATGGATGGGATCGGCGATGTCGACGTTTCCGTCGCCGTTCGTGTTCGCGGCGGCGCGGCAGCCTGGCTCCTCCGCTCCGGCGAAGAGCCAGGTGAGCGTCCGCACGGCGTCGGCGATGTCGATGTTGCCGTCATCGTTCGCGTCGCCGCGCCGGAAATGCTTCACCGGGACGAGGAGCCCGATCCGGCGCTTGAAGATCGCGAACTCCTCGTTGTCGCCTTCGAGGACGACCTCGACCGCGATCTCGCCCGCCTCATTGATCGCTCGCGCCACGGAGACCTCGCGCACGGATGGGTCCTTCGCGACGATCAGGTCGTTCAAATCGTAGATTTTCGTCCCTTCCCAGAGCACCGCGTGCACGCCGCCTTCGGGCGCTCGCGAGACGCCGACGACGAGCCGCGCGTCGTTGACGTCGAACGCTTCGCTATAGCATTCGCCGCCGGGAAGAAAACCTAGGGGGACGAGGTCCTCCGCCTCCGCGTCGAAAAAGAAAGCTTCGATCGTGAAGTCCGCGAACGCCGACCTCCCGACGACGTCGCCCTGTTCGTTCAACGCCCTGCCCTCGCTGTTCATCGCGCCGGGAAGCGGACCGATTTGGATCGGCGTCTCGTCGGGAGAGTCCCAGCGCACCGCGAAGAAGACGCCCGAGCTGCCGCCGGTCACGCCGGCGATCTGGCCGAACTCGTTGATATCCCACGCGCTCCCCGTCGTGACGTCAGGGAAGAGCCCGGGGAGCAGGATCGGCTCCTCGTCCTTCGAGGGCCAGATGCAATGCTGCGGCCCCATGAAGTCGCTATCGCCGTAGCTCCCGACGATGAGGCCTGAGCCGTTCAACGCGCGCGCTGCTCCCGAGAACGCGCCTTCGATCATGGGAAGGTTATCCGCTCGACCGCTCTCGGCGATGAAGGCGACGCGCCCCGATTCGCCGACGATCCGGCCGTCGTTACCGATCGCGTGCGGGAAGCTCGACTCATCGCTCGGAGTCTCGAGGAGGATCAGCGATCCGGCGTCGCTCGTCCGCACACCTTTCGCCTCCGGATGGAACGGCTCGGAAGCGGCGTAGCCGACGATCACGCCTTGATCGTTGAGGCCCATAGGCGTGGCGAACTCGTAAGGCGCGAGCGGCTCGAAGAGGCGTAGCTCATAACGCGGAGGATCCGCCTCGATCGTGCGCGGGCCGGCGATGATCGCTCCGCAGGTTGCGCCGATGACGAAGGCACGAACGACGACGATCGAGGATGGCCGAAGGCGAGCGTGATCGGAACGCACGGACGAGGCTCCTTCGAGGGGTTTTCAGACGAGCTTCCTGAACCCGCGCGAGAGGGAGTGTATCGCTCGCCCTATCGCCTCGGCGATGTGCTGGAAATTAATTTCCACAGGATCGAAGGCTGCCCCCGGACGAGACGCGAACTGGAGGGCCGGGTCGTCCGCGTCGAGCTAGCGATCCACTGGAGGAGCAGGAGCTCGAGGCGATGCGTGAGCCGGGGTGCGATCGACGACGGCGCCGTTTCCGTCGCGCGTCGCAGACGCTCATCGAGAGTCGTCTCACCTTCGCTCCGATTCGCGTCGAGGCGCGGCTCGTGAAGCGTTTCTGGCTAGCGGCTCGAGGAGACGAGCTTCGAGCGGATCGGGTCGAGGCGCGCGGCTTGCGAGATTGGCCGGCAGTTGACAGCCAGGTCACTCAGAATCCGGAACCGTCGATCGAGAGCGCCTCCGATGTGAACTGGTCGAGTGAATTGTAGGTGAAGGTCACGACCGCCCCCCGCGCGGCGTTTGCCTACCCGCCAGCCGTCCCGCCCGTAGTGCCTTCGGTCGTGCTCTCAGGCGGCGCGCTCTCGCCCGACGTGCCCGTGGTCGCCGCGCCTCGAGGACCCTTCTCGACCTTCTGGTTCGAGAGGACGACCCAGCGGCCGTCGGCGCCGAGCCATCCTTCGATGCCCGTGCGGTGGAAGAGCGTGCGCAAACCGGGGAACTGGATCTCGAGCCCTTCGACCGCCTTCTGCGAAGCGAGGATGTAGACCGGCTTCTCGCTCTTCAAATAGGCCTCGAGGCGTTGTCGTGGCGCATCCTCCGGCGTGCCTGGTGGAGCCGTCGGGTCGAGGAGCGGAAAGTGCTCGTGCGGCGCGCCCAGGTAGTAGTCGAGCTCATGGAGCGCCGTCGCGCCGTAGCTTGCGATCGGCACGTCGCCGAGCTGCGACTTCACCGATTCGACGAAGAACCGCGCCGATTGCGCGCGATCGATGACGGGCGCCGAGAGCTGCGCGATGAAGAGAAAAAAGAGCGCCGCTCGGGCGGACTCGAAGACGGCCGACCCGCGCTCCTCGCGGTCGACGAAATACTGAACGCGACGAGCGAGGAACCACGAGGCGACGCCTCCCGCAGCCCAGAGAGCGAGCACCGTGCCCATGGTCGTTCGATCCGAGAACGCTTCGGCGAAACGCTCGCCGAAGATCTTCGGCAAGGCGCCCGCGAGCCAGAGCCCGGCGACCACGACGGTGAGATAGATCGGCAGCCGAAGGACGCGCGGTAGAAGTCGCGTCGTGCCGACGAGGAGGATCGACTCCCACACGGAGTAGACCTCGAGCTCCTCGTAGAGCGCCGCCGGAATGAGGAGCGCGAGCGGCGGCCAGAGGTAGAGGAGAAAGCTCGAATCGTACGGAGGGATGAGGACGAGAAGGAGCGCGCCGCCGAAGACCCAATAGATCGCCGCGCGCTGCCCGGGTCGCGCGGTGCGGTCTTTGCCGTGGAAGACGCCGATCGGAACGAAGAATGTCCAGGGCAGAAAACCTAGGACGAGAAGGACGGGATAGCTGCCGAGGAATCCTCGCGGAGCTTCATCGGCGCCGATTCCGAGATGGCCTGCGAGCACATAGTCGTCCCAAAGCTGCGCGCGGTGCTCGATCCCCGCCGCGATGAACCAGGGCGCGGCGATCGCGATGAAGAGGAGGAGAAAGGCTTTTCCTCCCATGGCTCGCCGCCACGTCGCGCGGAGGTCGCCCACGCCGCCGCGAAAGAACGCCGCGAGCGTGAAGGGCAGGACGACGAGGGCGACGGCGATGACGACCGGGCCCGACAGCGCGGCGAGCGCGAGGCCGATCCACAAGCACGCGCTCCAAAGTCGCGAGCCCTTCACCTGATCCACGCGAGGCGAGAGACCGGCCAGGATGAATCCTGCTGCGGCGAGCTCGCAGAAGGTGGTGAAGAGGAGCTCCGGGCCGATGCGCGTCGCGTCGAAGAAGAAAAGCGCGGTCGTCCCGTGGAGCACCGCGCCCAAGAACGCGATGCGACCATCGAAGAGCGCTCGACCGATGAGATAGGTGAGCCACACGCCAAGGAGCGCGCAGAGGACGAGCGGCACGCGATAGGCGACGAGCGGCGGCACGCCGAGCGGATCGAGCGCGATGCGCGACCCTTCCGCGAGCCAGAAGAAGAGCGGCGGCGTCTGGAGGTGCGGCTCTCCGCCGAGCCTCGGGAAGACGACCTCTTGCCAGCTCTCCGCCGCCTGGAGCTCGTCGAGGAGGAGCGCGTGCCTGACCTCATCGCCCCAAAGCTCGCGCCTCGATCCGCTCCAGAGGGCGAGGATGCCACAGAGGACGAGTCCGCCGATGAGGATCGACGCGCGCGGCCCCGAGAACGGCCGGGGCGCTTCCGCGTCCGGAGGCTCGTCGGGCGCGGGGGGCGTCGAGGCCTCCTGGGGCTCGAGGGGCGGGGAAGGAGAGTCGCCGCTCGTCTCGGCAGCCTGGGTCTCCTCGTTCGGAAGAGGCGAGGGATCGGTGTCGCCGGGTGGCTCCTTCGGTTCGTTCACGTCGAGTCTCGAAACCTCGCGGCGGGGTCGTGCGGGCGCGGTCTCGCGCTGGCGGCGGGGACCGGCTTGGTGTACCAGAACCGCACGGCGCAGGCAACCTGCGCGCCCAGGCGAACGAAGCACGGACGGCCCGCGCGCCGCGTCGGGAGCGCTCTCCCGCTCGTCGCGCTCGCGCGCTCGCGGCGTCACGTCGGACAGCGAGCTGCGCGCGCTTCGCCGCCGTGTTTCGATCGGGACAGGTACGCCGTAAAATAGGCGCTCCCGTGGCGAGACTCCCCGTCCCCGAGAAGAGCGCTCGACGTCTCTTGCGTCTCCCGCGATCAGGTCTCCTGCGAAGGAGGACGCTTCATGCGCCCACGTGCTCTCCTAATTTTCGCGCTCGTTCTTGCTCTCTCGCCTGGCGGATGTGGGCGTACTCCGACGATCGAGCCCAAGGATCCTCTTGCGGAAGGCTCTGGCGAATCTCCCGCGCGCCGATCCGTCGCCTCGAACGCGGAGGATGATCGAAGGACGCCCGACGTCGGCGAGCGGGCGGCGAGCGCGGGAGCGAAGGCCTTGCTCGCCGACGCGCGCGGAAGCGAGACGTCGCGAAGCGAAGGCGCATCTTCCGAGACCGAACCGGCGACGAGCGACGCGATCGAGACGACCGACCCGCGCGAGTCGACGTCGGATCCCGACCGACCGTCGACCGCGACGGATTCGACGGATGAGCCGGAAGGCGAGCGAGTCGCCCAATCGTCGGCGTCGACCTCGACCTCGACGAAGGTCGCGTCTCCCGACGAGGCGAGCCCGGCGCCTTCCTCTTCGAACGACGCCTCGGGCGAGGCGAGCGATGCGACCCAAACCCCGCCTGCCGCGTCGACCCCCGAAACCACGCTCCCGCCACGCGGGCAAGCGCTCTATTCCGAGCTTCGCGAGCTTCGCAAACGCATTCCGATCGTCGTCATCGATCTGGGCCGACCGGTCGCGGAGGTCGAGCGCGACGTCCTCAGCGCCATCGAGAAAGGCGAGGCGTTCCTCCGAGATTTCGGAGACTCGACGCAAGGGGCGTGGGTGCGTGCGACGCTCGGACGGGATTATCTGCTTCGGGTCCGTCGTTTCGAGGAGGAAGTGCGCAACCGGGTGAAAGCCGATGCGGAGAGCCTTCCACGCCAAGAGGCGGAAGAGGAGATCGAGAGAGCGGTGAAAGAGGAGCTCGCCGTCTACACCGCGCGCATGCGGAAGCTCGCAAGCGACGCCTACTCGAAGGCGCCGGCGGGAAGCGAGGCGCGCTATCTCGCGCTCCTTCTCCTCACGGACTTGAGCGAGCGCGACTTCGACTGCGAGAGCTCGCTTCGTTACGCGCGGCAAGTGCTCGCGGAGTATCCGGACGCCGCCGAGCGCGGAAACGCCATCCTCGATGCAGGACGCGCGCTCTTGTGCCTCGAACGTTACGAGGAGGTCGCGCGTTGGGCGGAGGAGATGAGCGCGCGATACAAGGGCGACAAGCAGTGGGTCGACTACGTCGAGCTCCTCCTCGACTCGTACATGGCGACCGCGAATCTCCAGGGGATCCTGTCGCTCATGGACACCGTCCGTTCGGAGTTCCCGGCGCGCGCCGATGCGACGGACAGCGCGCACTACTCGCTCCAGTACCGGACGGAATGGGCGACGAGCGGCTTCTGGTCCGGATTCGCTCGCTACGCGCTCGGGGACATCGAAGGCGCGCGCAAGGACTTCGTCGAGAACAGAACCGTGATCGATGCCTGGGAGGCGAAGCTCGAGGCGGAAGGAAAGAAGCTTCCTCCGAAGGCGCAGATCTGGCGCGACTTCCGCACGATCGATTACATCTACTTTCTGACCGAGCATCACGGGAAAGATCGACACATCGGCGAGACGTGCCAAGGCCGCGTGGAGACGACCGACCTCACGACGGGAATCCGCTGGGTCACGCCTCGATCGATCACGTTCCCGGAGGCGCGCGGAAAGGTCTTCGCGCTGCTCTTCCGCAAGACGACCCCGCGGGACGCCCGATCCGCCGCGTTTCTTCAAGAGCTCGACGCGATCGTGAAAGAGAATCCCGATGTGCTCGGCGCGATGATCTCGTTTCTGCCCGGTCGGATAGGACCTGCCGATGCCGACGAGCGGGTCGAGGTCCTTCGCTCCGAGCTCGCTCAGCTCGAGGTCGACCTGCCCGCCGGCTTCGACATCACGCCCAACCAGTGCATCCACCGTTCGCTCCACGGCACGGTCGGCACGGCGACGTTCATCCTCTACGACCGCGAGGGGCGGCCGGCGTGGTACCTCTTCGATCCACGACCGATGGACCGGGCGCTTCTGCGGAGCGTGATCGCGCGCGTCGTGAAGGAGACGAAGGCGGCGGACTGAGCGTCTCGCGGAACTTCTCGAGCCGAGAGCGACGTTCCGGCTTCCTTGCCCTCGGCCTCGAGCGGGCGGGTCTCGAGGAAGCTCTGCGCAACAGCGAAGCGACCGCGCCCGGGTGGACCCGATGCGCGGTCGATCGAAGCGTCTCCGAGGCTCGAGGACGCGCCCGCTAACCCGCGACCTGACGAGAGCGCGGGCTGCGGCTCTTCGTGGGGTGACGTTCCATGCCCCGGCGGACCACTTGCGTGACCTGGCCGCCGCCCGCGTGCGTCTCGTCGCGCTCCTCCTCGGGCCGAGCGGCGCGAACCGAGCTCGCCGGCTCCGTGAAGCGGTAGCCGGACGAGACGACGAGCACGCCGCCTTGGGAGCGCGTGAGATGCTCGGAGCCGACGGAGTCGCTGATCTCGACGTTGTCGGGGATCTCGACGTTCTCCTCGACGATGACGCGCTCGAGCCGAACGTTCCGGCCGATGCGCGCCCCGGGGAAGACGATGCATCCGTCGATCACGCTTCCCTCGCCGACCGTGACGCCGGTCGACAGGATCGACTGGTCGATCCACGACGGCTCGACGTCGCAGCCGCTGGCGATCAGGTTGCGACCAGGAAGCCCGCCGTCCTGGCGGATGCCGGGGTAGACGCTCGGCAGCCACTCGTGGAAGCGGGAGCCCTCGGGCCAGCGCGGATCGTGAAGCCCGAGCGGCGCCGGACGGCGGAGGAGATCCATGTTCGCCGCGTAGTAGCTGTCGATCGTCCCCACGTCGCGCCAGTAGGGCTTCTCGTCGGGGCAGATCAGCTCGAGCGGGCAGGAGAGGACGGCGCCCGAGTCGAGCGCGCCCGGAAGGATGTTCTTTCCGAAGTCGTGCGCGGTCTTCTTCTTCGAGTCGTTGATGAGCTGCTGCACGAGGAAGCGCGTCTGGAAGCAGTACACGCCCAAGTTGATCTGGCAGCGCCCATCCTTCGCGTACGGCGTCGGATCGCTCGGCTTCTCGACGAACTGGCAGATCTTGCCGCCGGCGCCTTCGACGACGCCGAACGCGGAAGCCTGCGACGCATCGATCCAATCGGTGAGCACCGTGATGTCGGCGTCGCTGTCGATGTGGATGTCGATGAAGCGGCGGTAGTCCGCTCGATAGATGTGGTCGCCCGAGAGGACGAGGACCACATCGGGGCGGTAGTAGTCGAGGAGGTCGAGGTTGCGGTAGATCGCGTCCGCGGTCCCTTGGTAGTAGCCCGTTGCGGTGCGCATCTTCGGCGGCACGAGCTCGATGAACTCGCCGAGCTCCGAGCTGAGGAAGTTCCAGCGGGTGTTCTTGTGCCGGCCCAGGGACAGCGAATGGTACTGCGTGCAGACGTGGATCTTCCGGAGGCCGGAGAGCACGCAGTTCATGATCGTGAAATCGATGATCCTGAAGTTCCCGCCGAACGGCACCGCCGGTTTCGAGCGATTCGCCGTGAGCGGATAGAGGCGCTCGCCGACCCCACCGGCGAGGATCATTGTAAGCACCTTGATGTCGCGCATTAGACGACGCTCTCCCGTTCAACCCCGATCCCCGACGGCTTTCCATCGAGAATGCGGTGGACCGTGTCCTTCAGCTCGCTCAGATCGGCGGACTTGATCAGGTACGCGTCCGCGGGCCAGCTCATGAAACTGTCGCGATACGCGCTGTAGGCGGAGTTGATGACGATCGGAAGCTCGTTGTTTTCCTCGAGAATCCGATTCATGGCCTCGATCCCGTCCATGCCCGGCATGCGGATATCCATGATCACCAGATCGACGATCTGTTTCCGCGTCGCGTCGATCGCCTCTTGGGCGCTCGCGGCCGTGACGACCTCATAGCCTTCATCGCGAAGCTCGCATTCGTAGAGCTTGCGAATCGCTAGCTCGTCATCAGCAATCAGAACGGTCTTCATGGTCTCCTGATTCCTGTCGTTGGGACCGGCCTGCGGCCGCGCGGGGAACGAATCGCGCTCTCGTCGAGCGGCAGCTTGATGGTGAATATCGACCCGAGCGGATCGCTTGCTTGAGGCGCGGTCCGATCTGAAGGACCGTTTTCGAACACGATCTGGCCGCCCAGACCGCGGATCGCTTGCTGCGCGATCGCAAGACCAAGACCGGTGCCCTCCGGCTTGGTCGTGAAGAAGGGCTCGAAAATGCGCGTCTCGGCTTCGGGAGAGATGCCCGGCCCGGAATCGGCGACGCGAATCTCCGCTGTGAAACCTCGATGCTCGGTCGACACGCGCACGCGTCCACCCGGCCCCGCCGCCTCGAAGGCGTTACGGAGGATGTTAGCGAGCGCGCGGTGAAGGACATCACGGTCGACGGGGCAGGGAAGCGGGTCGTCGCCGAGCTCCATCTCGAGAGCGATCCCGCGCTCCTCGGCTCCAGCTCGAAACGCTTGCGCGCACGCGTTCGCCTCGTCCCGGACATCGAGAACGGTGGTCGCCTCGAACTCGGGCTTCACGAAGTCGAGCGTCTCGCGCAGGAACTTCTCGAGGCGCGAGACCTGGTCGACGATGATCGCCACCTTGTCGCGCGCCTCGGTTCCGAGACCGTTGTCGCGGAGGAGCGATCGCGCGAGACCACCGATCGCGACGAGCGGATTGCGGATCTCATGCGAGACTCGCGCGGCAAGCTCGCCGATCGCGGAGAGCTTCTCCGCTCGGAGGAGCTTTCGTTGGTGCGCCTTGAGCGTGCTGTTCGCTTCCTGGAGCTTCGCGACGCTCTGGCGTAGCTCGTCGTAAAGCTGCGATCGTTCGAGCGCGATCGCCGCGTAGTTCGAGAAGGTCTTGAGAAGCGACAGAGACTTCTCCGAGATCGGCTGGCGCGTGACGAAGTTGTCCGCGATCAGCACGCCCGCGAGAGTGCCTCGCACCCAGAGGGGGACGACCGCGACGAGATCCGCGCCGAGAAGATCGCGAAGGAGCCGGTCGGCCGGCGCCTGCTCGACGCTCAAATCGACGAGCGCCGGGCGGTTGGAGTCGATGACGCCTCGCAAGCTCGCGCTCGCATCCGAAGGATCGAAAAGGATTCGCGATGCGATCTCTTGCGTCTGCGGGTCTGGCGGTGCTTTCGCGCCGGCCATGTCCTCGTAGATCGCTCGCAAGCTCGGCAGGTTGAGCTCCGCGAGACGCGACCAGATGCGGTGGGCATCTTCCGTGCTCGACGGGCCGATGCCGAACGTGCCCCGGAGCTGATCGCCGCAGGCCTCGAGCAGGAACGCTCGGTTGAACCCGAAGCCCATTTGCGAAGTGACGGCCACCAGGATGAGATAGATCACCTCCTGGCTGCTGACCGAATCGTAGAGCGTGTCGATGATCTCCTTCATGCTCGTGAGCTGTTGGAGATGATCGACGAGCGTCTCCTGGAGCCGCTTCTCGCGCGTCTCGTCGATGAAATAGTGAACGAGCTCGCTCGCCTCTCCGCTCCCGCGCCCGAGGGGGAAGACGAGGTGGCGGACGTAGAACTCGTCGCCGCCTTCCCTGCGCAAGCAGAAGAGCCGACCGGGAGGCGATTCGCTCACTTCCGAGACGATCGCGGGCGGCAGGCTGACGAAACGCGAGCGCGATGCGAGCCGCTCGAGCCCGGCGCGGACGGGGCGCCCGCGGGCGAACTCGCCGCCGAACCAGGACGAGGCGAGCTCGTCCATCCAGGTGACCACGCCAGCGGCGTCGGAGACGATGATGCCCACGCCAAGATCGGCGCCGATGCGGGCGAGCAAAGCAGGCTCTGGCGTCTCTCGAGATCCGGGCACGGAAAGATCTCCTCCGCGCGATCCGCCCGATCGCGCATCCTCAGCACCGAGGTTCGCCGTGCCCACCTCCGTGTGGGAGGGAGCGTACCCGAATGATCCGCTAATGTCCATGTACTCCGGTGGCGCCCACGGGACAACGAGCCAGGTCTTGCAAACGGGGCGCCTCCGGGTCGCGACGCGGGGACGCGCGCGTTCGCGGGGATGAGGCCGCCCTTTACGAGACTATCGGGCCGCGAGGCGGGGAGACTGTGGGGCGGGTTTTCGTCGGGCGGGCGCTCGACGAGGGCGTGGAGCGGGCTCCGGCGCGCTCAGAGGGGGGGCGAACGCCGGACGCCCGCCCGAGCCGGTGGATTCAGCCGCCCGGGCCGGTCGGGTGGCGGGGTGTGAAAGGGTGTGCAGCGAGCCGGTAATCCGTGCAGGCTTTCTCCCGGCCCGCGCGAAAAAGCTCGCGCCGCATGCTCGGCGCGGGCGGGTTCACGCGAGCCGTGCGTTCACCATCACTTGCGCTTCGAACGAAGGAGCGAGAACGCTCCGCCGCCCGCGCTGATGATCGCAAGCGCCATGGCGAGAAGCGCCAGATTGAACTCGTAGCCGTTCGGAACCGGTCCTGCCTCGGTCACTTGTCCCGCGAGGAAGAAGCCGTTCTCCCAGTGGACGGTCCAGATCGCGCCGGCCATCACGAGCGCGATGAGGAGCGCGCCGATGCGCGGAAGGACGCCGAGCGCGACCATCGCTCCGCCGCCGATCTCGGCGATGATCGTGAACCAGGCGACGGCGAGCGCCTGTTCGATTCCGAGATTGTTGGCCAGATGATCCGCGAAGCCTTGAGGGCCGTCCAAGATCTTCCGCACTCCGTGAGCGATCATGATGCCCCCGAGGGCGAGGCGGAGGAGCAGTAGCCCGAGGTCGACGGATTTGTTCATGGGTCGAGGCCTTTCTCGCGATGGGTTCCCGATAGCTCGGCGTCTCTCGTTTCGGCCGGTCAAACTACCGCGCCGATCCGTCGCGTGCAAAATCGAACTGCCCCGACACGCGGCCCGTCACGGGCTTTCGGGCGGTCGTTCCACCGAATCGTGGAGGTGGCAAGCGACGACGCGGCCGGAACGTTCGAGGAGCGCCGGAGCCTCGCTCAGACAGCGGCTTACGCGCACGGGGCACTCGGGGGCGAAGGAGCAGCCTTGGAGCTCGGGGCGCGAACCCTGGGCGCTCGCTGGCAAGTCTCGAGGCGCGCGAGGAGGCTCGTCCTCGGCGCCGGGATCCTCGAGCCGCCGTGCCGCATCGACGAGACGTTGTGTATAGGGATGGAGGGGATGGTGGAAGAGGTCGGCGGGCGCGCCGAGCTCGACGATCCGACCGCGGTAGATCACGGCGACCCGGTCGCTCATCCGCGAGACGACCGCGAGATCGTGGCTCACGAAGAGCCAGGCGACGCGGAGCGTCCGGCGGAGCTCGCCGAGAAGCTCGAGGATGCGCGCCTGGACCGTGACGTCGAGGGAGGAGACGGCCTCATCGAGGATGAGGAGGTCGGGCTCGAGGATGATGGCGCGGGCGATCGCCACTCGTTGACGTTCTCCGCCCGAGAGCTCGTGCGGAAAGCGGTACCCGAGCGCCGGATCGAGCCCACAGCGGACGAAGGCATCCCGCACGAGCGCGCGCCGCTTCTCGCGATCGCCGCGCTCGTGGATCGCGAGCCCCTCCTCGACGGCGGAGCCGACGGTCTGGCGAGGATCGAGCGAGCTCCAGGGATCCTGGAAGACGAGCTGGAAGCGCGCGCGGAGGGGGCGAAGCTCTCGCTCGGGAATGCTCGCGAGATCGATGCCATCGAAGACGACGCGGCCGGCCGTCGGCTTCTCGAGCCGCGCCGTGAGCCGCGCGAGGGTCGACTTGCCCGAGCCGCTCTCGCCGACGAGGCCGACTCGCTCGCCGGGCGCGATCTCGAGCGAGACGCCGTCGACGGCGCGCACCCGGCTGCGGCCGACGGCGTACGTCTTCGCGACGTTCTCGATCGAGACGAGCGGACGGCGAGCCGCGGAGGATGCCATGGGGCTCACGTCGGATCCTCCCTGCGTCGCTCGACTCGCGGCGAAGGCGCGGTGGGCGGAGAGAAGAGACGCGGACGCGCCAGGATGAGCTCGCGGGTGTAGGCCTCCTTGGGCCTCTCGAGGATGGTGGAGGTCACGCCGGTCTCGACGACTCGCCCCCGCTCGAGCACGGTCACGCGGTCGGCGTGCGCGGCGACGACCGACAGATCGTGCGAGATGAGAAGCACGGCGAGCTTGTCGTCGCGCCGCAGCTCCTCGATGAGCGCGAGCACCTCGCCCGCGACGGTCGCGTCGAGAGCGGTCGTCGGCTCGTCGGCGAGGAGAAGCCGCGGGCGGCACGCGAGCGCGATGGCGAGCATCGCCCGTTGTCGCATTCCGCCCGAGAGCTCGTGCGGGAAACGATCGGCCCAGCGATCGGGCGCATCGATGCGGACCTTCGCGAGGAGCTCGACCGCGCGACGACCCGCCTCGCGCCGAGAGGTGCGCGGCTCATGGGCTCGGATCGTCTCGGCGATCTGCGCCCGAATCGTGTGGAGCGGGTGGAGCGCCGTCCCCGGCTCCTGGAACATGATCGCGATCTCGCGACCGCGGACCGTCCGAAACTCGCGTTCGGAGAGCCCGAGGAGCTCGCGCCCCGCGAATCGAATGGAACCTGCCGTGATCGCTCCGGGCGACGGAACGAGCCCGAGCACCGCGAGGGCGGTCATCGACTTGCCCGAGCCGCTCTCTCCGACGAGGCCGGCGATCTCGCCTGCGCCGATCGAGAGATCGAGCTTGTCGAGCGCGCGCACCTGGCCGAGCTCGCTCGCAAAGTCGATCGTGAGTCCTTCGATCTCGAGAAGCGGCGGATCGTTCGCCATCGCGTCCATCCGTCGATTCGTCACGCCGTCGCCCTCCGCGCGGGGGCGATCGCTTGCGGACTCGCCTCCTCTCGACCGATGCGTGGATCGAGCGCGTCGCGGAGGCCATCGCCGAGGAGATGCCACGCCGTGACCGTGATGACGACCGCGAGCCCTGCGGCGAAGGGGATCCACCATTCGGAGAAGATCTGTCCGCGGCTCTCGTGGATCATCCCGCCCCACGTCGGTGTCGGCGGCGTGATGCCGAGGCCGAGAAAGCCGAGCGACGCCTCGAGGAGGATCACGTTCCCGACGCGCAAGGTCGAGACGACGAGGATCGGCGTGAGCGCGTTCGGGAGCAAGTGACGAAAGATGATTCTCGGCGCGCTCGCTCCGAGCCCGCGCGCCGCGAGAAACCAGTCGCGTTGCACCAGCGAGAGAAGCTGCCCGCGCATGAGACGCGCGACATCCATCCAGGAGAGGAGCCCGATCACCGTGACGACGAGCCAGATCGAGCGGTCCTCGAGAAAGCCGACGCAGGCGATGACGAGAAGGATGGTCGGAAAGCAGAGGAGGGCGTCGAGGATTCGCATGACGAGGCCGTCGAGGAAGCCGCCCGCGTAGCCCGCGAACGCTCCGACGAGAACGCCTAGCGTGACCGAGATCGCGACGGCGAGGAGGCCGACGGAAAGCGACACCCGCGATCCCCACAGGAGCCGGCTGAAGACATCCCGCGCGAAGCGATCGGTGCCCAGGGGATGCTCGAAGCTCGGCGGGAGGAGCCGCGCGGTGTCGAGGTCGCCGATGAGGATCGGATCGTACGGCGAAAGGAGCGGGGCGAGGAGCGCCACGAGATAGAGAAGGAGAAGGAGCACGCCACCGGCTCGGACCTGACGGTTCGCGAGGACTCGGCTCCGAATGCGCGACACGGGACGCAGCGGCGTCTCGGCGGGGCGATCGATCGCGCGCGAGGCGAACAGCGGCCCGGCGAAGGAGAGCGCCGCGGTCGCGACAAGGACGAGCGCCGCGATGATGACGTCGAGCGCGGCGTCTGGCGTGAGCGTGCGCCCCTCGACGTATCCGCTCGCCGTGATCGCTTCGACGGCCTCGATGACGCGATCGCCGCGCCAGCACGCGAGCGCCACGAGCGAGCCGAAGAGAACGAGGCACGCGTATCCCCAACCGCGACGGCCGACGCGCGCGAGCGCGAGCCCCGGCACCCAGTCGGTCCAGCTCGGCGCGGGTCGAAGCGCGCTCATCGAGCTCTCCTCGTGCGCGGGTCGAACGCGAGATAGAGGAGATCGGCGAGCAGATTCCCCGCGAGCACCATGGTCGCGAGGACGAGGCTGATGCCGAGAAAGAGCGCTGCGTCCCGGGCGAAGACCGATCGCACGGCGAGCTGGCCAAGACCCGGCCAGCCAAAGACGCTTTCGACGATCACCGCTCCGCCGACGAGGAACGGCAGGCTGAGCCCGAGAAGCGTGAGGATCGGGATAAACGCGGCGCGGAGGACGTGGCGGATGAGGATTCGCTTCTCGCCGATGCCGCGAGCGCGCGCGGCGAGGATGAAATCCTGCCGGATGACATCGAGCACCTCTCCGCGAACGAACCGCGCCCAGGCCGCCGCCCCGCCCAAGGCGAGCGTGATCGCGGGCAAGACGAGATGGCGAAGCCGCTCGAGCCAAAGGTCCATGCCCTGGAGCGGGACGCCGCGCCGGACGTCCTCCATGCCGCCACCTGGGGCGATCTGGAAGCCGCCGCCCGCGAAAACATAGAGAAGGAGAACCCCGAGATAGAACGACGGCGTCGAGTAGAGCGCGAGCGAGGTGACACGGATCGCCCCGTCGGTCGCGGTGCCGCGACGGAGCGCCGCGAACGTGCCGATCGCCACGCCGAGCCCGAGCTGAAGGACGAACGCGGTCAACGTAAGAAGGAGCGTGTTCGGCAGCGCGTCGGCGAGGACGTCGGTCACCGGCTCGTGTCGAAGGAGCGACCAGCCGAGGTCGAAGGACGTCACGATGCCCAGGATCCACTCCGAGTAGCGCTCGGTCGCCGGGCGATCGAGCCCGTAGAGCTTGCGAAGCTCGACCTCCTCCTCGACGGTGTCCTCCGATCCCGCGAACGGCTCGCCGGGCGCGAGCTCGAGGAGCGCGAAGTCGATCGTCAGGACCGCGAAGAGAATGACGATCGCGACGAGGATGCGGCGAAGGACGAGCCAGACCACCGAAGCGCCGGGTCCCGTGACGTCAATCGCTCTCCGCGCGGGACTCGGTCCACTCATGGATGTTGTAGTTCCAGCCGAGCGGCTCCATACGGACGTTCTTGAAGCGCGCGTGGATCACGTTCAATTGCTGCGGAATGAAGAGAAAAGTGTAGGGATGGTCGGCGACGATGAGCTCCTGCACGCGCTTCCAAAGCGGGAGCGCCGTCTCGTAGTCCGGCGCTAGAAGGGCCTCATCGATCAGGCGATCGACCTCGGGGTTCGAGTAGCCGATCACGTTCAGCCGGCCATCGGACTTCCAGATGTTGCCGAGATCCATCTTGAGCGAGACGCCCCACCCGCCGAGGGTGGCATCGAAGTCGCCGCTATCGAAGCGCTCCTTGTAGACGGAAGCCTCGATGATCTCGAGCTCCGCCTCGACGCCGACCTTCGCGAGCATCGACTGGACGAGCGTCATCGCGTCCTCCTTCAGCTGATTGCCCGCGTTCGCGACGAGCTTGAACGAGAAGCGCTTGCCGTTCTTCACGAGGACTCCGTCCGTTCCCCGAGCCCATCCGGCCTTGGCGAGAAGCCGCGACGCCTCCTTCGGATCATGCGGGACGCGCGGCAGATCCTTCGTGTGCCCCCACAGAAGCGGTGCCACGGGTCCGTGGCATACGTCGCCGCGACCGTCGAAGAGCGTGCGCACGAGCTGCTCACGATCGATCGCCAAGGTCAGCGCCTTCCTGACATCGGGCGTCGCGAACAGCTCTCGGCGAAGGTTCCAGAAGACGCCGTAGTACACACGATCAGGGAGCGCATGCCCCACGAGATCGGGACGTTTGACGAGCTCGGCGTAGTCGCTCGCCGCAAGACGTGTCACGAGATCGAGATCGCCGCTCTTCATGAGGAGGACGCGCGTCTGCGCCTCGGGCACCGGACGAAAGACGATCGCGTCGATCGGCGGCCGCCCGAGGTAGTGACGATCGAACGCCTCGAGCCTGACGAGGCGACCTCGCTCCCAGGAGGCGAGCCGCCATGGGCCCGTGCCGATCGGCGCCTGGTTGAACTCGTGTTTCGCGAGCTCGCTCGCGGAGACGCCTTCGAGGATGTGGCGAGGGATGATGCGTCCCGCGGCTGCGTCGAGCATGCGGTCGACGTAGACCCGCGAGAACCGGAACTCGACCGTGTGCCGATCGACCGCCTTGCACGACTCTATGTTCTCTTTCAAACGGCGCAGGGAGCTCCCCGCTTCGGGATCGGTCGCGAGCTTGTGCGTGAACGCGACGTCGTCCGCGGTGAACGGCGCGCCGTCGTGCCAGACGACGTCCTCGCGCAGGCGAAACGTCAACGTGAGGCCGTCGGGCGACATCTCCCAAGATTTCGCGAGCGCGGGGGAGAAGGTGAAGTCGGGCTCGAGCCTGACGAGCGATTCGAAGATGAGGTCGGTGACCTCGGTCTCCGTCTGGACCGATCCGTAGAAGGGATGCAACGTTTTCGGGTCCGCCACGGTGCCGATGACGAGCGTCGACGTTTCGCTCGCTTGCCTTGGCGGTTGTTCGTTCGACGTTCGATCGTCCGTGCAAGAAGCCGTCGCACAAAGGGCGAGCGACACGACGAACGCGCGAAGCTTGCGGGGCCCAAGGCCGAGGGCGTTCGAAGGCATGGATCCTCGTGATGGGAAAAAGCGACCGGAGCGGACCGACCGTGCGCGTCGCGATCCACGTGGGCCCGAGTCTACCAGCCCCGCCCGGAACCCGAAACCGCGCACGCAGCCGCGAGCGAATCGCGCGCCCCGCAGGCATGAGTCCCTTGTCGCCGCGTCTCGCGAGGGGAGAATGGCGAACGACGAACGGGGAACGAGGAGGTGCTTCGTGACGACGCTTGTGCTGATTTGCGTGTCGCTCCTGGGTGGCGAGCCAGCGCCCGATGATGGTGTTCGCGAGCTCGCCCCCGTCGCCCAACTCGAAGGGCACGAGGGGGACGTCCACTCGGTGGCCGTGAGCCCGGGAGGGCGGCTTCTCGCGACCGCGTGCTTCGATGGCCGGGCGCGCGTCTTCTCGCTCGACGGTCGCGAGGTCGCGGTGCTCGAGGGTCACGAGGGGAAGATTCTCGGCGTCACGTTCTCGCCCGACGGCTCGCGTCTTGCGACCGCGGGAGAGGATCGCACCGTGCGGCTTTGGGCGCTTCCGCAGAGCGAGCCGCGTCCGATCGCTGGCGCCGGCGAGGACGTGAAGGCTTTCGCGGGCCCGTTCGGGAGCGCGGATGAGCCGGAGCGTTTCGCCGTCGTCGCCGATGCGGAGGCGCTTCGCATCATCGACCTCGCGAGCGAGGCGGAGCTCTCGCGCGTCAGCCTTCCGAGCCCCGCTCGTGCGGTCGATGCGTCGGCGGGGCCCGCGGTCTTCGTCGCCCTGCTTGGCGAGGATCGACGCTTGCGCATCTGGTCCGTCGCGGTGGCGGGCGGAGGGACGAGCGCCGTCGCACGACCGCTCGGGGACGGCGCGAATTGGCGGCTCGCGCGCGGAAGGGAAGCGTATCCGGAGGGCTGGACGTCGCCGACTTTCGACGACAGCGGTTGGGAGGTGGCGGCCTCCGGATTCGGATACAGCACGAACGACACCGAGCTCGCGACGGTGAAGACGCGCCTCGATGACATGCGCGGCGAGAGCGGCTACGCGAGCATCGCCATCCGCGCATCGTTCGAGGTGGCCGATCCGACCACCGTGCGGCGCCTCGTTCTGCGCGTCATCTACGACGACGGTTTCGTCGCCTGGCTCAACGGCAAGGAGGTCGCGCGGCGAAACGTCGAGGGCGAGCCGCCCGCCTTCGATCGATTCGCGACCGCGCCCGGCGAGCCGCAGGAGGTCGAGATCGACCTGACGGAGCATCGCGGTCTTCTCGCAAGCGGAAAGAACGTGCTCTCGATCCAGGCGCACAACGCGAACGCGACGAGCTCCGACCTCGTGCTCACGCCGCGCCTCGAGGTCGAGTCGGAGGAGAAGCCCATCCCGATCGGGACGTTGACGCTGGTGCGTGAGCTCGAAGCGGGCGACGCGACGGACATCGCGATCGGCGCGGAGGCAAGGTCCGTCGCGTGGATCGTCGACGGCCAGGCGAGCATCGCTTCGTTCGAGAGCGAATCGGAGCCTCGCGTGATCGCGGACCGAAACGCCACCGCGCTCGCGTTCCTTCGGGAGGGGAGGATCGTCCTCGGCGATGGGGATGGCCGCCTCACGGCGCATTCGCTCGACGATCCCGCCAAGGATCCTCGCGAGATCGCCACGCTCGGCGCCGCGGTCCGCGCGCTCGCGCCGGCTCGAGCGGCGGATCGGCTCGCCGTCGCCACGGAAGACGGCAAGATTCGCCTCATCGATCCTGCCAAGGGCGACGTGATCGCCGAGTGGGCGGATGCGGCGGGCGCTGCGGATCTCCTCGCGACGCGAGCGAACGGCGAAGGGGTCGTGTCGAAGGCGGGAGGCTTCGTCTCGGTTTGGCG
>Ga0079224_100003947_pt1 | contig 18964 bp, 19 predicted proteins | sample Stecom2015_FD_80414 | JGI IMG/M metagenome (GOLD analysis project Ga0079224, IMG submission 80414) | Agricultural soil microbial communities from Utah to study Nitrogen management - Steer compost 2015 | ecosystem: Environmental > Terrestrial > Soil > Agricultural land | place: USA: Utah... | reverse complement strand
GGAGTATCTACCGTGTCAGTTCTTGTACTTCAGATTGGATATCACTCAGCAAAAGCTCGCCTAAGGACATAGCGCGGAAAGTGAAAGACGGCTTAGGTTGGTGGCCGTTAATTTCTCCAACGGATCTATAAGTTTGTTTGATAAAGATTTAATGATATTATTCACGGCGGGTGCCGGCTATGAGGCTGTGAACTTTCGTCCTGAGCAAGTAACGGGAAAGCCCCTAAAAGATGCGGTCAGCCCACATACTATCGAATTCCTCCATAAAAACCTATCCGGAATATTAGAAGGCAAAACCCTGACACATGAGGTGTTTACCAGAGGCCGTTACTACCAGAATATCTATCGGCCCATTACGGATCAATCGGGCAAGGTCGAAGGCTTTGTAATGGTAGCCTTGGATGATACAGAAAACAAAAAGAAAGCTTTAGAGATCAAGCGCCACAATGAATTGTTCGCTATAGGAGAGGAGTTAGCTAATATAGGAAGCTGGGACTGGGATTTAGACACCAGAAACGTCGTGTTTTCTTCCAATACACTCCGTCTTCTGGGGCATGATCCCAATGTTCTTGAGAGAAGTTCGCAGGAAGTTTTGGAGTGGGTTCATCCTGATGACAGAATGATGCTAATTGAGTCTTTCCGGCAGATGCTTGATACGGGTATTTTCGAGGTCATGGAATTCAGGATGATCCGAAAAGATGGAAAAATGAGGATATTCCAAAGCTCAAGCACAAGGAGTCTGACTAAGGATGACCAAAGGAAACGTGTCATTGGGGTTCTTAAAGATGTCACCGAGAAGAGAAAAAGCGAACAAGACCTTCTCGAAAGTAAGGAAATCCTTAGGAAGATAGCGGATAGCATCCCGGGGCTGGTGATGAGATATGTAGAAAGCGAGGACGGTTCATCCCGGATTCAGTATGTGAGCAAGGGAGCAGAAGACCTATGGGAAGTCACTAAGGATGAGATTCATGCAGATGTAAGTATCGTTTGGAACAAGGTTCATCAGGACGATGTTATGGGGTTCTTACGGTCTTTTAAAAAATCACGGAACACCTTGGCACCATGGAACCACGAGTTTAGGATCGTGATGGATGATGGAAGGGTAAAATGGGTAAGTGTCATTGGGACACCGAAAAGCATGGATGAAGGGAGGTTATTGTGGGATATCTTGGCATTGGATGTCACTGCCAAAAAGACCGCTGAAGTAAAAATTGAAAGGAACATGGAACTGCTAACCTTCCAAAACACCCAGTTGCTCGACTTCTGCAATATTGTTTCGCATAACCTGCGGTCTCCCTTGGTTAATATGTCGATGTTAATCGGATTCATTGAGGAAAGCGGGGATGAGACGGAGAGGAAGGTATATATTGATAAGTTGAAGCCAGTGATTGAAGGTTTAAACGAAACTTTTGAAGAACCGGTGGAATCCATTCAGGTTCAGCAGGATCGGGAAATAAAGTCTGAGCATATTGATATAGAAGAAAGCTATGCCAAAATAATTGCGGGATTTGAAGGGCAGATCAAGTTGTTCAATGCCAACATCGAGACAGACTTCTCTGAAGCACCTGTGCTCTACTATCCGCCTAAATATTGGTCTAGCATTCTCCACAACCTTATCAGTAACTCACTGAAATATAGATCGCCGGGTAGGAGATTGAACATCACGATAAAAACTGCCCGGACGCAGAAGAAGGTCTTGCTGACTGTGAAAGACAATGGTCTAGGTATAGATTTGAAAAAACATCAAAATAACCTTTTCAAGATACGAAAAGTATTCCATAGACACCCGGATGCCAAGGGATTCGGTTTGTTTATAACCAAAGCCCAAGTCGAAGCCATGAAAGGCAGGATTTGGGTGGAGAGTATTCCTGATGTAGGAAGCACTTTCTTTGTTGAATTTCATAATCAATAAAAAATGAAATCTATTAAAAATCTTTTTTTGGTGGACGACGACGAGATCTTCACCTTTCTTACCAAACGCACAATAGAGGAAACCCGATTGGTTGATCAGATAAAGATATTCAGTAACGGGCAGGATGCCATTGAGTTTCTTGAGAAGGCTGCCGGTAACACGGAGCTTTTGCCGGAAGTGATCTTGCTGGACATCAATATGCCCATTTTGGATGGATGGGGCTTTCTTGAGGAGTTTATTTTGCTTCAGCCTACTATCGGTAAGCGGATTACCATTTACGTGGTGAGTACTTCCATCTCTCCTTTTGATTTGGAGCGTGCAAAGAGCATATCAGGTGTGTCGGACTTTATCATCAAACCCATTACCAAAGCTGGGCTAATCAATATTCTGGGAAGCTTGGCTCCGGATAATGACCCTCAATAACAAATTTAAAGGTAACTGAAATGAAAACGCTTCTGGTTGTTTTGAATTTGCTGCTGGTATTTCAGGCCCAGGCACAGGATGATGCTAGCCGTTCCGTATTCGTGGAACTAGGGGGACCAAGTCTTGTCTATTCATTTAACTATGACTTCCGATTTGATAAAGGGCATCTAGAAGCTTGGGGCATGAGAGTAGGTGCGGGAGGTTATAAGATAAACGAAGAATCACTTTTTACCTTACCAGTTCAAGTCACCAGAATTTTGGGAAAAAATAAAAATTATTTCGAAGTCGGCGCTGGGTTCACCTTTATCAACTACTCGGACACCTACACAGGATATACAGACCCTTATAATCCAGTTACAGAGCGCAAGGTAACCAGTAAGGATTATGATTTTATCCTTGAAATTGGAAAAACGCCTTCCATAATAGGTACTCTTAATATCGGGTATCGCAGGATTCCCGAAGATGGGGGCTTCACCTACAGGGTGAATGTTACGCCTTTATTTAATGGCAATGGGTTTTGGCCCATTTTCGCCGGCGTTGGGCTAGGGTATGCTTTTTAGGGTCTCCAGATGATGTTCAAAATGTCCGGGTATAATATAGATCAACGCCCTAGCGCTGGTGGGATTCCCGCTTACGGTCCCTTGCCTCCTGGCCGCTTCTTCGGTTAGATGCTTGACAAAATAAGCGATAGCATGCCGTGTATGATCAAAATCTTCCATAAGATCTGACAGAGGAATATCATCAAAATTGGCAGCGCGTACATATTCATCTTGGTCAAAGCCGTAGAAGGCTTGCTGTTCATTCCGTGCAATGCACAAGGCTCTGAAGAACATGATTTTTTCCGTGTCATTAATATGTCCCAGCAATTGCTTCAATGACCATTTTCCTGGGGCATAGGGCAGTACAGCATCTTCTTCCGTTAGCTGCTCCACTACAAAACGTAATTCTTCCACCTGCGAGAGTAATAGTTCGGAGACGTCGCTACCTCTTACTTTGGAGATATAGTCATCGAAATAGGCTCCATATTCGGTTTTTTCCGGTGCTGCTAACATAGGTAATAAAGATTTGAGGAATTGCACTGATTTTTTAACGGTAGCCAAGGTACAACGGCTGCGGTGACAATTACAAAGTTTTGAGGTCCCAAATCCCGAAATCCTTCAAAAACCTGTATCTTGGTTTTTTTAAACCCAAAACATTTTAGATGGAACGAAGAGATTTTATAGAACGCTTGGGCTTAGGCAGTGGTGCTTTTGCCCTCAGTTCCTTTTTACCTTTTGCCAGTCCTGCTTCACCTGAGGAGAAACGGGTTAATTACCTTCCTTTACAAAATCAACTGTCTGCTGATGTTGTGATTGTGGGTGGCGGATTGGGTGGCTGTGCTGCTGCGCTGGCCGCGCTTCGGAATAACCTCACGGTTATCCTGACTGAAGAAACTGATTGGATCGGTGGACAGCTGACCTCCCAAGGGGTCCCCCCAGACGAACATATGTGGATAGAGAGCCATGGGGCCACCCAGTTATACAGGGATTTTAGAAGTGCCGTCCGGGAATACTACAAAAGAAATTATCCATTAACTGCGGAGGCTATGAGTAGGGAAAACCTCAATCCCGGTGATGGTTCTGTATCCCGACTTTGCCATGAGCCCAAGGTGGCTTTGAGGATTTTGGAAGATATGCTCGCACCCTATGCAAGTGCCCGCAAGCTGTTGGTCTTGTTGAACTATAAAGTCGATCATGCAGAGACAAAGGGGAATAAGGTACTTTCTCTGCGGGGGAAAAATCGGCTTAACCGACAGGACGTCCAACTTGCCGCGCCCTACTTTGTCGATGCCACAGAGTTAGGGGATCTGTTGCCTTTGACAGGTACGGAGTATGTCACTGGAGCCGAAGCCAAGGATGAGACGAATGAATTGCATGCCGCGGACAAGGCTGATCCCAGGAATAACCAAGCTTTTACGGTATGTTTTGCAATGGATTATGTGCCCGGCGCCAACCATGTGATCGAAAAGCCGAAGGAATATGACTTTTGGAGAAATTTCGAACCTAAGATGAAAGTTCCTTGGTCGGGCAGGTTGCTGGATTTGCAATACTCCAATCCAAGGACATTGGAACCCAAAGTATTGGGCTTTCATCCTGAAGGAAAGGCTACGGGAGACACTTTAAACTTATGGAATTATAGGCGCATCATCAACAAAAATAATTTTGTTCCGGGCTTTTATCAAGGTGATATCACGATAGTCAATTGGCCACAAAACGATTATGTGCTTGGGGATATCGTAGAAGCCTCGGAAAGTGATTTTGAAGCGCATTTTAACCGTGGCAAGCAATTGAGTCTTTCCCTCCTGTATTGGCTCCAAACAGAGGCGCCTAGGCCAGATGGCGGTAAAGGTTGGCCGGGCTTGAGGCTGAGAGGAGACCTGATGGGTACGGATGACGGTCTGGCAAAATACCCCTATGTGAGAGAGTCCCGTAGGATCAAAGCGCTGTTCACCGTATTAGAGGAACATGTGGGCGCAGAAAACCGGGCTATGATCACCGGTCAAAAGAGTGGGAACAAAGCGCCTGACTTTTACGATAGCGTGGGTATTGGGTATTATCATATCGATCTACACCCGAGTAGTGGCGGAGACAATTATATTGACTTTCCCTCGCTTCCGTTTCAGATTCCTTTAGGATCATTGATTCCTGTTTGCATGGAAAACCTTCTTCCCGCCAACAAGAATATAGGAACAACGCATCTGACCAATGGCTGTTATCGGCTTCACCCCGTGGAATGGAGCATTGGAGAGGCGGTAGGTATGTTGGTGGAATATGCTTTAGCCAATAACGTGACTCCGAGAACAGTCCGGGAGGACAGCAGGAGGTTGGCGGAATTTCAAGACAAGATCCGATCCCAAGGTATCGAAACCCATTGGCCGGAAAGCCAATAATGGGATGGAATATGGTAAACTTCAACACAAAAAAAGCCCCGGATACCGGGGCTTTTATTCGTTGATGGATCTCGTTACTTGGGCAACACATTGGAAATCATAGATACCTTTTCAATGGGTTCGGTGGCGTTGGAATAGATCCTTACTACGCTATTTTGTTTTCCCATTTTTCCAGCGGAGTTAAAAGAGACTTTAATTTCTGCTGTCTTTCCAGGAGCAATGGGTTCTTTTGGCCATTTCGGAACTGTACAGCCACAGGTGGCAGCCACGTTGGAAATTACCAGAGGAGCGTTTCCGGTATTTTCCAATTTGAAGGTATGTTCGACTTTATCGCCTTGTTTGATGTCCCCAAAATCCTTCGAAGACTCCTCAAAGGTGATGATGGGGCCGTCCTTGACGGCTTTTTCTTCTTGGGCATTGGCAGCAAAGACCACCAAAACCATTGCCATTAAGAAAACTAGTTTTTTCATTGGATGTAATTTAGTTAATTTCTCTGTTCTCGTTAATATAAAATTTGGGATTAAAGTTCACCATAAATAGCTCTTTTGTCGCCCGGGTAACGGCGGTATATAGCCAACGCATATATTCTTTGTCCAGTTGGTCATCTGAGAGATAGCCTTGGTCAACGAATACAGCTTCCCATTGTCCGCCTTGAGACTTATGACAGGTGAGAGCATAAGCAAACTTGACTTGTAATGCGTTGAGATAAGGATCTTTTCGGATCAACTCCATCCGTTCTTTTTTGCTCTCTACATCCTGATAATCCTCAGACACAAATTTATACAAATCTTTTGATTGATTGGCATCCAGTGCTGGCGAATGCGAATAGAGGGTGTCCAAAATGATTTTGGCTTCAAATGCCGGTTCTTCCGGATAGTCTATCAGTTGGAGTTCAACGGTCGCAAATCGCAGCCCATATAGTTCTTCGAAGGACCTAATCTTTCTGACCTCTGCAAAATCACCATTCGCCAAAAAGTTGACCCGGTCCGAGTCGGCCATATAAGTGTAGTTGTTTTTGACAATCATGAGGAGATCTCCGGCATCTATTTCTTCTTCGTAGAAGAAAAGCGTCCTGCGGATATACTGGTTGTACTGGACAGCGGATCGGTTAGAACGGGTGATAATAATCGTGTTTTCTCTCCCAAACTTGTCATAGGCATACCGGAGTCCGTCCTCAAGTTTTTCACCGGTCATCCTAAAGAAGTCTTTAAAGCCTTTGGAAATAAAGCTGATCATAGGCTTTTCTTTGACAACTTCATTTCTGAGACGGGTCGCATTATAGAGGATGCCGGAATCCAGCTGTTGTCTCATTACTTCAGTGAGTTCTGCCTCCAGTACATCCAGCTTGTAATGACGGATCAGGTAGTCCTTTTGTAGTGCGGGGCTATTTTGACTGCCGACCGGGGGCAGCTGGGCTGTATCGCCAATCAACACCAGCCGGTTCGATTCATGCTGGAAGACATAACGGATGAGATCCATCAAAAGATTGCCTCCCATTCCCCCGTCGTCGGCCAGCATAGATGCCTCGTCTACAATGAAAATGGTGTTTTTATAGTAGTTTTTCACCAAGTCAAAGACCATACCCACGGAAGCCAGATCTCCTTTGGGTTTGTAGATGATTTTGTGGATGGTATAGCCACCTTTTCCGGTATAGGCCATCATCACCTTAGCCGCACGACCAGTGGGAGCCAGCATCAGCGACCGGTAATTGAGCTGTGGAAGAGATCTGACCAATGCCGAGATTACGGAAGTTTTCCCCGTTCCTGCATAGCCTCTTAAAAGGAATGTGGCTTTTTGATCAAAATCAGGGCTCAAAAATGTATCCATCTGCCGGAAAAAAAGTTCCTGCCCCTTTGTCGCCTGGAAGGGGAAATTTCTTTTGATTAATAAGGAGGGCTTTAAAAAGGGTTGGCTATCTTTACTCATTTAAGGCGAATATATGGATAAAATTGAAAAGGAAATAGACGAGAAGTTTGGCGGGAGATTGCGGTTGAGGGTCAATGGCGTACTGATCTTAAATAATAAACTGCTGATGATTAGGCATAAGATGTCAGACGAGCGTTTTTTTTGGAATGTCCCGGGAGGAGGAGTGGATTATGGCAGTGACTCCGTTGGTAATTTAAGAAGAGAGTTTTTAGAAGAAACAGGTTTGGAAATATGCGTGAATGAATTACTTTGCATCCATGAATTTCTGAAGCCGCCTCTCCATGCCGTCGAACTGTATTTTGAAGTAAGTTACGTCGGTGGCAAGTTAGTGAAAGGAGCTGATCCTGAGTTGGCTGGTGACCGGCAAATCATTGACGAATTAGCATTCTTGACCATTGAGGAGTTGGGGGAAATAAATAATGAAGAAAAACACCGGCTTTTTTGGGAATTAAATTCTTTCGACGAGCTAAGAAAATGGAAAGGATATTTTAATTTTGAAAATAATTGCATAAAATAGCACCTTGAACAAAAATACCATCAACCTTAATTAGACTTATCAAATCCTTTAAAAATGAATCTAACCAAAATCTTATCGATTGTTTTTCTAGCTATTGCGTTAGGCTTGGGCTATATGCTGTATGACAGCGTTGACAGTGTAATGGAGGAAGAAAGACGAATAGCCAGAATAGAGGCTAGAATTATCGAAAAGCTTCAAATGCTGCGAGAAGCACAAATCGCTTATCAGGGTGCTCATGGTGAATATGCAGGAAACTGGAATGACCTTAAAAACTTTATCCAAGACGGTGAGATTTTTATCGTCCAAAGGACAGAGACCACCAAGTTGTTGGAATATGGGCAAGAAGAGATCACAGTGACCTTTGATACATTAGGTTCGGTGCCGGTAATGGATTCACTCTTCAACGAAACGAAATATCCCGAGTTTAATTTAGAAGCGTTAGCCGTGGTGCCAGGTTCAGAAGGAAAACAGTTTGAGTTTTTTGCGGATAAGATCGAGCGAAGCGGTAGACAAATCGGTGTCTTTGAAATCAGGGACCCAGCACCGGTAAATCCCGAAAGAAGATTAAACAACAACGAGAAGGCTCTCAAAGTGGGTTCTAGGACTGATGCTTCTACATCGGGTAACTGGGAATAATTTGGCTACTCAGAATCAAAATACGAAAGTGTTTTATGGCGATAGATTTGATGTGCGAGACATATCAAATCTATCGCTTTTCTTATATGACCGCACTTTGGTCATCATGGCAAAAAATCAGTACAGTGCGCTGATTGGTAGTCACCTGTGCTTTTTCGAAAACCAAGAGGAGCTGCGGGAAATCGTTTCGAAAGACCTCCTGCTGAATGCCGAAAATACTCAGGGAAAGCTTTATGTGCACAATGACTACTTTTGTCTCGTGCCGAGCGTCCTTTTTGATCCTTCATCAAAGTCAACTTATCTCAACTTTTCTGCAGATGTCACAGCAGACCATTATGAGGTTTGTTATGAAGGGGTAGATAGCAATAACATACAAGTCGTTGGGGCAGTTGGGAAGGAAACTATATCCTTATGGGACAACGTGCTTCCCGATTTAGAAGTTGCTCATGGTGCTTGCGTGCCGCTTTCCTATTTGAGTTCGCAGAAAGGAAATTTCCTGGAGCAGGAGCTATTCGTTTTTGCCGAACATGGACACATGTACGTCATTGCCTATGCAGGAAATGAGCTGAAGCTATTTAACCGGTTTCCTGTCCAGAGTGATCAGGACTTTTTGAAGTATACCTTTGCCGTGACCCATCAGTTGGCCTTCGATAGGTTGTATTGTAGGATCACTATCTTAGGGGACTTAGCAGGAATACAGGTAGACCTGGAAAACTTGAAAGAATATTTTAGAAACATTAAAATGGGAGAGATCCAGGCCAACCAAACTTACTCTCCCGGTGCGGAGCAATTTAAAGATACCCATCTTCTAGAAGCTTTTTGGACGTTCTGATTGAAATTTATGAAAAAGACAGCTGTTTTCCCGGGTTCTTTTGATCCCTATACCAACGGACATCACGACATCGTCATGAGGGCTTTAAATCTTTTTGATGAAATTATCATTGGAATAGGATATAACTCCTCTAAGCAGAACAGGTATTTTGAAATTGACACGATGGTCAATAGGATAGAAGAGGTGTATAAAGATATCCCGCAAGTAAAAGTAGTAGTTTACAACGAGCTTACTTCCACATTGGCCAAGAAATATGACGCCGGATTCCTCATTCGTGGCTTACGAAACACCACCGATTTTGAGTATGAAAACACCATCAGCCAGATGAACCGCTACCTTAACGAAAACTTGGAGACCGTATTCCTAATTACTTCTCCCCAGTATGCTTCCATCAGTTCGACGATAATCCGTGAAGTACATCGGTATGGGGGCAACGTGAGTGAATTTCTCCCTTATGAAGTCTGAACCTGCGGTACCATTTTAAGAAACTTTTTATACAGGTAGCGCATGGAGGGGTAGGAGTTGACCAGGGCGGTCTTTGCCTCCTGGTGGCTTAGCCACTGGATGTCTTCAATTCCTTCTTCCTTCTGCGGTTTCATCTTGCTGTCGTCAAGGTTTTCCATTACAAACCAATAAGTCTTTTTGAGGATACTCTTTCTGTTGGCAGTATAGGTATGCCAAGTTTTTCCAATTGCCTTGCCCAATTTAACTTGGACGGCACATTCTTCTTCCACCTCGCGTACGGCACATTGGGCAGGAGTCTCTCCATTTTCGAACTTGCCCTTCGGAAGATCCCACCTTCCCAGGCGATGGATAAATAGTACCTTATCTCCTTTAGTCACTATACCCCCTGCTGCTTTGACAATAGTAAAACGGCTTTTGATAAACTTTTTGATGTACTCTTTCTCTTTCGATACAATGGTAATGGAGTCGAGGTGCTTGAGCTTTCTGGTACGCAGTACGTAGAGGACTTTGACAAGGATAGTTTTGGAAGGATTAACAATCAATACATCATCTTGAAAGCAGGAGGAAGCAGAAAGATCCGTAGGATTGTCATACACGCATTCGAAGGTTTTTTCTTTGACCAACTCTTCCGGGGACAAAATGTCCAACGGCTTGTCATTGATGAAAATTCTCATGGTAGAAGTATTTCAGCCCAAAATTGCAGAAAATTTCGGCTACCCACAACGGTAATGATGAATTTACGGCTATTTTTGAACCATGGAATTATTGGATACAACAACTGCCGGCCTAGTGGCCAGTAAATTATTGGAAATTAAAGCCATTAAATTACAACCCAATGAACCCTTTACTTGGGCTTCTGGCTGGAAATCCCCCATCTATTGTGACAACAGATTAGCCTTGTCTTATCCGGAGGTGAGGACGTTTATCAAAGATAGGCTGGTAGAGGTAGCTAAGCAGAAATTTGAAGGTGTAGAAGCCATTGCTGGCGTGGCTACAGCTGGAATACCCCAAGGGGCTTTGCTGGCTGATGCGTTGGGACTTCCTTTTCTCTATGTGAGGTCTAAAGCCAAGGGCCACGGCATGACGAATATGATCGAAGGAAAAGTGACTGTCGGGCAAAAGGTGTTGGTAGTAGAAGACCTGGTATCTACTGGCGGAAGCTCTTTAAAAGCAGTGCAGGACCTTAAGGATGTAGGATTTGATGTAGTAGGTATGGTAGCCATTTTCACTTATGGATTTGAAGTGGCTAAAGATAACTTTGAGAAAGCGGACGTTAAGCTGATATGCTTGAGTGACTATAACGCCTTACTGCCTAAAGCCATAGAGGAAAAGTATGTTTCGGATACAGATCTGGAATCTTTGGCCACCTGGAGGAAGGACCCAGGAAGGTGGTCTATTTGAAACGACTTAAAGCTTTTCATTTACGCCAAGACCGAATAGGGCAAAATCATATTTGACAGGATCCTGTGGGTCTAACTTCCGCAGGTTCCTTGTCAATTCCATAGCGGTAAGCCAGTCAGTTTGCTTACGTGTAATCAATCCCAATTTTCGGGCGACCCTATCTACATGGAGGTCGCAGGGGCAGATCAACTGATACGGTTTTATTTTTTGCCAGATCCCGAAGTCGACCCCCTGCTCATCCTGACGAACCATCCAGCGAAGAAACATATTGATTCGCTTACAAGCCGCCTTTCTCTTGGGGGTTGCCACATGCTTACGTGTTCTTTGGGGTGCATCCGGATCTTGAAAAAATCGGTCGTGGAAGTTTGATAGCAGTACTTCCATGATGTCGGCGGAGTGGTCCCACCCTATACAAAAAGCATCTTCCAAGCTTGGGTGTTGCTGATAGAAATCCGAAAAAAACCGTATAAAATACAACGTGTCGATATCATTGAAAGTCCGGTGCTTGAAGCGGAGGAAGGGCTTTAGATCATTTTCCTGATGGTTGATGATAAAGTCATGGGGCGCATGGTCCATCATGGCCAGTAGCTCCAGGCACTTGTTGATGATGGTTTTTCTTTGGCCCCATGCCAGCGTAGCCGCAATAAAACCCGCTATTTCTATATCTTGTTTCTTGCTGAAGCGATGCGGAATAGACACCGGATCTAAAATAATAAAATCAGGGCGGTTGTATTCTCGGACTTTCAGATCTAAATAATCCTTTAACTCCTCATTCATAACGTCACCTTTACCTCGCCTCCCTGAGTGCCGTCAAACCATTTGAATAAAAGCCAATCTTCCGCCTTCTCGGAGAGGTGCCAATCGAAACATTTAATATTGACCAAGCTGTCTAGCCTGTCTTCGTCAGGCATATACAAACAAATATCAAAATCAGGAAGCTCTTTTAGATCTGTAGTCTTCCATCGTTCCAACAAAACGCCCTCTTCAATGGCTGTCGCTTTTTTACCGAAAATATGGTCTTCTAAAACTGACGGAATCCCATCTCTCCTCCTTAACTGGTAACATACGGGGCCGAACAGAATCTGCCTGTGAACTTTTCCTTCAATGAGTTCAATATCAGGGGTTAGAACCTTCCATTCAGAAGCCTGCACTTCTTTTTTAGGTTCTGATGACTTCAACCGTACCAGCAGACGGGACAAACCAGAGAAGAGATACGTCAATCCCACAAACAGCAAGCCGAAGGTCGCCATTACTGGGTAGGAAATGATGAAGACGGTATTCCAGACAAAGCGAAAAAGATGGTGGAAAAAGAGCTGGAACTTGTTCATGTCTAAAGTTGGACTAGCAAAAGTAGGATTAAATGAAGATTAATGCCAACTTCTCTACAAAAGTAAAAGCACCTACTTGCGGTGCTTTTACTGAGGATCTATTTTTTTAGTAAGAAACTTCCACGGGGAACCGCGAGTTGACCGCCTTTAACTGGTCATAGGCTGCTTTAGACACCTTGATGAGAAGTTTGCTGTTGTCGCCAGTATCTGGAAGTACTCCTACGACCCTTGCAAAGACGGTAATGTCATTTTCTTCATTTCTGATCCGCATAATGGTACCGACAGGAGCTGTCCTGTGTAGGACCAAGTATTTTTTGTGGTTGCCGGTGCCTTCTATGACTTCTGCCTGTCCGGTTTCTTTGATATTTTTGTAGGCAGTGCTGGAAGAAGTGGCCGTAGTTCCTGCGGGTGTGTTGGCAGGAGCGCTTGGGGTTGAAGCCGCTCTCTGTTCGTTGTTAGCGGCAGGCGCAGGTGAGGTAACTGTCGGAACCGTGGTGGTTTTGTCCCGAGCCACCTTCAGACTTTGACCCAAAGATAAGGTGTTGGAAGAAAGCCCGTTCCATTCGATAAGGTCCTCTACCTTCGCGTCGTATTGTCGTGCTATAGAGAATAAGGTTTGCCCTTGGGTCACTTGGTGGGTGATCCAACCCCCTGTAGTCATCGACGTGCTGGTGGATGTAGAGGGACCCGTTGGCGCATTGGTTTTTGGCGCTGCGGGTTGCCTGGTGCTGGCTGGCTCAGGGGTTTTGCCGGGAGCCGGAGAGTTTTCAGCAACTTTAGGCTGTTCTGCAATCGCGCTTTCTTGCTTGGCTTCCGCTGCGCCGTGGATCATCAAAGCTTGTCCGACGCTCAGGTCGTTGCCTTTCAGATCATTCCAAGTCATGAGGTCATTGACGGTGACATTGTAAGATCTTGCAATAGAAAACATCGTTTCACCGGGGGCCACACTGTGAAGCTTGGCGCCTGAAGGAATGGCGGATTTTTCTACAAAAGGTATTCTAATTCTTTGGCCTATCTTTAAGCCGTTCTTAAGTTCATCATTGGTTTGCACGATCTCGTTGACGGGTGTTTTGTACCGTCTTGAGATGGCAAAAAGTGTTTCCTTTTCCTCTACCTGATGGATGATATAGGATTGGCCGTTGATCCTTTCCACGCCCACAGAATCGCGGAGTGTCAGCTTGTCGGCAAAAGAAAACCCAGTAATGAACAATAAACCTAGTACTAGAATACTTTTTCTCATTTCACATTTTTTCATTCTCCCTGCAAATTTCTTATTTATTTTTTCAAAAACAACTTAATAGTGACCTGCGGTAAATCCGCCTTCAAGGTAGGGGATTTCGCCAAAAAATGCTGTTTAGGAACTTAAAAAATGTTAATTTGTGAATGACCTAGCTCGATTAGGAAGCATCTAAAGCCGATTAATATCTGTATATTCAATTTTAATTTATGATATGAAGCAGTTCGTCGCATCTCTTCTCTTTTGCCTGACCATGTGGCCCTTGGTTGTTTTTAGCCAAGATGGATCCAATCTTCCTTCCGGAGAAATTGTATATGTTTTTGAGATTAAGGGAGATATCGATCCTCGGATGAACCGAAGGGTAATGCTGGCTTTAGAAGAGGCCAAGCAAAAGGAGGCGGAGATGGTTATCATTCATATGGACACTTACGGCGGTGCGGTCAATGATGCGGATGATATCCGGACGATGATTTTGGAATCGAAGGTGCCCACCCACGTTTTTATTGACAAAGATGCTGCCTCTGCTGGCGCGCTCATCGCCATCGCAAGTGATAGTATCTACATGGCTCCTGGAGCAAGTATTGGGGCGGCCACCGTTGTCATCGGGGGAACGGGGGAGGCCGCCCCTGACAAATACCAGTCGTATATGCGTTCCATCATGAGAAGTACTGCAGAAGCCCAAGGGAGAAACCCTCAAATAGCTGAGGCCATGGTCGATGAGAGCTTGGTGATCGATGGAGTGACAGCAGCGGGATCGGTCGTCACCTTCTCCGTTTCAGAAGCCATCAAACATGGGTTCTGCGAGGCGCAAGTTGCTTCTATTGAAGAGATTATTCAGCGTCAAGGTTTTTTAGATTATGAAATCATCCGGCACGAGATGTCGACGGTTGAACAGGTGATTGCTTTTTTTCTCAATCCCATGGTTAGTGGATTTCTTATCCTCATCATCTTCGCCGGTATTTACTTCGAGTTGCAGACCCCAGGGGTTGGATTTCCGATTCTTGCCAGTATCATTGCTATTGTTTTGTACTTTACTCCTTATTACTTAAATGGTTTGGCTGCCAACTGGGAAATGATTGCCTTTGCGGTAGGCGTAATTTTAATTTTAGTTGAAGTATTTGTGATTCCTGGGTTTGGGATCTTCGGTATCCTTGGCATTACATTGGTGTTGCTGGGTTTAACTTTAGGGATGGTGCCTAATGAGTTCTTTGACTTCACATTTGTTCCCTCAGGAGATTTGTTTTTAGCGCTGGTTACCGTAGTATTGGCGGCGATAGTGGCAGTAAGCTTGATTTTTGCCTTGGCCTCGAAGGTCAACCAATGGCAGATGTTTAATAGGTTTTCCCTAGCAGATACGCAACAACGCGAAGCAGGGTATACTTCTTCTGTGTATAGTAACATGCTGTTGGGAAGAGAGGGGGTAGCGCATACTCGTCTCATGCCGAGTGGGAAGATTCTCATCGATGATATAATCTACGACGCCTATTCCAGAGGTGAATTTATTGATAAGGGAGAGAAGGTCACGGTGATCAGTACAGAAGGGACTTCTCTTCGGGTTAAAAAAATCGTTTGATCTTTAGTTTTATAATTACAAATTTGGACTCTAAAATCTAAACTGGATGAATGGCGCTTTTTAGAAGAATCTACTCTACTTATGGGCTGGTTATATTTGCCTTGACTTTTTTGATGTTGTTGCCCTTATTCTTTGCCACCATTAAAATACCAGGATTGAAAAAGTATGGAAGAAAACTAAACAGACTATGGTCTTGGATATTCTTTACCCTGATCCTGATACGGGTGAAGTTTGTGAACAAACACCTGATCAAAAGAGATCAGCAATACATTATCGTATCCAATCATTTTTCCTATTTAGACATTCCTGTACTAGGCTTTATTAACAAGGATATTGTCTTTGTGGGTAAAAGCTCGCTTGGGAAAATCCCCCTATTCGGCTATATGTTCAGGAACTTGCACATCTCAGTGGACCGGATGAACTTGAAAAGCCGCGCAGATTCAATATTACGTACCAAGCAAGTATTAGATTCGGGCAGCAGCGTGGTGATGTTTCCTGAAGGAGGGATTACTTCCACCGCTCCGCCATTAATGGGAAGGTTCAAAGACAGTGCTTTCAAGATCGCGATTGAAAAACAAATCCCCATAATCCCTGTAACATTATCGTATAATCACATAATTTTGCCTGATGACGGCAAGCTATTGCTTAGTTACCGGTCTGCCAAAGCAGTCATCCATCCCCCGATATCTGTAAATGAAAGGGATAAACGATCTGTAGCGGAGTTAAAGGAACTATGTTTTAATGTCATCCAAAAGCAGTTGCTGGAGGATAATAAATAGGAGAATCAATGAAGTTGGATACCGATACCATCAAGAAAATCGCACATTTAGCCCGGTTGGAGTTTGACGAGAATGGGGCTGAAAAAATGAAACAAAATATGACCCAGATCCTGGATTGGGTCGAAAAGCTCAACGAAGTGGATACGGAGGGGGTAGAGCCTATCACAACCATGTCTTCTGAGGTCAATGTGTTGAGAGAGGATGTTGTGGGAGAGCATCTTTCTCATGAAAAAGGTTTAAAAAATGCCCCGCAATGCGATTCTGATTATTTCCGCGTGCCTAAGGTCATCGAATAATGCAGAGCATTTTGCCAGGGAGACCATACACGCTTTTGTTTAAAGGCCTGCCGCTTCTGTTGGTAATTGTGGGAAGCATCGCCACGATTGGCTATCATTTTTTGCTGAAGGGAAGTAGTATGCCTGTGGTTCCCAGCATAAGTGCGGAGATGGCAACGGTCCCTTTGGACTTTATCGATCTTGAAATTTATCAATATCCTCTGGAGACGGACAATTACCTGCTCTTCCAATCTTTTGAGTCACTGCCCCCGCTGGCTTTTCCTGGTTGGACTTTGGCATTTGGACTAATGGTCTGGCTGTTGGTTGGACTGGGATTGGTTTTAGTGTCCTTGTTCAACCGCATGCAATTTGTCATCAGTATGGGCTTGATTATATTTCTGCTGACCCTGATCGGCGTCAACGGGCTGCATATCGGAGGGGTCAATACCAATCTGGCGACGATCATTCTGATGGCCGGGCTTGTGCTTCCATCGGCCATCATTCATACTTTTTTCATCGATTGGTCACTAGGCAAGAGGGCAGCGGTAATTCTTCCGCTTGCTTTATTGACATTGCCCTTGCTCGTTTGGCTGGGGGAGGCCAACAAAGGAGCCCTTTTACTGGCGGAAAACCTATCCATCTTTGGCTTGGCCATAGCGGCTATATTTATGCTGTATATCGGCCATGCGGTGATATCCGCCTTCTTTGTGGGCCTAGCGAAACTAAACCGTGGCGTAGGGCTAAAGATCTCGTGGCACCTGACTATCCTTAGCTTGATCTACCTGCTCTTCTTCCTTTTTTTGCTTTTGCGGATTACCGGTAATGTACAAGCGGATATTCCCGTACCTCCGGTAGTGATTCTGTTTTTAGTCGTCGGGATTATAGGTTATTTTGAAACGAAAAGAAAGATCGCCCAAATAGAACAACCGTATTCTTTTACCGCTATTGGAGAGGGTATCTACCTCATTGGCTTTGCGATCACTGCTTTGGTGTTTGGGAAGGCCGACTTGTCCAGCAACAGGCCGATGCTCGATTTTTTGGAGCATGTTTTTGTCTATAGCCAGCTCGCTTTCAGTTTCTTATTTTACGCCTACTTAATGGCTAATTTTAGTAGTCTAATGGATCATGGCAGCCAGGTAGAAAAGATTATGTTTAAACCCAAATTTTTTGCTTACTACCACATGAGAATTGGGGCGATGTTGGCTTTGTTGAGTATCATAGTGTTTGCTGATGCAATTATCGGTGTTCAGGTGAATGCTGCTTCTACGAATGTGTCTGCGGATTACTATTACGCTATGGGGCGAAATCGGGAAGCGGTCATTTTATACGAATATTCGTGGGACAGGTACCGACGCAACGAAAAAGCGATGAATGCGGTAGCGCATTTGACCTTGGCGGACAACCAGCCCACTGCCGCTGTAAATACCCTGTTGCGCAGCTTTGAAAATGGACCATCGGTCAATGACATCTTGCTGTTATCGTCATTAATGCAGCAGAACGGTAACGAGGCGGGGGCATTCGCTGCGCTAGAGAAAGGCCTGGTAATCTTTCCGGAAAATCCGTATTTACTCAACAACATTTCCCGCTATTATAGCCGTAACGGACGGGCAGAAGAAGCTTTCGCATTGTTGCAAAGGGTCAACGGCAATAAAACCGTAGTGACAGCCAATAAAATAGCCTTACAGGCGAAACATTTGGTCCATTATGATGAGGTATATGAAGTAGGGCGTGACACCGTCGGCCAGATCAACCAACTAGCCTTTCTGAACTTAAAAGGACGACCAGCGCCATTCTCCCTTTCCACCAGCCACGTAAAGGATGCAGGTATCACTTCACGCGCTATCCTGCGTAATCAATGGAGTCACGACGTAACCGGCGATGTGGTTACGGATATGGCTTTAGTCGATACCTTGTTGACTAAGGGAGTAAATGCTTCTGTGGAAGAAGAGTTGCGGCAAAGTAGGGTCATCAGAACCTATCAGCAGGATTACATCAATGAAACGCTGAAGCATCTCAATGGACTGGCCTATCAGTTTCCCAGTTCGGCAGCTAAGTATCATTATATGGCAGCAACTATCCTGGTTGGGCAGCTGGATTTTGAAAAGGCGGCTATTGAATTGATGCAGGCTGAGGAGAAGGGCTTTAGCCAATTCAAATCGCGGGATCTGCCCATCTTCTATTATGGAGGGTTGGCGGGCAAAGCCTTTGAGGTCAGTAGCAAGCATCAGGTGGACTTCCCTGGTTGGATGAGATTCGATGCGGACGCAAATTTAATTGCTAATGATACCACCATTTTATTTTCCGGATTATCTACCCTACATACCATGGTGAAGGAGCAGTTTTTGGCCCATCTAGATTCCCTGGCGTCAAAAAGCTTTAAGCGTTTTTTTGCTTATCACCTGCTGCTGAATAAAAGTCATTGGCTGAACCAAGACGAACTGGAGCGGCTTTTCAGTGTTTTGGAAGAAGATCCTGCCAGGGAACAGAATTATAAATATTCTGAATTGAAGGCCATGATCCTTAATAATGGGCAAGGGAAGAAGGGAAATATGTTAGGTGCAGATCTGCCATTGGATCGAAATGCGTATTGGACGTCGTTGGTGTTTGAGGCTGTAGAACAAGCAAGCGACAACTTAGAGAAATACAACATATTGGTTGAGGCAGCTGACTTTAATAAAGATCCTTTACTTTGGATTAACTTGGTGAAGTACAGCCGACTGGCGGGAGTAGG
>Ga0079224_100003946_pt1 | contig 18965 bp, 19 predicted proteins | sample Stecom2015_FD_80414 | JGI IMG/M metagenome (GOLD analysis project Ga0079224, IMG submission 80414) | Agricultural soil microbial communities from Utah to study Nitrogen management - Steer compost 2015 | ecosystem: Environmental > Terrestrial > Soil > Agricultural land | place: USA: Utah... | reverse complement strand
GTGCTGTCGGTGTCCGAGGAGCTCGAGCACTGCGGCCCCGACCTGGCCTCGGTGTGCCGGGCCATCAGCCACGGCTCGCTCATGGGGGCCCGGGGCAACTCGGGGGTGATCCTCTCCCAGATCCTGCGGGGCCTGTCCTCGGTGATCGCCGACCACGACGGCCTCGACGGCCCCGTGGCCGCCCGGGCGCTGGCCGCGGCCGCGGAGGCGGCGTACCAGGCCGTGATGCGCCCGGTGGAGGGCACGATCCTCACCGTCGTGCGCGAGGCGTCCGAGGCGGCGGTGGCCGCCGCGCAGGACGGCGCCGCGCTCGTCGACGTGCTCGAGGCGGCCAAGGCCCAGGGCGCCGACGCCCTCGCCCGCACGCCCGATATGCTCCCGGTGCTGAAGGAGGCGGGCGTGGTCGACGCCGGCGGCACCGGGCTGCTGCTCCTCTTCGACGCGCTGCTCCACCAGGTCGACGGTCGGGCCATGCCCGAGCCGGTGCTGGTCGACGCCCCGGTCGCCGCGCCCACGATCCCCGACCACCCCGAGCACGGCGACGTCAGCGAGCTGCGCTACGAGGTCATGTACTTCCTCGAGGCCCCCGACGAGGCCATCCCGGCCTTCAAGGACGTGTGGGCCGGCCTCGGCGACTCGATCGTCGTCGTCGGCGGCGACGGGATCTGGAACTGCCACATCCACACCGACGACATCGGGGGCGCCATCGAGGCGGCCATCGACATCGGCCGTCCCAGCAAGATCCGCGTCACCGACCTCCTGGAGGAGGTCGAGGAGGAGCGCTGGGTGCGGGAGGCGGCCGCCAAGGGCGCGATCGACGAGACGCCCCCGCACCTGCTGGAGCCGGTGACCTGCGCGGTCGTCGCGGTGGCCACCGGCGACGGGATCCGGCGCATCTTCCACTCGCTCGGCGTGCAGGGGATCGTCACCGGCGGCCAGTCGATGAACCCCTCCACGGCCGAGCTCATCGAGGCCGTCGAGGCGGTCCCCGCGGACCACGTCGTGATCCTGCCGAACAACAAGAACATCATCCCGGTGGCCGAGCAGGTCGACGCCCACACCGACAAGACGATCCTCGTCGTCCCCACCAAGAGCATCACCGAGGGTTTCGCCGCGCTCCTCGCCTACGACCCCGAGAGCGAGGGGCCCCGCAACGCCGAGGAGATGGCGGCCGCCGCCGCCAACGTGCTCGCCGCGGAGGTCACCCAGGCGGTGCGGGACTCGGTCTGGGAGGGCGGCCGGATCTCCACCGGCGACTGGCTCGGCGTGGCCCGCGACGGCATCAAGGCGGTCGAGCCCGACCTGGCCGCGGCCGCCACCGCGCTGCTCGACCGGCTCGTCACCGACCGCCACGAGATCGTGACGATCATCGAGGGCGAGGGCGCCACCGCCGGCACCACCCGGCAGATCACCGAGTGGCTCGACGAGCACCGCCCCGGCGTGGAGGCCGAGGTCCACAACGGCGGGCAGCCGCTCTACCCGTACCTGTTCGGGATCGAGTAGCCGCTCGCGCCGTGGCCCCACGCCGCCTGCGCTCGCTCGCCGAGACCCCCGTCACCCGTCTCAGCGGGGTGGGGCCGGAGCGGGCCAAGGCCCTGGCCAGCATCGAGGTCGAGACGATCCTCGACCTGCTCACGCACTACCCCCGCCGCTACCTCGACAAGACCCGGCAGTCCTCGATCCGCGACGCCGAGGTGGACGAGCAGCTCTGGGTGTTCGGGCGGGTCGTGTCGGCCAGCACCGTCCAGGGGCGGGGGAGGGGCCGGGCCCGGACCGAGCTGCGCATCACCGACGGCTCCGGCTACCTGCGGGTCACGTTCTTCAACCAGCCTTGGCGGGCCCGCCAGCTGCCGCAGGGCACCGAGGCGATGTTCTTCGGGAAGGTCACGCAGTTCCGGGGCCAGAAGCAGCTGGCCAACCCCGAGGTGGACCTGCTCGACCACGAGGACCGCCTCGAGATCACCCCCGTCTACCCGCAGTCCGACAAGCTGCGCCTCTACTCCCGGGACTTCCGGGGATGGGTCCGGGAGTCGCTGCGCCGGGCCGGGGAGCTCGTCGAGCCGCTGCCCGCCTGGCTGCTCGACGAGCACGACCTCGTCGACCGCACCGCCGCCTTCCACGGCATCCACGTGCCCGAGTCGATGGCCGAGGCGCAGCAGGCCCGGCGCCGCCTCGTGCTCGACGAGCTGCTCCGCATCCAGCTGGCGCTCGTGATCCGCAAGCGCCGCATCGAGGAGACGAGCCAGGGCATCGCCCACGACACCTCGGGTGAGCTCGTCGGGCGCTTCCTCGACGCGCTGCCGTTCTCGCTCACCGGTGACCAGCAGCGGGTGATCGCCGAGATCACCGCCGACCTGGCCCGACCGATCCCGATGCACCGCCTCCTCCAGGGCGACGTGGGGGCGGGCAAGACCGTCGTCGCCGTCGCCACGCTCCTCACCGCCGTGCAGGGCGGCCACCAGGGTGCGCTCATGGCGCCCACCGAGGTCCTGGCCGAGCAGCACCTCGCGTCGATCCGCCCGCTCCTCGCCGACGTCACCGTGCCCGACGGGGGCGCGTCGCTGTTCGGGGAGCGGCCCCTCACGATCGAGCTGCTCACCAACCGGGTGACCGGCAAGGAGCGCCAGCGGGTGCTGGCCCAGCTCGAGGCGGGTGAGGTGGACCTCGTCGTCGGCACCCACGCCCTCATCCAGGAGGGCGTGCGGTTCCGCTCCCTCGGCGCCGTCGTCATCGACGAGCAGCACCGCTTCGGCGTCGAGCAGCGGGCTGCGCTGCGCGACAAGGCGGGTGGGGGCGCGGTGCCCGACGTGCTCGTCATGACGGCCACCCCGATCCCCCGCACCGCGGCGATGACCGTCTACGGCGACCTCGACGTGTCGGTGCTCGGCGAGAAGCCGGCCGGCCGGCAGCGGATCGTCACCACCTGGGCCCGCGGCCCCGAGGAGGAGGCCGCGGTGTGGGCGCGGGTCCGAGAGGAGGTGGCGGCCGGGCGCCAGGCCTACGTGGTGTGCCCCCTCATCGGCGAGAGCGAGAAGCTCGAGGCCGCCTCGGCGGAGGACACCTTCGAGCGGCTCCAGGCCGACGAGCTGTCCGGCCTGCGGCTCGGTCTGCTTCACGGCCGCCTGTCCACGGCCGACAAGGAGGCGGCGATGGCCGCCTTCCGCGACGGGCACACCCAGGTGCTCGTGGCCACCACGGTGATCGAGGTGGGAGTGGACGTCCCGAACGCCACGGTCATGGTCGTGCTCGACGCCGACCGCTTCGGCATCGCCCAGCTCCACCAGCTGCGGGGTCGGGTGGGCCGGGGCTCAGCCGCGTCGTACTGCTACCTGGTCACCGGAGCAGGCGGCGCTGCGGGCGACGAGGAGGAGCGGGCCGAGGGCAACGCCCGGCTCGAGGCGCTGGTGCGCACCGACGACGGCTTCGAGCTGGCCGAGGCCGACCTCGAGATCCGCGGCGAGGGCACGATCTTCGCTGACCGCCAGAAGGGCCGCAGCGACCTGAAGCTGGCGTCGCTGCGCCGCGACCGCAAGGTGGTCGACGCCGCCCGCCGGGCTGCCGAGCGCATCGTCGCCGAGGACCCCACGCTGGCCGAGCACCCCGAGCTGGCCGACGAGCTCCGCCTCTTCCTCGACGAGGAGGAAGAGGCCTTCCTCTTCAAGAGCTGAGCGATCAGGTCACGGGGAGGTGAGGTCCTCGAGGTCCTGGCGGACCTGGGCCAGCTCCGCCTCCAGGTCGGCGACGCGCTGGCGGAGCCGCTCGTTCTCGTCCCGGAGGCGCTGGAGCTCGGGGGTCTCACCGGCGGCCGCCGTGGTCGCGGCGTGGGGCGAGGCGGCCGGCGGCTGACCCAGCAGGTGCACCCACCGGGCCTCCTTCTGGCCGGGCCGGCGCTCCAGCTCCCGCACGAGGGGACGGGTCCGTCCGGCCAGCGCGGCGAGGACGGCGTCGACCTCGTCCACCGAGGCGAAGGGGTGGAGGCGCTCCGAGCGGGAGCGCAGCTCGCCCGGGGTCTGCGGGCCCCGCAGCAGCAGAAGGGTCAGCACGGCCCGCTCGGCGTCGTCGAGGTGCAGGACCTCGTCGAGCACCTGGCGGTACTTCGGCTGCCGGGCCCCGTGGCTGGGGTGGATCACTCGGGTGAGGCCCATCGCCCGCAGCTCGGTGAGGGCCTCGGTGACCTCGGTGTCGGACAGCTGCATCACCGGGACCCGGCCCGAGGACTGGTTGCAGGCCGAGCGCAGCCCGTTGAGCGTCATCGGGTACGTGTCCGGGACCGTGCGCTCCTTCTCGAGCAGCGCGCCCAGCACGCGCTGCTGCACGGGATCGAGGTCGATCTCGGTCGTCGCCTCCATGGCCGCACCCTACGTCCGCCCGGGGTTGCGCCGCGCCGGGCCCGCGGCCGTGCGTACCATGGCGCGATGACCGCGCTCGTGATCACCCTCGCCTCGATCGTGGCGGCAGCGGCGGCCGTCCGATCCACCTGGTCGCCCTGCGGCCTGTCGATGCTCTCCACGATCACGCCCATCGGCGAGCGGGCCCGCAGCTACCGGTGGGGGGCCAGCGCCGCCTGGTTCATCGCCGGCGCGGTGCTCGGCGGCGCCACCCTCGCGGCCGGCGCGGCGCTGCTGGCCCTGGGCGTCGGCGCGCTCGACCTGTCGGCGGAGGCGCGGGTCGGGGTGGCCGCCGTGCTCACCGCCGTCACGCTCGCGTCGGACCTGAACCTCGGCGGCTTCCGTCTGCCGGCCCACACCCGCCAGGTCAACGAGACCTGGCTCGACCAGTTCCGCTCGTGGGTGTACGCTGGCGGGTTCGGCTGGCAGATCGGCGTCGGCCTGGCCACCTACATCACCACCGCCGCCGTCTACCTGATGATCGCCCTCGCCGCCCTCACCGCCTTGCCGGCGGCGGCCTTCGCCATCGTCACCGGCTTCGGCTTCGTGCGGGGCCTGGCCGTGCTGCTCGGCAAGGGCCTCACCACCCCGCAGAAGATGATGGCCCTGCACCGCCGACTCGAGGAGCTCCTGCCCGCCGCCCAGCGGGCCGTGGTGGCCATCCAGGCGCTCGTGCTCGCCGTCGCCGCCGGCGCCGCCTGGGGTCCCGCCCCGGCGGCGGTGCTCGCCGTGGTCGGTGCCGCCGCCCTGGCCCGCCGGCCCCGCCCGGCGGTGCACCCCACCCAGCGGACCGCCGCCGCCTGATCAGCCGGGCGCCGGTCGCTCCGGTGCGGCGTCAGAGCGGCTCCGGGGCGGGCGCGACCTCCCCAGGCGGGCCGGAGGCGGGCGTGCGCGCCTCCCGGCGGGTCTGGCGCAGCGCCCGCACGGCGTCCACGGCGAGCAGCGTCAGCGCCGTCCAGACCAGGACGAAGCCAGCCAGGCGCTCCGGGGGCAGCGGCTCGTCGAGCACCACCACACCGATGAGCAGCTGCATCGTCGGGGTCAGGTACATGAGCAGGCCGACGAGCGACAGCGGGATCCGCCGAGCCGCCGTGCCGAAGAGCAGGAGCGGCACCGCCGTGACGAGCCCGAGGCTCAGGAGCACGAGGTCCCGCCCCACCGGCCCGGCGAGGAAGGCGGCGTCGCCGCGCACCTGCAGAGCGACCATGGCCCCCGCCGCGGGCAGCAGGAGGATCGACGTCTCCACGGCCAGCGACGTCGTGGCGTCGACCGGCACGGACTTCTTCAGGAACCCGTAGGTGGCGAAGGAGGCGGCCAGCACGAGGGCGATCCAGGGCATCCGGCCGTAGGCGGCGGTGAGCACCACCACGGCCGCGGCCCCGAAGCCGAGCGCCCAGCGCTGCAGGTGGCGGAGGCGCTCGCCGAGCACGACCACGCCGAGGGCCACGGTGAGGAGCGGGTTGACGTAGTACCCGAGGGCCGCCTCCACGACGTTCCCGCTGTTCACCGCCCAGATGTAGACGAGCCAGTTCACGGCGATCGCCGCGGCGGCCAGCGTGAGGCGCAGCATCCCCCGCGACGCGGCACGCACCGGGGCGAACCAGCGGCGGTCACGGCGCAGGAGCAGCAGCGCGGCCACGACGACGAACGACCACACGATGCGATGCAGCAGGATCTCGCCGGCCGGCACCTCTTCCACCAGGCGGAACACGAGGGGGAACATCCCCCACAGCGCGTAGGCGCTGGCGCCCGCCACCACCCCGAGGCGGGCCTCGGCGGCGGCGGGTCCGCCGTCGTGGCCGCTCACCAGGGACCGGGGCTCGGCGAAGGAGCGGGCCCGGTGGGGTCGTCGTCGGCCAGGTCCTCCTCGGCCACCTCGAGGTACCACATGTCGTTGCAGTCCCGGCACCGGTAGGTGACCACGTCGCCCACCGACCAGCCCAGCTCAGGGGGCTCGATCGGCATGCGGTGGCAGGTGCCGCCGCAGTCCACGCACACGATCGAGTCGGCGACGGCCATGGGGTCAGTGTGCCGCCGCCACCTCGCGGATCCCCAACGCGTACCGCTCCGCCAGGCGCGCCGCCTCGGCCGCCATGGCGTCGCGCACCTCGGGCGGGCCCAGCACCTCGAGCGAGCTGCCGAAGGGGAGCAGCTGGTGCACGGCGATCGGCAGCGGCTCGCAGCGCACCGTGGTCTCGCGCCAGCCGTCCGGGTCCACCGGGCCGGCCTGCTCGATCGCCTCCCGGGCCGCGCCCGGGTCGACCGCGTCCCGCAGCCGCCACAGCACCTCGGCGCGGAGTCGCACCCGCACCGTGACGGTGGCCCACGACTCGAAGAACGCGGTGGACGACGCCGCCCAGTGGGCGGCGAGGTCGAAGTCGTCGGGGCGGGCGGCCGGCTGGCCGAGCGGCCGGACGCCCACCACCCGGCTGACCCGGAACGTGCGGGGTTCGCGGGCCCGCCCGGAGAGGGCGACGAGGTACCAGACGCCGGCCTTGAGGACGAGCCCGAGGGGATCGAGGGTCCGGGTGACGGTGCCGTCGCGCTTGTCGTAGCGGATCTCCACCCGCTCCTCCTCCCACACGGCCCGGCTCAGCGCGGCCAGGTGGGGGACCGGCTCCTCGCGGGCGAACCAGCCCGGCGCGTCGAGGTGGAAGCGCTCCCGCATCCGCACGGCCCGGCTGCGCAGCTCGGGCGGCAGGGCGGCGTCGACCTTCAGCTGGGCGGCGGCCAGCACCGTGCCGAGCCCCAGCTCCGAGGCCGCGCCGGGCAGCCCGGACAGGGCGAGCGCCTCCGCCTCCTCGGCGGTGAGCCCGGTCAGCCGGGTGCGGTAGCCGTCGACGAGGCGCACCCCGCCGCCGGGGCCGGCCTCGGTGTAGATCGGCACGCCGGCGCTGCTCAGCGCCTCGACGTCGCGGTAGATCGTGCGCACCGACACCTCCAGCTCCTCGGCGAGGCGGGCGGCGGTGGTCTTCCCGTTCGTCTGGAGGATCAGCAGCAGCTGGACGAGGCGACTGGCTCGCATGGCGCCACCGTAGGCACCCATCCCTGACACGGAGCGTCAGGGATGGGCCGGATCTGCGGGCCCGACCCTGACAGCACCTGTCCAGGAGGACCGGCATCGTGGTGGCCATGGCCACCTTCGACGACCTCAGGACCGCCGCGCCGACCATCGCCGACCGCTTCGCCGACAAGCTCGCCGCCACGGGCCTCGGCTTCGTCGCCACCACCCGCCGGGACGGCTGGCCCCGCGTGAGCCCGATGGAGGTGTCGATCATCGGTGGGCGCCTCTACGTGGGCAGCATGCCCGGCGCCGTGAAGGCGAAGGACCTCCAGCGCGACCCCCGCTGCTGCCTGATCACCACGCTGGCCGACCGCGACGACCGATCCGGCGAGGTGAAGCTGTTCTGCCGGGCCCGGGAGGTCGACGGGGGCGAGGAGTGGGATCGCGTCCGCGCCACCTGGCGGGAGGCGATGGACCTCGACATCGGGGAGCCCGGCGTCTCCCACGTCTTCGAGCTCGACATCGACGCCGCCGCCTTCCAGCGCGTGGAGGACGACGAGTGGCGGACCACGTCGTGGCGCGCCGGCGGACGGCTGCGGGAGCGGACCCGCCGCGGGCCGCTCGGCGAGGAGCCGGTGGAGCTCCCCGTCGCCTGACCGCCGACGGTGGCCAGGGCGCCTACCGGCGACGCTCGGCCTGGTGCTGCACGAAGCGGTCGAGGCCCTCCTGGAACCCCTCGGCGAAGATCGTGTCCTTGCCGAAGTCGTCCTCCAGGGCCAGGGCCTCCTCGAGCTCCCGGCCGAGCCCGGCGTAGACGCTGGCCCGATCGTTCACCACCGCCCGCCACGGGAACGACGCGATCTGCCCGGCCAGCGCCACTGCCTCGGCCAGGGCCCGGCCGTCGTCCACCACCCGGGTCAGGAAGCCGATCCGCTCCGCCTCCTCGGCGTCGATCTCCCGGCCGGTGAGGATCAGGTCGAGGGCCCGGCCGAGCCCGACGATCTGGGGGAGCCGGTAGGTGCCGCCGTCGATCAGCGGGACGCCCCAGCGCCGCTCGAGGCAGCCGAAGCGGGCCGAGCGCCCGGCGACGCGCAGGTCGCACCAGGCCGCCAGCTCGACGCCACCGGCCACGCACCACCCCTCGATCGCCGCGATCACCGGCTTCGACAGCTGCAGCCGGGTGGGGCCCAGCGGGCCGCTGGGTCGCAGCTTCGGCAGGTCCCGCAGGTTGGCGCCGGCCGAGAACGCCGCCTCGTCGCCGGTGAGGACGGCCACCTTGGCGTCGGGGTCGGCGTCGAAGGCGAGGAAGTCGTCGTGCAGGCGCTGGGCCGTCTCGGAGTTGATCGCGTTGCGCACGTGGGGCTGGTCGATGCGCACCACCACCACGCCGTCGGGGAGGTCGAGCTCGGACATGCCAGGACCGTACGCGGCGCCGGGGGCCCGACGCGGGCCCGGTAGCGTCGCCGCGTGCGCGTGATCGCAGGGACCGCCCGCGGCCGGCGGCTCAGCGCCCCGGAGGGCACCACCACCCGTCCCACCCCCGACCGGGTGCGGGAGTCCACGTTCAACGCGCTCGGCAGCCTCGGTGCCGTGGTCGACGCCCGGGTCCTCGACCTGTTCGCCGGCAGCGGCGCCATGGGGATCGAGGCGCTGTCTCGCGGCGCGGCCGCCGCCACCTTCGTCGACGAGGACCGCCGCGCCGCTCGCGCCATCGCCGCCAACCTCGCGGCGTGCGACCTCGCCGACCGGGCCACCATCGTCACCAGCCCGGTCGAGCGGTTCCTCGCCGGCGTGGGGGACGAGCGCTGGGACCTCGCGGTCTGCGACCCGCCGTACGCCTGGACGGCCGAGCAGTGGCACGGGCTGCTGCGCGCCCTCCCGGCCGACCTGGCCGTCCTCGAGTCCGATCGGCCCGTCGAGCCGCCCCCGGGGTGGGTGGTGCTGCGGGCCAAGCGGTACGGCAGCACGCACGTCGTCATCGTCGAGCGCGACGGCCCCTGACCGCCGGCCCGCCGCCGAGTTGGTGAGGCCCAGCCCGGGCGGCGGTAGGTTGGCGCGGATGACCAAGGTCCTCTACCCGGGCTCCTTCGACCCCCTGCACAACGGGCACCTCGACGTGATCGAGGTGGCCGCCACGCACTTCGACGAGGTCGTCGTGGCCAGCGTCCGCAACCCCCAGAAGACCGGTGGGCTGTTCGACCTCGAGGACCGGCAGGCGATGATCGTCGAGTCCGTCGCCCACCTCGGGAACGTGAGCGTCACCTCGTTCTCGAGCCTCACCGTCGACCTGGCCCGCGAACTGGGCTGCGACTTCATCGTCAAGGGCCTGCGGGTCGTGGCCGACTTCGAGTCCGAGCTGATGATGGCCCGCATGAACAAGGCGGTGGCGGGCATCGACACCCTGTTCATCCCCGCCGGTCCGGACAACTCCTTCCTCGCCTCGAACCTGCTGCGCGAGATCGCCCGCTTCGGCGGGGACGTCTCCGCCATGGTCCCCGAGCCCGTCGCCAAGCGCCTCCGCGAGAAGTACGGATCCTGATGGACGACCACGACGACCTCGACTTCGACCTCCCCGAGCCGGAGGCGCCCCGTCCGCGGCACCCCGGGACCGACGCCGAGCAGATGCTGCGCCGCCTCCACGACCTCGTCGCGTCGGCCCGGCCGATGCCGCTGTCCACGTCGGTGATGATCAACCGCGACGAGGTGCTCGAGATGCTCGACGAGGCCATCGAGCGCCTCCCCGAGGAGCTGCGGGCCGCCCGCTGGCTGCTCAAGGAGCGGGAGGACTACCTCGCCAAGGTGAAGCGCGAGGGGGAGGAGATCCTCGAGCAGGCCCGCAGCCGGGCCGAGCGCATGGTCCAGCGCACCGAGGTGGTCAAGGCCAGCGAGGCCCGGGCCCGCCGGATCATCGAAGCCGCCCAGGCCGAGGCCAACCGCCTCAAGCACGAGTGCGAGGACTACTGCGACCACAAGCTGGCCAGCTTCGAGATCGTCCTCGAGCGGACGCTGAAGATGGTCGCCGCCGGCCGCGAGAAGCTCCAGGGGGTCGGTGCCGCCAGCGGATCGGTGCCCGCCGTCCGGCCCGAGGACGAGCCCCCGCGAGAGCAGGGCCCCGCTGTGTTCGACCAGGACCTAGGGTAGGGCGTGGCCCGCTCCGTCCTGCGGATCGCGGTCCTCGAGCTCCGGCGCCGGCCGGGCAACCAGCGGCAGGTCCAGGTCAGCGCCCCGCTGCCCGGGCTGGCCATCACCTCCGCCGGCGTCCCCGACGACGCGGCGGTCGACGTCGACGTGACCCTCGAGGCCATCGACGGCGGCGTCACCGTGAAGGGCACGGTCACCGCCCCGTGGGAGGGCCAGTGCCGCCGCTGCCTCGAGCCGGTCACCGGCACGATCGAGACCCCCGTCCAGGAGGTCTTCGAGGTCCGCCCCACCGAGGGCGAGACCTACCCGATCGACGGCGACGAGGTGGACCTCGAGCCGGTCGTGCGCGACGCCGTCCTCCTCGCGCTGCCGCTCGCCCCGCTCTGCGGCGAGACCTGCGCCGGCCCGGACCCCGAGTCCTTCCCCACGGGCCCGGCCGGCGAGCGCCGGCTCGAGGAGCAGGAGGCGGAGGAGGAGCCCGCCGGCGACCCCCGCTGGGCCGCCCTGCGCGAGCTCCGCCTCGACGACGACTGAGCCCGCCGCCCACCCTCCCCTGACCGCCCCCGATCCAGGAGACCCGAGCGTGACCGATCCCGTCGACCCCCACGACCCGGGCTCCGACCCCGCCCCGCTGCCGCCCCCGCCGCCTCGCCCCGCGGGCGCCGCACCCGAGCCGCCGCCTGCGCCGCCGTCGCCCTCGGCGTCACCCCCGCCTGCGCCTGCGGCGCCCGCACCCGCGCCGCCCTCGCCATCGGCGCCGCCCGCAGCGCCCGCACCCGCCGCGCCGCCGCCGGCATCCGCGGGGCCCGTCCCGCCGCCCGCGGCCCCACCCGGTGCCGGTCCCGCCGCCGGCGAGGGGCCCACGGGCGCGGCCGCCGAGCGCAAGGCCCCGCTCCTGTCGTGGCTGGCGCTGCTCGCCATCGTGCTCTCGGTGCTCGTCGAGGAGCACGGCACCTCCACCTGGGAGCAGCAGGAGCTGTGGAGCGCGTTTGCCATCGCCACCACCGCGCTCACCGTGGTGCCGAGCATCAAGGGCAGCGTCAAGCTGGACGACCGCGGGGCCTGGCGAGTGGCCGCCGCCGGGCTGGCCGGCCTGGGCGGGTACTGGCTCCTGCTCGTGCTGCCGCGCATCGCTGCCAACACGAGCTTCCTCGCCACCGTCGCCCTGGTCGCCGCGGGGGCCGCCACCTGGTCCGCGCCGGGCCGGCCCCCGCTCGACGAGCGGTGAGCCGCCGCCTCGGCGCCGGGCGCCGTCGGGAGCTCGTCGCCGGCCTGCTGGCGCTCGTCGTGCTCGGCCTCGGCTGGCGCACCAGCACCCACCTCAGCCCGGGTCGGGTGCAGACCTCGATCAGCTGGTACGACGGCACGCTCGACACGCACTACGTCCCGGGCACCGTCGACCTGGTCGTGCGCCACGGCGCCGAGGAGCCCGTCCGCGTGCTCCTCGTGCCAGCCGGGGTGCTGCTGCTGTGGTCGGCCCTCGGCGCCCGACCGGCCCGGTGGGCTCGCCCCGCGGCGGCGAGCGCCCTGCTCGTCGCCGCCGCGCTGGCGCTGGCCGAGGCCGGCGTCGCGCCCACCGCGGCCGTCCTCGTCGCCGCCGCGCTCGCCGCGTCCCGGGCGTGGCCCGCGCTCGGGGGGCGGCTCCGGCGAGCGGTCGGCGTCGTGCTCGGCGCCGGGCCGGGGGAGCGGGGCTCACCGAGCGGTTCGACGCCTCCGGCGAGCCCCGGATAGAGTCTCCCGGCTGCGTTGCCGCTGGCGTCCGCGCGCCAGCCCGTCTGATCGCCACCCTGAGGAACACCCCCCATGGCCGTCCCCAAGAAGAAGACCTCCAAGGCCAAGAGCCGCTCCCGCCGGGCCTCCGCCTGGCGGCTCGAGCGCCCGTCGCGCAGCCTCTGCCCCCGTTGCGGTGCCACCAAGATCCCCCACGTGGTGTGCGGCAACTGCGGCTGGTACCGCGGCCGGCAGGCCATCGACGTCGACTGATCCGGTGACGGACGCCCCCGCTGGCGGCCGCCTCGGGACCACCGCCTAGGAGCGCTGTCGATGCTGCCGGTTGCGTTGGATGCGATGGGTGGGGACCGGGCGCCGGAGGAGATCGTCGCCGGCGCCCACCGCGCCGTCGAGGAGCTCGGCGTGCCCGTGGCCCTCGTGGGCCAGCCCGAGGTGCTCGAGCCCCTGGCCGGCGACCTCGAGGTCATCCCCGCCTCCGAGGTGATCGGGATGAGCGACGACCCCGGCGCCTCGGTGCGCCGCAAGAAGGACTCGTCGCTCGTGCGGGCCGCCGAGGCCGTCCGCGACGGCCGGGCGTCGGCCATGATCTCGGCCGGCAACACCGGGGCCACGATGGCCTCCGCCCTGCTGCGCATGGGGCGCATCAAGGGCGTCTCCCGACCGGCCATCGCCACCCCGATCCCGGTGCCCGGCGAGCAGCCCACCGTCCTGCTCGACGCCGGCGCCAACGCCGAGTGCCAGCCCGAGTGGCTCCTGCAGTTCGCCCAGATGGGCGCGGTGTTCGCCCGCGAGCGCTACGGCATCGACACGCCGCGGGTGGGGCTCCTGTCGATCGGGGAGGAGGCCAGCAAGGGCACCCCCCTCGTCAAGGAGACCCACGAGCTGCTGTCGTCGTCGGAGGCCCTCGCCGCCGCCGGCGCCACCTTCGTGGGCAACGTCGAGGGCCGGGACGTGATGACCCCCGACGTCGACGTCGTGGTCACCGACGGCTTCACCGGCAACGTCGTGCTGAAGACCCTCGAGGGCGGCATGAAGGCCCTCATCAAGGCCATCCTCGAGGCGTTCGGGAGCAGCCCCGAGACCCAGGCCGCCAGCGAGGTGCTCCTCCCGGCGCTCCTGCCGCTCTACGAGACCCTCGACCCCGACAGCACCGGCGGCGCCATGCTGCTCGGCGTCGACGGGCTGTGCCTCATCTCGCACGGGTCGAGCTCGGCCACCGCCATCGTCAACGCCGTGCGGGTGGCCAAGGAGCTGCTCGACCACGACATCGTCGAGCGCCTCCGCGCCGCGATCTGACGGCCCCCGAGCGACGCGACGCTTCACAAGCGCACGAAGTTCGCGTCCGGCTAGAGTCGACCCGCCCCCGTCCACCGTTGCGCGCAGGAGCGATCGTGCCCGCTGAGACCCACGTCGAACGAGGACAGCCCATGGACCGCCAAGAGGTGTTCGAGCTCATCCGCGACCGACTCGCGGACATCCTGGAGGTGGAGCCCTCCACCATCACCGAGGGCGCGAGCTTCGCCGACGACCTGGAGGCCGACTCGCTCGCGCTCATCGAGCTGGTGGAGGCCCTCGAGGAGGAGCTCGCCGAGCGCAGCGTCGGCTTCCGCATCGACGACGAGGACCTCGAGGACCTCAAGACGGTGCGCGACGCCGTCGACTACGTCACCTCCCGCCTCTGAGGATCCCGCCATCTCCCTGCCCGTCCCCAACCTGGACCGACTCGTCAGCCGGCTCGGCCTCGACCTCGACGCCGACGTCCTGGCACCGGCGCTCGTGCATCGATCGTGGTGCGCCGAGCACCCGGGCCACCCCTCGAACGAGCGGCTCGAGTTCCTCGGGGACGCCGTGCTGGGCCTGATCGTCACCGACTGCCTCTACCGGGCCCACCCCGACCTCGAGGAGGGCGCCCTCACCGACCTCCGCAAGACGGTGGTCAACTCGGTGACCCTCGCCGAGGTGGCCGAGGGCCTCGGGGTGGGGGAGCACCTCCTCCTCGGCAAGGGGGAGGAGCTCTCCGGCGGGCGGGAGAAGCCGTCGATCCTGGCCGACGCGATGGAGGCGATCATCGGCGCGGCCTACCTCGACCAGGGCCTCGAGGGCGCCACCGCCCTCGTGCTCGAGGTGCTCGGCGACCGCATCGCCTCCGCCCAGGCCGACGGCGCGGACCACAAGAGCCGCCTCCAGGAGCTGGCCGCCCACCGGTTCAGCTCCGTCCCGCGCTACGAGGTCGAGACCACCGGGCCGGACCACGCGCGCACGTTCTACGTCACCGTCACGATCGACGGTGAGACCCACGGGACCGGCGTGGGTCGATCCAAGAAGCAGGCCGAGCAGGCAGCGGCGCGGGCCGCAGTCGACCGCCTCGGTGGCCCCGACGACGACCTGAGGGAGAACGACCATGGCTGAGCTGCCCGAGCTGGAGACGATGCGCCGGGGGCTCGAGAAGGAGTCCGTCGGCAAGCGCTTCAAGGCCCCCGATGTGGCGACCACCAAGGTGCTCCGCAGCGGGACCACCAAGAAGGCCTTCCAGAGCCGCCTCGAGGGCGCCAAGGTGAAGTCGGTCGACCGCAAGGGCCGCCACCTCGTCGCCAACCTCGACAGCGGCGACGTGCTCGTCCTCGACCTCGGCAGCGCCGGCCACCTCGAGAAGGCGACCCCCAAGTCCACCGCCCCGAAGGAGACGGTCATCGCCCTGAACTTCACCCAGGGCAGCCCGATCCGCGTGATCGACCCCGCCGGCGACGTCGAGGCCACCGTCGTCGCCGCCGAGGACCTCGCCACCGAGGTGCCCGAGACGGCGGCCGGCGGGCTCGACCCGGTGGCCGACGCCGTGTCGTGGACGGCCTTCGCCCGGCTCATCCTCGCCCGGTCGATGCGGCTGAAGACGATGCTCATGGACCCCGAGGTCGTCGCCGGCATCGGGCCGATCTACAGCGACGAGATCCTCTACGAGGCCGGGCTGCGCCACGACCGGATCTCCAACGAGCTGTCGAGCCAGGAGATCCGCCGGCTGTTCCGGGCCCTGGTGGAGACGCTCCACGAGGCGGTCAAGCACCGGGGGACCAGCCTGGAGGACGCGCCGTTCGTCGACATCTACGGCAAGCCCGGCGAGTACCAGGAGCAGCTCCGGGTGTACGGCCGCGAGGGCGAGCCGTGTCGCCGGTGCCGGGCCCCCATCGTGAAGCTCCGCTTCTCCAACAAGCCCGTGTACCTGTGCGAGGCCTGCCAGGTCTGACCCTCCCCGACGGCGGTCCGGCTCGCCGCCCGACGTGCGCGATCGCGGCCTGACCCGCCACTAGCGTTCGGAGACAGATGTTCCTCAAGACGCTCTCGCTCAAGGGCTTCAAGTCCTTCGCGGACTCGACCACCCTCGAGCTCGAACCGGGGGTCACGGTCGTCGTCGGGCCGAACGGCTCCGGCAAGTCGAACGTGGTGGACGCCATCGCCTGGGTGCTCGGCGCCCAGGCCCCCTCCGCGGTGCGCAGCCAGAAGATGGACGACGTCATCTTCGCCGGCACCACCAAGCGCCCCGCGCTCGGCCGGGCAGAGGTGGCGCTCACGATCGACAACTCCGCCGGGCTGCTGCCGATCGACTTCACCGAGGTGACGATCACCCGCACGCTCTTCCGCACCGGGGAGAGCGAGTACGCGATCAACGGCGTGCCCTGCCGGATGCTCGACATCCAGGAGCTGCTGTCCGACACCGGCGTCGGTCGCCAGCAGCACGTGATCGTCAGCCAGGGCCAGATCGACGCCGTCCTGAACGCCCGCCCCGAGGAGCGCCGCCTCGTCATCGAGGAGGCGGCCGGCGTCCTGAAGTACCGCAAGCGCAAGGAGAAGGCCGAGCGCCGCCTCGCCGCCACCGAGGGGAACCTCACCCGCCTCACCGACCTGCTGCGGGAGGTGCGCCGCCAGCTCCGCCCGCTCGAGCGCCAGGCCGACGCCGCTCGCCGCCACGGCGCCGTCGTGGCCGAGCTGCGGGCGCTGCGGATCTTCCTCGCCGGCCGAGAGCTGACCACGCTGCGGCGCCGTCTCGCCGACGGGGCCGCCGCCCGCGCCGAGCTGACCAACGAGGAGACGCTCCTGCGCCGCCGGCTGGCCGAGCTCGACACCGCCGTGCTGGCCGCCGAGGCCGACCTCGGCCAGATCGGCGGCGACGACCTCGGCGACGCCCTCGTGCGCTACGAGGCCCTGCGGGAGCGGGCCCGGGGCCTGGCCGCGGTGCTCGCCGAGCGGCGGCGGGGCATCGACCGCGAGCGCAGCGCGTTCGTCGACCAGGCCGTCGTGGCCACGCTCGAGGCCGACGCCGCCCGCCTGGCCCGCGAGCTCGAGGAGCTCGACGCGGAGCGGGCCGCCCTCACCCCGATGGCCGAGGAGCTGGCCCTGGCCGAGCAGGCGCTCGCCGAGGCCCGAGCCGCCTACGAGGAGCGCTGGGCCGACGGCGTCCCCGCCCCGTCGGGCCGGGCGGCCGAGGCCCGCGGCGAGCTCGCTGCGCTGCGCAAGGGCGTGGAGCGCGCCGAGGTGGAGCTGGCCCGGTCGCGCACCCGGCTGGCGTCGCTCGAGGAGAAGCTCGAGCGGGTCGGCGCCGAGACCGCCCGCCTCACCGCCGAGGCCGCCGAGGCGGAGGCCGCGCAGGGCCCGCTCCTCGAGCGGCTCCAGGTCGCCGAGGCCGAGCGGGTCGAGGCCGAGGCCCGCGTCGGCGAGGCGGAGGCGGCGCTGCGGGCCGCCGACGCCGATCGCCACGCCTGGGCCGCCCGGGCCGAGGCGCTGAGCCTCGCCCTCGACCAGGCGCGGGCGCGCGCCGGGGCGGAGCGGCTGGCCTCGGTGGAGGGCGTCGTCGGCACGCTGCTCGACCTCGTCGACATCGACGAGGGCTGGGAGGCCGCCGTGGAGGCCGCCGCCGGCGAGGCGCTCGCCGCCGTCGTCGTCGATGGCGTGGACGCGGCCCGGTCCGCCATCGACGCGCTGGAGCGAGACGACGTCGGCGGCGCCGTGCTCGCCCTCGGCGCCACCCGGCCCGCCCGCACCGCCCCGCCGGTCGGGGAGCCGGTCCGGCGCCACGTGCGCGCCACCCGCCCCGACGTCGAGGCGCTGCTCGACGCCCTGCTCGGCCACGCCGTCGTCGTCGATGGTGGGTGGGGGGCCGCCGTCGACGCCAGCCTGGCCCACCCCGACGCGGTGGTCGTCACCCGCGCCGGCGGACGGTTCGGGATCAGCGGCTGGCGGGTGGGCACGGCGTCCACCGGCGCCACCGGTGCCGCCCTCGAGGAGGCCCGGGAGCGGGCCGAGGCGGCCGCCGCCCAGGCCCAGCACGCCGAGGCCAGCCTCCACGGCGCCCGCTCGCTCCTCGACGAGGCCCGCCACCACGAGGGCGAGCTGTCGCGCCAGCTCGACGAGGTCGACGCCCGGCGCTCGGGTGCCACCGCGGCCCTCGAGCGCCTCGCCGCCGAGCAGGCCGACGCCGCCGAGGAAGCCGACGGCCTGCGCACGCACGCCGCCGAGCTGACCGAGCGCCTCGACCGGGACCGGGCCCGCGTGGCAGAGCTCGAGGTGTCGCTCCCGGTGCTGGAGGCCGAGGAGGCCGAGAGCGCCGAGCAGGCCAAGGCGATGGCGGCGGCCAAGGCGCAGCTCGACGAGCGGGCGGCCGAGGTGGGCGCCGCCCGGGCCGACCTCGAGGTGCGCCGCGCCGGCCTCGCCGACCGCGAGCAGTTCCTGCGCACCCGCCTCACCGAGGTGGAGCAGCGCCTCGAGGGCACCAAGGAGGCCCGCCGCGAGGCCGAGGTCCGCCGGGTGGAGCTCGACGCCAAGCAGCGGGCCCTCGACGCGCTCGCCGCGCTCGTCGGCGACCGCCTCGCCGTGATCGAGACCGAGCTGGACGGGCTGCGGGAGCGCCGACGGCGCCAGAGCGAGGCCCAGCGCTCCGCCGCCGCCCGCCTCGACGGCCTCCGCCAGGAGCGCCAGGAGGCCGAGCGCAAGCTCGAGGAGCTGCGCGAGCGGGCCCGTCGAGCGGAGCTCGACGAGGCCGAGGTCAAGCTGCGGCTCGAGACCGCGGTCGAGACCGTCCGCCGGGACCTCGACGTCGAGCCCGAGGTGGCGATGGCTGCCGAGCCGCCCGAGCTCGATGAGCGCACCACCCCCGCCGCCCGGGTCCGCGAGCTCGAGCGGGACCTGCGGCTCATGGGCCCGATCAACCCGCTGGCCCTGCAGGAGTACGAGGCCCTCCAGGAGCGCCACCAGTTCCTCCAGGAGCAGCTCGACGACGTGAAGTCGTCGCGCCGGGACCTGGCCAAGGTCATCAAGGCGATCGACGACGAGATCGTCGAGGTGTTCGCCGCCGCCTTCGCCGACGTGTCCCAGAACTTCGAGCAGCTCTTCCAGACGCTGTTCCCGGGCGGCACCGGCCGGCTCCGGCTGACCGACCCCGACAACCTGCTCGAGACCGGCATCGAGGTGGAGGCCAAGCCGTCGGGCAAGAACGTGCGGAAGCTGTCGCTGCTCTCCGGCGGCGAGCGCAGCCTCACCGCGCTGGCCTTCCTCTTCGCCGTCTTCCGCAGCCGCCCGTCGCCGTTCTACGTGATGGACGAGGTCGAGGCCGCGCTCGACGACATGAACCTGCACCGGTTCCTCGACCTCGTGCACGAGTTCCGCCAGGAGGCGCAGCTGATCATCGTGAGCCACCAGAAGCGCACGATGGAGGC
>Ga0079224_100003945_pt1 | contig 18966 bp, 15 predicted proteins | sample Stecom2015_FD_80414 | JGI IMG/M metagenome (GOLD analysis project Ga0079224, IMG submission 80414) | Agricultural soil microbial communities from Utah to study Nitrogen management - Steer compost 2015 | ecosystem: Environmental > Terrestrial > Soil > Agricultural land | place: USA: Utah... | reverse complement strand
TTTGAAAGCGGTAAAAAAGTTGTCCGCTTATCACTTGCCACTAATGATTATTATTTGTCAAATGGAGAGAAAGTCCAGCACACAGAATGGCACAATTTGGTTGCCTGGGGTAAACAGGCAGAAATTATCGAAAAGTATGTAACCAAAGGAAGTGAAATTGCAATCGATGGTAAACTAACCTCCCGAAGCTATGAAAATGAAGAAGGACAAAAGCAATACATCACCGAGATATTGGTAAATGAAATCCTTCTACTTGATTCCAGAGGAAACAATACTAATTCTTAAATAAAAAAGAGGGCCTCTCTGTGGAAAGTAGCGCCCTCTTTAATCTTAATAATATAAATATCATTATGAAAACCAAAGTTAATGAAATTTCGATAAGCTACAGCGGAAATCTTAAGTTAAAAGACTGGCCAAAAATCACCTGTTCCAATGATGCTGTAAATCTCTTGTATGAGAACTGGGAAAAAGGAACCATTGGGTTACACGAATCCTTTAAGATATTGCTTCTGAACAATTCCAATAAGGTAAAAGGAATCTATACACTATCCTCAGGAGGAATAACAGGAACCCTTGTAGATGTAAGAATGCTTTTTGCCGTGCTTCTGAAAAGTTTAAGCACTGCAGTAATTCTTGCTCATAATCACCCAAGCGGAAACACCAATCCCAGTGAAGCTGATAAACAACTCACTCAAAAAATTTCCAAAGGAGGGGAATATATGGACATTAAAATACTTGACCATTTGATCATTACTCCGGACGGTGAATTTTTTAGCTTTGCCGATGAAGGTCTTCTTTAAATTCTAAAAAAACGGGTGGCAATTGTCACCCGTTTTCATTTTTAATAATTCACATCATTTCCCAGGATCAACTACTTTTTCCATAAAAATCAACATCCTTCTTTCCCAAAATATCTTTTTTCGATTTAGGTCTAAATGAAGATAGATATATTCGACAAGTTTGAAATTTTGTCCCGCTTGGGCGGGACAAAAAGGAAAAGCAAGAGGGTAACACGCTGCGCGATGTTAAGGATTTGTTGCTAATTTTAATTACCTGATTTATAATTAAATAGACCCAAAATGAATAATGCCAGATAGTCTCACCATTCATTTTTTACTAAAAGTCCCTTGTGAGCCCAATAAAACCAGTTAAAAATTACTAAAAATGGATTCCCAATATAGAAAAGAAAAGTTTGAAACTTTAAAGATCAAATCTTCAGTGGCCAAAAAGTTCAGAAGCTATTGTAAAGAAATGTCAGAGTCTCAATCGATGACATTACTTCTTATGATCGAGTTTTTTAACCGGAATGCAGTATCTCCACATGAAGTAATAGGCCCACATGTCCAAACCCTGGAAGCTCTAATCAAAAAAAGAGTAAACGCTGTAATTGCCATTATGAAAGATATCGAGAAAAATCAAACCAAACCCACAACCGCTATGCTCCAAGCCCTACTTGAACAGGAAGAGCCTAAAAAGAAGCCATTGTTGATTGAAAAAAAACGAATAAACGAGACCAAGTTATTCAACGGAAACAATACAGCGGATATTAAAAATCAATAGTTATGTATATCACAATCACTCCTCAAAAACTTGGATCTTCCTATTCCCAGAGTTGCGCCGACTTCGTTTCCTATCTCGAAAAGGAAAACGAGGGAATTGAAAACGGGGAAGCAGAATTCTTTTTTAACCAAAATGATAACAATATTCCGTCGAGGAACGTGATCAAAGAAATAGATGGGAATACCAGTAAACTTAAAAAAAATGAACCTAAATTTTATTCCATTACCATAAGTCCGTCCCGCTATGAATTAAATCGACTCCGATACGCGGGCGATGATCTTAAACTCTATACCCGGGAACTAATGAAAGATTATGCATCCTCTTTTAATCGAGAGATCAATGGAAAAAATATCACTGTAGATGACATTAAATACTATGCAAAAATTGAACACCAGAGAACCTTTAAAGGAACAGATTGGCAGGTGAAGGAAAATCAACTCTATGCAAGCAAGATCCTTCAGCTAAAAACAGAAATAAGAAAAATTGGAAGAGGAGAAATCGAAGGTAATATCCGGGCACTACAAAAAGAGATAAATAAACTGGAGGCTGCAGCTCCTCATAAACAGAATGGCCAAAGAATTGTCCAGGGAATGAAAAAGGAAGGACCGCAAAGCCATATACATATCATCGTTAGCCGAAAGGATGTTACCAATTCGGTGAGTTTGTCCCCGGGTAGTAAATACAAGGCTTCAGAAGTTATGATGAATGGGAAATTGGTGAAAAGGGGTTTTGACCGGGACGCTTTCTTTGAAAAGGCCGAAAAAACCTTTGACAGGAATTTTGCCTACAAGAGATCTTATGTGGAAACCTACCAGGCCAGAAAACAATTCACTAAGGATCCCAGGCTGTATTTTGCTTCAATACTGGGACTGCCTGCCAGTGAAAAAGCCCTGGCTTTTAAGATGATGAGAGCTGCAGGAATTCCAATGATAAACATACCGACCACTAAAGTTCAATTGGCTCTTAAAACAATCCATAATCTTAAACGGGGAGTTGGAATTGCAATGCGCTCCGGATCAATAGGGATATAATATTTTCATATGGCCTCAATCATAATTACCATCGTTGCAGGATCACTGATAATGCTCCTTATTCATAAGCACTCCGCTAAAGGATTTTATATCAATGGTGGGCTACTCATCCTGTTATTAATATATCTCAGCAGCCCATCAAACCTCTTTACATATGAGATTTTACTTTTCCTTGGTTGTCCTATGTTCCTGATGAATATTATAATGTTTGTTTTTTTTCAAAAGGAACAGGTTCCAAATTTTGCAGGAAGAAAATATGAAGTGCATTTTAAAACTGAAACCCGGAAATTCAAAATCAATAATGTACGGCGCGGGGTTTCTATCATTGGTGCTGCAGGGAGTGGCAAAACCGAAAGTGTGGTTTATGGATTTATAAGGCACTTCTTCCAAAATGATTTTTGCGGGGTCATACACGACTATAAGGATTTTGAACTTACCGAAATGGCCTACCCCTTATTCAAGGAAGGTAAACAGAAATTTTATGTCATATCCTTTGACAGGATCATTCATAAAGTAAATCCCATTGCTCCCAGGTACCTCGAAAACGAGGAAAGTGTAAATGAAGTTTCCCGGGTATTAATTGAGAATCTCCTTGAACAAAAGGAATCAGGTGCTATGGGCACTTCAAAGTTTTTTAATGATGCGGCTGAAGGACTTATTGGCGGACTCATCTGGAAGTTGAAAACAGATTATCCGCAGTATTGTACCCTTCCCCATCTTATATCTGTATATCAATACCTGGATACCGAAAGCCTGATAGATTTTTTAAGTTCTAATACAACTTCCAAAGCTATGGCAGATGCTTTTATAAGTGGAATGGATTCAGATCGTCAAACTGCAGGTGTAAAGAGTACGCTCGCCAATGCCCTGAAGAAGATAAGCACCAAACGAATTTTCATGGCCCTTTCTGAAGATGAAGTTCCCCTTAATATAAACTCTCCAGAAAATCCTGCAATTGTGACCGTGGTAAATAATCCAAAATATGAAACAGCTTATTCTCCTATTGCGGCCACCATCATCCATACTATTGTGAAACAAATGAGCGTACGAAACAGGCTTTCATCTTTCCTGCTTATGGAAGAGGCTCCAACTATACGATTATTGAATATGCATCGCATACCGGCCACTCTCCGGAGTTATGACATAGCCACAATTTATGTGATGCAGGACAAGATCCAGAATGATATTTTATATGGTGAAAAAGCCAGTAAAGCTATTCTCAGCAACCTTTCCTATCAGTTCTTCGGAAAGGTAAATGATCCTGATACCGCTAAATACTATGAGCGGTTTTTTGAAATAATCAAAAAAGAAACCACAAGTGTGAACCGTGGTTACGGTCTTGATTTTGACACCAGGGTGACTACCGGAGAAAAAGAAGTTTCAAAGATAAGGGCCGATGTTTTCTTTAGACTGAAAGAAGGGGAATTTGTAACCTATGCCGATGGCAAGGACCTTAAAATCCAATTTTCTCGAAATGAAATTGAAAGAGATCTTCCAGCCCATGATTGTTATTCCTTTGAGGAGCTCTCCGAGAATTTTGAAAAGATCAATCTGGAGGTTAGATCAATTTTTGAGGGGTAAGTACAAAGGGGATAATTGGTAATCAATTATGGTTAATTAAAATTTTAAACGAGAAATTTTAAATTTTATAGGTAATACCCAATAAAACCATTGCAGGTAATCGTGCAATTTGAACCTCACTTATATAGGTTTCCAGGATAGACTGAGAATTTAAATAATTTGTATCTAATAAGTTTTCTCCCATTAGGGTAATCAGCCAAGGTGAATTATTAAAATTATAAAAACCGTTGAACCTTAAATTGGAATAAGAACCATTAAAGTAATTATCATTATGGATATATTCATAATCTATACGGTAGGTAAATTGACCTGAGTTATTTTTTATACCTACATTGTATGTATTAGAAATAAATTGATTTTCAAATCCTCCGGTATGGAGGGAGGTGGCTACATTTGTGAAATTAAAAAACAGATTCGGTAATCTATTATTGAATATTGTTTCAATGTGAGTTTTTAATCGCATCATACCAATATCCTGGATAAATAATTTTTCATTTAAAATTCTTCCTCTTTCAAATCTGCGATAACCTACAGTACCATTTAATTTTAAATAGGAAAATATTTTTCCCGCCACAAATCTGGAATTGAAGTTCATGGTAGACTTATTTAAATTTGTATACGTCAAAATTTGATTAATACCTGAAAAGGAATTATTTATGATTATTGAATTTTCAGTTATTTGATAATTCAGATCACCTCTTAAGGTAATACCTTTTCTTAGATTTGTGAAAAGAGATGAAAGTCCCAGATTATGGTGTTTTTCAGATGATAAATGAGTATTACCAAATTCCAGTAAATTGAAATCTTTAAGTACCATTCCATTAAAATAGTTCTCCAGGGAAGGCCTATTCAATGAGGAGGTATATTTTATTTTAATTTCATTTCCAAAGGAGGGTTTATATTCCAGGGACCCTTTTGGTAAAAAAAACCCTTCATTTCTGTTTGGTAGCATCCTATAAAGGCTGCTCACTCCAACTTCTCCATAAAATTTCCCTGTATTATGAGAATATAAACCTTCAATTTGAAAATCTGATGACCCATCTGATTCATCTGAGATATGACTAGTAGAAGTTATGAATGGATTTCTTAAGGTTCTTTTCAGTAAGTGGGAACTTAAAATTCCTGTAAGTTTTAAAAAATTTTGAGGATTAAATGTATAATATAGGTCATTATTAAAAGAGACTTCCCCGAGGTCAGCAGAAGAATATTGGTTATAAGTCCCGGATTCCTGGTCCTTAATAAAAAATTGCTCCAAAAATTCATCATTACCAATAATCTGCAAATCTCGAATATCTCTTCTTAGAACAAAGTATAGTTGGGAATTATAAGTAACCTTGGAATTTATTTTTTGTACTAAAGTGAAGTGGGTATTTAAACCATTAGATTCTTGTTTGTCTCCTACTTCGACATTTATATTTTCTGAATTATAGTTTGAATTTAAAAATCTGGAATCAGAGCTGCCGGCCTTGAATATTTCTGAATTAAGTTTAAATAAACCTTGATTACTTAATTGGTTTTCATAACCCAACCCGGCAAAATAATTTCTGAATTTTTTATTTCTACTAAGCTCTCTTTCCTCAGTAAGCAACGGATTATTCAAATACGTGTTACTTGACCTAATTAAATAATTTCTATTAGCATCATGGCCAATTATATTTACAGATAATTTTTTTTTCTCTGTAATAAGGCCATCGAAAGCTACTCCTGCTGCATTTTCCAAAGTATTTAGAACCTCCTTATTTTTGTGTCTCAATTCATCTAATAATGTTGAGGAGGAAAAATTATCATTCAAAACCGTCTCCTGTAAAGCCAAAATATTAGATAAGGGTGCTCCTATATTGTTGGAAGATCCAATTAGTGCATACTTGTAATCCTTACTATATTTAAATAGCGAAGGATTTAAATTATAAAATTTTTGATTTCCGTAAAGAAGCTCTAAATCACCAAAAAAAAAGTCTTTTTTACCATCTTTTAATTTAATGTTTAAAACCGTTTTATCAGAATTTTCCAAATTTTTAAGTAAAATAGATTCAGAATAATCATCTATGAATTCTAGTTTTTCAACAGCGTTAGCCGGAATATTTTCAACAGCCAAAACAGTAGAACCATTGAAAAATTTATCACCTTCAATTAAAACGGTGGTAATTCTCTTACCATTAAGGGTTAATATACCTTCCTCATATTCTAATCCCGGGAGCTTTTGAATTAGGTTTTTTAATTTGTGCTCCTGCCCGTCTGCAAATTGGTCAACCAGGAAGGTAAGGGTATCAACTTTGATTTGTATAGGCGAAGGTTTATAATTGAGAATTATCTCATCAAGGGCATCAACTTGAGGAGAAAGAACTATTAATATATCTTCTTTACTATTTTCCGAAATTAAATTTAAATGGGAGACATATCCTAAATGAGAAACTTTAATCTGGAATTGCGAGTGCGTAGTTATAAATTTGAAACTCCCCACTTCATCAGTAATAGAAAATTGATTTTCTGTGTCTTCAACTAAGGATTGTAAAATAACTGTAGCACCAGATAAATTATTTCCATTAATATCCTTTACGGTGCCTTTAATAATAACCTGGGAATAAACATTCTGTATAGAAAATGCTGCAATAAATATTAGCAAGAGAATGTTTTTACCGGAAGATAAATTCATTTATCCTCTGGAATTTTTTATAGCTTCCTTAGCCCTGTTTTTAATATTTAGAGATTGGCTGGAAAAATTTTCCGGAGTCATTTTTATGCCATCCACCGGTTTTGTCAATATAAACTCTTTATCATCTACATATTTTAATTCCTTCATGAAAAAAGTTATATTATTCTCAGTTAATTCAATTATTAGCCCAGGTAAACCGGCATAACCCTTAGGACCAAACTTCAATGGGATTTCGGGTGTGAACCAGGCCTCCACATTAAACTCTCGGGTATAACCGCCCTCTTCCTCGCTGAACGATTTAATTGCCTTAAAGCAGACATATCCTGAGATGGTTTTAGAAGAATTTTCAATGATCCAGGGAGTACCATTAAGTTTCTCCTGAAGAAGAATTTGAGATCCCCAATATGGAAACTGGGAGATTAAAATTTGATCTTCCAGATCATTATAGATTAGATGGTCCCCTCCTGTATTTGATTTCGCAAATTTAACAGCATCAGAAGGTTTACTTAAGGGTGGGTGATAAAATACAGACTTCCTTTCTTGTAATTTTAAAACGAAATTTAATTGATCAGCACTATTTTGTTTAGCTAATTGATGCTCGTAAAATTGAGGATCTTCTAATTTAAGTTTATCATCCACCAATGGAGTCGAGAACACAACTCCATACTCGGCAATAGCCGAAGTTTGAGAAAAAGCATTATTGTTAAAAAAGAGAAATAAGAATAAAAATAGAATTGATTTCATTGAAGTTTATAGGATTTTAAATATTAGGGCTGTTAATAGAACCTTATATTAGTATTTTTATTGCATAGTTCTTTTATTGTAACAAGCTTGAATTTAAGAAACTTCTTGTTGCTACTCATTCTTTAATTATTGCTACTGGCGCGAGGTCGTGAAATCACGGATTTGACGGTGTCCGAGGGATCGCTTTTAAGTAGTAAGGGCTTCACGCAGCGATAGAAATTTGAGAACCTTGGTATTAAAATTTTATTAAATTTAGCTCCTCGAGTCTTATTGCCATAGCTTCAACGGATACACCAAATATTTCAGCCATAGATTTGAAATGTTTGTTATCGTAGGATGTAGTACCTGCAAGTTTTCGAGCTAATCCTCTCAAATTTTTCACTTTATTTATTAAATCAAATATATTTTGATTTCTAACCAAACGATTCGTATTTAACTCATTAATTTCAAATTCTTTAGTCAAAAATCGATCTTCAAAAATGGCGAGAACTAATTTTTTAGGCATTAAATAATAAGTTGCAAACCTATCTGCTTGGACTTCTTGTGGATTTCGTCCTTTCATTTTGCTGCTGTCCACCGGCCGGTCCCTGTGTATTACAGCTTGTTTATGTAAAATCGCATGCCCTAGTTCGTGAGCAATAGTAAAATTTTGAGTTTCTTTTGGATAATTATTTGAAATTAAAACCAATTTATTCTCTTGATCTATAAGTCCCGCAACTTTATAAATGACTTTCTCCACATCACCAATATCTATAACACCATCTTTATGGAAATCGTAATTAAGAACTTTGCTTAAAACCAAACTGGCATTTAAAGAGTCAAGATAGTTGTTTGGAGGATTTTTTTTCCAAAGTAAATTTTTATTATCCCAGACTAAATTTTGAATTTTTCTGACCGTATTTTCAATTTCATAATCGGATAAATTTCTTTTAGATTTTACGATAGAAATGATATCATTAATTTTTTTATAGAATAATGATTTGTCGTAAAGTTCTTGTTCAAGCTGATCGATTTTTGATGTTGAAATTTCATTAAGTAATCTATATTTTTCCTTTATTTGTTTAGCTATTTTAAACATTTTTTCGGAATATTCTTGATCATCCCCATCAAATGATAATAAATTCAAATGTATGATTGAGATACAACCTCCTAACCCGGCAACCGCACCACTTAATGCAACTTGGGAATCACCTCTCGCAGATTGAAATCCATTTTCAAATACATCTTTTGCAATTCCCGCTAATTCAATACAATTGGCAGCTATTTTTATAGGAATATCAATTGAAATCTTTAAATCGGCCAAAGCAACCCTATTAAGTTTATTTTTCTTAAATAAATCCTTTTCTTGATCGCGTTTTTCCCGACTTTTTATTGTTTTGTCAAATTGAAGGGAATCTTCTTGGAACAACTTCTCTAACTCCGGGAATATCCTTTCCCGGGTGTTTTTCTCCATTTTTAATAGTCCTGGAAGAACATGAGAGTAATGTTTTCTCCTTTTATTTTCATTAGTAAGATTTATAACAGTAATAAGTAGTTGGGCAGATATCATTCCTTGAAATGCAGCTGCACTTCCAGATCCTGGCTTATGATTTCCCGCGCCAAATTTTTTTAATAACTCCTGAGTAGTTTCTTCTAATAAGCTTTTCCCCATCTTCCCTAAAAATTTATCATCTTCGCTAATCTATGTTAATTGTCAAAATATTAGTTTCCCAGCAAGTTAAGTTATTGAACAGTGGGAATTGGAAAGAGTTCCCTTAATCTCATTTGTGAACTGAAACTATACTAACAAAATGCTGAGAGAATTCGGGTTATCTTTTTTTATTGGATTGGGCCAAAACAGAGCCAGCTAAGGATTTTGTGTCAGCACTATATTTATTACTTTTTAAGACTGAGGACGCAAAATCCTCCATTTCCGATCCTGTTTGCTTCTTACCATTAACCTGAGATAATACGGAACCTGCTAACTTTTTAGCGGATTCAGAACTATTATGTTTTTGAAGTGTTCGTGCAGCAAGTTTAGCTACTTGGGAAGATGATTTTTTCTTATTCATGACATTGGGACTTTAAATTATTCTATAAAGATAATTAAGCCGGTTTACTAAAATCTTTTAACCTCATTCAAGTTTTCACTAAGATATTAACATCCAGCTGGTTAATACTACATCTTTCTTCAGAAATTGGAAGGCTATAATTTTCCTAAGAAGTCCAACGGATACTCCAAACCCTATAATGCATAGATCCCAATACAATTATCACTTAACACGATATAATTGGCTGCATTAAAAAAGTGGGTAGTGAGACCCCAACATTTCCTTTTCATTAATTCAAATATTTCACCACTTTGATTTATATTTTATTAAATTTAACCGCATAGATAAAAAATGACATCTAATCCCTACAAATCAGATGATCTTCTATTAATTCATGATTTGTATGGACAAAAACAGCTTACACAAATTTTCTGTTATTGATGTTGAAACAGCAAACCCAGATTTTTCCAGTATATGTCAAATTGGTATTGCCGAATTCGAAAATGGAGTGTTAATAGACTCCTGGGAAACTCTGGTGAATCCGGAAGATTATTTCGACAGTCATAATACCTCCATTCATGGCATTACAGATAGAATGGTGAAAGATGCTCCCTGCTTTCCACAAATTTTATCTGAGATCGAGCAAAGAGTAAATGGAAAAATCCTTTTCCATCACATGCCTTTCGATAAGCTAGCGGTAAATAGGGTTTGCTATAAATACAATTTGGAATGCCTGAGTCCTATATGGATTGATTCTGCAAAAGTGGTGAGACGTACCTGGAAAGAATTTTGTAATTCAGGTTATGGTCTAAAAAATATTACACGACATCTGGGAATTACTTTTAATCACCATAATGCTTTGGAGGATGCTATAGCAACCGGAAAGGTACTTTTAAAAGCTTTTGACATAAGTGAAATGGACCCAAATGATTGGTTATTAATAGTTGACAAACCAATTATCACCTATAAAAACAATTCTCCAACAATCCGTTTAGATGGAAATTCAGACGGAGTTTTATTCGGAGAGAATATTGTCTTTACCGGTTCTTTATTTCTCACAAGAGCTGATGCAGGAAAACTGGCTGCAGATATGGGCTGTAATGTATCTAATTCAGTAACTAAAAATACAACAATTCTTGTAGTTGGGGTTCAGGATAATTATAGATTGGCAGGTTATCAAAAAAGTTCCAAACATCGCAAAGCAGAAGAACTTCTTTTAAAAGGATTAGATTTAAAGATTCTCACTGAAGATGATTTCCGAAATCTGATAAGAATATAAATTCATCATTCATTTATTACAATGATCAATAAAACATGATACTAAAGTCAATTCCCCCCCTTCTGTTGATGATTATTTTATTGGCCCAGGCTGGTGAGAATGAATTTTATGTTGCAAGTTCTGATGTTTATATGAGAGGAGGACCTTCTACTTCATACGAACCCCTCGACTTAATATCAAAAGGAGATACAGTACAAATCCTTGAGACCGCAAATTCAAATTGGGTGACTATAAAACATGATGATTTAATTGGATATGCGTCCATAAGGTATTTTCAAGAGATCACTATTCCCGAAGAACAAATTATTGAAGATGCTAATCTGAATTTAGATGATCAGGATGAAAATATCACCTTCTTACCCTTCTTCTTTTTTTGTTTGATTACAGGATGTTTATTGATAATTCTGGCTTTCTATTTAGGCTCAAATAATAGAAATAGGACCTCCGCAACCTTACTATCCCTTTTCTTTGGATTTATGGGTTTGCAAAAATTCTATTTAGGAAGAACGGGACGAGGAATTTTGAGCTTCTTGTTTTTTTGGACATTTATACCAGCTTTAGTTGGCCTTTGGGATGCCTTTAAATTGGCCTTTATGAATGAAGCTAAATTTCAAAAAATATACAACAGAAAAGTAAAGATTTCAAACTCCACCACCAAGGTTAAAGAATCTCCCCCTAATACAAAACCGGCTAATATCTCTCAACCATATAAATCAAATCCTATCCTTTCAAAAGAGAATAATTCCCCTACTGGTCATACTAAAGTTTCTGATACTTTATTAGATAGATCGATAATAGATGTTAATGATGGGAAGTATGATTTAAGCATAAATCCCCAGAGGAAACCTTTCAATCTTAATATAGAAGAACCAGGTGGCAGTAATGTAAACCCGGCAAATTTCCCACATAGAAATTCTACTGTATTTACAGGGGAGGTTCCTTTTTGGAATCAATTTTATGTCTATTCATACGATGATATTGATCGGGCTAGCAAAATCCAAAAACAATTTTATTTTCATTTTAGAAGTAAAACAATCAAGGGTGAAAGGGTAGACATTAGAGGTAACACAAATTATGCTTTTATTCTGTATTTCGATTTTCTCAAAGAGTATGAAAATGATCAAAATATTCAGGTACTCGAGGAAAGGTTAAAACTATTAGGTACCTGTTGTCCTAAAACCAGAAGCTATTCTCTTACTTCCCTTGTAAATATACTGCATGGAAGGAATGATAATTATTCAAAGACCCGGCTGGAATTATTGAAAGATCCATACTCTCAATTTGAATTGGGGTTTGCAGATTATGATCCGAGTTTACTCAAATTGGGGAGAAAGTATAAAGACAAACTAAATCTAAATGTGCAACAGGTAGAGTGGTTAAATAAGTTTTATAACCCCACAAATGTCTTTAATTCAATTGAAGGATGTTGTACTGCAATCATTTTAAATTATCTGGAGGTATTATCTGTTTTAGAAAACAAAATTTTCTCAAGTGGACAAACGTTCCAGGAAGAGGTAACGTTTCTAAAGAACCTTGTGAAAAACGAAGTTTCTCCTTACCAGCAATTTCATGATTTTAATTACATGAGCCAAAGGGTTGAGGAGGAAATATATCTCACCATTTTTAAAAGAGTAGAGAATTCGGTCAGGGAATCCTATGGCCATACCAGAAAAATCTCCGATGGTTTTCCATATTTTGAGAATAATCTTGCCATTGAGTTTGAAGAAAGGATTGGGAGCATTTTAAATTTAATTGTTGAGGAGGTAAAGCATTCCATTAAGAAACCTGACCTGCCAACCCAGATTGAGCTAAATTCTAATAATGTAAATAGGTGGAAAGAGGAAATGAAAGGAATCTCGTCCCTGCTTTCCAAGAGAAATTTGGAAGGGTTTATAAAGGGAACCGATGATTTAGAAATTTCGAACCAAAAAAATCCCAATATTGAAAATATTTTCTACGAAGCTTCAAAATTGATGGCAAAATATGACAAACCCAAAGCATTGGAATATTACCTGAAATACATTCATTATGACCTAAATTCAAATAAAATTCACAACAAGCAACTAACTAAAAGTGTACAGAAATCACTTTTCCCTACTGAAGAGCAGCTTCATACCTTTCAGAACATAATTCAGGAATTGGTCGATAGTAAAAATTTAGAAACTGCCTTAGGAAAAGTTTCTAATTTCTACACTCCTAAGAGGAGGAAGATCTATCTCGATAAAAATGAAATTGAAGAAACCAAGAAAAAGCATTCCAAAACGGTGGATCTTTTATCTGGTTATCTTGAAAATACAACCATTCCGAATACTATAGAAAATATCACCCAATTTGAGAGGGAGGAGGATGAGGAAGAAATTGACCTGCAGTTGAAAAACCCTGGAAACTCTGGTGCCTCTTTATATCTTGAAGAATTAAATTTAAATGCAGTACAGGAAGAACTAATAAATGAAATAATAAAAAATTCCTTCTCTCTTAAACAAGAGTCTGCAGAGAGGATAGCTACCAAAAATGGGTTATTAAAAAACCAGTTGATTGATGGAATTAATGAAATCTGTTTTGGGAGTTTAGATGGAGAAGTTTTAATTGAAGAAGATGAGGAAGATTATATAATAGAAAAATCCTTTTATGAGGTAATCATTAAAAAATAGTATAAATGGCAGCAGTTATTAGAGCAAAGGAAGCTAAGGCAATCATTAATTCATTATCCGGGGGAGTTGTCCCCCGAATTGGTGTTCAACACATCACAGTAGGTAGAAAATTAGAAATTGAAGCATTCACATCGGCCCTGGATGATGTAAAGGAGGGTCATAGTATGTGCAAATTCTGGATAGGGGATTTTGGATCAGGAAAATCATTTATGCTTCATTTAATAAATACTGTAGCGGTAAAGCAAAAATTTGTTGTTGCAAATGCGGATTTTACTCCTGAGAACCGACTTTATTCTAATGATGGAAAAGCAGTAGCTCTCTATAGTGCAATCATGGATAATTTAGCAATCCAGACTAAACCTGAAGGGGGAGCATTACCAACACTACTGGATAAATGGATAGAACAAGTAATTACTACTACATCCCAACAAAATGGTATCCCCATTATCGAAATGAGAGAGGAGCGATATTTCCCTCTAATCCAGCAAAATATAATGCTCACTGTTAACGAAGTTACAGATACCGGAGGATTTGATTTTGGTGTTGTTGTTATTAAATACTATGAAGGCTATATTAAGAATGATGAATATTTAAGGAGAAGTGCCTTGAAGTGGCTCAAGGGTGAGTATACTACTAAGACAGAGGCACGCCAGGATCTTGGAGTAAGAGAGATAATTACCGATCTCAATTATTATGATATGCTCAAAAATTTTTGCCGCCTTTTTGTGAGTATAGGGTATAGTGGTTTTATGATCAATCTCGATGAGGCCATTAATTTATATAAAATATCAACTGCGCCTACCAGGGCAAAAAATTATGAAAAAATCCTTTCAATTTTTAATGACTGTTTTCAGGGTAAAGTTTCCAATTTTTTTATAAACTTTGCGGGAACAAGAGAATTTCTGGAAAATGAAAGAAGAGGTCTATTCAGTTATGATGCTTTAAAAACCAGACTCCAGACTAATAAATTTGAGACCCGGGAATTTCGGGATTATTCCCAGCCGGTAATAAAACTTAAACCTTTAAATCATAACGAAATATTCGTATTATTAAAGAATTTAAAGGAAATCTACGACTCCAACTATGAAGTAAATATTGATATTTCTGATGAGGATATTAATATGTATATGGAAGAGATATTTAATAAACCAGGTGCTGATGAATTTCTTACTCCACGGGAAGTGATCCGGGATTTTCTGAATATTTTAAACTTACTCAGACAAAATCCCACTGCCGATAAGAAGGACCTGATATCTCAGGTTGAAATTTCAGATAAAAGGCCCGAAGAGTATAGTATAGACACTATAGAGGAAATATAGTGGCATACGAACTTCTTTCACAACCTATAAGAAAATATATCAGAGATAAAGGTTGGGAATCCTTACGGCCTATCCAGGCTGCTGCAATTTCAAAAATTCTCACAACTGAGAATAATTATATTTTAGCTTCAAGAACGGCCTCAGGTAAAACAGAAGCAGCATTTTTACCTATTCTTTCAAAAACGAATTTTAATGAACAAGGTGTTCAAGTTCTATATATTTCTCCACTTATAGCACTTATCAATGATCAATTTGGAAGAGTGGAAGACCTCTGTAAAAATCTGGAAATAGATGTTACAAAATGGCATGGAGAAGCAAAAAGGTCACTTAAGAAGAAACTTCTGGAGCATCCCAATGGAATTGTTCTTATAACTCCGGAATCAATCGAAGCGATGTTTGTTAATGCTCCGTACAATGTTGCCCAATTATTTAGCAACCTCAAATTTATTGTTATAGATGAAATTCATTCATTCATAGGTAATGATAGAGGTTTGCAACTTACGTCTTTGATTTTTCGATTAAGGGAGCAAACCAAAAAGGAAATTATAATAATTGGTTTATCTGCAACCATTGGAGATGAAAATTATCCTGAAGCTAAGAGAATAACCGGGAATATTGAAAAAACAAAAGTGCTGTTGGACAGAACGCAAAAATCAACTGTTGCTAGTTTTAAATTTTTTAAATCAGAAACTAAAGAACTGCCTTTAGATTTACTTAAAGACCTTTACGTCGAGACCAAGAACAATAAGACTTTAATATTTCCAAATAGCCGGGCAAAGACAGAAGAAATATCTGTAAAACTTCGGCGGATATCCGATAGATTAAACGGTCATAAGAATTATTTTTCTCACCATTCTTCAGTAGATAAGGAAATAAGGGAAAGCGTTGAGCATTTTGCTAAAAATAATGTACGCTTTGATTTCTGTATCTCCTGCACATCTACCCTTGAACTGGGAATTGATATTGGCACTGTAGATAAAATTATTCAAATTGATTCCACTCATTCAGTTTCTTCTTTGGTTCAAAGAATAGGCCGTAGCGGACGGAGAGACGGAGAGACAAGCATTGTGGGAATCTATGCAACCGGGAACTGGAATCTCCTTCAATCTTTCGCCTGTTGGCAATTATATAAAAATGGTTTTCTTGAACCAATCAAGATGGCGTCAAAACCTTACGATATCTTATTACACCAATTATTATCGATCGTAAAGCAGACATCAGGAATAACGATAGAAAGATTAATAAATGGTTTAAAAGCAAATCCAACATTCAAACTAATTGATGAAAAGGAAATCAGATTCCTTGTTGACCAATCCATTCAGAAGGATTATTTAGAAAAAATTCAAAGTGAGGTTATCCTGGGGATAGAAGGAGAGGAAATAGTGAATTCACGGGAATTTTATAGTGTATTTATAACAGAACCGGATTTTAAAGTTATTCATTCAGGAAGAAAAATAGGACAAATTCCGTTTTCACCTCAAATTAGATTGGATGAGAATTTGTTATTGGCTGCAAGGATATGGAAGATAAAGGATATCGATTTCAAGGGGTGTGTTATAGAAGTTATTCCAGCCAAAGATGGGAAAACTCCCATGTTTTTTGGGAACGGAGGCGCCATACACGGTGAAATTAGAAAAGAAATGCTCAGAATTTTAAAAAAAGAGGATATATATGAAGAGTTAAATGAAGATTGTACTTCGGAACTGGAACAATTAAGATTTGAGTTTCAGGGATATCATATTTCAGATTTTGATCTGGACCGGCCATTGGTTGTAAAGGAGAATCAGATTATTTGGTTCACCTTTTCAGGAACTGTAATTAACCGGAGTTTAAAAATGCTGATCGAAATGTCAGGACATGAGGTTATCATGAACGAAATGAATAGTTCCTTGGAAATAGATGTGCCTGAGATATCTCCAAATTTTTTAAAAGATATTCAAAATAATTATATTCGTTTGGACAGCCATTTAGAATATTTGCTATCTAAGGATGATTTTTTGCTCAGTTTTTCCAAATGGGGTAAATATTTACCACTGCAATTTCAAATTAAAATCCTTAAAGAAAGATTTTTTGATTTTGAAAGTGCAATAAATTTAATTGATAACGTAAACTTTAGAATGTCCAACACATAGGTCATGAAAAAAAAGGTTCATCGAATTTTTAACCGTTTCAGATAGGAAAGGGAATCTTAGCTGGTATTTTGATATTTTTATTATCACACTCATCTTTTTAAACATTGTCGCAATCGTTCTTGAATCTGTTGCTCCACTTAAAGACGAATTTTATACGCAGTTTTATTATTTTGAAATTTTCTCTTTATTCATATTTACTGTCGAATATATATTACGTGTTTGGTCTGCGAATGCTGATGTAAAATATTCCAGATCCTTTACTGGAAACTTCAAGTTTATGCTAACACCTATGGCAATCATAGATCTATTAGCGATACTTCCTTTTTATTTACCATTTGTCGGAGTAGATCTAAGGCTGTTGAGAATGTTAAGGTTGTTGAGAATTTTCCGGCTCTTTAAAATTGCCCGCTATTTAAAGGCTCTTAACTTAATGAAACGGGTATTTTCAAAGAAAAAAGAGGAATTAATAATCGCATTAATATTTACAATTTTCCTACTTCTTATAGCGTCTACATTAATGTATTATGTGGAAAATGAAGTCCAACCTGAAAATTTTTCCAGTATTCCTGAAACTATGTGGTGGGGTATTGCGACACTTACCACAGTAGGCTATGGAGATATCTATCCCATCTCAGGGCTTGGTCAAATTTTAGGAGGTGTTATCGCAATTATAGGTATTGGATTGTTTGCTTTACCAACAGGGATTCTTGCTGCCGGGTTTTCCGAGGAGTTATCTCAAGTGAAATTAAAGGAAAATAACTGTTCCACTTGTGGGAAGTAAGAAAATTTCAGCAGGTTTATACAATAGAATTAAATGAAAGAACATAGAAGCTCAAAATCAAATTGTAAATGAGAGCTGAAATACTGGAAAGATCAATTTCAGCAGTTCGCAAAGCAATAGAAGAATTACCTCCTAAATGCAAAGAGATCTTTATAATGAGCAAAAAAGAAGGCCTCACAAATTCTTAAATAGCCGCCCACCACAATATAACCGATAAAACGGTGGAGGCAGAAATTACTCTGGCTTATAATCTGCTTAGGTGTCAGCTGGGTCCAAAGCTGGAGTTGTTGTTAATGTATTTTGGGCCTGGAAAAGCTTCCCGGGCCTGATATCTCCCGTCAAAAAACTTACGAATCTCACAGTTTAGAGCTTAACTTCAACATTACGGAAAACCTCAACTGACTTCTCCTTCATTACTTTAATTTTAATCTTATGAAAGATCAATTTGACAAATATTATACACCTAAATCCTTTATTAAAAAGGAAATGAGATATAATTTTATAATAGGATTTATGGTGGGTATTTGCGCTTCCGTTATAGTTGGAATTTCTGTTTGGATTATAATCCTGCTATGATAGATTCAAAAAGGCCCCTTCTCCCCCATCCCAATTTCCGTAACCTTCCAACTACCATCTTCTTTAACCAACTTAAAGGTTTCAGGTTGCTCTTCATAAGCAGTGGTAAATTGCACCCAGGCTGTATTTCCATCCTCAGTTTCTTGTAAAACCTGAAAATTAGAATCCCTGCTTTCTGGTGGAAAAACATCCTGTATTTGAAAAAAGGACTCGAAACTCCCCTGGGTTGTGTGTTTTTCCAGTGTAGGCAAATCCTTCTGATAAAAACTTTCAACAACTATTTGCGCAGTTTCGGTATGGGATCTTTGGGAATTGGTGCAGGCAAGGAAAATTCCCATGATAATAAGGGTAAACAATCTTTTCATAAGTATATGTATTTGTTTTTTAATGGTCTCCCGATAGCTATCGGGAGTAATTCGGATATCTATCTCGGTGTTTGCATCTAATTTCCTTTATGCTCATTTCATATTCTTTCTAATTTGGGTTATTAATAAATTTCTTTTTCACTTTTAACTTTATATCGCGCTCCCCATTCTCCTCTTTAAGATCAATAACAACAATTTTATCTTCAGCAATTGAGAATTTAGGAAGGACATACACGAAATCCGCTGAACTACCTTTAGAAACTA
>Ga0079224_100003944_pt1 | contig 18973 bp, 14 predicted proteins | sample Stecom2015_FD_80414 | JGI IMG/M metagenome (GOLD analysis project Ga0079224, IMG submission 80414) | Agricultural soil microbial communities from Utah to study Nitrogen management - Steer compost 2015 | ecosystem: Environmental > Terrestrial > Soil > Agricultural land | place: USA: Utah... | reverse complement strand
GCCGAGGATCGATGACGACGATCTTGGGCCGATGGCGGTTCTTGAGCACGCGCTCCCACAGGATCGGGTGCGCGATGCACAGGTTCGAGCCGACGAAGACGAGCACGTCCGACTCTTCGAAGTCTGCGTACGTGAACGGCGGCGCGTCGAACCCGAAGGCCTGCTTGTAGGCGACGGCAGCCGTGGCCATGCACTGGCGCGTGTTGCCGTCCCCATGGAGCATGCCCATCCCGAACTTGCCGAGGGCGCCGAGAAAGGCGAGCTCCTCGGTGACCATCTGGCCGGTACCGAGCCACGCCACGGACTCGTGCCCATGCTTCTCCTGGATCGCCTTGAAGCGGGCGACCATTTCGAGGATCGCTTCTTCCCAGCTCACCGAGACCAGGCGCCCTCCGCGGCGGATCAGCGGTGTCGTTGCGCGGCCTGGACCCCGGAGCGGGGTGAGCGCCTCCCAACCTTTCGGGCAGGCCATCCCGAGGTTCACGGGGTACTCGGGGTCGGGCGCGAGGCCCACGGCTTCGCCATCTCGAAGGAGGAGCTCGAGCCCGCACCCCGTGGAGCAGAAGCCACAGACCATCGTCGTGGTCTGGTCGGCCGCGAGCCGGCGCGGCATGTGCCCGAGCCCGAAGCGGGACGGCTCGAGCAAGAGCTCGCGCGTGAGGGGCCCGTCGCGACGGACCAAAAGGTCGTGCCCGGCGCGTCCCAAGCGCTCGAGGAGCTTCATCGGAGTCCCCCCGGCATGCGGGACGCGGGGGCGGCGCGGAAGAAGAGGACGCGCTCGGCGACTTCGCCCATGAAGAGGGTGACGAGCATGGCGAGCGCCCACGCCGTGCCCGGCTGCTGCCCGCTCGTTGCGAGAAAGACGGCGGGGAGCAGCACGCCTCCGAAGAGCGCGAAGACGAAGCGCAGCACGGTCACCGTACGGAGATCACCGAGCATCACCTGGGCGCGTCGCCGCTCTGTCGACTGCCGGCGATCGCGGGCGTGCAGGAGGCTGCGACCCTCGAGCGCGAGCTTGATCAGGGTGCTGGCGAGGACCACCGAGAGCAGCGCCGCGCCGATGCGATCCAGCGAGGCGAGGGCCTCGGCGCTGAACGTCCCGACCGTGAACACGGTTGCCGCGCCGAGGGCGAGGAACGAGCCGAAGAACTGGATCCCCGTGCGGGTCCCCGACCACTGCGAACGCCGCGTGGCCACGTAGACCATCACCGAGCAGAACACGCCGACGAACCCGAAGAGCCCGGCGGTCGCTTGCACCGCCGGCGCGAGCCCTGCGAGGGGCTCTAGCACGGGGAGGGAGAGGGAGGGCGCCGCTGCGAGCAAGGCGAACAAGAGCGAGAGCTTCGCGAAGCCGCCGAAGGCGATGATTTCTCGACTGAGCCACGAGGTGCGGACGCCGAGGAACGCCCGATACGCGAGGAGCGGGCGCCCGAGGTGGAACAAGCTCGCGCCGATCGCGACGAGCGCGAGAACCGTCGCGGTCGCCGCCTGGGCGAGCGTGCTGCCCCAGGCACGACCCGCGAGGCGCTCGACCAGGAGCCCGAGCCCGAACGCGCCCGCGGAGAGCTGCGTGAGCGTGAGCATCGCGACCAGCGCCGGGTGCGAGTGCTCGGGGCTCGTGGCGTAGAAGTCCGCCGGCAAGAGGTTCGCGGGAAGCGGCTTCTTCGTCTTGTAGACCGTGGTCGGCAGCGTGTGCTCGGGCCCCGGCGCGCCGGGAAGGAAGGTTTCGGCCTCCGCGACCTGCACGACCGAGGCGTGATCGACCACGCGGACCGCGATGGCCTGGTTGGGACACGCTTGCACGCACGCGGGCGCTTCCCCGTGCGCGAGCCGCTCGCTGCATAGATCGCACTTGCGGACGATGCCGCGAGCCTTGTTGTACTTCGGCGCATCGTACGGGCACATCAGCGTGCAGTACTGGCAACCGAAACACTGGTCATCGAGGTGCTTGACGATGCCGGTGACGGGATCCTTCTCGTACGCCTTCACGGGGCAGCCGAGCATGCACGCGGGCTCGAGGCAGTGGTGGCAGGAGGTCGTCACCGTGATTTGCGCGGGCGCCTCGGTGCTGCCGCCGTGGAGGAGACCGACACTGCGAAACATCTCGCCTTCGTCGAGCCCATTCAGGCCGTGGCACGCGGCGACGCACGCCTTGCATCCCGTGCAGCGGTCGAGGTCGACCTCGAACGCGTACTGCTCGCCCGAGCGCGGTCGCTCGAGCGGGATGAGATCGCGGTAGTACTTTGCCTGGCGCGGGATCTCGCACTCGTCGTGGAGCTTCGAGAAGCGCTCGACCGCCGTCAGGCGGCGCTGTTCCTCGAGCAGCGCGGCCACGGGGAGGAGAGGCAGCTTCCGTTTCGTCGACGACGGCTGGGCGGCGGGCGAGAGCGAGGGGTGTGGGATGCTCGCGGTCACGACGAGACGGCTCCTTCTCTCCCGAGCGGGAGGGCGAGTTCACGCGGGGCGTCGGTGGTCGCCTCGATGCTGCGTAGCCGCGCGCGTTCGAGGCTCCGCACGACGGAATGCATCCAGGCGAGGGTGCCGAGCGAGAGCAGGAACAGAAACGCCCACGCGCTCGACCACACGCCCGTCCAGCGCAAGAGGTACCCGAAGACGATCGGACAGAAGAACCCGCCGAGTCCTCCGACCACGCCGACGAGCCCGCCGACCGCGCCCACCTGACCGGGGAAGTAGTCCGGAATGTGTTTGTAGACGGCCGCCTTTCCGATCCCCATCGCGATGCCGACGGCGAAGACCAGGAACGTGAAGAGCCCGATACCGGGCGCGAAGACCAGCGTGGTCGTTCCAGATGCCAGGAGTTGCTTCTGCTTCACGACCTCACCCGTTCGGACGAGCGGCACCTGGCGCATGGAGAGCGCGAACCCGGCATCGTCGGCGGGCGGCGGCATGCTGCGCAGGTCGTAGCGGAAGCCGCCGGCGACGATTTCGTGCTCCGTCACGCGGGTGACGACGCCACCGAAGCGGGCGCTCACGCCTTCACCGGGAGTGGTGAGCTGCATGCGGGGAATGGCGAGGAAAAAACAGCCGGCGACACACACACCGAACACGCCGTAGAGCGTGCGGCGGGCGCCGTAGCGATCCGAGAGCCACCCGCCGAGCGCGCGGATCACGCCGGAGGGGAAGCTGAAGACCGCCGTCAGGAGCCCCGCGGTCGCGAGCGTGACCCCGAAGACGTTGACGTAGTAAGGGACGAGCCACTGCGCGAGCGCGACGAAGCAGCCGAAGACGAGGAAGTAGTAGAGCCCGAACCGCCAGACGCGGATCGAGCGCAGAACCCCGAGCTGCTCACCGAGAGAACGAGCTGCGACGGGTCGTTCCATGCGGTCCGCCGGGACGAAGACGAAGAACGCGACGGCCGTGACGAGCATCAGGCCGGCGAGCACGAGGGGCAAGCGCCGCCAGCCGTCGGGGTTCGCACCATTTTCGGTGAAAGTCCGAAGCAGGGCCGGCGCGAAAACGGTCGTCAACGCCGAGCCCGCGTTGCCCGCGCCGAAGATGCCGAGCGCCGTTCCTTGGCTTTGCTTCGGGAACCAGGCGGACGTGTGCGCGACGCCCACGGCGAAGCTCGTCCCCGCGAGCCCGAAGGCGAGCGAGCCCACGAGGAACCCCGCGAAGGTCTCGGCGCGGCCGAGAAGCAGCGCCCCGAGCGCCGAGGCGACCAGCACCGCCGAGAACACGCGCCGCCCACCGTAGCGATCCGTGAGCATGCCCACCGGAAGGCGAAGCAGCGATCCGGTGAGGACGGGAGCCCCCAGCAGCCACCCCACCTCGATGGCGTCGAACGCGAAGGTTTGAGTCTCCACGAGGTGAGTCACGAGGACGCCGTTCAGCATCCAGAGCGCGAAGCACGCCGTGAACGCGAACGTATCGAGCGCCAGTACGGAGAGGGCGCTCCGGCGAGCGATCATTCGAACCTCCTCGCCGTGGGGCACACCTGGATGCGCTCGGCCACGATGCGAACCGGGTAGACCGGCAGGCGGACCGTCGCGTCGTCGAGGCAGACGCCGGTCCGGAGGTCGAAGCTCTGCTTGTAAATCGGCGAGGCAATCTTGGGCGTGCCGCCCCGGTCTCCCACGATGCCCCGGGCGATCACGAAGGCGCGGCTGAAGGGGTCGAAGTTCGAGATCGCATGGACGGTCCCCTCCACCGTGCGGACCAGGGCGATTTGCTCGCCCTCGACGAGGGCCGCGGCGCCCGCGCCGGGCAGGACGTCGTCCAGAGCACAGACATCGACCCAGCGGAGCTCCGCGCACTCACTCGGGTCGAGCCCGGGAGCCTCGTTCTTCGCGTCGTTTCTCGAATCGTTTGCGACCAGCATATCCATTCCTTCCGATGCTCAAGCCGGGACGACGGGGAGGCGCACGCGGCCTTGCTCGAGGGCCCGTTGCTTCTCGGGCCAGAACGCCGGGCGGTGCTGTTCGCGCTCGCGCACGAACACGACGCTCGGGTCCGGCGCGTCGCTGTTGACGAACGAGCGGAACATGCGGACCTTCTCCGGATCCTCGAGGGTCGTCCTCCATTCGCACTGGTAGGTGTCCACGATTCGCGCCATGTCGGCCTCGAGCTCGGCAGCGATTCCGAGCGAGTCGTTGACGACGACGTCCCGCACGTAGTCGATCCCCCCCTCGAGCTTGTTGAGCCACGTCGCCGTCCGCTGCAAGCGATCCGCGGTGCGCACGTAGAACATCAAGAATCGATCGAGGTACCGGACGACGGTGTCCGCATCGATGTCCGCGACGAGCAAGACCGCGTGCTGCGGCTTCATTCCCCCGTTGCCGCAGACGTAGAGATTGAAGCCCTTCTCCGTCGCAATGACGCCGAAGTCCTTGCCTTGCGCTTCGGCGCACTCGCGCGCGCAGCCGGAAACGGCGCCTTTCAGCTTGTGGGGGCTGCGCAGTCCCTTGTAGCGGTTCTCGAGTCTCAGGGCGAGTCCCACCGAGTCCTGCACCCCGTAGCGGCACCAGGTGCTGCCGACACAAGACTTGACGGTGCGAAGCGCCTTGCCATACGCGTGCCCGGACTCGAAGCCCGCGTCCACGAGGTCTCGCCAAATGGCGGGGAGCTGCTCGAGGCGAGCGCCAAACATGTCGATGCGCTGGCCCCCGGTGATCTTCGTGTAGAGGCCGTGCTTCTTGGCGATTCGTCCGAGCGCGATGAGCTGATCGGGAGTGATCTCGCCCGCGGCGATGCGAGGCACGACGGAATAGGTGCCGTCGCGTTGGATGTTGGCGAGATAGCGGTCGTTCGTGTCCTGGAGGCCGGCGTGCTCCTTCTTGAGGATGTAGTCGTTCCACGTGGACGCGAGGATCGACGCGACGGCAGGCTTGCAGATCTCACAACCCTGCCCGCGGCCATGCTCGCGGATCAGGTCCTCGAAGGTGCGAATGCCCCGGACGCGCACGAGGTGATAGAGCTCCTGGCGCGTGTGCGGGAAGTGCTCGCAGAGGTGATTGTTGACGGCGATCCCCGCGCGGGCGAGCTCCGCCTTGAGCAGGTCGGAGACCAGCGTGGCGCAAGAGCCGCAGCCGGTCCCGGCCTTCGTGCACTTCTTGACGGCCGGGAGCTCCGCGAGGCCTTGCTGCCGGATGGCTTCGCAGATCGTGCCCTTGGTGACGTTGTGGCACGAGCAAACGAGCGCCGAATCCGGGAGGTGCTCGACGCCGGGGCCGGCGGGGGCTCCGCCTTCCATCGGCGGCACGAGCAGGGTCTCGGGGTGCTCTCCGATGTCGATGCCGTTCTGGACGTAGCTCTGGAGCGAGCCGTACGACGAAGCGTCCCCGACGAGGATGCCGCCGAGCAGGCGCCGCTGATCGGCGCTCAAGACGAGCTTCTTGTAGACGCGAGCGACCCCGTCGAAGAGGCTGATGACGCGCGATCCCGGCGTGCTCGCGAACGCGTCGCCGAAGCTGCCGACATCGACGCCGAGGAGCTTCAGCTTGGTGCTGAGGTCGAACTCGCCGCACTCGGCGTCCTTGCCGGCGAGCGTCCGCGCGACCACCTCGGCCATGCGATACCCCGGCGCGACCAGGCCGTACGTTCTGCCGCCCAGCGCCGCGCACTCGCCAATCGCGAAGATGGCAGCGTCGCTCGTTCGACAGCGGGCATCGACGACGATGCCGCCCCGCTCGCCGATGGCGAGCGCCGCGTCGCGTGCCAGCTCGTCCCGCGCCCGGATCCCGGCCGAGAACACCACGAGGTCCGTCTCGAGGCGCGAGCCGTCGGCAAAGGAGAGCTCGAGCGAGCCGTTCTCGGTCTCCTCGATGCGCGTCGTTTGCTTGCCGAGGTGCAAGCTGACCCCGAGGGCCTCGATACGCGTGCGGAGGACCGTGCCGCCCGCGTCGTCCACCTGGAGCGGCATGAGCCGAGGCATGAACTCCACGACGTGCGCCGCGAGCCCGAGTGACACGAGCGCGCCGGCCGCCTCGAGCCCCAAGAGCCCGCCGCCGATGACCACGCCGCTCTTGGCGTTGGTCGCCGCGGCGCGAATCGCCTCGAGATCCTCGATGGTTCGATAGACGAAGCAGCTTCGCAGATCGTTGCCCGGAACGTTGGGAACGAACGGGCGCGAGCCGGTCGCGAGCACGAGCGTGTCGTATTCGAGCGTGTTGCCCGAGCGGGTGCGAACGCACCGAGCGTCCCGGTCGATGGAGATCGCCGGATCACCGAGGCGGAGCTCGATCCCGCGCTGCTCGTACTCTTCGACGGTGCCGAGCGCGAGCGCCGTGGCGTCCTTGCCCTCGAAAAATTGGGAGAGGTGAACCCGATCGTACGCGGGGCGGGGCTCTTCGGCGCACACGATCGTGCGGTAGGTCGAAAGCAGGCCGAGCTCCGCCGCCTCCGTGAGGAACCGGTGTCCCACCATGCCGTTTCCGATCACGACGAGTTGCTTCACGGACATACGACGATCGTCGTGGTTCCGTGTTTCGTGCTGGTTTTATGGGTGTTCCGTCGCTATCTCTCCGCCCCGAGCCGCGTCGATAGCGTGTTTCGTTGCAGTTTCTATGGGGCTTTCTCGTTTCCCGTGTGTGAACACAGTGCGAGTGTCTGATGAGCTCCAGAAATCTCCTGGACACGAATCGCGGTTTTCGCGCGCGATCCGAAGGGAGAATTTCGTCTCGCGCTCTCGCCCGCTCGGTGCCGACAAAATTGTCGTCGCGAACCGCGGGGCTAGGGCGGCAAACGGTTCGGAACGCGCCGAGCGATGGGGAAACAGCGAAAGAGTGCTCGCGTGGGGAGGCGCGCGGCCGAAGTCACTTGGGCAAAGAGGGCGCGAGCCGCCCCTGCAAAGAAGGCGAGCACGGCGATCGGACGAACGGATCGGCGTTCTAGAGAAGATCGCGGATCACGGCGTCGGCGAGCAGGAAATGGCGCTTGTCGAGGCGGAGCCGCGCGTCGGAGCGGATGAGCGCGCCGCGTGCGCGCCAGCGCTCGATCGCACGCTCGCGGGCAGGGGTCAGCACGGGCACCTGGAAAGTGCGCTCGAGCTCTTCGAGGTCGATCCCTTCGGCGAGGCGAAGCCCGAGCAGGATGCGCTCTGCGAAGAGAGTCGGCGGATCGAGCGGCTCGACGCTCGCGACGAGCGGGCCTTCGCGATCGAGGGGCTCGTTGGGTCGCGACGCGAACCCGAGGTAGCGTTCGAGGTTCGGCGTGTTGCGATAGCGAACGGCGCCGTGAGGGGCGGGAAGGGTTCCGAACGCGCCGACTCCCAGCCCGAGGTACGGTGCGCCGCGCCAGTAGCCGAGGTTGTGGCGCGCTTCGTCACCGGGGCGAGCGTAGTTGCTGATCTCGTAGTGGTGGAGCCCCGCGCGCTCCAGCGCGTCTTCGATCGCCGCGAAGCACTCGGCGACGAGGTCGTCGGCGAGGAGCGGCAGACGCCCCCGCCGCGCCCGTTCTCCGAAGCGGGTTCCGGGCTCGATGGTGAGCGCGTAGGCGCTCACGTGCGAGAGCCCGAGCTCGGCGAGGCGCCGGGCTTCTTCGGCGGCTTCGTCGGGAGTCTGGCCCGCAGTGCCGAAGATCAGATCGGCCGAGACGCGCTCGAAGCCCGTCGTGAGCGCCCGTTGCACGGCCGCGATCGCCGTCGAGGCGTCGTGGACCCTGCCGAGGAAGCGGAGGCGCGCGTCATCGAGGCTCTGGACGCCGAGGCTGATGCGGTTCACACCGGCGCGGAGGAGCCCCTCGGCGACGTGCTCGTCGAAGCTCGACGGGTTGCACTCGACGGTGAGCTCGAGCGAAGGGTCCGTCGAAAACCGTTCCCGAATCGCCGCGAGCACCCGGCCGAGCTCGGCGGGCTCCCAGAGCGACGGGGTTCCGCCGCCGACGAAGAGGCTGCGGACCGACGACGCTCCGAGCGACGGGGCGCGGAGCTCGAGCTCACCGAGCACGGCCTCGGCGTAGTCGCGGGAGCGAATCGCGCTCTCCGACGCGGGAATGCTCAGGAAGTCGCAATAGGGGCACTTCTGCTCGCACCACGGGAAATGCACGTACACGCCCAGCGTCGTCGCGGGGACCGGTGAAGGGGGGGCGGAGTGCTTCTCGGAGGCGAGCACGGTCAGCAGGCGTAGCACCGAACGAGAGAAGCTCGGGCCGCCCTGGGCTTCGGGATGCTTCGGAACGGCGCGTCTGTGACCCAACCCTTTCTCGGCCAAGGAACTTCGAGCACACTCCGCGACCGTGAAGCTCTACAAAGCCCACGGCCTCGGCAACGACTACCTGGTCCTGGAAGAGGGTCCGCGTCTCTCGAGCGCGCTCGCGATGGCGCTCTGCGATCGCTTCCGCGGCATCGGAGCCGATGGCGTGCTCGAGCCGTTGCCGCCGGACCAGAACGCGGACTACGCCGTTCGCATCTGGAATCCGGATGGGTCCGTCGCCGAGAAGTCCGGCAACGGGCTCCGCATCTTCGCGCGCTGGCTGTCCGCGGAGCGCGGAGCGGGCTCTCGGTTCACGGTGTCTACGGGGCCATGCACGGTCACGTGTCGGGTCACGGACGAGCTCATCAGTATCGACATGGGACAGGCGACGTTCGAGCCCGCGGAGATCCCCGTGCTCGCTCGTGAACCCCTCATCGACGGGGATATCGCCGTCGAAAACCAGGTGCTCCGGGTAACGGCCGTCGGCATCGGGAACCCACACTGCGTGAGCTTCTGGGAAGAGCCGCTCGACACGCTGCCGTGGCGTCGCTGGGGCGCCGCGCTCGAGCGGCACGCCTGGTTCCCCAATCGAACGAACGTGCAGTTCGCCCGCGTCCTGGGGGCGGGGCGGCTCGAGATCCGCATTTGGGAGCGGGGTGCCGGAGAGACCCAGGCGTCCGGTTCCTCGTCGTGCGCGGCGGCGGCGGCGGCGGTGCGCACGGGCCGGCTTGCGCCGGGGCGCATCGAGGTGGGAATGCCGGGCGGAACGCTCTGGGTGACGGTCGCGGAGCACGGTATCCTCCTCGAAGGGCCAGTGGAACCGGTCGCGCGGTGCGAAATGCATCCCCAGTGGCTCGCGGCGCGTCAGGGCTGATACTCGGGCCGACGCCGAGAAGGGCTCCGTCCAGGCTGAGCGCGCCGAGGCTCCGTTCGTTCACGGTGCGGCCGGGCGCCGCAGGATTTGCACGCGGGCTTCGAAGCCGCCCAGGTCGACGCTCGGCCCCGACTCGACCGTGAGGCCCGCCGCGCGCGCGGCGCGTCCGGTGCGGCGATCGAGCGGCGAGAGCCAGACCATGCGCCCGCCGGGTACGAGCACCTCGGCCGCGTGCCGGACGACGGACTCGAGGAGCGCGCCGAGCGAGCCGTCGCGGGCGACCCGGCGCCCCATGGGTGGGTTGGTGAGGATCAGCGTGACGCCGCGCGGGCGAGTGCTCCGCGCGTCGTCTCGGCGGAGCGCCACGCCGTGGAGCCCCGCGGCCGCGAAGTTCTCGCGCGCGGCCTCGAGCGCGCGCGGATCGAGATCGGTGCCGCACAAACGCGCGAACGGACCGAGGCGGGCGCGTTCGATGAGCTCGAGCCCGCTGCCCACGAAGGGATCCCAAACCACGTCGTCGCTCCGGACGCCGCCGATGCGGGCGAGCGCCGCCGCGAGCGTCGGATGCGAGGCCGCGGGCACGTCGCGCACGCGATAGGCGAAGCGCGGGTCGGGCCTCACCTCGGGGACGATGACGAGCTCGCCGCCGGCTTCCGGCGCGACTTCGACGCGGAGGCACGCCGCGCGGGGATCGTTGATGACCTCGGAGCCCCGTGCAGCGAGCGCGCGGGCCGTTGTCCACGCGAGCGCACGGTGATGGCCGCCGCTCGTCCACGCCAGCCGCACGCGCGGCACGCCGCGCACGAGCGCGCGGAACAGGGCGAGCGTGGGTTGAGCGACGAGCGCGCTCGCGATGCGCACCGATGGGTCGTCCGTCGGTGTGCTCGGGATGGGCACGACGAACCCGAAGTCGAGCGCCGTCCGCAGCGCGTAGAGCTCCCCGAGGCTGCCGCGGTGCTTGAGCTCGACCGTCGCCGGATCGCGGAGGCGCGGCGAGAAGCGATGCGCCTCGTCACGGAGCACCGGTGCAAGCCCGTGCCGACAGCGGGCGTACACACGCTGAGGCTCGGGGAGGGGGCGCGCGAGCTCGAGGAGGCTCGCGCTGGCCCGGGAGGCGCGCCGCGCGAGGAGCGCGAGAGCACGCGCGACGTGCGGCACGAGCGCAGGCTCGGCGTCGAGCGCCTCGAGGGCTTGCGCGGCCGGCGTGCTCCCCACCTTGCCGAGCGCTTCCACGATGGAGCGCCGCTCGCTCCCCTCGGCCCGCGCGAGCGCCTCGAGCAGCGGCGCCTCCGCGCGAAAGTCGGCGAGATGGCCAAGGCCCCGGGCTGCCGCCTTTCGGCACGCGCGCGCGGGCTCGGACAGGCCGGCGACGAGAGGCGCGAACAGTCGTGGGCTCTCGGTGCAGGCGGCGAGGCGCGCGAGCAACGCGAACAAGCGCTCTCGTGCGCGGCCCGTGCTCCCCTCGAGCGCGGAGAGCGCGAAACCGATCGCGCCCTCGCCGGCGCGAGCCAGCACGCGGCCAAGCGCTTCGGCGTGTCCCTCGTCGACGTCTGCCAGCGCGGCGAGGAGCTCGGGGAGCTCGGCGCGGGCGGGGGTGTAGCCCGGGTCCGCAAGGTTCGGGAGCTCACGCAAAGGCATCGGGAGGCTCGCGTCCGCTACGGAGCGCCTTCGGCGCTGGCTTCCGCGAGTCGAGCGACGGGCGCCGTCGCTTTCGCGTCGAAAAAGCTCTCCAGCACGGACTCGAGATCCGGCGCGAGCGGCGCCTCGATCACGACGGGTCTTCCGGCAAGCTCGAGCGTGAGCCGCGCCGCGTGTAGGAAGGTGCGGTCAAGCCCGTAGCGCTCCTCGAAGTGACGATTCGAGGCGGGATCTCCGTAGCGCGCGTCGCCGAGCACGGGATGACCGATCCCGGCGAAGTGTCGCCGAATCTGGTGCATGCGGCCCTGCTCCGGTCGGGCCCGCACGAGGGAGTGAGTGCCGATGCGGCGCTCGCGCCGATAGCGGGTTGCCGCCTCACGCGGCGCTCCGCGGTCGGGCAGCGGACGCACGATGCGGCCCTTCGCGGGAGTCCCGCCGCGGACGAGCGCGAGGTACTCTTTCCCTCCCTGCTTCAGCGCGCGGGCGAGCCCGGGAACGAACGCCGGCTCTCGAGCGAACAGGCACACGCCGCTCGTGCCCGCGTCCAACCGGTGGACGGGCACCGCGTGACGACATCCCGGGAGTCGTCGTACGGCCGCGAGCAGGTCGTGGGCGTGCTCCCCTTGGGGGGTCGTCGGTAGGTGGGGAGGCTTGTTCACCGCGACCAGCGTCTCGTCGCGGTAGAGCTCGACAGCGGGGCTCGGTGCTGCCGGTTCGAGCAGCGCGAGCGTTTCGACGCTGTCCGAGAGCGGGATCATGTCGAGCGGGAGCAGCGAGCGCGTGCGGAATCCGAGGTGCGCGAGGTGCGCTAGGTCGCGCGCGAGCGTCGACGGATTGCAGGATACGAGCGCAATGACCCGCGGCGCGCGTTCGGCGAGCGCCTTCCGGACGCGCACCGACAACCCGCGCCGCGGCGGGTCCACCACGACGGCTTCGGTTGGCTCGAGCGCTTCGAGCGCGAGCTCTGCCGGAGCGGCGCGCACCGTTACAGGAAGTCGCTGCGTCTCGGCAGCCTGCGCCAGGGCCTCGATTCCCGGCGCGTGACTGTCGACGGCGGTCACGACGGCGCCCCGGGCGGCGAGCTCCAGCGCGAGCGCGCCGGAGCCCGCGTAGAGCTCGAGCACGCGCCGCCCGGCGAGCCCGCCGAGAGCGGCCTCCAAGGCCGTCGAGACCGCTTCGTGCAGGCGCGCGGCCTGCCCGGCGTGGGCCTGGACGAACGAGCCGGGCACGGCGAGGTGGTACGGAGCGCCCTGACGAAAGGCGTGGGGAGCGCGCGCGAGCCCGCCGAGGGTCTCGGGGACGCGGCCGAGCAGGCGTGGACTGTTCCGCTCGCGGCGGCTCACCGAAACCCCGAGCACGGCCGGGTGTTCGGCACGGATGCGCTGTGCGGCCTCTGCCAACTGGGTTGCGCTTGGCAACTGGGTTGCGCTCGTCCCCTCGGGAACGATGAGAGTGACGAGCACGCCCTCGTTCGCTTCGCGCACGTCGAGACCGTCCAGGGGAAACGCGAACGGGAGCAGGCGGCGGATGGCGGCCACGGCGGCCGCGACCGGGGGGGCGAGCAGCTGGCAGTCGGGCAGATCCACGACCTCGTGTGTTCCGCGCGCGTACAGCCCGACAGACGCCCCCGCGACGACGAGCTTCGCGCGGACGCGGTAGCCGACCATGCTCGCGGCGGGCACGACCGGCTGAATACGCGCCGAGCCGAGCTCGGGATAGCGGCGGACCGCGCGATCGACCTCAGCGTGCTTGGCCTCGAGCTGCGCGCCGTAGTCGAGCGCAGACAAGGGGCACCCCCCGCAACGCGGTGCGTGCGTGCAGCTCAGGCGGGCGGAGGGGTCCAACACCCGCGAGGTGTAGCGCCGCCCAGCACCACAGGAAGCAAACAGTGCGCCTTTCCCCGCACCCCCATGCTGGCGTGCCTGCCCGCCTCCTGGCACAGCTGGCACACCGTCGTCGTCCTCCGCTCGCGCGATCGAGCCGGAAACCAGCGGGTAGGCACCCGGCGGGTGTTGGCACGCGGAGTGCAATCTCCAAGCCCCGACATACCCGGGTGGATGCTCGGGCGCCCGCACGGGTAAAGGATCTTGCCTGGCGCGTCGCGGCCTCATGGCCGTTTCGCTCCGGGCGGGGAACGTGGACGCGGCCGCGGCCGCACAGGGCAAGGCGGATCCGAGGCCGGCGGTTGACCCCGCCGGCCTCGAACTTTTCGGGGTTTCGGGAGGGCCGCGCCGTCGCTCGTTCCGGAGAGTATGCTCCGCGCGCCGTGAGCACCCACCTCCTGTTCGCCAGCAATGTTTTCATGACCGCGGCCTGGTACGGCCACCTGGTCGTGTTCGTGGGCTTCGCGCTCGTCCGGTTGGGCGAGCCCCCGCGCTGGAACTACGCGGGGGCGTTCTTATTGCTGCTCGCCGCTGTCGCTTTCGCGTTCTTGCCGGTGGCGCGCGGAGGTGTCCCGTGAACGCGCTCGCGCTCGGAAGTTTCTCGCTCGCGCTCGGGGTCTTGCTCGGAGCCTTCGGCGCACATGGGTTGCGGGGTCTTCCTCCTCAGAAGCTCGAGCTCTGGTTGACGGCGAGCCAGTATCACTTCATCGCCGCTTTCGGCATTCTCGCCGTCGGATTGCTTCGACTCGTCCGGCCCGGCTCGATGGGGCCAGCATATGTCTTGTTCGCCGGGCTGCTCCTGTTCAGCGGCTCGCTCTACGCGATGACGCTCGGCGCTCCGCGAGCCGTCGCCATGGTGACCCCGGTCGGCGGGCTGTGCCTCACCGCCGGCTTCGTGTGGCTCGGGGTGCTCGCGTTGGGAAAGGGATGACCTGGGAAGAGCGCTTTCATCCGCTTCGCGAGGAGTGGGTGATCGTTGCGGCACACCGACAGGATCGTCCTTGGTCGGGGAGGACCGTAACGCAGCGGAGCGAGCCGCTTCCGCCCTACGTTCCCAATTGCCACCTCTGTCCCGGAAACCTGCGCGTGAGCGGAATTCGAAATCCGCCGTACACCGGGATCTTCACGTTCGACAACGACCACCCGTGCGTCGGGTCCGAAGCGCCGGCCGAGCCGTTGCAGGCGCCGGCGTTCTACCGCTCGCGGCCCGCGCGGGGGGTCGCTCGCGTCGTCTGCTACTCGCCGCGCCACGACCTTTCGCTCGCGAGCCTCTCACTCGATGCGATCGTCGCGCTCCTCGTCGAGTGGCAACACCAGTACACCGAGCTCGGCGAGCGGCCCGAGATCGAGCACGTGCTCGTGTTCGAGAACCGGGGTGAGGTCGTGGGCGTTTCCAACCCGCATCCGCACTGTCAGATCTACGCCACGAACTTCGTGTTTCGCACGATTCAAATAGAAGCAGACGTGAGCCGGAGACACCTCGCCGAGACCGGGCGCGTGCTGTTTCAGGACGTGATCGCGGCGGAGCGTGAGGAGGGGCGCCGCATCCTCTACGAGAACGAGAGCGCACTCGCGTTCGTGCCCTACTTCGCGCGGTTCGCGTACGAGACGTTCGTCGCGCCGAAGCGAACCGTGCCGAGCCTCGCGGCGCTCGAGCACGAGGAGCTCGTCGCTTTCGCGCGGGCGCTGAAGAACACGCTGATGCGGTTCGACGCGCTCTGGAGCCTACCCTTTCCGTACGTCATGGTGCTCCATCAAGCGCCGACGGACGGGCGGGATCACTCCGGCTTCCACTTCCACGTGGAGTTCCACCCGCCGCTCCGGCGGCCGAACCTGGTGAAGTATCTCGCCGGGCCCGAGCTCGGCGGTGGCTGCTTCCTGAGCGACACCTCGCCCGAGCAGAAAGCCGCCGAGCTCCTCGCCGTTCACGTCGAGGAGGGATGATGCGCGGCGATTTCACGCACCCGCTGCTCGAGCTCGTGCGCGGGCTGCATCGGCGAGTTCGCGCCACCGTGCTCGAAGGCTTCGATCGACAGGGCACTGCGCTCGCGGAGGTTGCGGAGGACGGCGCCGGCGACACGCTGTACGGGGTGGACAAGCTCGGGGAACGGAGCCTGATAGAGACATTGCGCACGGAAGCCGACGCGGTTGGCGGTATCGTGCTGCTCGCGGAGGGGCTCCCCGAGGAAGGCGTCGCGCTTCCGGAGGGGCGAGCGCCGAGCGCGTGTCGCTATCGAATGATCGTGGACCCGATCGACGGCACGCGCGGGCTCATGTACCAAAAGCGCTCGGCGTGGGTGCTCACGGGTGTGGCCCCGAACCTCGGTGATGAAACGCGCCTCTCGGACGTCGAGCTCGCGGTTCAGACGGAGATTCCCACGGCCAAGCAGCGCATGGTCGACGAGCTCTGGGCCCTGCGCGGCTCGGGGGCACGGGCGGAGCGCGTCGACTTGACGAGCGGCGCCCGGAGCCCGCTCCCGCTCTCGCCGTCGCGCGCCACTGGCATCGAGCACGGGTTTGCTTCGATCAGCCGCTTCTTCCCTGGCGGAAGGGACGTGCTGGCCGCGATCGACGACGCGCTCGTCTTCGCGGTAGCGGGAACGCCGGGGGCGGGTAAGGCGCACTGTTTCGAGGATCAGTACGCGTCGAGCGGCGGGCAGCTCTACGAGCTCGCGGTCGGGCACGATCGGTTCATCGCCGATTTGCGACCGCTGCTTGCGCCCGTATTGGCCGACCGCGGGTTGCCGGGGGGGCTGTGCTGCCATCCCTACGACGTGTGCACGGCGCTGATCGCGGAGGAAGCGGGCGTCGTGGTGCGAGACCCGCGCGGCGGGCCCCTCGACGTGCCGCTCGATCTGGTGACGGACGTCGCTTGGGTGGGCTACGCGAACGCGGAGCTCGCGCGCCGGCTCGAACCCGTGCTGCTCGAGGTGCTCGAGCGCCACGGATTGCTCGGGGGCGACGCATGACACGCCTCGACGAGCGCGGAGAGCGCGACCAGTTCGTGGAGCGCCTTCGGGCTCTCGCCGGGCGCGGCGGACCTCTGTTCGGCTTCTTCCACCCCCGTTTCGCGATCGGCGTCGCGCGGGCGCCGGGGCGGCTCGACGTGATGGGCGGCATCGCGGACTATTCGGGCTCGCTCGTCCTCCAGCTGCCGCTCGCGGAGGCGACCTTCGCTGCCGCGCAGCTCCATGACGAACCGGTCGTACGCGTCGTGAGCCTCGACGGGGAATACGGGCGCCCGCGGCGCGACGTGACGCTGCCCGGTTCCGCCGTGCTCGAAGCAGACTACGCCGAGGCGCGCCGCGCCTTGCGTTCCGATCCCGAGAACGCCTGGGCTGCGTACATCGGCGGGGTGGCGGTCGCACTCGCGCGCGAGCGCGGGCTCACCGCTCGCGGCGTGCGCTTGCTGGTCGCCTCCCGCGTTCCAGAGGGGCGCGGCATCAGCTCGTCTGCCGCGATCGAGGCTGCGGCCCTCTTCGCGCTCGCGGCCGCCGCCGGGATCGAGCTCGCGGACACGGAGGCAGCGAATCTCTGCCAGAAGGTGGAGAACCTCGTCGTGGGAGCGCCCTGCGGCGTCATGGATCAGATGACCGCGGTGTGCGGCCGCCATGGGCGGCTGCTCGAGCTCGTCTGTCAGCCGGCACGGGTGCTCGGATCCATCCTGGTTCCGGAAGATCTCGCCTTTTTCGGCATCGATTCGGGGGTTCGACACGCGGTCGATGGAGACGCCTATCGCGACGTGCGCGTCGCGGCGTTCATGGGGTATCGAATGCTCACCGCGCGTGCGGGCATAGCGGCCCGCAAAGTCGGGGAGCGCCACGTCGTGATCGACGACACACGCTGGGGGGGCTATCTGGCGAACGTGACGCCCTCGGAGCTCGCTCTCACACTCGGAGAGCCGCTGCCCGAGCGCATGTCGGGCGCCGAGTTCCTCGCGCGCTACGGCGGAACGAGCGACCCGATCACGGAGATCGACCCCGATCGGACCTATCGGGTGCGTGCCGCCACGGAGCACCCGATTCACGAGCATCATCGCGTGCGGCTCTTCGCCGAGCTCCTGGAGCGAAGCCCGAGCGAACGGCGAAACACGCTCCTGGGGGAGCTCATGTTCGCGTCGCACGTGAGCTATTCCGCGTGCGGGCTCGGTTCGCCCGCGACCGATCAGATCGTCCGGCTCGTGCACGATGCCCGGCGCGCGGGCCTCTTCGGCGCCAAAATCACGGGCGGCGGGAGCGGGGGGACGGTCGCCGTCCTCGCGCGTCGAGACGCGGAGGTCGCCGTGCGCGAGGTCGCGTACCAGTACGCTGTCGAAACCTCCCGAGAGCCGCAGGTGTTCGCGGGCTCGTCGGCGGGAGCCGCGGAGGTCGGCGCGGTGCTGATCCCCGGCGAGCACATCGCCCTCGGCTCGGCATGAATCGTTGGCTCGAAGCGGGCGGGGGAAGGGCGGTGCGAGCCGCCCCTGCGAAACAACGAGGCGAGGACGTCGACCAGTCACACGGGCTGGCGTTTTAAAGCGACAAACGGTTAGGAACGCGCCGAAATATGCGGAAAGCAGTGTCGCGCAGAGTGCCCGCGTGGGGAGGGGCCCCGCCGAATTCACGTAGATTCACTTCGGCGGGGAGGGGCGGCGCGAGCCGCCCCTACGAAACAAGGCCAGAACGCCGATCGGTCAAACGGATCGGCGTTCTAGAGCACCAGCAAGCCGCGCCGCGCCGCGCGGACGACCGCGTCGGTGCGCGTGTCGGCCTCGAGCTTGTCGAGCAGCGAGTTGACGTGGAACTTCGCGGTGTGCTCGCTGATGTCGAGCCGCAAGGCGATGAGCTTGTTCGAGAGACCCTCGGCCAGGAGCTCGAGCACCTGCTGTTCGCGCGGAGTCAGCTCGACACCATCGGCCGGCTCCACCTGCCGCGGCGCGGGCGTCACGAGCTTGTTCATCAGGGACTCATCCACGGTGCACAGCCCCGAGGCCACGGCCACGGAAGCCGCCGAGAGCTGCTCGGCCGACGCATCACGACGCAAGACGCCGCGCGCTCCGGCCCCGAGGAGCTTGCTCGGCTCGGTGTTGGCGCCGACGAGCGCGAGCACCGGCACCCCGGGGAGGGCGTGCTCGAGCACCGGCGCAGCGCCCGCGGTGTCCGCGACGTCACAGACGACGACGTCCACGCCCTGAGTGTCGAGGGCCTGAGCGTCTTCCGGGGTCGCTTCCGCGACGACCCGGATGGAAGGGGAGGCTCCCAGGATCGCCGAGAGCCCGCTGCGGACCAGCGGAGATTGCGCGATGATGACCGCAGCGAAGGTGAGGGCCAGCATGGCGACCCAACGTAAGGCGCGCTGGGGCCGTGTAAAGGTGTCCCGCCATCGACCAGGCCGTTCCTGCCCGATTGGGCAGGCGAACGCGGGGCCCGCCCCGATCGGCATTGTTCGAAACGAGCACACGCTGTACCAGTCGGGGACTCTTGCGGTTCAAGCTGGTTCACGCGGCCGATCTTCATCTCGACAGCCCTCTTCGCGGCCTGGAGCGGTACCCCGGTGCGCCGGTCGAACGCATCCGGAACGCGACCCGCCGGGCATTCGAAGAGCTGATCGAGCTGTGCCTCGAGGAGGAGGCCCGGGTGCTGCTCCTCGCCGGCGACCTGTTCGACGGTGACTGGAGGGACTACTCGAGCGGCCTGTTCTTGGTTCAGCGGCTTACGCGGCTCCGCGAGGCGGGGATCGCGGTGGTCTGGCTGCGGGGCAACCACGACGCGGAGAGTCGTATCCGGAAGAATCTCACCTTGCCCGCCAATGTACGAGAGCTCGGCGTCCGCAAACCGGAGAGCATCGTCTTCGAGGACCTCGGCCTGGTCGTGCACGGACAAGGCTATGCGACGGCCGATCTCCGGGAGGACCTCGCGGCGCGCTACCCGCGGGCGGTTCCCTCGGCGGTC
>Ga0079224_100003943_pt1 | contig 18976 bp, 12 predicted proteins | sample Stecom2015_FD_80414 | JGI IMG/M metagenome (GOLD analysis project Ga0079224, IMG submission 80414) | Agricultural soil microbial communities from Utah to study Nitrogen management - Steer compost 2015 | ecosystem: Environmental > Terrestrial > Soil > Agricultural land | place: USA: Utah... | reverse complement strand
TTCCCTTCAACAGCTTCTTGGCGCGCGCGGCCTCGACAATCGCCTCGAGGCGTTCGGCTTCTTCGGCACAGGTGCGGCGGCCGAGCGGCGTGATGCGATAGAAGCGCGGCCTGCCACCACCCGTGGCGGCCCCGGTCGGCGCGGCCGTCTCGGCGACATAGCCGCGCGTGGTCATCTGCTTGAGCGCGCCATAGAGCATGCCGGGCCAGAGATGCAGCCGGCCGTCCGTACGGTCGAAGACCTCTCGCGTGATGGCCAGACCATGCAGGTCCTGGTCGATCAGCGACAGGAGGATGTGGAACCAGTGCTCAGGGAGTTGGGTCTTCACGGTTCTCTCGGGTGACGGTTGACCGATGGCGGACACTTTGCCGGCCGGCGGTTTATACGTAAAGGTATAAACGTCGCAGGCCGGGGAAAGTTCCCGGGCCTGGCGGCACCGGGAGCCCGTGGGCGGGCTGCGGGCGGTTCGATATGATCGACCGAAGATGTCCCTCTCGTCCGACCTCCGTACCGACTTCATCCGCGATATCGTCCGTGCCGATCGCGAGGCCGGTAAACATGGCGGGCGCGTGGCCACGCGTTTTCCTCCCGAACCGAACGGCTACCTGCACATCGGCCACGCGAAGTCGATCTGCCTGAACTTCGGCGTCGCGGCCGACTTCGGGGGTACCTGCAACCTGCGGTTCGACGACACGAATCCTGTTAAAGAGGACGTCGAGTACGTCGACTCGATTCAGGACGATGTGAGGTGGCTGGGGTTCGCGTGGGACAACCGGCTGTTCGCGTCGGACTACTTCGGCCGCCTGTACGAGTGCGCCGAGCAGCTCATCCGCGACGGCAAGGCGTACGTCGACAGCCAGACGGCCGACGAGATTCGCGAAGGCCGCGGCACGCTGACGGCACCCGGTAGAGAGAGCCCGTACCGGACGCGCACGGCCGACGAGAACCTCGATCTGTTCCGCCGCATGCGCGCGGGCGAGTTCCCCGACGGCGCGCACGTCCTGCGCGCGAAGATCGACATGGCATCGGGCAACATCAACATGCGCGATCCGGTGCTCTATCGCATCAAGCACGCGCATCACCACAACACCGGGGACGCGTGGTGCATCTATCCGATGTACGACTACGCGCATCCGCTGTCGGACGCGTTCGAGCACATCACACACTCGCTGTGCACGCTCGAGTTCGAGGACCATCGCCCGCTCTACGACTGGCTCATCGACGCGCTGCAGCCGATGCTCGACGGCGCGCGGCCACAGCAGTTCGAGTTCGCGCGGCTGAATCTCAACTACACGGTCATGAGCAAGCGCAAGCTGCTGCAGCTCGTGACGGAAGGGCATGTCGACGGCTGGGACGATCCGCGCATGCCGACGATCTCGGGCATGCGGCGGCGCGGCTATCCGCCGGCCGCCATCCGCCGCTTCTGCGATGAGATCGGCGTCGCCAGGCGCGAGAACCTCGTCGACGTCGCCCTGCTCGAGCACTTCGTGCGCGAAGAGCTCAATCGCACGGCGCCGCGCGTAATGGCCGTGCTGCGTCCGCTGAAGGTCGTCATCGAGAACTATCCCGACGGACAGGTCGAAGAGCTCGACGTCATCAACAACCCGGAAGACGAGTCGGCCGGCACGCGCAAAGTGCCATTCTCGCGCGAGCTGTACATCGAGCGCGACGACTTCATGGAAGATCCGCCGAAGAAGTTCTTCCGCCTGGCGCCGGGCCGCGAAGTGCGCCTGCGCAACGCGTACTTCATCACCTGCCGCGAGGCCGTGAAGAACGACGCGGGCGAGATCGTCGAACTCCGCTGCTCCTACGATCCGGCGACGCGCGGCGGCGACGCGCCCGACGGACGTCGCCCGAAGGCCACGCTGCACTGGGTCTCGGTCGCGCACGCGCTCGACGTCGAAGTGCGCAACTACGATCGGCTGTTCTCGGTCGAAGAACCCGGCAAGGGCGACACCGACTTCCTGACGCAGATGAATCCGGCATCGCTCGAGGTAATCGCCAACGCGAAGATCGAGCCATCGGTCGCACACGCGCCCGCAGGCACGACGTATCAGTTCGAGCGGCTGGGATACTTCACCGTCGACTCACGGCCTCCGGCTCGAGGCTCCGGACGGTCGGTCTTCAACCGCACGGCTACGCTCAAGGACAGCTGGGCAAAGGCGGCCAGGGGCTAGGGTGCCCCTGGTTGGATTGCGGCCACGGTTTCAGATAGCGTGTAGGAGATGAAGCCCGCGCCGACCAGTCCTGCCATGGAGGCGTTTCTCGAGACGCTCGCGCCGCTGCACATCTATCCGCTCTGGCGCCAGAAAGGCCTGCTCGTCCGCAAACCCACGACCGAGGCCATCCCCTATCGCTGGCCATACGCGCCGGTGCGCGAACGGCTGATGGAAGCCGGCCGCCTCATTTCGGCCGAAGAGGCCGAACGGCGGGTCCTCATCCTCAGAAATCCGGGCCTCGGCGGAAAGCCGGCGGCGACCTCGCGGCTCTACGCCGGACTGCAGCTCGTGCTCCCCAACGAAATCGCGCCGGCGCACTACCACTCGGCCTGCGCCATCCGCTTCGTCGTCGAAGGCAACGGCGCGTATACGGCGGTCGATGGCGAGCGCGCCATCATGGCGCCCGGCGACCTCGTGCTGACGGCCGCCTGGACGGCGCACGACCACGGCAACGAAACCGACGAACCGATGATCTGGCTCGACGGCCTCGACCTGCCCCTGGTCAACGGCCTCGAGTGCTCGTTCTTCCACGAAATCGACGAGGGCAAACAGCAGAAGCTCACGCGGCCGGACGATGCGTCCGAACGCGCATACGGCTATGGACAGCTTCGTCCGTCTTCGGTGACGTGGTCGAAGAACTACTCGCCGCTGCTGAAGTATCCGTGGACGCAGACCGAGCGCATTCTCGCCGATGCGATCAAGGACAACGTCGCCAACAGTCCGACGGACGGCTTCATCTTCGAGTACACGAATCCCTTCACCGGCGGCCACGTGCTGCCGACCATGGCGTGCTACATCCAGGCCTTGACGCCAGGCATGCACACCGACGCCCATCGCCATACGACCAGTGCGGTCTATCACGTCGTGCGCGGCCGCGGCACCTCCATCATCGACGGCCAGCGCATCGACTGGCAGGAGCGCGACACGTTCGCGCTGCCTGGCTGGGCTGTACACGAACATCTCAACACGTCGGACGAGCCCGCGATTCTCTTCTCGTTCACCGACGATCCCACGCTGCGCGCGCTCGGCTTCTATCACGAGCGCGGCGAAGCGCGACAGGCCTGACCACATGCGACTTGTGACCGTGAAGACCGCACAGGGTACCTGCGCGGCCATTGAGGATGCGGCCGGACGCCGCGCCATCACCGACGGCAGCGGCCGTCCGTATCGCGACATCGGCGAACTGCTCGCGCGCGACGCCGACTGGCGCACAGCCGCAGCCGGCGCCACCCAGGCTCTTCCGGCCGACGCGCCCACGCTGCGCCCGATACTCGAGTCCGGCGCGATCATCTGCGTCGGCCTGAACTACCGGACGCACGTGCTCGAGATGGGGCGCGAGCTGCCGACGGCACCGACGTACTTCACCAAGCTCTCGCGGGCCCTCACCGATCCCGGCACGGACATCGCCATGCCTGCCGCCTCGCAGAAGGTCGACTACGAGGGAGAGCTCGCGGTCGTCATCGGCGCGGGCGGCCGCAACATTCCGGCGGACCGTGCATGGGATGCGGTCGCGGGGTTGACGCTGCTCAACGACGTCTCGATGCGCGACTTCCAGAAGCGCTCGCTGCAGTTCTTCGCGGGCAAGACCTGGGAAGACAGCACGCCGATGGGTCCGGCCATCGTCACGGTCGACGAACTCGATCCGATCGGCCCGCGCGAAATCGTGACGCTGGTCAACGGCGAGGTCCGCCAGAAGGCGCCGCTGTCGGATCTGATCTTCGATGTGCCGGCGCTCATCGCCGACCTTGCGCAGATCTTCACGCTGCAGCCGGGCGACATCATCGCGACCGGCACCACGGGCGGCGTCGGCGATGCGATGAAGCCGCCGCGCTATCTGCAGCACGGCGACGTGGTCGAGATCAGCATCGACGGCATCGGCACGCTCTCGAATCGATTCACGCGCGCATGATCTTCGATCCCGCGACACTCGACCGCCGCGTCCTCAATGGGCTGATGAACGGCCTCGTCGCCCCGCGTCCCATCGCGTGGGTGTCGACGATCAGCCAGGACGGCCGGCCGAATCTTGCGCCGTTCTCGTTCTTCAACGCGTTTTCGTTCGCCCCACCGACCATCGGCGTCGGACCCGGTAGCCGCCAGGGCGTCAACAAGGACACGCTGCGCAACATTCGCGAGACCGGCGAGTTCGCCGTGTCAGTCGTGACGGAGGATCTGGCGCGACTCGCCAACGCGACCAGCGCCGAGTTCGCTCCAGACGTGAACGAATGGGAGACGCTCGGCATCGAGGCCGCTGACTGTGAAGTCATCACGCCGAAGCGCGTAAAGGCGTCGCCCGCCTCGTTCGAATGCCGCGTCCTGCAGGTCGTCGAGCTCGGCGAAGGCGGCGTGCAGAGCAATGGCCTGGTCATCGGCCGAGTGATCCGCATCCATGTCGACGATGCGGCGCTCGATGGCACGCGTCCACGTCCGGACGTTCTGAAACTCGTCGGCCGCATGGGCGGCGATCTCTGGTGCCGCACCACCGATCGCTTCGAGCTGCGCCGACCCTCGAGCAACGACCCCGCAGTCGTCGGATCGACGTGGAACGAGTAGACGCGCCGGGCGCTCAGCGCGACATCGTCGTCGTTGGCGCGGGCCCCGTCGGCCTGACCGCTGCGCTCGCCGTACGTGCGCTGGGACGTCCCGTGACCGTTGTGGAAGCCGGCGCGGCAGATCGCGTGCGGCCGGGCAGCCGGGCGATCTTCATTCATGGCGCGACGCTCGACGTGCTCGAGCGTATCCGACCGGGGCTCGGCGCCGAGTTCGCCAGCCACGGCCTCGCCTGGCGCACCAAGCGGACGCTCTATCGCGGCCGCGAGGTCTACCACCGCACCTATCCCCCGGCACGCACCGATCGTCTGCCCGCAGCGACGAGCCTTCCGCAGGTCGTGCAGGAGCAGATTCTGCTGAAGCACGCCCACGAAGCGGGCGTCGAGTTCGTGTGGAACGCGCCCGTCGAACGTGTCGTGCCGTCGCGTCAGGGCGTGCGCATCGAGATTGAAGGCGGAAACACGATCGACGCCCGGTATGTGATTGGCGCCGATGGCGCGCGGTCGGCCGTTCGCGAGTCCGCGGGTCTGCAGCTGGAAGGACCGCGCACACGTACGGCGTTCGTGATCGTCGACGTCGCCGAGGATCCCTCGAATCCGTTGCCGCCCGAGCGCATCTTCCACTACGAGCATCCCGCCGTCGGCTATCGCAGCGTGCTGTTCGTGCCGTTCGCCGGGCACTGGCGCGTCGACCTGCAGTGTCTGCCCGGCGACGATCCCGATGCCTTCAGCGGCGAGGAGGGCGTGCGCCAATGGCTGCCGAAGGTCATGCCGGCGCGCTATGCCGACCGCGTCACGTGGGTTTCGACCTACATCTTCAGACAGGCCATCGCCAACAGCTTCACCGACAAGACCCGGCGCGTGCTGCTGGCGGGTGAAGCGGCACACATCTTCGCGCCGTTCGGCGCGCGCGGTCTCAACTCGGGCGTTCCCGACGTCTTCGTGGCTGTCACCGCCATCGATCGCGCGCTCAACGCCGGCGATGGCCCTGACGCCGAGCGCGCGATCGATCACTTCGCGACCAGCCGCCGCGCCGCGGCCGCCCGCAATCGCGCCGCATCGAACACCGCGCTCCGCCATCTGACGATGCCCGACATGTCGTCGCGTGTCACGCGGCGGCTTGCGGGGTTTTCGGCGTCGTTCCTTCCGTCGGTTGCCCGCTGGATGGACAAGGCGCCCTACGGTCCCGGACTCAGCGCGCCGGACGCCGACGGCATGCAGTACTGATCGTCGTTTGCGCCGAAGCCCCGCGCTCTGCAAGGATGCACCATGCTCAGGCGCATCCCGGTTCTTGCTGTTGCTCTCGCCTCGCTTCTGACACCGTCGCCGCGGGCGCAGGCGCCGAACAGCCGGTCCACGATCGACGCCGCGACCTACGAACGCGCGCGTGCGCTCGAAGTGCGCTACAGGAACAAGGCCGTCAACGTGCCCGGCCCCGTGCGCTGGCTTGAAGACGGCACGTTCTGGTATCGCGTGTCGGTCGACGGCGGGCACACGTTCGTCAGGGTCGATCCCGAAACGCAAACCAGGTCGCCCGCGTTCGACCACGCTCGACTGGCCGCGGCGCTCGCGACGGCATCCGGTTCGAACATCACGCCGGTCACGCTCCCCTTCTCCGACCTGACGTTCATCGACAATCAGCAGGCCATCCGCTTCGCCGACACGGCAAGCGTCGAATGGCGATGCGACCTCGGAGACTACACCTGCGCCCGACTCGAGGCCAGGCGCGACCGCCGGCGCGAGCCGCCGGCATCGCTGCCGTCACCCGACGGTACGCGTGTCGCGTTCATTCGCAACCACAATGTGTGGGTGAGGCCGGCCGATGCCGCCGAACACGCGGGCCGGCAACTCACCGTTCGCGGGAATCAGGAGTTCCCCTACACGATTGGCGGGCTCGTCTGGTCTCCCGACTCGACCAAGCTGGCGTCCGACCGCATCGTCGCGAAGGGCACGCAACGCTACGTCACCTATGTCGACTCGACCCCGGACGACCAGTTCCAGCCGAAGACGTTCGAGCGCTTCTACCTGAAGCCGGGAGACGAACTCGATCGCCACGAACGGGCCCTGCTCGACATGGTCACCGCGCGTGAAGTCCCCGTCGACTCGTCGCTCTTCCCACACCCGTACAGTCTGACGCGATCGGTGTGGCGTGACGACAGCCGTGCGTTCACCTTCGAGTACAACCAGCGAGGTCATCAGATCTACCGCGTGATCGAGGTCGATGCGTCATCGGCCGCGGCGCGAACCGTCGTCGAGGAGACCAGCAACACGTTCATCCACTACGCTCGCGCCACGGGAGAACTGGCGACCGGCGGCCGGACGTTCCGTCACGACGTCGGCGATGGCCGCGAAATCATCTGGATGTCGCAGCGCGACGGCTGGTCACATCTCTATCTGTTCGACGGGCGTACGGGTGCGCTGAAGAACCAGATCACGAAGGGGCCGTGGATGGTTCGCGGCGTCGAAGACGTCGACGAACAGGCACGCCAGATCGTCTTCATGGCCGGCGGCATCGTGCCGGGGCAGGATCCGTACTTTGTCCAGTACTACCGCATCAACTTCGACGGGAGCGGCCTGACACCCTTGACGACCGCCGACGGCTACCATCGCGTCGCGTTCTCGCCCGACCGCCGTTACTACGTCGACACGTGGTCGCGCATCGATCTCGCGCCGATCGCCGAACTGCGCCGTGCCGGTGACGGAAGCCTCGTCATGCCGCTCGAGCGCGGCGACATCTCGGCGCTGACCGCGGCGGGCTGGCGTGCACCCGAGGCGTTCGTCGCGAAGGGACGCGACGGCGTCACCGACATCCACGGCGTGATCATCCGGCCGACGAACTTCGATCCGGCACGGCGCTATCCCGTCATCGAAAACATCTATGCCGGCCCGCACGGCTCGTTCGTCCCGAAGACGTTCAACGAGTACTACACGATGCAGTCGCTCGCCGAGCTCGGCTTCATCGTCGTGCAGATCGATGGCATGGGCACCGCCAATCGGTCCAAGGCCTTCCACGACGTCGCGGCGAAGAACCTGAAGGATGCGGGCTTCCCGGACCGCATTCTCTGGCACAAGGCCGTTGCGGCCAGGTATCCGTACTACGACATCTCGCGTGTCGGCATCTATGGCGGATCGGCCGGCGGTCAGAACGCGATGGGCGGCCTGCTCTTCCACTCGGACTTCTACGATGCGGCGGTGGCGTTTGCCGGCTGTCATGACAACCGCATGGACAAGATCTGGTGGAACGAGCAGTGGATGGGATGGCCGATCGGTCCCCACTATGCCGAATCGTCGAACATGGAGAATGCCTGGCGCCTGAAGGGTGATCTCCTGCTCGTGGTGCCGGAACTTGACACGAACGTCGACCCCTCGTCGACGATGCAGGTGGTCGACGCGCTGATCAGGGCCGAGAAGGAGTTCGACCTGCTCGTCATGCCCGGCGAGGAGCACGGCGGCGGCCGTCGAGGCCCGAGTGCTGCCTACGGCAACCGGAAGCTCTGGGACTTCTTCGTCAGACATCTGCTCGATGCCGAGCCGCCGCACTGGAATTCGCTGATCGACGGGACGCCACCCGGCACCGATCCGAACCCGCGGTCCGATCTCTGGGGTCCGTCCTGGGATGCCGTCGCGGCGTCCGTCGATCCGGCTCTCCGCTACCATTGAGCAGACCATGCGGCACTGGCTGATGAAGTGTGAGCCGTCGGCGTACACGATCGACGATCTCGAACGCGACGGCACGACGAGCTGGGAAGGCGTGCGCAACTACATGGCGCGCAACTTCATGCGCGACGACATGCGCGTCGGCGACAAGGTGCTCTTCTACGCGTCCAATGCCAAGCCGTCAGGCGTCACGGGCCTGGCGAAGGTCGTACGCACTGCTTATCCCGACGCTTTCGCGTTGAAGACGGGACACAAGTACTTCGATCCCAAGGCGACGAAAGACAACCCGATCTGGTACATGGTCGACATCGGCTTCGTCGAGAACTTCCACGGGACGGTGTCGCTCGAAACGCTGAAGGCAACGAAGGGCCTGGAGAAGATGATGGTCACGCAGAAAGGCAGTCGCCTGTCGATTCAGCCGGTCACGCCCGCCGAGTACGCCATCGTCCTGCGCCTCGCCCGCACCCTGTAGCCCCACAAGGTCGTCGTTGGGCCCGGATGCCCCGCTGATCTAAGATGCGCGCCATATGACTCGACGACTTCTTCTGGTGTGTGCGGCGCTTGCTGTCGCGGGGTCCACGCTGCTGGCCCAGCAGTCTCAGATACCCGCGCCCGATCGCAAGGCTGGTGAGGGGCTCGGACCGTTCAAGCGGCTCGTTATCCGCGGCGTCACGATCATCGATGGCACCGGCGCACCGCCGGCCGGACCGATGGACGTGGTCATCGAAGGCAATCGCATCGCCTCGATCCGCCCGGCAGGCACGCCCGGCGTGCCGCTGCGTGCGGACCGTCAGCCGCGTGAGTTCGATCACGAAATCGACGCCACGGGCTCGTACATGCTGCCGGGTTTCGTCAACCTGCACATGCACACAGGCAACTCGCCCAAGGCGCCCGAGGCTGAGTACACCTACAAACTCTGGCTCGCGCACGGCGTGACCTCGGGTCGCGGCGTCGAACTGGGTCCGTACGCCTTTGCGGCGAAAGAGAAGGAGCGCAGCGCCGCCAACGCGATCGTCGCGCCGCGTTTCTTCAACTACCAGCGGCCCGGCGCCGGCTGGGGCCAGGGGCCGGTCGACACGCCCGAAAAGGCGCGCGAGTGGGTGCGCTGGTGCGCGGCCAACGGCGTCGACGGCATGAAGCTCGTTTCCTATCGGCCCGAAATCATGGCGGCCCTGCTCGACGAGGCGAAGAAGCACGGGCTTGGCTCGACGGCCCACCTCGAGCAGCGCGGCGTCGCGCAGATGAACGCGCTCACCGCTGCGAAGCTCGGTCTCGGCACGGTCACGCACTTCTATGGACACTTCGAGGCCCTGCTCAAGGACTACGAAGTGCAGCCGTGGCCGCACAACATGAACTACAACGACGAGTACTGGCGCTTCGCCCAGGTCGCTCGTCTCTGGGACAAGATCTACGAACCCGGCTCACCCGAGTGGAACGCCTACCTGAAGGCGCACCTCGAGCTCGGCACGATCATGGACCCGACGATGACGGCATATGCGGCGGGCCGTGACGTCATGCGCATGCGCAACGCCGACTGGCACGACAAGTACACGCTGCCGTCGCTGATGGACTTCTACAAGCCGAGTCGCGTCAACCACGGCTCGTACTTCTTCGACTGGACAACGGCCGACGAGGTCGAGTGGCGCCGCTTCTATCAGGTGTGGTTCCGCCTGCTCAACGACTACAAGAAGATGGGCGGCCGCGTCACCGTGAGCGACGATGCGTCGTTCATCTACAACACCTGGGGCTTCGGCATCATTCACGAGATGGAGCTGCTGCAGGAAGCCGGCTTCCATCCGTTGGAGGTCATCCGTGCCGCGACCATGCACGGCGCCGAGGCGCTGCACGAGCCGAAGGGCAAGCCGATCGAGTTCGGCATCGTCCGGCAAGGCCTGCTCGCGGATCTCATCATCATCGACGAGAACCCGCTGCAGAACCTGAAGGTGCTCTACGGCACCGGCGCGCTGCGTCTCAACGACGAGACCGGCGAGGTCGACCGCGTCGGCGGCATCCGCTACACGATCAAGGACGGCATCGTCTACGACGCGAAGCAGCTGCTCGCCGACGTCGCCGCGATGGTCGAGAAGCAGAAGACCGAGCGCGGCATCAGTCCGCGCTGAGCGCGCGGGCCGGGTCTGCGCCGCTTGCCCGCAGGGCGGGGATGAAACTCGCCAGCAGCACGGCAGCGAAGATCACGACCGGCACCGTCACCCACACGCCCGGGGTCCAGGGGGACATCTCGAACAGCTGTCCACTGAGGCCCCGGGCCGCGAGCGCGGCGAACGGCAGCCCGACGATGACGCCAATCATGGCGAGCCGGACGCCGCGCGACAGCAGCAACCGCAGGATGTGCGCGCGCGTTGCGCCCACGGCGACGCGCACGCCGATCTCACGCGATCGCTGCGCCGCGGCATAGGCCGTCAGACCGTACGCGCCGAGACTCGCCAGCAGCAGTCCCATCAGCGCGAACAGCGCGAACGTCGTGCCCATGAAGCGCTCTCCCCACATCGTCGCGTCACGACGCTGCGTCATCGTGAGCGTGTCGAACGCCGCAAACGCGGGATCGACCGACCGGATGGCCGCGCGAGCCGGCTGCAGGACGACGCCGGGATCGCCATCGACTCGCAGGAGCGCGGCAAGCGTCCGATATGGACGCTGCGCGTGCGTCACGTAGAACACGAGTCTCGACTGCTCGGTTTCTTCGCCAAGCTCTTCGTAGACGAGGTCGGGGGACACGCCGACGACCCGATAGGCATGGCGTCCCGAGCGATCGTTCACGTGGAAGACGCGCCCGATTGCGTCGCCGTCTGGCCAGAGGCGCTCGGCGAGCCGCCGTCCCACCACGACCGCATCGGAGGCGATGTCTGTCGCCTCGCCGGCCGTGAAGGTCCGCCCCTCGAGTGCCAGCCCGAGCGCCTCCCAGAACGCGGGGTTGACGGGGATAACCGAGACAGCAAGGCCATCCTCATCACGCACGCCGGCGCCCATGTCGACGATGACCGTCTCACCGCCATCGTCGGCCGGAATCGATCCCGTCACCGCCGTCGCACTGACCGACGGCAGTGCGGTCAGCGCCTCGGCCACGCGCTCAATCGCGCGCGCGCGTTCGGTCGGATCGTCGTAGGCGTCGCCGGCGATGTAGAACCGCAGGCTCGCGAGAGGACCAGGGTCGAAGCCGGCGTCAGCCCGTTGCAGACGCATCACGCTGAGCGAAAGCAGCACGGCGCCCGCAACGAGCACGAGGCTGAGGGCAACCTGGGCGCCGACGAGCAGGCCCTGGAATCGGCGCTGATCGGCGGTCGGCCCAACCGACCGCGTGCCCGACCCGAGCGCACCGACCCCGCGGACCCGCGAGACGCGCAGGGCGGGCAGCAGGCCGGCAAGCACGGCGCACGCGCCGGACGCGAGCGCAACGAACGCCAGCACCTGCGCGTTGATGGCCGGCGTCGTCCACGCGGGCGGCGGCTCGTAGATCGACGCCAGCAGCGCGCGAAGGCCCCACGACGCCATCAACAGGCCCACCGCGCCGCCGGCCGCGGCGACGACGGTCGACTCGGCGAACAGCAGCCGCACGAGATCACGGCGGCTCGCGCCAAGCGACGCGCGTACGGCCAGTTCACGCTGACGGCCGACGCCGCGAGCGACGAGAAGACCGGCGATGTTGGCGCACGCCGTCAGCAGCACGAGCGCAACGGCGACGAACATCGTGCTCACGCTGCGTTGCGTATTGGTGCTCACAAACAGGTCACGCATCGGCGCGACGTGTGCCGACCAGTTGCGGTTCGTGTCCGGATACTCGGCGGCCAGGGCCGCGGCAATGGCATTCAACTCGTCGGTGGCCTGCCGGCGGCTCACGCCCTCGCGCAACAGACCGACGCCGAGGAACGCTCCACGGCGATCCCGTTGCACCCCCGGCTCCTGTCGAAGAGGAAACCAGACCTGCTGCCGCTCCGGGAAGTCGAAGCGCGGCGGCATGACGCCGATCACCGTCAGCGCACGACCATTGAGCAGCACGGGCTGCCCGATGATGTCCTGCCGTGCGCCGTAGAGACGCCGCCACAACCCATCGCCGATGATGGCGACCTGCTCCAGACCGATTGCGGCGCCGTCGGCTTCCTCGAAGTCGCGGCCGAGTGCGGGCGACACGCCAAGCAGGCGGAACAATCCGGGTGTCACCGACGCGGCAGACACGCGCTCGCTGTCCCTGTCGGATGCGAGCGAGACATTGCGCGTCGCGAAGAGCTCGAGGGCCTCGAACGCGGCCGCGCGGCGCATGTCCATCGCGTCGGCGTACGACACGCCGGCATCGTCGATGTGCTGCATCGAGGTCTGCGTCGGGTGAATCGAATGCACGGTCGCGAGCCGCTCGCTGCGGTCGCCAAACGGCAGCGGCCGGAGAATCATGCCCTCGACGATGCTGTAGACGATGGTGGTGGCCCCGATGCCAAGACCAAGGGTCAGAATGGCGGCGAGGGCAAACCCCGGCGCGTGCAGCAGCGAACGGACCGAGAAGCGCAGATCCTGGAGCATACTGACCGCTAGAGCACGGTTCGTACCCACACGCGCGTTCCTGCTAACTCGTTGCAGTAACAATGGTTACGCCATCCTGATGTCGTGCCGACGCTCAGGCGGTTGCGGTTCCGGGACGAACCGTTCCGAAATCGTGAACGCCTGAGAGTCGTATGCAGAATATGCCTCGTTTCGTCTTCCGCTTCCGGGCGCTCTTTGTCGCGGCCGGACTGGCCGCCATCGCTATCGCCGCACCGCAGCCTATCGCGTCGGCCTTCACGTCAAGGCAGGCGGCTCAGCCGGCCACCGTTCCGTCAGACCTCAACCCGCTGTTGCGTGCGCCGGAAAGCGAGTTCCGGATGGTCGTGCAGCGCTACGCGCTCGATCGCGACTCGCTGACGGCCAACTACTTCGGCGGCGCCCCTCTGCGCGGGTTCCAGCGCGGCGGCGGCATGCAGCAGCCGGCCGAGACAGCCCAGACTGGACCGGCGGCACGCGTCCGGTCGCGCGCGCGCACCGCGCGCCTGAGGCGCTTCGACCTGGAATGGCGGGCGGCCCTCGATGCGCTCGACGCGACGAGCCTGACGCCGGCGGCGCGCACCGATCTCGCGTCGCTGCAGAAGACCATCGCCGAGAACGTTGCCGCACTCGAGGCCGACACGGGGACACGCGCGCAGATGCTGCCTCTGCTGCCGTTCGCACCGGCGTTGGTCGAGATCTACGAGGCACGTGTGCGCATGGCCGACATGAATGCGCGCGAGACGGCCGGCATCATCGCCGCTGCCGACAAGGAAATCGCGCGCGTCCGTGCCGCACTTGAAGCGGGCCTTGCAGGCGCGGATGGTGGCCTGCGGGCGTCGGCGGAGACCGCCCGCAACGCTGCGGCACTGACCGATGCGCTGCGCGAGCATCTCGCCGCCTGGTTCGCGCACTACGACGGCTACGACCCGATGTTCATGTGGTGGGTCGACATGCCCTATCGGAAGATCAACACGGCGCTCGAGGAGTACGCCACGCTGCTGCGCGACAGAGTCGCGGCGGCAGGCCAGACCTCGAACCTCGAGGTCGCGACCGACACCATTGAACCGTCGCCAGCCCCACCTGTTTCGTCGGTGCCTGATCTCGCGATGATCATCGCCTTGCCGCAGGACGAAATGCGCGGCATCGTGGAACAGTTCCGTGCGGGCATGGGCGGCCGCAGCGGACAGCGGCGCCGGGCGAACATGCCACCGCCGGCGCCTCCGGCCGGTCCCGAGTACTACCGCGCGTGGCTGTCCGCGCTCGAGACGCTCGACTTCGATGCGCTCTCACGCAACGCGCAGGTCGACTACCTCTACATCCGCCGCACCAGTGAGCTCGCGCTCACGCGCGCCAGCGCGACGCCGCAGCAGAACATCCCGCGCAAGACGGACGACAGCGGCATCGAAGGCGCGGCACGCGGCCGCGACGGCCTGCTGCTCGATCTGGCCGACGAACTGATTCCGTACACGCCTGAACAGCTCATCGAACTCGGCAACCGCGAGTACGTGTGGACAGTCGAGGAGATGAAGAAGGCGTCGCGTGAAATGGGATTCGGCGACGACTGGATGAAGGCGGTCGAGGCCGTCAAGGAGATGCACGTCGAGCCCGGGCGCCAGCCCGAGGTCGTGCGCGACATGCTGTACGAAGCGGTCGACTATCTGCGCGCCAACGACCTCATCACCGTGCCGCAGGTCGCGAGCGAAGCGCTGCGCATGCGGATGCTGTCACCGCAGGAGCAGCTCACCGCGCCGTTCTTTCTCGGCGGCGCGATGATTCTGGTCGCGTATCCAACGAGCACGATGGAGTACGACGCGCGCATCCAGGCGCTGCGCGGCAACAACCTGCACTTCTCGCACGCCGTCGCGCATCACGAGATGATTCCGGGCCACAACCTCGTCGGCTTCAAGGACGCGCGTTACCGCGACTACCGGCCGACGCTCGGCAGCACGCCGTTTCTCGGCGAAGGCTGGCCGCTCTACTGGGAGACCATCCTCTACGACAAGGGCTTCCACGACACGCCCGAAGAGCGCATCGGCGCGCTGTTCTGGCGCATGCACCGCGCCGCGCGCATCGTGTTCTCGATGAACTTCCACATGGGACGCTGGTCGCCGCAGGACTGCATCGACTTCCTGGTCAACGAGGTCGGCCACGAGCGCGACAACGCCACCGCCGAGGTGCGCCGGTCGTTCGCCGGCACCTACGGCCCGCTCTATCAGATGGCGTATCTCGTCGGCGGCCTGCAGATTCGTGGGCTGCGAAAGGAACTCGTCGACTCGGGCCGCATGACCGAGAAGGCGTTCCACGACGAGATCATGCGGCAGGGCAGCATGCCGGTCGCGTACCTGCGCCTCGCGCTGTGGCCCGACAAGCTCACCAGAGACATGCGGGTCGAGTGGGAGTTCTACGGCAAGCTCGACTGACGCCGCACTGCTCGTAATCGGACGCCAGCACCCTCTTGACCCGGCGCAAGAGGGGTGCTGGCCGCCGTGGCATGCGCGCCGAGTGACTACGACGCCCTGAGCGTCCTCGCCGGATCGAGCCGCAGAATGCGCAGCGCCGGCATCAGGCTCGACACGATCGCGACGGCAAACAGCAACGCCGCGACCAGCGCATAGGTCGCAGCATCGGCCGCCTCGACACCCCACAACAGCGATTCGATGTACTTCGTCGACGCGCGCGCAAGGACCACGCCGATCACCAGGCCCGCTACAGTCAATGCGATTCCCGGGATGGTCACGGTACGGACCGCCTGCATGGCCGTCGACCCGAGCGCCATGCGGATGCCGATCTCGCGCGTGCGTTCGGTAACCGCACTGGCGATCAGTCCGTGGATGCCCATTGCGGCCAGCAGCATGGCCGCGCCTGCAAGCAGCGTCGCGAGCACCATCATGAACCGCTCAGCCGCGCTCGCGCTCGCGCGCACTTCGTCGATGCCGCGCACCGATGCGAGCGGCAGCTGCGGATCCACCGACGCGACAGCCGAGCTGAGGGCACGGTCGATGGACGGCACGGAGCCAGCCGCGCGAACGATCCAGGTCGGCGAGAACCACGTGTGAACGAGGTTCATCGTCCCGGCCGGCGTCTGCGACGCTGGAACATACACGATGGGCGTCGTTCTAATGGGCCCGCTGCCATCGCCCCAGCCTGGTTGCCCCTGCTGCACGTCGCCGACGATGCCGACGACCTCGCGTTCACCACCCGAGACGGCGATGCGTCTAGCCAGCACGCCTTGCTCGGGGTAGTACGTCCGCTGGAACGCCTCGTTGACGACCACGACCGGGGTCGCCCCCGCACGGTCGGTCTCGAGGATGCCGCGTCCGGCCCTTACCGGAATGCGCAGCGCGTCGAAGTAGCCGTCGGAGACATAGGTCATGTTCGTGATGAAGTTGCGCCCGGCCGCGATGCCCGCGACCGCCTCTCCGTCGAGCGGCCTGAATCCGAGATTCAGAATGCGTTCGTACGGCAGGCCGAGCGACACGGCGGCTGCCTCGACGCCCGGAGTCGCCCTGATGCGCTCGAGCGACTGTTCGAACAACGCGTTGATGCGTTCAGCGGTCTGGTAGCGGCTGTCCTCGAGCGATGCACTTGCGGTGACGACGTTGCTGAGATCGAAGCCGGGATCGAGCCGCTGTAACGCGACGAACGTGCGCGTCAGCAGTCCAGCCCCGACGAGCAGCACGACGCCGAGTGCGACTTCGCTGACGACGAGGGCGCGACGGGCCCAACCGCCCGACGACGCCGACGCGCCGCGGCTGCCGCCTTCGCGAAGCCCCTCCTGCACATCGACGCGCGTGGCGTGCAGCGCCGGCAGCAGCCCGAACGCCAGCGCGGCACACGCACTGATCGCAACGCTCAGCGCGGCGGCGCGCCAGTCGATCGTGACGTTCTGCCAAAGCGCGTACCGATCGCCGGCGAGCTCCTGCAGCAGTTCGAGCAGCACGACGCCAAGGCCGACGCCAAGCGCGCAGCCGATGGCCGCGAGGACGAGACTCTCGACGAGCAACTGACGCACAACGGCGCGGCGGCCGCTGCCGAGCGCCATCCGCGTCGCAATCTCCTTCGCACGCGTGCGTGCGCGCGCCAGAAGCAGGCCGGCGAGATTCACACAGGCTATGACGAACACCAGACCGACCGCGGCCCACATCGTCACCAGCGTGTCGCGCGTGCCTTCGGTGAGACTCTGCTGCAGCGGCACAACGGCCCACGTGAGGGTGACGCCCTCACTCGATGGCCGTCCCTGTGAGTCCCATGCGGCGGCAAGTTCCGCTTCGACCTGCGACTCGGTCGCACCAGGCGCCAGCCGCAGCAGCGCCTGGTAGTTGGTACCTCCACCCTGACCCGTAGCGCTGGCTCGCATGGGCGTCCACAGATCGACGTCCGACGTCGCGCGGAAGCCCTCGGGCATGATGCCAACCACGCGGTGCCCTTCGCCGCGCACGAGGATGGTGGTGTCGAGCACGCCGGGATCGCCGCCGAACGCGCGCTGCCAGAGTCCATGCGACAGGATGACGGCGTTGGGACCACCGACCGTGTCCTCGTCGGGCGTGAATTCGCGTCCGAATGCGGGCGGAACGCCGAGCACTCTGAAGTAGCCGGCGCCGACGCGCGCCTGATTGACGTGCGTCGCCTGCCCGCCGGATGTCAGATTCGCGCCCGACCGCCAGTCTGAATAGACGGCGGCCTCGGCCGACGTCACGTGCCGGGTGATAGCCTCCCAGGTGCGTCCGTCGATCGCCGACTGCGTGCCCGACCCCTGCGGCGTAACATAGCGGACCTCGGGAATCACGAGGCGTTCGGGATGGGGATAGGGCAACGGCCGCAGCAGCACGGCGTCGACGAGACTGAAGACGGCCGCATTGGCGCCAATCGCCACGGCAATCGTGAGCACGGCCGTCAGAGTGAACCCTGGACTGCGTCGAAGGACGCGCAGCGCGTACCGGACGTCGCGCACGAGGGTTTCGACGATGGGGATGCTGTTCATCTGGTAGATCTCCTCGCGGACGATTGCCGGGTTGCCGAAACGCAGACGCGCGCGGCGTCCAGCCTCGGACGATGCCGCGCCCCGCGCGCGCAGGTCGTCGGCCATGTGCGCCAGGTGCGCGTCGATTTCCTCGGCGCGCTCGCGGTCCCAGGCGGCGCGGCGGAAGAAGCGGCGCAGACTCACGTGTTGTCCCCGATGGCCATGACACGTCCGATGGCGCTCACGAGCTGCGCCCACCGGCTCGATTCGTGATGCAGCTGGCGACGGCCCGCCGGTGTGAGCCGGTAGTAGCGCGCGCGACGGTTGTTCTCGGAGGTGCCCCAGAACGACGCGATCCAGCCGCGGTCTTCGAGCCGGTGCAGCGCGGGGTACAACGAGCCCTGTTCGACCTGCAGCACCGCGTCGGATCGCCGCTCGATGGTCTCGGCAATGGTGTAGCCGTGGGCCGGCCCCAGCACGAGGGTCTGGAGCACGAGCATGTCGAGCGTGCCCTGCATCATCTCGCCGCGCGCCTCGGCGCCCTTCTTCTTCCTGGGACTCATACCTCCACTAGACGATCTAGGGGGCCACAAGGTTTATTGGCTGCCCTTCAAGGGTGTTTCGCCAAAGAAGCCCGAGGGGAGAGGGGTGGGCCCGAGGGCGGCGCGGCCCATCACACCGGGACGTCGCTTCGCCACCCGCCACGGCCCTCCGTCCCCGCCGTTTGATACGCTCGCGCGCATGAGACTGTGGTTGGCTGTGATCATGGCGGCCGTCATCGGCAGCCCGCTCGCCGGACATGCCGGCCCCGAAGACTGGCCCGGATTCCGCGGCCCCGGCATGAGCGGCACTGCAGCGTCCGCGTCGGTTCCCGTCACCTGGTCGCGCACCGAGAACGTCGCCTGGGCGGCTGAAGTTCCCGGCAACGGCTGGTCGTCGCCGATCGTGTGGAACGGAACGGTCTATCTGACATCGGCCGTCAGCGGCAAGCCGTTCAAGGAACCGTCGCCCGGCCTGTACGGCAACGACTACATCGCCGAGCTGCGCGCGCAGGGCCTGTCGGG
>Ga0079224_100003941_pt1 | contig 18978 bp, 16 predicted proteins | sample Stecom2015_FD_80414 | JGI IMG/M metagenome (GOLD analysis project Ga0079224, IMG submission 80414) | Agricultural soil microbial communities from Utah to study Nitrogen management - Steer compost 2015 | ecosystem: Environmental > Terrestrial > Soil > Agricultural land | place: USA: Utah... | reverse complement strand
GAAAAGAGCAAGGAAAACGAATGGTTAAAGGATTTGAACGGCGATGGGTCGCACGACTGGCGCGATCTCGCAGTGGAACAGGAAGAGGTGTGGCGACTGACCGACACGGATGGCAACGGCAAAGCCGATATCTCGGAACGTATACTCAAGGATTTCAACGAAGAGATCACTGATGTTGCCGGAGGATTGCTCGTTCGCGATGAAGATGTATTCGTAGGCGTGGGACCAGACCTTTGGCGGCTTTGGGATACGAACGGTGATGGCGTGCTGGACAAGAAAGTATCCATCAGTCATGGTTACGCCGTTCACATCGGATTCAGTGGTCACGGGATGTCGGGCATCGTTGAAGGTCCGGACGGTAAGATATACTGGGGCATCGGTGACATCGGCGCGAATATCACGACACCCGATGGACGACAATTCAAATATCCCAACCAGGGTATTATCGTTCGATCTAATCCCGACGGCAGCGATTTCGAAGTGTTTGCTGCCGGTCTTCGAAACACGCATGAATTTGTGTTCGATGAATACGGCAACATCATCTCCTCAGACAACGATGGTGATCATCCCGGTGAAAGCGAACGTCTTGTTCACATCGTTGAAGGACATGATGCCGGATGGCGCGCCAACTGGCAGTATGGCAAGTATACCGATCCGAAAAACAACACGTACAAGGTGTGGATGGATGAAGAGCTGTACAAGCCGCGATGGGAGGGACAGGCAGCCTATATCATTCCGCCAATCATCAACTATCACAATGGGCCTACGGGTATGGCATATAATCCCGGAACAGCCCTGGGGTCCGAATGGAAGAATACCTTCTTTCTCGTGGAGTTCGTAGGCAATCCTACGCGCTCTCACATTTGGGCATTTCGACTGGAACCGGAAGGAGCGTCCTTCAAATTGAAGGACGAAAAGGATGTGATCAGCGGAATCCTCCCGACAGGGATACGCTTTGGTCCTGACGGGGCGCTTTATGTGGCCGACTGGGTGAATGGATGGGGCACAAAGAATTACGGCAGAGTCTGGAAAATTGATGTGGCTCAGGACAGGAATGACCTGGCCGAACAACGGGCAGAGACGAAAAGACTCATGGCCCTGGACTACAAAAGCCAGTCTGTCGATGTGCTATACGATCTTCTCTTCTATGGCGATATGCGCATCCGGCAGAAGGCGCAGTTTGAGTTGGCGTCCCGCGCTAAAAGGGGACGTGAGGCTTTCATGAAAGCCATTCAACAAACCGACAATCAGCTGGCGAGAATTCACGGCATCTGGGGAATGGGACAACTCATGCGCCAGAACAAAGATTATGGTGATGACCTTCTTGAATTGCTGGACGACTCTGACCCCGAAATTATCGCTCAGGCTGCAAAGGTGCTCGGTGATGAGCGGTTCGAGAAAGCCGCCGAATCACTCGTACCGTTACTGCAGCACGACAATCCGCGCGTAAAATTCTTCGCCGCGCAGGCGTTAGGACGCATCGCGTACGCACCTGCCATTGAGCCATTGCTGAGAATGATCGATGACAATCGCGACCGCGATGTGTACATCCGTCACGCCGGTGTGCTCGCGCTTTCGAGGATAGGATTTGCGAAGCCCATGGCTGAACTGGTCAACCATCCCAGCCGTTCGTTGAGAATCGCAGCGGTGCTTGTCCTTCGCCGTCTGGCCAGCGATCAGGTTGCATTGTTCCTGAAGGATGAGGATGAATACATCGTCACGGAAGCAGCTCGGGCAATCAATGACGACTGGTCTATAGAAGCCGCACTTCCGGCCCTTGCTGAGACTCTGAACGATCCCCGCTTTACTTCCGAGCCGTTATTGCGCCGCGCGATTAACGCGTGCTTGCGCGTTGGCGGAACAAAGGAACTTGAAACGCTGGTGGCCTTTGCTCAACGCGAAGATGCGCCCGCGGAAATGCGCGCCGAAGCATTGGCGACACTGGCAACCTGGCCGGAGCCGTCAGTCACTGATCGGGTGGACGGAAGATACCGCGGCGTAATAAAGCGCGATCCCGCTGAGGTGATTGCCAAAGTGAGCGGACCGGCCGGCGCATTACTAAAGAGCAATGTAGAGGAAGTGGCCATCGCCGCAGCTAAGATGATCAGTGAGCTTGGCATACAAGGCTATGAAAATGATCTGTTTGCCATGCTTCAGCGTCACCCGTCGTCCGGCATTCGCGTTGCGGCGCTACAGGCACTGCATAAGCTCAGGTTCAGCGGATTGCAGGATGCCGTCCGCCGCGCCATGGAAGATCGCGATGGATCTGTGCGGACAACCGCGCTGAGCCTGCTGAATGACGTCGAGATGTCCGTGCAGAACCTTCAGGCTGTTGCAAATGCCGTATTCCGCCAGGGTACACTCCGGGAGCAACAGGAACTCCTTCGTGCACTGGGTGCAATGGATGCGGCGAAGAGCGGCCCTGTTTTGGAGCCGTTGATCCAGCGCGCGGTGAACAAACAACTGTCGCCCGGTGTGACCCTTGATCTTCTCGAAGCGGTTGACTCAACGCGTTCGGAACAGCTGATTGCCAAGGCTGCCTCCCTGAGGCCAACGGCTACAACCGGTGTCGCGGCCTTCAGTGAGACGTTGTTCGGCGGCGATGCCAGGCGTGGGCGTATGATCTTCATCCGACATGAGACAGCACAGTGTGCGCGATGCCACACGGTGGGAGACCCCGGAGCTGAGGTCGGACCTCCGTTAACAGAGATTGGCGACAAGCTTACGCGTCAGCAACTTCTCGAGGCGCTTATCGAGCCAAGCGCTCGCCTTGCACCTGGCTATGGAATGGTTACGCTCACGTTGAATGATGGACAGACTGTATCAGGAACACTCATGGAAGAACGTGCCGATCAGTTGATCCTCAAAACCTCCGACGCGGAGCCACTGGTGGTGGCAAAATCCCGCATTAGCAAACGGGAAAACCTGCCGTCGAGCATGCCACCTATGGGCACGCTGCTTACGAAGCGAGAAATCCGTGATGTGATCGAGTTCCTTTCTTCGCTGACATCCAAAAGCGCTTCCCGGGAATAGCGAAGGCAGAAGGCCTACGTGAACGGTCTTGCTTTCCTCCGTACGTTGGGCCTTCTTTTACGGGATTTCGAACATTATGAATTCCATTTCGCGGCGCATTCTGGGGTGTGTGGTTGTTGGCTGCCTGTTCGCAGGTGTCGTCTCGTGTGATTCGGGTGACGAGAGGGAAGGCGACACATGGCGCGTGTACAAGGCAGATGCTGCCAGTTCCAGCTATTCTTCACTCGCGCAGATCAACAAAGACAACGTTGGACAGCTCGAGATTGCCTGGACATTCGATCCGGCTGATGCACTACCCGGCATGAGACTTGGTAAGTATGAATGCAATCCGATCATCATTGACACACTCCTCTATGCCACGTCGGCCCGGCGTCATGTGTATGCCATCGATGCGCGTACAGGGGAGAAAGTCTGGTCGTTCGATCCGTTCCAGGGTGAACGGGGTGGCGGCAATTGCAGAGGCGTAACGTATTGGGAAAGCGGTAGCGATAAGCGCATTCTTTTTACGGCGGATCATTATCTGTACGCAGTTAATGCGTTGACCGGAGAGGCCATTGCTACGTTTGGTGAAAACGGACGCGTTGATCTGAATAAAAATCTCGACACAGACAAAGAAGGCGTTTGGGTAATTCCTACTTCGCCGGGAATTATCTGGAAGGACTTGTTCATCATTGGCGGTGAAGTATCTGAACTATATGACGCCGCGCCCGGACACATCCGTGCTTATGATGTTCGCACCGGTGAACGGAAATGGATCTTTCATACTATACCTCATCCCGGTGAGGAGGGGTATGATACATGGCCGCCTGATGCCTGGAAATACGCAGGTGGTGCGAACAACTGGGGCGGAATGAGTCTTGATGAGAAACGAGGCATTGTATATGCGCCACTGGGATCACCGACGTACGACTTCTATGGTGCTGATCGAAAAGGCCAGAACCTCTTTGGTAATTCCCTCGTCGCGCTAGATGCGAACACGGGAAAGTTGTTATGGTACTTCCAAACCGTGCATCACGATCTGTGGGATTATGATTTGCCGGCCCCGGCTAACCTCGTCACAATTCGTCGCAGCGGAAAAACTATCGATGCTGTTGCACTTATTTCCAAGACCGCCTTTTTGTATGTGTTCGACCGCGTAACCGGCGAGCCGGTGTTTCCCATTGAGGAACGTGCTGTGCCGCCCTCGCGTATTCCGGGTGAAGAAGCGTGGCCCACGCAGCCTTTCCCGCTACATCCGGCGCCTTATGCGCGCCAGGAGATGACGGAAGGAGAGATCAACGACTTGACACCGGCTTTTCGCGATTCAATTGTTCATGCGCTTTCATCGCTTCGATATGAAGGTCTTTTTACACCGCCAGATCCGAAAGGGACATTGATGCTTCCGGGAACACGCGGCGGTGCCGAATGGGGCGGTGCTGCCTACGATCCGGAATCGTCTGTACTCTACATCAACGCAAATGAGTCGCCAGAGGTAGCGCGTGTTGAACGCGTGAGAAAGAGTGCTCCAAAGGACAATCAATCGACATATGAACGGGGCAGAGCATTTTACTATCAGAACTGCGCGTCGTGTCACGGTCCGGACAGAGCAGGACAGGAACCACTGTACCCCAGCCTGCTCGGAGTGCCTGATCGCCTGTCAAAAGCGCAAGTGTTAACAGTGATCGAGAACGGTTCGGGCAGGATGCCTGCGTTCGCTCCTTTCCTTGAAGGGAACCGCGACGCGATCATTGCATTTCTTTTTGACATCAAAACTGAGTCGTCGCCTTCCAATAGCATAGCCGTTGAAGAGGATACCACTACGCATTATTTCAACACAACGGCGTACGGACACTTTAGTGGACCGAGTCGAAAGCCGGCGATCAAGCCGCCGTGGGGAACGCTCAATGCTATTGACCTTAACACAGGCGAATACCTCTGGAGACGACCGCTCGGAAATTACCCCGACCTTCAGGCACCCGGCGCTCCTGAAACTGGAATGGAAAACTGGGGAGGACCGATGGTGACTGGGGGCGGACTTGTCTTTATCGCGGCCACACGTGACAATAAGTTCCGGGCATTTGACAAGAAAACGGGTGATGTCTTGTGGGAAACAGAACTCCCGGGGCCTGGCTACGCCACGCCAGCGACATATTCCTGCGGCGGTCGGCAATACGTTGTAATCGCGGTATCTGGCAACAGAGAAGATCCTTCGGGTAAGATCATTGCATTTGCGTTACCGGAAAGCATCCGGTAACGCTTGCGCTATATCAATCCGGGATGAACGTAAACTCCGGGAAGCCGTACAACTCATACGTTACGTCGGTCACCGCGGCGGGCATCTCTGCTGCACTGGTCGATGTGTAACACGCCTCATGTACCAGGATACTTCCCCGGGTAATGGCACGAAATCGGCTCCACCCGTTTTGACGGCGTAATAGTAAGGTTTATTCACGCCTGAATCCCGGGTATTGATACTGATGATGTATTTCTTATTGTCTTCTATGAGCAAGGGCTCAATGTCGTAAAGCTTTAATATTCCCGGAGCCGTCTGTTCGACGGTCTTCTGCCTGAGAATTTCTTCGGTATCATAGTCCCATATGATAACCCGATAGCTGCCAGGTTCCGGCATTTTGCTACCCACTTGTGTGATTTTTCCGGGTACCGAAGCAGTGAACAATACACCCAGTTCCCAGGGACCTGATGTGCGGGTGCCTTCCGCCAAATCGTCGCTTTCCTCCAGGAAGGTCGTGATTGGATTTTCAGGCTCTTTAGGCGTAGGCGTAATTTCCTTATCGTCGTCCTTACAACCTAAGAAGACAGGCAGAGATGCCAGTAGCACAAATCGTATCCAGGTTCTCGTTCTCATAGAGCGTAAGCTGGCTTAGTTTGAAGAGCGTTCTGGTTAGTCAGGAATAAATGTAAATTCAGGATAACCGTAGAGTTCATATTTTACTCCTACCACGGTCGATGGAAATTCCGGCCCACTGGTTCCCTTGTAGCAGGCTTCCTGTATAAGTATGTTTCCTATCGTGAAAGGCATGTATTCAGCCGCGCCGATCTTGTGCGCGTAATAGAAAGCTTTGTTTACCCCAGATTCGCTGCTATTTATGCTGATAACATATTTCTTGTTAGGCTCGATAGCTAAAAGCTCTACGTTTGCGAGAGCCAGGGTTCCCGGGGTTGTCTGCTCAACTGTTTTCTGCCTGGTGAGTTTTTGTGTATCCCATTCCCAAATTAAGACGCGGTAATTGCCAGGATCCGGCATCTGGGAGCCCAATTGGGTAATCTTTCCGGGCACAGACGCGCTGAATACAACGCCAAATTCCCAGGGACCCGTCGTCCCCCTGAGAATTTCGAAGCCGGTCACTCCGGCAATAAAAGTTGTTATCGGATTCTCTGATGGCTTTACTACTTCCCTATCGTTATTGTCATCCTTGCAGCCAGAAAAGGCCGCTAGACATACGAGTAGTGCAGTTGATATCTTGGTTTTCATTTCCATGATATATAATGGCAGTCGAGGGTTGAGGTTTGCCAAATTTAAAAAAGGGCCGCGATACCGTCCACTCGTCATAAATGCTGCAATCGTTTTCCATGATTGGTTATCTTCGGGAAAGTTTGCACCTATCAACCTACCATGAACCGAAGGGAAACTATCCGTACCCTCATGGCGGCATCGGCCGGGCTCATAGCCTTGCCTGCCTGGGCGGACGCCTGGACAGCAGAAACACTGCCTGCCCGTTTATCAGTGTTCAGTTCAACCGAACAGGACCTGCTCGCCGCTGTCGCTGATACGATCATACCACCGGGTAACAGCATTGGTGCACTGTCTGTCGGCGTGGACAAATTTCTCGTTGCGCTCTTCGATCGGTGTTATGAAGAAGAAGTCCAGGATAATTTAAAAAAGCAGCTTGGCGCGCTAAACGCATTGGCCCAAAGCACCCACGGAAAATCCTTTACTGTGTGTGATCAGGAACAGCGAAAGAAAATGCTCCTGAGTTTTGCGGACTCCGGCGAAAAGGATAAAAGCGAGTTCTTCGAACTCGTCAAGCGTGAAACCATCCGCGGTTTCAGCACCTCCAAAGAGGTGATGGTCAACTATCATAATTACAAGGTCGCACCCGGCCATTACTATGGCTGTGTAGATGTTAACTCCTGAGGCTATGGCTAATCTTAATATCGACTCCATAAAGGACCGTACCTTTGACGCCGTCGTCATCGGCTCCGGCGCCTCCGGAGGATGGGCGGCAAAAGAACTTTGCGACAATGGGCTGAAGACGCTCGTGCTGGAAAGGGGACGCGACGTGAAACACATCAAGGACTACCCCACAGCGTCCAAGGCCCCCTGGCAGTTTGAGTTTCGCGGAACGGTGCCGCTCGACAAAAGAGTGGGCTATGGCGGCGGTCGCTTCCTGAACGAAGCAACCCTGCACTGGGCGTTGAAGGAAGATGAACAGCCTTACATCCAGGAAAAGCCCTTTCGTTGGTTTCGCGGATACCACGTCGGAGGAAAATCACTGCTGTGGGCACGGCAAACACAACGATGGAGTGATTTTGATTTTGAAGGTCCCGCGCGCGATGGCTTTGCTGTCGATTGGCCCATACGTTATAAAGACCTTGAGCCCTGGTACGCGCACGTAGAAAAGTTTGCTGGCATCGCCGGCAACCGCGATGGACTTCCTGAACTCCCGGACAGCGAATGCATGCCGGGCTTTGAAATGAGTTGCATTGAAAAGCACTTCCTGGAAAGCCTGAAGAAACACTACAACGATCGACATCTCATCCAGGCGCGTTGCGCACACATCACCGATCCCCAACCAATCCACACCCAGCAAGGGCGTGCGAAGTGTATGAATCAGGCGATGTGTAATCGGGGGTGTGTGTACGGTGCATATTTCAGCAGCAACTCGTCCACGTTGCCCTGGGCAATGAAGACGGGTAACCTTACGATACGTCCCGATTCTGTGGTGCATTCCATCATCTATGATGATAAGAAGGGACGTGCTACGGGAGTGCGCGTTATCGACCGTCACAGTAAGGAAATGATTGAGTTTTATGCGAAGATCATTTTCGTAAACGCGTCCGCGTTGAACACCAATGCCATCCTGTTGAATTCTAAATCATCAAGATTCCCCAACGGTCTCGGTAACGACAGTGGCCTGCTCGGTAAGTACATCGCATGGCACAACTATCGCGGCAAGGCGAACGCCATCTACGAAGGATTCAAAGACAAGAAGACATCCGGCAGAAATCCAAGCCATAGCTATATTCCCCGCTTCCGTAATGTTCGCAAACAGGAGATGGATTTTTTGAGGGGCTATGCGATTGGAATCGGAGGAGGAAGAGGGACATCATCGGACACCTCAATGATTGGTGATGAGCTCCGCGAAAACCTGTTGCATCCCAAACTCGGCACATGGCATATCAGCAGCTGGATGATGGGAGAGGTGATCCCGATAGAAAAAAATCACGTCCGGTTGCATGAGGACCTTAAGGACAAGTATGGCATTCCCCAATTGGTCATCTCGTGTGAGTGGACCGACAACGACGATAAGATGACGCAGGACTATGTGGAGCAATCGCGCGAAATGTTTGAAAAAGCTGGTTTTGTAAACATAACGGCCAACGATACCGGTGCGCCTCCCGGTTCCGACATCCACGAAATGGGCGGCGTGCGTATGGGACGTGATCCTAAGACTTCCTTGTTGAATGCGTGGAATCAAATGCATCACTGCCCCAACGTCTTCGTCACCGACGGGGCATGCATGACATCCACAGGTACGCAAAACCCGACGCTTACCTTTATGGCGATAACTGCCCGCGCTGCCAATCACGCGGTCGACGAACTCAAGAAGCGGAACCTGTGACAGGTTTAGCATGAAGAGAATTGCGGTTGACATGGACGGCGTCCTCGCGGACGTGTACAAACAGTTCATTGCATACCATGAAAAGGATACCGGAGTTCGACTAGAGATCGAGCAACTCAAAGGACTCCCGGAATTCAAGGCTTTCCCGCATGGCCATCGCCACGCGAATACCAGGGGATTCTTTCGTACGGTCCCTGTCGTGCCTGGCAGTCGCGAGGTGCTGGAACAGTTAAATCAGCAATACGAAATCTTTATCGTCTCAGCAGCCATGGAGTTTCCGTCTAGTCTTGGCGACAAACGCGAATGGCTGAACGAACACTTTCCGTTTATTCACTGGCGGCAGATCGCGTTTTGCGGCTCGAAGGAAATCGTGAAGGCGGATATCATGATCGACGACCATCTCAAAAATCTGGATAAATTTGAAGGCGACACCTTCCTTTTCAGCCAGCCTCACAATAGCGGGTTACAAACAAGACATCGGAGGGTAGACACCTGGGAGGAAATCGCTGAACTACTTCTTACCTGAAATTCAATATGAATCCGATCAAGGTATCGACCGCGCAGTTTGAAAACAGGAGCGGCGATAAGGCGTACAACCTTTCTGTTATTGAATTACTGGCGGAAAAAGCCGCCGCGGAAGGCTCGTCTGTAGTAGCCTTCCATGAATGCTCCATAACGGGGTATTCTTTCGCGCGTCATCTCTCGCGTGAACAACTGACTGCCGTAGCTGAAATGGTTCCTGATGGACCGAGTGTACACCGCCTCATCGGAATTTCACGACGCCATAACATTGCTGTCCTTGCAGGTCTTTTCGAGAAAGATAAGGACGGTAAATTATACAATACGTATGTATGTGTCGACGAAGAAGGATATGTGACGAGTTTCAGAAAGCTTCACCCGTTCATAAATCCCAATCTCTCACCGGGTGATTCGTATTGTGTATTCACATTGCGGGGATGGAAATGTGGAATTCTCATTTGCTATGACAACAACATTATAGAGAACGTCAGAGCGACGGCGTTGCTGGGCGCTGACGTGATCTTTATGCCGCACGTGACCATGTGTACACCTTCAACACGCCCGGGCGCCGGGTTCGTCGATCCAAAGCTGTGGGAAAACCGCGAAGCCGATCCGACAACCCTTCGCATGGAGTTTGATGGACTCAAGGGAAGACAATGGCTTATGAAATGGCTGCCCTCGAGAGCGTACGACAACGCGGTGTATGTCGTGTTTTCCAATCCGATCGGGATGGATGATGATCAGTTGAAGAATGGTTGTTCTATGATCATCGATCCTTACGGCGACATAGTTGCTGAATGTCGTGTCCTGGGCGACGATTTGTGTACTGCCTTACTTACCCCGGAGAAGCTGACCCGCGCGGGAGGATACCGGTATAGGAAAGCAAGGCGACCCGACTTATACGCGTCAATCATCGGGAAGGAGCATCAACCCGAGCAGAAGGTCGCCTGGCTTGATGCCAAACGCGATTAGACCTATTGTCTCTATATTTGATCCCATGCTGAAGATACTTTCTTCCGGCCAGATCAGGGAATGGGATGCCTTCACCATCAGCAATGAACCCATTGCTTCCATCGATCTCATGGAACGGGCGTGCCGCGCGTTTGTCGTGTGGTTCGCAGAGCATTTCAACGCCAGCCGACGAGTGGGGGTAGTGTGTGGCACGGGGAACAACGGTGGCGACGGCCTGGGTATCGCCCGCATGCTGCGAGACTGGGGCTACACGGTGAGGGTGTGGATTGTGAAAGGGCAGGGACAGGGGTCGGCTGATTTTAACACCAATCGTCAAAGACTGCCTCAAGCCATTCCGGTGGCGGAGGTCACCCAGCCGGGTGATCCCATGGATTTCAGCGCATGCGATATCATCATAGATGGCATATTCGGATCCGGACTATCCCGTCAGCCAGAGGGTATATACGCTTACGCGATTGAACGAATAAACGACGCGCAAGCGACACGAGTGGCCATCGACATACCCTCGGGGCTAATGGTGGATGGACCATCGACGGGTGCAATCGTCCGGGCACATTACACCGTCACGTTTCAGTCGCCCAAACTTGCCTTTTACCTTCCCGGCAGTTATCCCTTCACGGGTGAATGGCACGTGGTGGACATCGGGTTGCTTGATGCTTTCCTGGACAACGTGACGACCACAACGTACCAGGTTCAACGTAAGGACGTCCGGCGGATTCGAAAACGACGATCAAAGTTTGGCCATAAGGGCGACTACGGCAGGGCAGTGATCGTGGCTGGTGGCTACGGCAAGATGGGTGCCGCTGTGCTTTGCGCGCGTGCCGCATTGCGGTCCGGGCTGGGACTGCTCACCCTTCACGTTCCTGAATGTGGTTACCAGATCGTCCAGACTGCCGTTCCCGAAGCAATGGCCCGCGTTGATGCCGGGGCACACGCCATTACTGAACTGCCTGGTGTGGAGGCTGACGCTGTAGGCATAGGACCAGGAATTGGTACCGCAGATGCGACCGCCAAAGCGTTCCGCCGGTTCCTGGAGGAGCATCGCAAGCCCATGGTCATCGATGCGGATGCGTTGAACATCCTGTCCGCCAATGCGGGTTTGATAGATCTCGTTCCGCCGCAAAGCATTCTAACGCCTCATCCCAGGGAATTCGAGCGGCTTGCGGGCCCCTGGTCGGACGACTTCGCCAGGCTGAATCTTGTACGCGAATTTGCCCGGAGGCATAAAGTTATCGTGGTGCTGAAGGGTGCCTATTCCACAATCGCCAGTCCTGATGACAATGTCTACTTCAACCCCACCGGTAACCCGGGGATGGCGACCGGCGGCAGTGGCGACGTGCTTACCGGCATACTCACGGGTATCCTGGCCCAGGGATACGAGCCCCTGGAAACGGCCATCATGGGCGTGTACCTTCACGGACGGGCTGGGGATGTGGCGGCGGCCGATAAGGGAACGGAGGGACTGATTGCTTCGGACCTCATAGAGTACCTTCCGCAGGCTTTTAGGTAGGTTGGGCGTTTTTTCGACCCCAAAACGGGAATTTTTTCCAAAATTTTCAGAACGCGCCTAAACTTTTCCGACCTTAATGGTATCTAATATGGTGAACGCGTCACCGTACCACAGTTCGTGGAAAAGTCGGAACTTTGGTGCGGAATTTGCCGTATATCCAGAGAGGATTCAAAGAGTTTGCCTATAGAACGATGATTTTACGCTCATTATTGTTGATCGTACTATCCCTGGGGATGATTTCGGCCTCCGCCCAATCTGAAGGGCAGCCGGGCTCAGACCTTTCTTATGGCACCGAGGCGAGGGAAGGCGCCGGTATCAAGCTGCACCCCAACCCCACACCCGACTACCTCTACGTCCAACTCGGCGACTTTAAAGCATCTGACGTCAGCCTTTCAGTGCATAGCATAATCGGCAACGAACTTCGACCGGAGGTCGAAACCATCAGCGACCATGAAATGCGGGTGACCGTCAAGGATTTCGCACCCGGCTATTATTTTCTCTCCATTCGGGACAACGTCTCCCAGTATCGAGGAGTATTCAAATTCCTGAAGCGTTAAACTCCCAATAGAGACGCACGCCTTGCGTCTCTACAGAAACATTACCTGCGAATTGGTGAAGTTATCATTGCCTTCTCCAGTTTTTTCACAAAATCCTCAATATCCTCCAGCGTCGTATCAAATGCGCACATCAGGCGGTATTCATTGATCTTTTCATTCCACGGATAGAAAAAGTATTCTTCCTGCACCTTTGAAGCAACGACAGGAGGGAGGATAACAAAGACGCTATTGGCTTCAACTTTTCTCGTGATGGTAACACCATTGATCTTTTCAATTCGCGTTGCGAGTTCGCGTGCCATATGATTGGCGTGGCGTGCATTCACAGCCCACAGATCATCGGCCAGGAGCCGGTCGAACTGAGCGCCGATAAAGCGCATCTTGGAGTGTAGTTGCATGGCGTGCTTTCGGATGAAGGGAAAGTCGGACGCGAGTTTCGGGTTGAAAAACAACACGGCCTCGCCAAACATTAACCCGTTTTTGGTGCCGCCAAACGACAACACGTCGACGCCCGCGTCGCGCGTAAATGCGCGAAAGGGGGCATTAAGCGCCACGGCCGCGTTTGAAATCCTGGATCCGTCCATGTGAAGGAGCAGGTTGTGCCGTTTGGCCGTATCAGCGATTGCGCGGACTTCATCAATGGTATAGACGGTTCCGTATTCTGTGCTTTGCGAGATGGAGATGACCTTTGCCTGCGCATGGTGTTGATCACCTATACGCTGAATCCGGTCTTCGATCTGATGTGGATAAAGCTTACCATCGTCAGTGGGTATGGGCAACAGCTTACATCCGGTGAAGTGTTCCGGAGCCGTTGATTCGTCAACATTTATGTGTGCAAGCTCCGAGCAAATGATCGCGTGATAAGACCGCGTCATTGCGGACAACGCCGACACGTTTGCGCCCGTACCGTTGTAAACGAAAAAGGCCTCGACGTCTTCGCCAAACAATTCCTTGAACCGTCCGACAGCCCGTTGGGTATATGCATCGGACGCGTAGGATGGAGCGTGACCCTCATTCGCCTGGATCAAAGCCTCGAGAATTGCCGGATGCACGCCGGCATAGTTGTCACTCGCAAAGGTGCGTTTACCCATAACTTCGATGAAGCACAATGTTCGAATTTTACGGCGATGCCGCAAGGGGTGCAGAGTTTTTCGTGCCGTCCAAAATGTCTCGCTATGCGGATAGGGACAAAAACGCTATTTTAGAATTTGAAACCTGATCGCCAATGGTAAATATCCTTGTACCGACCGATTTTTCTGACCTTTCACGCGTTGCCATCGACTATGCCATCAAGCTCGCAAATAAGCTGGATGGCACCCTTACCCTGCTCCACGTGGTGACGGTAATTCAGCCCACGCGTGCAAGTATGAGGCTAAGGCTCGAAGCGCTGGAAGAAGAACTCATGCACGTCGCTAAGGAAGACATGGAATTGCTGACGGCGGAACTTGCCGGGAAACTGAAGACGACAAAACCGCTCCAGCATCGGATCGTGCAAGGGTCATCGTTTAACGCGACGGTAAAGAATGAAGCGAAAAAGCTTCGGTCAGGTTTGATTGTGATCGGAACGCGAGGCGCCAACGGGTTAAAGAAAGTTGTCCTCGGAAGCAATACGGCGTCACTTATCGAGATCAGTCACATCCCCGTGCTGGTCGTTCCTGAACTTGCAGAATTCAATGGCATCAAGAGACTCGTGTATGCTACTGACCTGATGCACATCGACGATGAGCTCGCCACCATGCTTCCGTTCGTAAAAATCTTTGAATCGACCGTGCATATCTTCCATGCTGCATCCAACGCGAAGGATGTGGCAGCTGCTGAGTCGCGAATTCGCGAAGCGATTGCCAGGGTCGACTACGACCGCTTTGAAGTAAAGGTTGTGGCTGACCGGGATGTCGACAGGGCTGTGGAGGCGTATGTAAAGGAAACATCAGGCGATCTTCTCGCGACGTTTACTCACGAGCACAGCGTCTATGAAAAACTGTTTGACAGGAGTCTTACCCGCAAGCTGGCTTTCCAAAGTCGGATTCCACTGCTCGCATTCCGCCAGCATCCGTAGCTGTGTCTAGAAGTCGGCGTTACCCGGATAACGGGGGAAAGGAATTACGTCGCGGATATTGGTCATACCTGTGACAAACTGCATCATCCGTTCAAAGCCCAATCCGAATCCACTGTGAGGCGCGGATCCGAATCTGCGCAGGTCCAGGTACCACCAGAGTTCTTTTTCCGGAAGGCCAAGTTGGCGGATGCGGTTTAGCAGTTTGTTGTAGTCTGCCTCCCGCTCTGAACCACCGATGATCTCGCCGATACCCGGAAACAGAACATCCATTGCTGCAACGGTGCAACCGTCGTCGTTTTGTTTCATGTAGAATGCCTTGATGTCGGCCGGATAGTTATACAGGATCACCGGCTTCTTGAAGTGTTTTTCTACCAGGAACCGTTCGTGTTCCGACTGCAGGTCGACACCCCAGGTTTCAACGGGAAACTGAAACTTCTTTTTCTTGTTCGGTGTGGAGTTCTTAAGTATTTCGAAGGCTTCTGTGTAAGTGAGCCGTTCAAAGTCGTTCTCGACAACAAACTTCAGCTTTTCGATAAGACCCATTTCGCTGCGTTGATCCTGCGGCTTTGATCGTTCCTCCTCGGCGAGCCGGTTGGCGAGGAAGGCCAGGTCGTCAGCACAGTTGTTGAGGACATAATTGCACAGGTATCGCACGAATGCCACGGCCAGGTCCATGTTGTCTTCAAGATCATAGAACGCCATTTCGGGTTCGATCATCCAGAACTCCGAAAGGTGGCGGGTCGTGTTGGAGTTCTCCGCCCGGAAGCATGGACCGAACGTATAAATCTCACCCAGCGCGAGTGCATGCGTTTCGCCTTCGAGCTGTCCCGAGACGGTAAGGTTGGTTTCGCGTCCGAAAAAGTCTTCCCGAAAGTCTACGCTGCCGTCTTCGGATCGGGGAGGGTTGCCCGCGTCGAGGGTTGTCACCCTGAACATTGCGCCAGCACCTTCAGCATCGGAACCCGTGATGATGGGCGTATGAACATAAACGAAGCCTCTGTCGTTAAAAAATGTGTGGACGGCATAGGCCAGGGCATGTCGCACTCGCATTACCGCGCCAAACGTGTTGGTTCGGGGTCGCAAATGTGCGATCTCACGAAGGAATTCAAGCGAGTGGCGCTTGGGCTGAAGCGGGTATTTTTCCGGATCGCTGTCGCCAAGAATTGTGAGTGACGAAACCTTCACTTCCATCGTCTGCCCCTTTGCAGGTGATGGGACGAGCGTACCCTCTGCGCGGATGCAGGCGCCGGTCGTGATGCGTTTCAGCAGGGCTTCGTCCATGGTCTTGTAGTCGACAACGAGCTGGAGCGTGCTGATCGTCGAGCCGTCACTCAGGGTGATAAACTGGTTGTTCCTGAAGGTCCGGACCCAGCCCATAACAACGACGGACTGACCGGAGGGCTCGAGGTTCAGCAGTTCTTTGATACGGGTTCGCTTCATGCCTGGGATACGTGGGTGAAGGCCGCAAAAAACGTTATTTTGTGCGGTTTGTCCAAGGAATTGTAAGGCATTCTATGGCCGTCAGAATTTGTTGGAACGAAAATTGTGTTCCGAAAATGCCCCATTAGTCGTAGCTTTGTAAGGCTGATTAAAACGCACTTTTTCAATGCAAAAGCTTGGTTTAAGCCAGTCGTTACAACAGAAGCTTTCTCCTCAGCAAATCCAGTTTATCAAGCTGTTGCAGGTGCCGACCGCGGAACTTGAGGCTCGCATTGAGGAGGAGCTGGAGCAGAACCCAGCGTTGGAAGAAGGGGAGGAGGAACCCTACGACGATCAGCCTCAGATGGAGGAGGAGATCCGCGAAGATGCAAAGACCGACGACGAGCTTGATATCAAGGATTACCTGCATGACGACGACTATACCGGCTACAAGATGCAGGGCGATGGAGACGATGATGAGGACAGGGAGATGCCTATCCCGATGGCAACTACCCTTCATGAGCAGCTCATGGACCAGCTGGAATTTCTGGGTCTTGAAGAACCCCAGTATTCGATCGGTAAGCAGTTGGTCGGAAGCATAGAAGGAGATGGGTATATCCGTCGCGATCTTGATGCGATTGTCAACGATCTCGCTTTTTCACAGGGAATAGAAACAACCCGCGAGGAAGTTGAGGAAGTCCTGAAAAAGATTCAGACGTTCGACCCCCCGGGGATCGCGGCGCGAAATCTCCAGGAATGCCTCCTGCTACAACTCGAACGTATGGACAATGGTCACGACATCGACGTGGCCGTTGCGAAGAAAATCATATCGGAATGCTTCGACGAATTCACCAAGAAGCATTACAGCAAGATTCAGAAGAAACTCGACACGGAAGATGAAGATTTTATCCGTGACGCGATAGACCTTATCGTGAAGTTGAATCCCAAGCCGGGCAGCGGTAGCGGGTCCACGTTGGTCAAGAATTCCTATATCATTCCCGACTTTATTCTCACGTCGAACAACGGCAAACTTGAGCTGACGTTGAACAGTCGCAATGCGCCCGATCTGCGCATAAGCCGTTCGTATGCTGAAATGTTCAAGGCATACGACAAGAGCGACAAGAAAGACAAGAAGCTGAAAGAAGCGGTCACTTTTGTCAAGCACAAGCTGGATGCCGCGAAATGGTTTATCGATGCCATCAAGCAACGTCAGCAGACCCTGCTGAAAACCATGAAGGCCATCGTGGATTTCCAATACGAGTTTTTCCTGGAAGGCGATGAGACGAAGCTGAAGCCGATGATCCTTAAGGACATCGCCAACATGATCGGCATGGACATCTCCACCGTGTCGCGCGTGGCGAGCAGCAAATCGGTGCAAACCGACTTTGGCATTTATCCGCTGAAGTACTTTTTCTCGGAAGGCATTACTACCGATTCAGGCGAGGAGGTAAGCAGCAGGGAGGTAAAGCAGATCATCAAGGAAATCATCGACTCCGAAGACAAGAGCAAACCGTATTCGGACGACAAACTGGAAAAGATACTCAACCAGAGGGGTTACAACATCGCCCGGCGTACAGTAGCCAAGTACCGCGAGCAGCTTAACATTCCTGTGGCCCGGCTGAGAAAGGAACTCTGATCGTGGATTTGCTGGCTCGCATTATTTCTGTATTGGTCCATCCGCTGCTGATGGGCACATACCTCTGTGCCCTCCTCATGCTGATTTTTCCTGCGGCGCTGGAGCCGGTGAGGCCGGAAAACTATCCGGGGTTTCTCATGTTGATTTTCCTGGTAACGTTCCTGCTACCGGCCATAAACCTTTTTATTTTCAAACTGTTCGGCTCGATCCCCTCATTGTCAATGCCGGAACGTCGCGACAGGTACGTGCCTTTCGTATTCATCTCGTTGTTCTACCTGATCATGACGTACCTGTTCTACTGGAAGTTTGGGATCGACTACAACGACAATATTTTTAGGTTTTTGCTGATCATGGACTTTCTCGTGGTGGGTGCGACACTGCTGACATTTTTTTACCGCGTCAGCGTTCACAGCCTTGCCGTGTGTGGCTTGCTTGGAATTTTTGTGCCATTAAACAAGGCGTCGGAAGGTTCAGCGTTGTTGTATGCTACGAGCGCATGTCTTCTCGTTGCCGGCGCGGTAATGTCGGCCCGCCTTCAGTTGAATGCACATACTCCGCGCGAAATTCTCGTCGGCGGAGTCTCGGGTTTTATCATCGGGTTTGTCTCGATGATCGTAATGTTCTGATCAGAAGCTTGACAGTGAGAGGCCGATGGTGAGTGTGCTGATATCGGCTTGTCCCGGCCCTTCGTCGGCATCGAACAACGGCGACAGGTTGTAATAGGTAATCAGACCGATGTTGCCGACGCCGATCTTGACGAATGCACCGTAATTGAGTTTGTGCAGGTTGAAGTTCTGTTTGTTCTTGATCGACCGGACTTCGCCATCCTCGCTGTACTTGATTTTCGTGAAGGAGTCGTACAGGAATCCGACGCGGCCACCTATGGATGCCCTGAAGCTACGGCTGGGATCATCGGGGCGGGTGCTGAAGCGGATCTCCACTGGCACGTTGATGTAATTGGTTACCAGCATGGACTTCTTAACACCGGGATAGAGATCGGATGCCGGTACCAGCTGCGTTTCAGATACCGTGCTGGTCAGTGTATAGTCGTTGGCAAACTTGAAGCGTTCGAAGCTGAACCCAAGGCCAGGGTGTACGCTGAACTTGGTGGTGCCGATGCGTTTGTCGAGCTGGTAGAAAATGTTCACGGTTCTTGAGCCCCAAAAACCAATGTCGAAGTCGTCGGGCGCATCAAGAGCCCGGTGGAAGCCAAACTCCAACACGAACGATCCGGGAAGGTCCGGGAGGCTCCTGCGGTTGGGCTGCGGAGTGTCCGACGTGTCCTGTGCCGTGGCGTTCAGGGACAGAACCGTTGTTAACAGGAGGATACAGACGGGCCTTATAGTCATGTGCTGGGTAAAGCGTTTAAAATGAGTCCCAAAAATAAGTTTTTTGCATGCAGGGCCAAATCATTTCTTTGGCCGGGTAGTTTTATT
>Ga0079224_100003940_pt1 | contig 18979 bp, 18 predicted proteins | sample Stecom2015_FD_80414 | JGI IMG/M metagenome (GOLD analysis project Ga0079224, IMG submission 80414) | Agricultural soil microbial communities from Utah to study Nitrogen management - Steer compost 2015 | ecosystem: Environmental > Terrestrial > Soil > Agricultural land | place: USA: Utah... | reverse complement strand
TCGACATTGGCCCCCGAGTCGAGCAGCACGACGCCGCGCGCGGCGGCGTCCTGGCCTCCTCGGGCGGGCAGCGTCGCCGCCAGCGCGGGACGGTCGAACCCAGGCAGCATGCCGAAGGCGCCGTACGCGGCCATGACGGTCGCCCCGGTGTGGCCTGCGCTGAAAAGCGCGGACGCCTCGCCCGCCGCGACCAGTTCGGCTGCGACCTTGACCGACGCACGCGGCTTGCGCCGCAGGGCCTGCGCCGGGGACTCGCACATCGCAATGACTTCGGGTGCGTCGACCACCGTAAGGTCGAGTGCGGCCCTATCGAGATGACGGGCGAGCTCGCGTTCGAGCGCCGCGGCGTCACCAACCAGCGTCACGCCGACATCGAGACGGCGCGCCGCCAGCACGGCGCCGTCGACCACCGTGCGGGGCGCAAGGTCGCCCCCCATGGCGTCGACCGCGATGCGACCGGCAGGCGACGTCACGCTGGACGAGTCCCTTTCAGCAAGGGGTCCCCGGCCTAGACGTCGTCGCTGGTCGCGCGGACCTGACGGCCGCGGTAGAAGCCGCAGTGCGGGCAGACGCGGTGCGGAAGCTTCCGCTCGCGGCACTGCGGGCACTCGCTGGTCGAGGGCGGCGTCAGGGCATCGTGCGTCCGGCGCTTGGCCGTGCGCGTCTTCGAATGGCGTCGTTTCGGATTCGGCATGATGACTCTTCGTCGGTTACTTCAGGTTGCGGAGCGGCGCCAGCCGCGGGTCGATCCATTCGGTGCGGCAGTCGCAGGTCGTTTCGTTCAAGTTCGCTCCGCACGTCGGACACAGCCCGCGGCAGTCGTCGCTGTGGAGCGGCTTCATCGGCATCGCGAGGAACATCTGCTCGCGAATCAGCTGGACGAGGTCGATCTGGTCGTCGCCATAGAACGACGTCGTCAGATCGCCATCACCGACTTCGCCGCCCGTGGCGGCACCGTCCTCGTCCTCATGATCTTCGTCTTCGTCGGCTGCGTCCCGGTGGCCGCCCACATTCAGGTGCTGGGGCAGATACCGAAGGTCGAACGCCGGCTCGAACGTCATCGCAAACGGCTCGAGGCACCGGCTGCAGGCCAGCTCGAGCTGCCCGCGCACCTGTCCGACGAGCCGATAGCGATCCGCGTCCTTATGGACCACCATGGTCAGCTCGACGGGGCCGGTAATCCGGAACGGGTCGCCCTCGACCGCCAGGGCCTCGGGCTCGAACACCTTCGCGAACGGGGTCTCCGCCTCGCGGATCCGGGTCAAATCGAGCTGCATGGCTGTACATGGCCGGGCCTCGAGGGCTCCGGGCCAAGAGGACATTATAGCTGGAACAGGTCAGGACCAGGGCTTCGGGATGAACAGCTCCTCGTAGAGGGCCACGGCGTAGCGGTCCGTCATGCCGGCGACGAAGTCGCGGGCCGCGACATCCAGCCCCTCGGCCTCGACGGTCCGCAGGTCCAGATGGCGTTCGGGATGCCGGCGGACCCGCTCCCAGATGCCCCCCAGAATGCCCTCGGCCTTGGCGAATTCGGCCGTCGCGGCGTCGTTCTCGTACACGGCCCCGAACAGGAACTCGCGCATGGCCAGCGTCGCCTCGAGGACCTCGTCGCTCATGCGAATCTCGGTCAGCCCACCCTCAAGGGTCCGGGTGACGACGTCGGTGACCATCCGGCCGATGCGGATCGACGATGTCTGACCGAGCACGCGAACGGCGTCCGCGGGCAGATCGCTGTTCCTGAGCACGCCTGCCCGCACGGCATCGTCGATGTCGTGATTGACGTAGGCAATGATGTCGGCCACCCGCGCGACCTGGCCTTCGATGGTCGAGGCGCGATGCTCGGGCGGCGCGCCGACGGGCAGACCGTGCTTGCCCTTCGAGTGCCGTTCGATGCCGTCGCGCACCTCGAACGTCAGATTGAGCCCCTGCCGATCGTTCTCGAGGACGTCGACGATGCGGAGGCTCTGGGCGTGGTGCGAGAAGCCGCCAGGCATCAGCTTGTCGAGCACACGCTCACCCGCGTGGCCGAATGGCGTGTGTCCGACGTCGTGGCCGAGCGCGATCGCTTCGGTGAGTTCTTCGTGCAGCCGGAGCACCTTCGCGATGCTGCGCGCAATCTGCGTAACTTCAAGTGTGTGCGTGAGCCGCGTACGGTAGTGATCGCCCGCCGGCGCGAAGAAGACCTGCGTCTTGTGTTTGAGGCGACGGAAAGCCTTCGTGTGGATGATGCGATCGCGGTCGCGCTGGAACGCCGGCCGGATGGGATCCTCGGGTTCGGGACGCAGCCGCCCCCGCGTCTGGCTGCTGAGGGCGGCCTGCGGGGCCAGAGACTCGCGCTCACGCGCTTCGAGTTGCAGCCGGATGTCGGCGGTCACAGGGCGATCTCCTGAAGAAAGCTGGTGCCATGGTCGAGCGGACCGACGCCGAAGACGTCGGCCACGGTCTGCCCGAGATCGGCGAACGTGTACCGCGTGCCGAGGTCACGGGCACGCACGTGCGCGCCGAATGCGAACACCGGCACGTACTCGCGCGAATGGTCCGTGCTCGGCGTTGTCGGATCGTTGCCGTGATCAGCGGTGATGATCAACAGGTCATCGTCGCGCAGCAGCGGCAACAGCGTCGCGAGGCGTGCATCGAAACGCTCGAGATTGGCCGCGTACCCCTCGACGTCGTTGCGATGGCCATACAGGGTGTCGAAGTCGACGAGGTTGGCGAAGATCAGGCCGCGCGTGACGGCCCCCAGCAACCTCTCCACCTCGTTCATGCCCTCATCGTCCGACGCCGTATGCACGGCAGAGGTGATGCCGCGTCCCGCGAAGAGATCGTCGACCTTGCCGACAGCCGCGACCGTGATGCCTGCGTCGTGCAGACGGTCGAGCAACGTTGGCGCATGCGGCGTGAGCGCGAAGTCGCGACGATTCGACGTCCGCTTGAACGCACCCGGCGACCCGACAAACGGACGCGCGATGACGCGGCCGACGCCATGTCCGCGCGCGACGATGTCGAACGCGGCTTCGCACCACTCATAGAGGGTCGCCACGGGCACGATGTCTTCGTGCGCCGCAATCTGAAACACGCTGTCGGCCGAGGTATAGACGATGGGCAGCCCCGTCGCGACGTGCTGCGGCCCGAGTTCGTCGATGATCGCCGTGCCCGACGCCACGACGTTGCCGAGCACCGCCCGACCGATGCGCGCCTCGAAGGCACTGATGACGTCGGGCGGAAATCCATTCGGGAACACCGGGAACGGGCGATCCAGGACGAGACCCGCAATCTCCCAGTGGCCCGTCACCGAGTCCTTGCCGGGCGACTGCTCGGCCATGCGGCCGTACGCGGCAACAGCCTGAGGCGGCGTCGACGCGTCGAGCGGCACCACGCGGCCCAGGCCGAAGGCACGGAGCGTCGGCAGCGACAACGGCACGGCCGCAGCGATGTTCCCGATGGTGTTGCTGCCCTCGTCGCCATAGCGAGCGGCGTCGGGCAGCTCGCCGATGCCGGCGCTGTCGAGGACGATCGCGATGACGCGGGAAAATGGCGAGGCGGTGTCCATTCAGGATCGCCCGGTGTGCGCGCGGATATGCGCGAGGGCGACCTCGCGCGTGTCGTCGCGCTCGCCCGTGTCCGGAATCCACCTCAGGTTAGGCTCTTTGCGGAACCAGATCAACTGGCGTTTCGCGTAGTGCAGGTTCTCGCGCACGATGAGCGCGCGTGTGTCTGCCTCGCTGCGCTCGCCCGCCAGCATCTCGAGGATCTGGCGGTAGACGAGCCCGCTGAACGCATGGGCCGACGCCGGCACGCCGGCGGCCATCAAGCCGCGCACCTCATCGACAATGCCGCGGGCGAACTGCTCGTCGACCCGCCGGCGCACGCGCTCGGCGATGACGGCACGGTCGGGAGACAGCGCGATGCCGATCGGTGCGAATTCCGGCAACGGCCGCTCGGTGTCGGCGAAGTGTGCGGTCAGCGGACGGCCGGTCAGCAGGTAGACCTCGAGCGCCCGCACCATGCGCTTGGTATCGCGCGGCTGGATGCGCTCGGCGGATGGCGGATCCACCCGAGTCAGCCATTGGTGCAGAAACGCCGGCCCTCGCCTGTCGGCCACCCTGTGCAGACGCGCGCGCAGGTCCTCGTCGCGCGCCGGCCCTGCAAACAGCCCCCGTGTGAGCGCGCGATAGTACAGGCCGGTTCCGCCCACGAGTATGGCCAGCCTGCCCCGCGCCGTGATGTCGCGCACGACGCGCGCGGCATCCACGGCGAATCGGGCGGCCGTGTAGGTGTCGGTCGGCTCGACGATATCGATCAGATGGTGCGCAATGCCGCGCCGCGCTTCCGGCGCAAGTTTGTCGGTGCCGATGTCGAGCCCTCGGTAGACGGCCGTGGAGTCGCAGTTGACGATTTCGCCGTCGAGCGCCTCGGCAACCGCCAGACTGAGCGCGCTCTTGCCCGAGGCGGTGGGACCGAGGAGAGCGACGAAATGCTGGCTGCTCCCGGCTCCCGACTCAGGGCTCTCGGGCACCTCGACCTTCGGCTCCTGGGACACCGGGACAGCTCTTCAGCCGAACACGCGCACCAGCATCGCGATGAGGACGATGGTGGCGACGATGAGGAGGCCGCGTTGCTGGGCGCGGGTGAAGGTCATCGCGGACGCTCGTTGTAGAAGAAGGTCACCGTAAAAAGGACGCGGTCTTCCGGGTACTCGGGCGGCAGGGCGAGCGTGGGGTTCGACTGGACCAGCGCCTGGAACGCCGCAGTATTGAACGCCCCGACCTCGGAGGGCTTGACGACCTGCAGGTCGGTGATGCGGCCGTCGCGGTGAACATAGAACGTGACGACGACGTGGCCCCGCAACGTCATCGCTGCGTACGGAATCAGCCAATTGCGTTTGACCTGCGCGATGAAGCGCGTCAGCCACGGCCCGAAGTCGACGCCCTTGCTGTCGAAGCTGATGGCGGCATCACTCTGCGCCAGCGCGCCCTGCGGATTGTCGAACCGCTCGCGCCGAATCAGCTCGTCGAGGTTGCGCAGAGACTCGCCGATTCCGGTCGTGGCCGGGTTCGTCGCGGAGGTTCGCGACCGCTCCCCGTTGGTTTCCGGCAGCACGGCAGGCGCGGAAGGGTTCGGGACCGGGATCCCCGATGAGGGCGCCGCCGCGGATGCCGGGGGCGCTGGCCTTGCGGCGGGTGGCGGCTCGGGCGGCGCCGGCGTGCCATCGACAAGATCTGATGTGTTGCCGCGCGAAAACGGCATCGCGTTGCGCGGATCGCGCGGCGCCTCGGGCGCCGCGGCGCGTCGATCGGCGTCGGACAAGATGGCCGGACGCTCAGGCGGTGGTTCCGGACGCGGTGCGGCTTCGACGAGCATGAACGGCGGCGTGCGGTCGGCCTGCGCCTGCGGCTGCACCGGCGGCGCGGCCGGCTCGATCATCTGCGCGACCCAGGGCACCTGTGGCGCAAAGACCACGATGACGACCAGCAGGCCGTGGGCGATGAGCGACAGAAGTATCGCCTCGCGTCGGGAGATGGCACTCCCGACGCCGCCGGGCTCATCGTAGCGGCCGTCGAAGTCGAAGAAAGACAAAGGATTGGATCGAGTTTAACAGGTCAGCGACCGCCCCGTGCTTGAGCTGCGCACTGGCGCGGGTCTCGTAGGGACAGGCTTCAGCCTGTCCTCCGCCCCGTCAGCGTTCTGCTACGTACAGATAGACGATCCCCAGCGCCAGGGGGACGGCGCGGACAGTCGTGAAGCCGGCGCCGCGGATCATCGCTGCGAAGGCCTCGGGTGACGGGAATCGTTCGACCGAGGCCGGCAGGTACGAATAGGCGCGACCGTGTTTCGAAACCGCGCGGCCCACGCGTGGCAGCACGGCGCGGAAGTACCACTTGTAGAGCGCGCGGATGCCGGGGATTTGCGGGAACCCGAACTCGAGAATCGCAAGGCGGCCACCCGGCCGCAGGGCGCGCGCGATCTCGACAAGCGCCAGGTCCGGCTGCTGCACGTTCCGGATGCCGAACCCGATCGACGCGGCGTCGAACACGCCCGACGGCAGCGGCAGGCTCGTGGCATCACCACGGACGATATGGAAGCGCCCCTTGTGCGCCGATCCACGTACTTTCGTGACGCCGACCTTCAGCATTTCGTGCGCGAAGTCGACGCCGACGACCTCGTGCGCACCGGCGGCACCCGCATCGAGCGCCGCCATGCCCAGGTCACCCGTGCCGGTGCATACATCGAGCAACCGTTCGCGTCCTGTCAGCGTAAGTTCACGCACGGCGCGCGCGCGCCATCGCTTGTCGAGCCCGGCACTCAGCAGGTGATTGAGGGTGTCGTAGCGACGCGCGATCGAGTCGAACATCGACGCGATTTCGCCGCCCGGCTTCTCGAGCAGGCGGTCCATGTCCCGGGTCACGACGTCTCGCCCTTCCATGCTGGATAGAGCCCGTGCTCGAAGCCGAGCGCCGACAGAATCTTCCCCGCCATGAAATGGGCCAGGTCGTCGAGGGTCTTCGGCATCTGATAGAACGCCGGCATCGCCGGCAGAATCATCGCCCCCGCTTCGGCCGCCAGCACCATGTTCTTCAACTGCGGCAGGCTCATGGGCGTCTCGCGCGGGACGATGATGAGCGGGCGACGCTCCTTGAGCATGACGTCGGCCGCGCGCTCGATCAGATTGCGCGACAGCCCCAGCGCAATGCCCGCCAGCGACTTCATGGAACACGGCACGACGACCATTCCCGACGAACGGTGGCTGCCGCTCGCAATCGTCGCGCCGAGGTCGCGATTGCTGTGCACCACGAATCGACCGTTGTCGACGCCGGCGCCGTACCGTTCGCGGAGATAGTCGGCCAGGCGATCGATTGACGCGGTGGGCCCGAGTTCGTCCTTGAACAAGCGACGCCCGAAGTCGCTGAAGACGAGTTCCAGGTCGACGCCCTGCTCGAGCAGCGCAGCAATCGTGCGCGTGGCGTACATCGCGCCGCTCGCGCCGGTGACGGCGATCGTGATGCGGCGTGCCGACGTTGCGTGTGTCTCAGCCGACATATACCGCCGCGAGGGTCATGACCATGTAGAGAATGCCGACGTAGCCGTTCATGTCGAACGCGCGCTTGACCTGCGACAGATCGTGCTCGGCGACGAGCGACTGCTCCCAGACCAGCAGCACCGCCACACCCGCCACACCGGCCGCGTAAAGCGGACCGAGCGATGCAACCACGCCAACCGCCGCGAGTGCCGCCACCGTAATGACGTGCATCGCCCGCGAGATCATCAGCGACTGCCGCACGCCGAAGCGCACCGGCATCGATCGCAGGCCATGGGCGCGGTCGAAGTCGAGATCCTGACAGGCGTACAGCACGTCGAAGCCGCCGACCCAGGTGCCAATGGCGAGCGCCAGCAGCCACGGCTCGGCCGCCTCAATCGGACCGCCGGCCGCCAGCCAGCCGCCGACCGGCGCCACCGCCATCGCGAGCCCGAGAAACAGTTGCGTATACGACGTCACGCGCTTGGCGAGCGAATACCAGAAGACGATCGCCAGCGCGAGCGGCGACAGCAGAAACGTCACGCGGCCCAGTTGATGCGCGCAGAAGACGAACAGCGCGCTGGAGACGATGACGAAGAGAATGGCTTCGCCGCGGCTCATGGCGCCCCGCGGCAGCTCGCGCGTGGCGGTCCGAGGATTGAGCGCGTCGTAGCGCGCGTCGACGAGACGATTGAAGCCCATCGCCGCACTGCGCGCCGTGAGCATCGCGGCGACGATCCAGGCCACACGCCCCCAGGTCAGCGGATACGTCCGCGCGGCCAGTACGGCGCCCACCAGCGCAAAGGGCAACGCGAAAACGGTGTGACTGACACGCACGAACGACGCGTACGTGCGCAGGCGCGAGCCGAACGTCTCGATCACGCCCACCTCAGACACCAATCCACCGCCGCGATTCCGGAAGTCCGGCCACCAGATATTCTTGCACGTCGGCGATTCCGACCGGCACGTCCACCGCCAGCAACGGCGCCCGCAACCCCGGCGCAATGCGTCCGTACGCGGCGTCCAGACCAAGCGCCCGCGCTCCCGAACGCGTCGCGCTTTCCAGCAGGACACCATCCTCGACCGTCGAGACACGACGCGCAGCGGCGAGTTCGTCGAACATGTCGAGCGACGGGGCGCTGGTCAGGCTGTCGGTGCCCAGTGCCACGACGGCGCCTGACGCGTAGAAGGCGTCGAGCACAGGATCGCCCACGCCCGTCCACCGGTTGCTGCGCGGGCAGCTGACGATCACCGCACCGCGCTCCGCAAGGGTCGCCAGCGCCCGCCGGTTCAACTGCGTGCAGTGCACGACGAGCAGGCCCGGGGTCAGCGCGCCAAGGCCGTCCAGATACGCGACCGGATCGCACGCCGGCGTCTGCCAGTGCTCGTTCCAGACGCCGAGGTCCTCCAGCAGTTCGCGAAGCGGTCCTGCCCCGCTTCGCAACAGCTCGATCTCCTCAGGCGACTCACCAAGATGCACGGACGCGGGCATGCGGCGCGCGACAGCCTCACGCACGACGGCGGCAATCAAGTCGGGCGACGTCGAGAACGGCGCGTGCGGCGCGAGTCCCGCGACGACCGGAGGCCGCACCGCGTCGCCGACCGCATCTGCCGCACGGAGAGCCCGCTCGTCGGCGCCGGCCGGCAAAAATCCCAGCACCTCGTGGAAGACGACTGCGGGAACATGCGCGTCGGCCAGAGGCCCGGCCGTGATGAGCGTGTTGCTGATGTCGCCGAACGCGATCGTGCCCTGCGCGCGCGCGGTCGCGAGCGCGTCGGACGCGGCCGCCCGCTGATCATCCTGGTGCGGCGCCTCGCGGCGCGCGGCCATCATCGTGCGAATCCACCCGGCCATCGACTCGGCAGGCGGCACACGACCAGCGAGCCACGACAGCTCGAGATGGGTGTGAGCGTTGATGAGACCGGGGAGGATGGCCGCGTCGCCGAGATCCTCGGCAGGCCCGTCCGGGACGCCGGCGCCGACGTTGCGAATGACGCCGCCCTCGATGCGCACCCAGCCGCCCTCGATCGGCGGCTGGTCGATCGGCACGACCCAGCGCGCGCGATAGCAGCGGCCGGTCACGCCTCGGGGCGCTGCCGCTGTACCCGACCGGCGCGCGACCGGGCCGCGTAGTTGCGCAGTTCCTCGGCTTCACCGGCACGGCCGTCCTCACGCGCGACCGACAGCGCAAGCATGCGCGGCACGCTGCGTTCGCGGAAGATCGGCTCGCCGAGGATGTCGTAGTGCATGTTGCGGCGCTTGGCGACGAACCCGGCGTTCTCGACGTTGCGCACGATCTCGACCTCGTCCATGCAGTAGGCCGCGCCGGCCGCTCGAACGACGTTCTCTTCGATCATCACGCTGCCCATGTCGTTGGCGCCGTAGAACAGGCTGAGCTGCCCGACCTTTCCGCCCTGGGTCACCCACGACGACTGCAGGTTGTCGAAGTTGTCGAGCACGAGCCGAGCGGTGGCCAGCGTGCGCAGATAGTCGATGCCCGTGGCCTCGATCTGCACGGTCTCGCCGAGTTCGGTGTTCGGCGGCTGAAAACTCCACGTGATGAATGCCGTGAAGCCGCCGGTCTCGTCCTGCAGATCGCGCAGGCGCATCATGTGCTCGATGCGCTCGGCCTCCGTCTCCACGCTCCCGTACATCATCGTCGCCGTCGTGCGCAGGCCCGCGAGATGCGCGTGACGCATGGTGCTGATCCACTCGTCGGCCGTGGCCTTCGAGTAGCAGTTCATCAGCTTGCGGCAGCGGTCGACCAGAATTTCGGCGCCGCCGCCGGGAATGCTGTCGAGCCCCGCCGCGATGAGCCGTTCGATGACCTGCGGGACCGGCAGCTTCGACATGCGCGAGATGTGCAGCACCTCGGGCGGCGACAGCGCATGCAGGCGGAACGACGGGAAGCGTTGCTTGACGCCGCGGAAGAGGTCCTCGTACCACTCGAGGGGCACGTCGGGATTGTGGCCACCCTGCAGCAGCAGCTGCTCGCCACCGAGTTCGATGGTCTCTTCGATCTTGCGGAAGATCTCATCGGAGCCGAGAACGTAGCCCTCGTGCGATCCGACCGTGCGATAGAACGCGCAGAAGTTGCAGCGCGCGACGCAGACGTTCGTGTAGTTGACGTTGCGGTCGATGATGTAGGTGACGATGGGCTCGGGATGCCGGCGCATGCGCGCCGCGTGCGCCAGCTGACCGAGCAGCGGCAACGGCGCCTCGCGATAGATGGCGAGCGCCTCGTCCGCATTCAGCCTGGCGCCCTCACGGGCTTTCTCAATCGCCTGTGCCAGCAACGTCACATCCTCGCGCTCAGAAGAACCGGACCGGATCGGCGCGACCGACCAGGTCGAGGCGCCGCGCGCTTTCGTGGAAGCGGCGCACGGCCTCGAGCTCACGCGCGCCGAGATCGTACTTGATATTGTCCTTCAGGTAGCGCCGCGCCAGGCCGGCGTCCACCGGCTGGCCGATGCGCCGCCCGTAGGCCGACGCGTAGGCGTCGGCAATCTGGTCGCTGATGGCCTCGCCGTCGCGCCGTGCCTGCTGCAGGCGCTCGACGCCTGCCGGCTCGAGCGCCCCTTCACGGCCGGCCCAGAATGCCCACACGAACGGCAGGTCGGTCATTGCGGTCCACTCGTCACCGAGGTCGACCTTCTCGAGCCCCAGCGCCGCGTGGTCGGTGAACAGGGCTGGATCGCCGATGAGCAGCGCTGCCTCTTCGACCGCCGTCATCGCGGCGAGGTCTGGCGCGAACGGCACGAACTCCGGGGCGATGCCGTAGCGTTCCGCACACAACACCTTCAACAGCGCGACCGACGTGTTCGAACTCGTGTCTGCCGCGACCCGCTGGATGCGATCGATGGGCACCCGCGTGTAGAGCGCCACCGAAGCCACCGGCCCTTCCGAAGCGATGGCGGCCCCCGGCACGACGCGATAACCCTCGCGGTGCTGGTAGGCGATCGTCGGGATCATCCCGATGTCGATCTGGCCTTCGTGCAGCAGCAGCGCGCAGCGTGAAGGCGGGTCGAAGCGCAGCTCGACGCGCGGGTCCTGATCGAGCCCGGCGACCAGCGGGCGGACGTTCAGATAGTCGACCGCGCCGATCCGGACGCGCATGTCGGCAGCGCGACTCATGGCACGTCGAAGCGGCCGTCACGTGCGGCAGGTTCGTGGCCCGCTGCGCGGATGTTGCGCTCGACGTCCGCCACAGGCGCGCGCCGCCAGCCGAGTTCGTTCGGGCCTCCTCCCGACACGCCGTCGATATCGTCGGCGCCATAGGTCAAGGCGACCTGCGCAAGCTTCGGGCCGTAGAGCGGCCAGTCGACCTGAATATGCGGGACCTCGCACAGCAGCCGCGCCGCCGCGATCGTCCGCACATCGTCGAACCCGGTGGACGGCGCTTCAGGGTCGTCGACACGCGGCAGCGGCGCGAACGCCCGGAGCGCGCCCGTTTCGCGCTGCAGAGCCGCGACGCGTTCGATGAGATCGAGCCGGGCATCCCACGTCGCACGTTCCACGACAGCGCGCCAGGCCTGCAGGCCGCCCGCCATCACGTCGCGTACCGCCGTATGCACATCGTCGATGCGATCGACGGGAACCTCGGCAAGCGAGGTCAGGCCGGCTGACGCGAGGCGGGCTGCGGCGTCGCGCAGTGTCACGGCCTCGGCCTGCGCGAGGTCGGCAATGTCGGCGAGCGAGAAGCCGGTGACCACACGATCGCCGGCCGCCGCGCGCGTGGCCGTTACGGCCGCAATCGCCACCTCGAGAGACGCGGGGCGCCCCACCAGTCTGATCTCCATCGCGTCCTCCGGCACGTCGAGCGTCTCCGGCACACCGTTCTCGACGTTCACCGCGAACACCGTCACGTAGGTCGCGCGAGCGCCATGGCGATCGCGGCGGGCCGCGTCGGCTGTCTGTCCCACGGTCAGCAGATCCGCCGACGCGAGCAATTGTTCGAACTCAGCGCGTGTCATGGCTTCCATCCCTGACCGATGCGTCCCCAGACCTCGGCCGCCTTCCGTCCGGCCGCCTCGGTGGTCGTCAGTCGCTTCGGCCACTCGCGCGTGAACCCTTCTTCGGGCCACTTGCGTGTGGCGTCGATGCCCATCTTGCCGCCGAATGCCGGCATGATGGCGGCGTCATCCAGATCGTCGACCGGTCCGGTCGTGATGACGACGTCGCGCGAGGCATCGAAGTGTGTGCCGACTACCCAGGCTACTTCGGCCTCGTTCTGCACGTCGACGTCCTTGTCGACGACGATGACGCACTTCGAGAACATCAACTGTCCGAGGCCCCAGACCGCGTTCATGATCTTGCGCGCGTGTCCGGGGTAGCGTTTGTCGATCGAGATCAGGACGATGTTGTGGAAGATGCCGGCAGCCGGAAAGTGCATGTCGACGATCTCGGGCAGCGTCTTCCGGATGAGCGGCAGGAAGATGCGTTCGCTCGCCAGGCCGACGTAGTAGTCCTCCATCGGCGGAATGCCGACCACCGTCGTGTGGTAGATGGGGTTCTTCCGGTGCGTGATGCACGTCAGGTGGAACACCGGGAAGTCGTCGGCCAGCGAGTAGAAGCCGGTGTGGTCGCCGAACGGCCCTTCGCGACGCCGCTCGCCGGGCTCGACGTATCCTTCGAGCACGTACTGCGAGTTGGCGGGCACTTCGAGATCCACGGTGCGGCACTTCACGAGCTCGACGCGGCGGCGGCCCAGGATGCCAGCGAGCATCAGCTCGTCGAGTCCCTCGGGCATCGGCGCGGTGGAGCAGTACGAGAGCACCGGATCGGGGCCGATGGCGACGGCCACTTCGAGCCGCTTGCCCATGCGCTCGGCGATGCGATGGTGCTGCGCGCCGCCCTTGTGGCGCTGCCAGTGCATGCCGGTCGTGCGACCGTCGTAGACCTGCATCCGATACGTGCCGATGTTGCGCATGCCCGTTTCGGGGTCGCGCGTGAACACGAGCGGCCACGTGATGTAGGGCCCGCCGTCTTCGGGCCAGCACGTCAGAATCGGCAGTTCGTCGAGCGTGCCGTTCTCACGCACGACCTCCTGGCACGGGCCATCCGAGACCGTCTTCGGCGCGGCATCCTTGAGGCGACCGAGCATCGGCAGCATCTTCATCGCGTCGAAGATGCCCGACGGCAGCTTCGGGCTCGTCAGCTCCTCGATCTGATGCGCGAGGTCGTCGAGCTTCTCCACGCCCAGCGCAAGACACGTGCGGCGCATCGACCCGAACAGGTTGATGGCCACGGGCACGTCGTGCCCCGTCGGATGCTCGAACAGCAGCGCGGGCCCGCCGCCCTCCGATTTCGACACGCGGTCGGTGACGGCCGCGATCTCGAGATACGGATCGACCGGCTCCCCAATCCGGGCGAGCTCCTTCCGTTTGTCGAGATCCTGAATGAAGGAATTGAGATCGGCGTAGCTCATTCTGTGTTCTGTATTCTGTGTTCTGTCGTCTTCTTAAGCTACCGCAACCATGGCCCTGGCGATGCGGTCGGCCAATGCGAGTGCCGCTCGCCCATCGTCGCCCGACACGCGCGGCGCGCGGCGGTCCCGAACGGCAGCCGCGAAATCCTCGATCTCGCGCCTGAGCGGCTCTTCCTTCTCGATGGGCAGCGTGCCGCCGCCGATAGCCGGCCTCTCGCCGCGACGATCGAGGCGGTAGGCCTCGACTTGCTGTTCGGCGTAGTCGATCGAAATGTACGCATCGCGCTGGAATACGCGCAGCTTGCGCACGCGGTCCTTGCTGATGCGGCTCGCCGTGAGGTTGGCGATGCAGCCGCTCTCGAAGCGAAGGCGGACGTTCGCGATGTCGAAGCGCGGGCTCAGCACCGGCACGCCGACCGCTTCAAGGGCCGCGACCTCCGCCCCGACCATCGTCCGGACGATGTCGAGGTCGTGAATCATCAGGTCGAAGATGACGTCGATGTCGAGGCTTCGCTCGGGGAACGGCGACAGCCGGTGCACTTCGATGAACTTGGGATCCGTGACGTGCGGCAGCGCGGCCTCGACGGCGGGGTTGAAACGCTCGGTGTGGCCGACGGCCAGCACGGCCCCGCCCTCGCGCGCGGCGGCGATCATCCGATCGGCCTCGTCCAGCGACCGCGTCATCGGCTTTTCGACGAGGACGCCGATGCCGCGACGCAGCAGCGGCTCGGCCACTATCAGATGTGACTCGGTCGGCACGGCCACCGAGACCGCGTCGAGTTCCATGCCGTCGAGCTCGCTGATGTCTTCGCAGACGCGCGCCCCCGACGTGCGCGCATGTTCTTCGGCCCGCGCGCGATCGCGATCGACGACCGCCACGAGCGTGACGCCGGGGGTCGAGCCCAGGATGCGGGCGTGATGGCGACCGAGGTGGCCAACGCCAACGACCGCGGCGCGGATGATCCTCATCGCTCACGCCCCACGACGGCAATGCCTGCGGCGTCCGCCGCGGCGATGAACGCCTCTCGCTCGAAGATCAGCGCTCTGCCGGCGTCGAGCGACAGCGCCGTCGCGCCTGCGGCGCGCATGATCTCGATGGTCGCCACACCCACCACGGGGACATCGAAGCGCATGTCCTGATTGGGCTTCGCGACCTTCACGACCGAGAATCCCGCCCCGGCCAGCGTGCCGGCGCGCCGGATCGCCTCGTCCGTCCCTTCCATGGCCTCGACGGCCACGACGGCTTTGTCCTTCACCGCTATCGTCTGTCCGATGTCGAGGCCGGCGATGGTGTCGGCCATGCGGTAGCCGAACTCGATATCGGCCCGCTCATCGTCGCTCGGCGCGCGCGACGTCATGACGCCGGCTGTTGCGAGCATCGGTGCGATCAACGACGTCGAATCGACGAGCGTGATGCCCTGTTCCTGCATGACCTCGGCAACCGCGGAGATCAGGGCGTCGGTGTTCTTCGATTTGAGCTTCATCAGCACCGACAGCAGCGTGAAGTCGGGCATGACGTCGGTGAAGATCTTCACGTGCTTCACCTGCCCCGCCATCACCGCTTCGGTGACGCCTTCGCGCTTCAGGAACCTGATGGCTTTGCCAAGCTGCCCGAGCGGCACCCATTCGAGCGTCGCCCCCGCCTGCTCGGCCGCCGTCGCCAGTTCAGGAAACGCCTCCCCCTCGATGGCGACGATGCTGACAGGACGCCCGAGTTCGCGCGCGGCATCGAGAATCAGGAAGGGAAAACGGCCGTTGCCGGCGATAAGACCGAGTTTCATAGGCCACAGACCACAGGCCGCGGGCCACAGGCCCGGATGCGAAAGCCGCGGGCGCTGTCCCGCGAGGCTCGTGCCCGAGGCCTGTCGCCTGGCGCCTGAGGTCTAGTCTTCCACCATCTCCTCCAGCTTGCGCACGGGTCGACGGAGGATGACGCCGCGGCGCGACTGGCGGATGAAGTCGACGAGGTACTGCACCTCGGGACAGCGGAGCGCGGGATCGCGCTCGATCTTCTCGAGGGCGCGGCTGGTGTTGAGTTTCGACGTCAGCAGATAGCGATATGTCTTCTTGAGCTTCTGCAGCAACTCGGCCGAGAAGCCGCGGCGCGCAAGGCCGATGGTGTTGAGGCCGTAGATGCGCGCGCGATTGCCGACAGTCTTCGCGTACGGCAGCGCGTCCTTCGTGACCACCGAGAAGCCGCCGATGAAGGCATAGCGCCCGACGCGGCAGAACTGATGGATGCCCGAGAACGCGCTGATCGTCGCGTAGTCCTCGACGCTGACGTGTCCCCCGAGTGTCGCACCGTTGCCGAAAATCGTGTGGTTCCCGACGTGGCAGTCGTGCGCGACATGCGCGTACGCCATGAAGACGTTGTCGTCGCCGATGGTCGTCACGCCGCCGCCGCCGGCGGTGCCGCGGTGAATCGTCACGAACTCGCGGAACAGGTTCCGCGCGCCGATCTTCAACCGCGTCTCCTCGCCCTTGAATTTGAGATCCTGCGGGATGAGCCCAATCGATGCGTACGGAAACACGCGCGTGCCATCGCCGATCTCAGTCCAGCCTTCGATGACGGCTCCCGATTCGATGACGCAGTCGCGGCCCAGCTTCACATTGGGGCCGATGGTGACGTACGGCCCGATCGCCGTCCCCTCGCCGATCTCGGCTCCGGGCGCGATGATCGCGGTCGGATGGATACGGCCACTCGCGGCATCGGCAGCCGGCGGCGCGAGGCCGAGCACCAGGTCGGCCTCAGCGACGATGTGCTCACCGACATAGGCGAGGCCGCGGGCACGCGCCACCGGCCCGCGCCGGCGTGCCAGCTCGACCTCGAGCCGCACGCTGTCACCGGGCACGACCTGCCGGCGGAACTTCGCGTTCTCGACGGCGCGCAGGTAGGCCCCGCCCTCGCCGGTCTCGCCGCTGAACAACAGCAGCGTCGCGACCTGCGTGAGCGTCTCGATCATCAGCACGCCGGGCATGACCGGCGTGCCGGGGAAGTGGCCCTGGAAGAAGTCCTCGTTGACGGTGACGTTCTTGACGGCCACGAGCCGGCGGCCCGGCTCGTGTTCGGTGACAGCGTCGACCAGCAGCGACGGGTAGCGATAGTGCAGGCGATCGAGCGCCTTGTGGATGTTCGGCGACACGCGCGCGCTACTTGTTGGCGGCAGCGTCGGCGCGCGAGATCACCTCGGCCGTCAGGTCGAGCCCGCGGTTGGCGAAGATGAACGCGTCGCTGTTGAAGACCATGTGCAGGCCGCGCTCGGTGGCAACCGCCTGCACGATGGGCAGGACGGCCTGCTGGAAGTCACGCATCAGGTCGTTGTTGAGCGTCTCGAGCTCGGCCTGGTACTCGTTCTGGAAGTACTGCAGGTCGCGCTGCGCCTTCTCGATGTCGCGCGCGAGCTGGTTGGCCGCCTCGGGACTGAGCACGGACGCCTGTGTCTTCTGCCGCTCGAGCAGCCCCTGCAGTTCCTTGTTCTTCGCCTGGGCCTCGGCCTGCTTCTGTTTCTGGAAGTCGACGATCTTGCCGGCCGCGGCCTTGCCGATGACCGACTCCGACGCGACACGCTGGAAGTCGACGTAGGCAATCTTGGCGCCTTCGGGGAACGGCACCGGGGCCGGCGCGCTCTGCGGCGCGGGGGCGGCCGGCGCGGCCGGCGTCTCGGTCTGGGCGAACGCCGGTCCCGCGTAAATCGCAAGCGCCAGCACGATCATTCCTGCTCTGAGCTTCATACCTGTCAGTCCTCGGTGAATTAGAAGGTCGATCCTACTGCAAACTTGAACGTGAATTTCCTGGCTGGCTGCAGCCGGTTGTCGAAGACCCCGTCGCGCTGGGGGTTCCACGCGCCGATAAGGCGGAACGGCACGTTGAGCACCGGCATGAAGAACCGGATCTCGAGGCCCGTCGACGTCCGGAAGTCCTCCCAGCGGAAGCGGTTGCCGCGCTCCTGCACCTGCCCCGCGTCGTAGAAGAGCACGGCCCGCACCGGCCCGGCAATGTTCACCAGCAGTTCGCCGTTGAACAGCAGACTCTTGTTGCCGCCGATGATGAACTGCTCCTCGCTGCGCGGCGATACGGCACGGATGTCGTAGCCGCGAATCGTGTACTCGCCGCCCAGGAACACCTTCTCGAAGATCGGCAGGCCGTCTTCGCCGGTCTCCTCGTCGATGAGCGCCGTATCTCCGAACGGCTGCACGTACTCGCTCTGCAGGCGGAAGCCGAACGACAACCGGCGCGACAGCGGAATGTACTGAATGCCTTCCAGGCGCGTGCTCCAGAACGTCGTGTCGCCGCCAAGGCCGGCCAGGTCGCACGACGCCGACAGCCGCCGGCCGGCGCTCGCGAAGATCGGGTTGTCGACCGTGTTGAGCACGATGCTGGGAATGAGCTTGCTGATGCGCCGCCGCCCCTCCGCGCCGAGCAGGAAGTAGCGCGCCAGAAGCGCTTCGTCATAGTTGGGGTCGACGTCCTTCAGCTCGGTGTCTTCATAGCTGTACCCCATGAAGACCCGGGTGAAGTCGGCGACCGGGAACCCCCAGATCGTGTTGGCGCCTTTCGAGGCCTGCGTGAACTGGCCGATGTAGCGGTACTGCCGGACGAAGATGTCGAAGCCGGCCGTGATGGGCCGATCGAAGAGGAACGGTTCGGTGAACGCGAGCTGATAGTTCTTCGCGCGCGAGCCCTGCTGCAGCTGAATCGACAGCGTCTCGCCGCGGCCGAGGAAGTTCGCCGTCTGGAACGCGAGGTTGCCGAAGAAGCCCTCGAACTGCGACACGCCGGCGCCGAACGTCAGCTGGTTGCGGTTCTGCTCTTCGACACGCAGGGTGACGTCGACCTGGTTCTCTTCACCCGGCGCCTTCTCCACCCGCACATCGTCATTGCCTTCGAGCGGTTTGAAGTAGCCGAGCTGATTGATGCGGCGGATGCTGTTCTTCAGCCCTTCGGTATTGAAGACGCCGGCTTCGTAGATGCGCAGGTCGCGACGGATGACCGAATCGCGGGTCGTCGAGTTGCCGACGATCGTAATGCGGTTGACGAAGTACTGCGGGCCTTCCTCGACGCGGATGATGACGTCGGTCTCGGCCACGCCGGGCGGCAGGGCCTTCTGGTCCGACCCACCACCGGCGGGCGGCGCGGGCGGGCCGTCGGCCGACGCCGTCGCCGCCGCGGTCAGCGCCGGGAAATCGGGAAACGCGCTGAACTCCATGTAGCCACCGGCGCCGTAGATCTCCTGGATCTTCTCGCGCCCCTTCATGAACTTCTTGTGGCTGTACCAATCGCCGCTCTTCATCTTGAAGAGAGAGGCGAACGCCTCGTCGTTGACCAGCGTGTTGCCCTCGAACGAAATCTGGCCGATGCGATAGCGTGGCCCTTCGTCGACCGGCACGCGCAGGCGGATCCACCGCGTCTTGCCGTCGGGTTCATCCTCGACGACCTCGATGCGCGGCTGGCCGACACGGGCCTGGATATAGCCCTGCTCCCAGTAGTAGGCCGTCACCGCCTCGGCGTCTTCGGCAAATTTCGACTCGACGTAGG
>Ga0079224_100003939_pt1 | contig 18979 bp, 16 predicted proteins | sample Stecom2015_FD_80414 | JGI IMG/M metagenome (GOLD analysis project Ga0079224, IMG submission 80414) | Agricultural soil microbial communities from Utah to study Nitrogen management - Steer compost 2015 | ecosystem: Environmental > Terrestrial > Soil > Agricultural land | place: USA: Utah... | reverse complement strand
CTCCGAGGTTCGGGCGTCTCGGCTAAGCGCCTTTGGAACAAAAAGAAAAAGGCCCCGGGCGGGAGCCTCATCTCGGGTTCGCTACAAGATAATGGCGGAGAGGGTGGGATTCGAACCCACGGTGGGGTTGCCCCCACAACGGTTTTCGAGACCGCCCCGTTCGACCACTCCGGCACCTCTCCTCGGTGTGGCGACCGATCCCATAGAGGATTTGTCGGAGGGGATGCAAGACCGATTGATCCGCCCAGGGGCCCGGCATCCATCCCGTCGCGTTATCCGGGAGGCTTTTTATCCGGAAGCAGGACCTGGCATGATCACGGCCTGCCCGACGTCAAACCGGAAATCAGCGCCGGGAACCCCTGGAGATCTTCCCGCTCGGGCCGTGCGCAGCGATTGCAGGGCCGCAGCATCATGTCGGTGTGTGCTCCGGCCGGAGATCCGGCAAGATGCCGGATTTCACATCACCGATCCGGGGCCAAGGCGATTATCACGTGATGGCGAAGTGGCAGGCCCTACGGGAATCGAACCCGTCTTTCCAGATTGAAAATCTGGCGTCCTAACCGATAGACGAAGGGCCCTTGCACCGAGGCGCTCCTTACCCCGGGCGGCTGGAAGGTTCAAGTGTCGAAGAAGCCTTGACCGAAGCGAACCGCCCGAGGGTGCCTGCAGCGCCCGAAAACGTCACGGCGGCGAGTCCGCACCGCCAGATGCCTGCTTCCGGTAGACATCCGGCGTGACGCCCGCCGCCTTGCGGAACACCCGGATGAAATGCGAGCTGTCGCAGAAACCGGTATCGGCAGCGATCTGCGCCACGGAACGGTCGCTGGCCGCGAGCAGGAACTGCGCCTGGGCAAGCCGGAGCATCCTGCCGGCGGTGGCGGGTGTCATGCCGAGCGCGTTACGGAAGTGACGCTCGAGCTTGCGGCGGCTCACGTCGAGGCGTTCGCAGAGCTCATCCACCGTTGGCGGCACATCGAGTGACTGCTGCATGAGGTTGAGCGCCTTGCGGACCATCGGATCGGTGGTGGCGAGTTCGATCGGGATGCCTGGCTGGGGCATCTCGCCCGCGAGGGCCGAGTCGATGATCATGATGCGAAGGCTCTTCGACGCAGCCGACTGTCCGAGATGCCGGTTGACGAGATGGGCGGCGAGATGGGCGGAACTCACGCCGCCCGAGCAGGTCAGCCGGTCGCGATCGACGACGAAGATGCGGTCGGAGACAGGCTTCAGCCCCTCGAACTCGGCAAGGAAGTCGTCGTGATGGAACCAGCTCACGCAGCATCGGTAGCCATCCATCAGCCCGGCACGGTGGAGGATGAAGGCGCCGGTGCAGATGCCGACGAGCGGCACCTGTGCGGCAGCCGCGTCGCGCAGGAAGCTGACGGCATCCGGATGCAGCCGCGCGACCTCGTCGATCAGCCCGCCGACCACGACGATATAGTCGAACCGACGAGGATCGCCGAGCCGTTCATCCGGCTGGATGGTCAGGCCGGTGCTCGAAGGCACTGGATCCATCGTTGCCGAAAGAACGCGCCAGCGGCAGCGGATCGGCCGGGACCGGTCGCCCTCGTCGGCAGCGAGACGCAGCACGTCGACGAAATTGGCGAAGGCCGAGAGCGTGAACCGGGGCGCCAGGACGAAGCCGATGCGCAGGCAGGAGGCGGGAGCTGCAATCATTCTTGGTGCGAGCGGCTGACCTTTCACCCGATATAGGCCGTTTCCGGCAAGCTTGCATCAGCACGCAGTCGACGTTCCCTGCACCTCCGGGGTGAAGTCTGCGCCGACGGTCCCGGCAGGTCCTGTCGCGGCGGGAACGGCACCAGCGCTCCGGCGATGTTCCCGCCGATCCCGGGCCGAGATGCACCTGGATGGCCTCGGTGCTGCATGATGACATGGCGGGTCCGGCGCGCCCTCCCCTCTTCCGGACGGATCATCCGCCGGCGCCTGCGGCGGGATCATCAGCGACTGGCGGGCGCATCCGTCGTGTTCTCCGGTTCTGCTCCTGCCGCGCCGAGGTGCAGTGCGAGCTCTGCCCTTATTACCGCCTCGGACTGCGCGGCCAGTGCCTTCCTGTCAGGGAAGGCGGCAACCGGCCACGGCTCGTGGAAGATGACCACGATCCGTCCTGCAACCGAACGGGCAAGCATGTTGGCAAGGCTCGGCACGAGCGCAGCATCACCCCACCAACCATGAAAACTCCGCGGCAGATGCGCCGCGGGACGATGGACGATCGTCACCGGCTGGACCTTCAGCACCTGCCGCAGCTCCGGGGTGAAGAATACCTCGAAAAGCGATGACTTGAACGGCAGCACCCGCAAACCGTCCGTGCTCGTGCCCTCCGGGAAGATCACGAGCCGCTCGCCTGCGTCGAGCAGCTGGCGAAGCATCTCGCCCTGGCGCCGGGCCTCGGCGCGCCGTCGCTCGACGAAGACGGTTCCGCATGCCTGCGCAATGAAGCCGATCACCGGCCAGGTCCGGACCTCGGCCTTGGCAACGAAACGCGCCCGCACAGTCGCCATCAGCACCACGATGTCGAGCCAGCTCGAGTGGTTCGCGACCAGCGCGCCGCCCGCGGCCATCGGCTCGCCTGCGCAGTCGAGCCGCAGCCCCGAAAGCGCCAGCATGGCGCGCGCCCAGTGCCGCTGCACCGCAGGCGCCCGCGCCTGGTCTCCGCGCCGCCCGCCCACCGCGTCCAGCATCCGCATGAACAGGAACAGAGCGATGGCAACGACCGTCACCAGAACCAGGACTATCCCGCGCCACGCGAGCCGAAACCCTTCACGAATCCGAAGTGGCGGGAGCGGTTCGGGCGGCGGACCCCTCCAGCCTGCCCTCACGGCTGCCTTTCCCAGTTCCGCTCGTAGAAGCTCCGGTAGCGTGCCACCATCCGCCCGGTATCCATGAGGACGCAGACATCGACCGTGTTGAAGTCCTCGTCCACCACCGCCCCGTCCCCGACGAAGCCACCTAGTCGCAGATAGGCCTTTATGAGTGGCGGCACCGCGGCCAGCGCCCGCGCCGGATCGACAGCTTCTGCCGGCATCAGGTCCATCGCCACCCGCCGCGCCGGCAGCGCCCTCACCCGCAGATCCGGCGGCGCGAGATGCGCATGGTGCAGATGCGCAAGCGCCTCGGCATAGGGCCCCGGATCGCTTCCCGCGAAACTTGCGGTGCCGAACAGGATCTCGATCCGCCGCTCGAGCACGTAGCCGGCGAGGGCATTCCACAGCAGATGCACCGCCGGACCGCCCCGATGCTCCTGCGCCACGCAGGAACGGCCGAGTTCCAGCACCGCCCGGCCGCAGGTCTTCAGTGGCCCGAGGTCGTATTCGCGCTCGCCGTAGAACCCGATCCCCCTGGCCGCCGCCTCGCCGGAGGTCAGCCGGTAGGCGCCGACGACCCGGTCGAGTTCATCGCCCGTCGCCTGCCGGTCGAGCACCACGAGATGATCTGCCTGCGCGTCATGCTCGTCCCATTCCCGGCGGCTTGCATGCTGCTCGGGTCGCGCGCGCGCGCCCATCTCCTCGACGAAAACCCGGTACCGGAGCCGCTCGGCACCGGCGCGCTCCGCCTCCGTCTCGGCAAGTTTCACGCGGTAGCGACCGGCATCGATCTTCATCCCGCCTCCCCGTGCTGCCATTCCTCGCCGGTTTACCGCTATTTAAGTGATGTCGGGCTTTTGCTAACGTCATCCCTCCGGACCGGGATCCGGCAGGAGCGAGACCCTGGAGCCGTCGATGACAATCTTGCCCGCATGCTCGAAATTCACCGTGACGCGATTTCCGATCACGGACTGCACCTGCCCGAGCCCCCAGTCCGGCCGTTCCGGATGGCGGACGAAGCTGCCCGGTTCGAGGAACTCGTTCAATATCGCCCTCCGCTCCCGCATCGGCGGAACAGGCCGATGAACATTCCGGCCATCGACCTCAGCGCGCTCGTCAGCGCCCGGCTCTGCCACGATCTGGTCAGCCCGCTCGGCGCGATCGGCAACGGCCTCGAACTCATGGAGATGTCCACCACCGGCCGTACCACGTCCGAATTCGCACTCGTTGCCGACAGTCTGACGAATGCGATCGGCAAGCTCAAGTTCCTCCGCATTGCCTTCGGACCCGCGGAGTCCTCGGCGCGTCTGTCCTTCGAGGAAGTCTCGAACATCACGACCGCTGCCTTCCCCGGCCGCTACTCGGTGACCTGGACGAACGGCGGCGGTTCGATGCCCAGGACATTCGCCAAGGCTGCCTGCCTCGCGCTCCTCTGCCTCGAGAGGAGCCTGCCACTTGGCGGCGAAGTGCAGGTCGCTGTCGGCGAGGATCATGTCGACATCTCGGTCGAGGGCCGGCGCATCGCCCCGCCGGCCGAACTCTGGGCGCATGTGACGGAGGGCAGCACGACGGAGCCGATGACCTCCGATGTCGTCCAGTTCATGCTTCTGCGCGCCTGGCTCGACGCGGTCGGCGGGCAGATCACCACGGACTTCCTCGACAGTGGCGCGAAGCTGCGCCTCAGCCTGCCGATCCCCGAACCGGCGTGAGCCCGGCGCGAAAGCGTTCGGCATTCTGCCGGTAGCGCTCGGCCGAGGCCCGCAGTCCCGCGATCTCCGCTTCGCTCAGCATCCGCACGACCTTCGCCGGCCGGCCGACCACCAGCGCGCCATCCGGAAACTCCTTTCCCTCGGTCACCAGCGCCCCGGCACCGATGAGCACGTTGCGCCCGATCCGCGCGCCGTTCAGCACCGTGGCTCCCATGCCGACGAGACTGCCCTCGCCGATCGTGCATCCGTGGAGGATCGCCATGTGCCCGATCGTGCAGCCCGCGCCGATCGTCAGCGGGAAGCCCTCGTCGGTGTGGCAGACGCAGCCATCCTGGATGTTGGACCCCTCGCCTACCAAGATGGGATCGTTGTCACCCCGCAGCACCGCGTTGAACCAGACCGAAGCCCCCGCCGCGAGCGTGACCCGGCCCATCACCCGCGCCCCCGGCGCGATCCAGGCATCGGCCGCCAGCCTGGGTGCAATCCCGTCGAGTGCAAGGATCTCGCTCATCTCAGTCGCTCCTCGAATTCGCGGTTGAGCCGGTTCACGAATGTCATCAGTCCCGGCCGCCGGTCGCGGCGGAGCCTCTCGGCGGTGATGATGGCGCGCAGATCCGCCTCGCACTGCATGAGATTCTCGTTGACGAGAACGTAGTCGTACTCCGCCCAGTGCGAAATCTCATCGCGGGATTTCGCCATCCGCTCGGCGACCACATCCGCGCCGTCCTGTCCGCGCGCGATCAGCCGTTTCTCCAACGCGGCGATCGAGGGGGGCAGGATGAAGATCGATACCGCAGAATCCCGGAGCGCCGAGTTGCGGATCTGCTGACCGCCCTGCCAGTCCACGTCAAAGAGCACGTCGCTCCCGCTGGCGATCGCCGCTTCCACCGGCTCCCGGGGGCTGCCGTAGAGATTGCCGAAGACCTCCGCCCATTCGAGGAGCTCGCCCGCCGCGATCATCGCCTCGAACTGGTGGCGGGTCTTGAAGTAATAGTCGATGCCTTCCCGCTCGCCGGGACGAGGCGGCCGGGTGGTCGCGGAGACCGAGAACCGGACGGCAGGATCGACCTCGAGCAGGCGGCGCGCCAGGGTAGACTTGCCGGCACCGGAGGGGGACGAGAGGATGATGAGAAGCCCGCGCCGCTCCAGTTCGGGATGGTCCGGACAGCTCAATTCTCACTCCACATTCTGGACCTGCTCACGCATCTGATCGATCACCACCTTCATCTCGAGCGCCACGCTCGTCAGTTCGCTCGACTGCGCCTTCGAGGCGAGTGTGTTGGCCTCCCGGTTGAATTCCTGCATCAGGAAGTCGAGCCGCCGCCCCACCGTCCCGCCGCCCTTCACGAGCGAAATCCCCGCCGCGACATGCGCGTCGAGGCGGTCGAGCTCCTCCGACACGTCGGCCTTCACGGCGAGGAGCGCCAGTTCCTGCGCAAGCCGCGCCTCGTCAGGTACCCCGCCCGTCGCCTCCAGAAGCGCCTCGACCCGGTGACGGAGGAGGACCCCGGTCCGGCCCGCGCGCGCCTCGGCTGCCGAACGGGCCGCAGCCACCAGTTCGGCCATGCGATGGAGCTGGCCAAGAAGGATGGTCGCGAGCGCTGCGCCCTCCTCGCGCCGCGACTCGACAAGCGCGGCGGCGAGTTCCGCTGCAGCGGCAGCGAGCGCAGCCTGCACCTCCTCCTGCATCGCGGCCGGATCCATCTCGACCTCGAGCACGCCTCGCAGGCCGAGGAGATCGGCGGCATTCATCGGCGCGAGTGCAAGCCCCGCCTCCTGCGCGGCCGCCGCAGCGGTCCGCGCCGCCTGCAGCGCCGCTGCCAGCGCCTCCGGGTTCAGGCGGACCATGCTGCCGGCGTCGCGCCGCCCGAGGCGCAGTGTCACCGTCACGTTGCCCCGCGAGAGCACCGCGCCGAACGCCTGCCGGACCAACGGATCGAGTGCCTCCGCCCCCTCCGGCAGCCGCAGGCGCAGATCGAGACCGCGGCCGTTGACGCTGCGCGCTTCCCAGGTCCAGCTCACGCCTCCGGTCTCACCGGTGCGATCGGCATGTCCCGTCATCGACATGAGCGTCATCTGGTCGCTCCCCTCCGCCGCGACAGTCAAGAACGTCCACGGCAATCTGCGTCGCATCCGGCGACAAATTAAGCGATCGCAGCAACAGGCGCGACATTGCCCCGGCGATGCACTAAGCTGTAAGGAAAGCTTTACCAACCGGGTCGCCGACGCGGGAGGAGGGTAAACAGGGTCAACCGCTTCGGGTCAAGCCGCCAGATGAACGATGTCATGATCACCTCGCTGAGATCCTACTGGGAGCGGCTGCGCGCCGGCCGGATCGCGCCCTATCGCGCGGAGATCGACCCCCGCGAGTTCGAGAGCGCCCTCGAGAACATGTTCATCATCGAACGGATCGCGCCCGGCAATTTCCGCATCCGCCTGGCCGGCCTGAAGATCTGCGAGATCGCCGGCATGGAGGTGCGCGGCATGGAGCCGAGCCATCTCATTGCCGAGCCGGATCAGGCGCGATTCGAGCGGCTCCTCGGTGTCGTCATGACCGAACCCGCAGTGGTCGAACTCGGCCTCGAGACCGAGCCGCGCCCGGTCATCTCGCGCGCGACCATGCTCCTGATGCCGCTGCGCTCCGACTTCGGCGAGATCAACCGCGTCCTCGGCTGCGCGAGTCTCGACGGGACGTTCTACCCGCCGCCCGTGGCCTTCCTGATCAAGGACATCTCGATCAGCCCGGTGCAGGTCGCGACGCCAGAGGCCAGCAACCGGAGCCAGGCGCTGCCGGGATTCGCTGAGGACGTGCTCGGGTTCGAGGCGCCGGAGAGCGCACCGAGGCTGCGCGCGATCGAGGGCAACCCCGATGCCGCACCCGACAAGCGCAGCCGCCCGAAGCTGCGGGTGGTCGACAACGACTGACCACTCGCGGATCGGCGCGCCACGGCGTGAGCGACCATTCCAGGGGAGATCCACGGTAGCGGTATCCGGCCCGGGCGGCACATCGCCGCGCGCAACCAGCTTAAATCTTCCTTAACGCCAACAACCACAGGTTGTGGGAACGCAGCATGTGGTTACGCCGACCATGGATATTCCCCCATCCCGTCTCTCGGACTGGCTCCCGGTCGAGCTCCTCGCGGCCGTTCCCGACACGGTCATGGCGGCGCTCGTCAGCGCCGTGGTGACGCTCGGCCTGGTTTCGCGGCTTCCCGGACGCCACAGGCACCAGCCGGCCGCCGGAGGGTCGCCACCGATCGTTGCCGGCAGCTGCGACTTCCTGATCGAGGGGGAAACCCTTCGTCCGCTCAACGACCTGGCGCGGCAGATGGCCTCCGGCTTCGCCAGCCGGGACCGGACGCTCCCGGAACTCCTCGGCCAGCTCGCTGCGGATTGCTGCCGCGTGGATGCGGAGGTGGAGGCGCTCGTCCGCGACGGCATCTCGTTCCACAGGCACTGCACCCGCAACGACGGCACCGCCTTCGAGGTGCTCGGCCGCCCGGAAGGACGAAGGCTCATCCTCACCGTCCGCCCCGCCTCTGCCGAGGCCCGCGAGCGCGCAGGGATGAAGGCAGCGCTGGAACAGTGCCGACATGAGAACGGCTTCCTGCGCGAGGCGCTCGACCGCGCGCCGCTGCTTGCCTGGACAATCACCGCGGACAACCGCCTCGTCTGGGCCAACACCCCCTGTCGCGAACGATTCGCTCTCTCCGAGGATCCGGTCTCTGCGGCACATCACATGGACAATGTCCTGGGCCAGGTTCCCGGGTCGGTGGCATTCGCGGCACCCGGGGACGGCACCGGCCGGAAACGGGTGAAGATGGCGATGCCGGAGACGGAGGAACCACGGTGGTTCGACGTCTCCACGCAGACGACCGATGCCGGAGAGACCCTCTTCTTCGCCCTTCCTGCCGACGAAATCGTGGCCGCAGAGGCATCCCTGTCCCGCTTCGTCGAGACCCTCACCGAGACTTTCGCCCACCTGCCGATCGGTCTTGCCATATTCGACAGGAATCGCCGGCTCGGCCTCTTCAATCCTGCCCTTGCCGATCTCGTGAAGATCGATCCGGCCTGGCTTGCCCGGCGGCCGAACCTGCGGGACTTCCTCGAGAAGCTGCGCGAGACGCGCCAGATGCCGGAGCAGAAGAACTTCATCGCCTTCCGCCGCATGCTGACCGAGCTCGAGGAAGGAGCGCGCGACGGCACCTACGAAGAGAACTGGGTACTTCCTTCGGGCCGGATCTTCCGCGTCACCGGGCGACCGCATCCGCAAGGTGCGCTGGCCTTCCTCTTCGAGGACATCTCGCCCGCAATTCATCTCCAGCGACGGTTTCGGGCAGAGCTCGAACTGTCCCAGGCGACACTTGACAGTCTTTCGGAAGCGGTGGCGGTCTTTGACACATCGGCCATGCTCGTCTTCGTGAACGCGGCCTTCGAGCACCTGTGGGGCTTCGATCCGATGGAGGAACTCGTGGGCCCGGGAATCGGCGAGGTCACGTCGCACTGGGAATTGCGATGTGTCCCTTCCGGCATCTGGGGGGACCTCTGCGCCTTCGCGACCGCAGCAGACGAGCGAACCGGCTGGAGCGGTGCGGTCATGACCCTCGACGGCCGTCCGCTTCGCGTTGCGGTCGCACCGCTTCCGGCAGGTGCTACACTCGTCACCTTCCGCGAGCCGGCGGCACCGGCAGGGCCAGAGGAAACGGACAAGGCTGCCGCCGCCACGCGTCGGACTGCGGCACTCAGGCCCTCGACAATGCCAGAACTGGCGCAGGCCCGATCACAGGGCTTGTGAAGTCTGCCCACCGCTGCCACAACATCCTGCATGAACGAGGGAACCGCAGACGGCGGGAAAATCGGGTTTCACCTGCCTTCGCCGGAGGCGACGGAGGCGCTGGCGCAGGCCATCGCGCCCGGTCTCGACGCAGGCGACACGCTGCTGCTCTCGGGCCCTCTCGGCGTCGGCAAGACCGCCTTCGCACGGGCGCTGATCGCGGAGCGCCTGCGGCGCGTCGGCCGCAGCGAATCCGTTCCCAGCCCGAGCTACACCCTGGTCCAGACCTATTCCCTCGGCGAGGTAGAGCTGTGGCATGCCGATCTCTACCGGCTCGGCGACGCATCGGAACTCGGCGAGCTTGGCCTCGACGACGCCTTCCGCACCGCCATCGTCCTCGTCGAATGGCCCGAACGGCTCGGACAGGCTGCACTCCCTCGCGCCCTGCGCATGAATTTCCTGTTCCGCGAGGACGGCGAGGCACGGGGCGTGGAGATCACGTCCTCGGGAACCGGCTGGGAATGGCTTCACGCCGCGCTCGCGGACCTTTCCGCCAAGGGTTGGACAACTGCATGACCTCCTCCGCCACGATGCCGGCAGACACCGCCAGTCGTCCCGCAGGTCGGGACGGGCAGATCCGCGCGTTCCTCGCTACAACCGGCTGGGAAGGCGCCGAATGCCGGCCTCTCGCCGGCGATGCCTCGCCCCGGCGCTATTACCGGCTGCGCGACGGCAAGCGGCAGGCCGTGCTGATGGATGCGCCGCCAGGGCCCGATGCCGATCCCTATCCGTTCCTCGCGGTAACGCGGTGGCTGCGCGACATGGGGCTGAGCGCGCCGGAAATCCACGCGGCCGACCCGGAGGCGGGCCTGATCCTTCTCGAGGATCTCGGCGATGCCCTCTTCGTGCGGCTCCTCGCGGAGGAGGGCTCGGCTGAAACCCTGCTCTACGCGACGGCGATCGACGTCCTCGCGCGGCTGCACTCCCTTCCACCGCCACCCCGCGATGCGCACTGGTCCCCGGCACCCTACGACCGCGACATCTATCTGCGCGAGGCGCGGCTCGCAGTGGAATGGTATCTGCCGGCTACGACCGGAATTCCGGCCTCCCGCGAGGCCGTCGAGGCCTTCGACGCGGTCCTCCTGCCCTTGCTCGAGCCGCTCGCCGAAGCGCCACCGGTCGCGGTGCTCAGGGACTACCATGCCGAGAACCTGCTCTGGCTGCCGGAGCGGACGGCGGAAGCCCGGGTCGGGCTTCTCGACTATCAGGACCTGCTCCTCGGGCATCCGGCCTACGACCTGATCTCCCTCCTCGAGGACGCCCGCCGCGACACCAGCCCCGACCTTCGCGCCGCGATGGCTACGCGCTATCTTGCCGCGACAGGCCTCGAGGCGGAGGCCTTTACCCTTGCGGCGCATGTGCTGGCGGCGCAGCGCAACCTCAAGATCATCGGCATCTTCGTCCGCCTCTGCCGTCGCGACGGCAAGCCCTCTTATCTGCGACATCTGCCGCGGGTCTGGGCGCATCTCCAGCGGGACCTCGCGCATCCGGCGCTTGCATCGCTCAGGGCCTGGTGCGCCTGCCTGCCCGCACCGGAGCCCGAGGTGCTGCGGCGGATCGCTGCAGGGGCACCGGCATGAGCCATCCGGCGATGATCTTTGCAGCCGGGCTCGGCACCCGCATGGGCGAACTCACACGCGACCGACCGAAACCGCTGCTGGAAGTGCTGGGCCGGCCCCTGATCGGCCGGACGCTCGACCTCGCGCGCGAGGCAGGCGTCCCCCGGGTCGTCGTCAACACGCATGCGCATGCGGCGATGCTCGCGGCCCATCTCGCGAAGACGGCCCCCGACGCGCTCATCTCGCACGAGCCTGAGCTCCTGGAAACCGGCGGCGGGCTCAGGCGGGCGCTGCCGCTCCTCGCGGCCGACACCGTCTTCACGCTCAACACCGACGTGATCTGGAGCAAGCCGAACCCGTTGCAGCTCCTTCTCCGGGCCTGGAATCCCGCGCGGATGGACGCGCTCCTCTGCCTGATCCCGCTGGAAGCGACGCGAACTCACAGGGGGCACGGCGACTTCTCCCGCGCGGAAAACGGCAGCCTCGAACGACGCGGGGGGGCCGCCACGGCCCCCTTCGTCTATGGCGGAGCACAACTCATCAGGGCAGAAGCAGCGGCCGTCTTCCCGGAGGGTCACTTCTCGCTCAACGCGATCTGGGACCGCCTGATCGAGGCCGGGCGCCTACACGGCGTCGTGCACCCCGGACCGTGGATCGATGTCGGCCGGCCCGAGGGGCTGGCCGAGGCCGAGACATTCCTCGGCCGTCAGGACCGCGTGAGGCAATGCTCGTGAGCGGCATGTTCCCACCCGTTTCCGGCCCCCGCATCTTCGCCCTTCCACCGGGTGTCGATTTCATCGCGGAGCTTGTCGCCGGGATCGAGGCCCGGCTCGAAGGTGCGCCTCCGGAGGCATGGGCGGAGGTCGAGATCTTTCTCAACACCCGACGCGCGGCGCGTGCGCTGGAAACCCGGCTCGCAAGCGGTCCGGCGCGGTTGCTGCCACGGATCCGCACGGTGCCGGATCTTGCGAGCGACCCGCTGCTCGTTCCGGCGGGGCTGCCGCCTGCCGGTGATCCGCTGCGCCGGCGTCTCGATCTGGCACGGCTGGTGCGGGCGCTGCTCTCGCGCACCGGGATCGCGCCGGAAACCTCGGCCTTCGGCCTTGCCGACAGTCTTGGCCATCTGCTCGACGAACTGGGCGGCGCGGGAGTCGATCCCGCACGCCTTGGCGAACTCGACGCTGCCGGCCACGCCGAACACTGGCAACGCGCGCTCGCATTTCTCGATATTGCCGCCTCCTATGCCGCGGCGGAAGGGCCGGCTACCGGTGATGCGCGGCTGCGTGCAGCGGTCGGCCTCGTCGCCGCGCGCTGGGCAGTCGTGCCACCCCGGCACCCGATCCTGATCGCCGGCTCCACCGGGTCACGTGCACCGATGCGGGAACTGATGCGGGCGGTGTCAGCCCTGCCGCAGGGCGCCGTGATCCTGCCGGGCGTCGACCCGTACCTGCCGCAGGAGGTCTGGGAGCGGCTCGGACCCGATGCGGCGGATCATCCCCAGCACGGTTTCCGCGCGCTCGGGGACATCCTCGGTTTCGATCCTTCAGCCCTGCCGCAATGGACGGCAACCCCTCCCGCCCGGCCGCAGCGTGACGCGGTCATCTCCCTGGCACTGCGCCCGGCCCCCGTCACCGACCAGTGGCGGGCCGAGGCGCCCGCTCATGTCGATGAACTGCCTGCGGCCATCGCCGGCCTGACATGGATGGAGGCGCCGACACCGCGACTCGAGGCCGACGCGATCGCGCTTGCGCTCCGCGAGGCCGCGGAGAGCGGGATCACCGCAGCTCTCATCACCACCGACCGCACGCTCGCCCGGCGGGTGACGGCCCGGCTCGCCCGCTGGTCGATCATCCCCGACGACAGCGCCGGCCGTCCGCTGGCACTGACACCTCCGGGCATCCTCCTGGGCCTGCTCACCGGGATTTCCGCGGATGGCGTGCCGGCCGAGACCCTGCTTGCGCTTCTCAAGCATCCCCTGGTGAGCAGTGCCCCCGGCGCTCGCGGGCCGCACCTGCGCCTCACCCAGGCGCTGGAGATGGAAGCCCTCGCCGGCCATCCCCCGATCGTGCAGTGGCAGAGCCTGCGGAACTGGAGCAGGGACCACGAAGGCGCCGCACCGTGGATCGACTGGCTGGAGACGACTCTCTGCGGTCCGGCGCCGGATGAGGCGCAACCGCTGAGCGATCACGTGGTGCATCTGCGGCGGATGGCCGAGGCGCTCGCGGCGGGTCCGGAAAACCGCTCCGATCACGTCCTCTGGGCACGCGGCACGGGCGAGGCGGCGGATTTGCTTCTCAGGGAGCTCGCCACTGCTGCCCGCCCCGACGACCTGCTGCGGGCGGAGGATTTCCGTGCACTTCTTGCCGGCCTCCTCCACACCCGTTCGGTACCGGAGGAAGCGGTGATCACCCATCCCGGGATCGCCATCTGGGGCACGCTCGAGGCACGCAGCCAATGGGCGGACCGCGTCATCCTCGCAGGACTGAACGAGGGTGTCTGGCCGCAACTTCCCGAGCCCGACCCTTGGCTGTCGCGGCCGCTGAGGCGCGCGGCCGGCCTGCCGCCGCCGGAAAGCCTGATCGGCCTTTCCGCCCATGATTTCATCCAGGCGGCGGCGGCGCCCGAGGTGATCCTGTCGCGAGCCGCCCGCGATGCCGAGGCGCCGACCGTACCCTCGCGCTGGTTGCTCCGGATCGAGAATCTCCTGCGCGGCATGGGCGAGGCAGGCGAGAGGGCACTGGCCATGGCGCAGGCGCGGGGCGAGCACTGGCTTGCACTTGCACGCCGCCTCGACACGCCGGATCAGCCCGTCCCGGCCGCCACCCGCCCCTCGCCGGTGCCTCCCCTTGCCGCGCGGCCGCGCCGACTCTCCGTCACCAGCATCGAGACACTGATCCGCGATCCCTATTCGATCTACGCGCGTCATGTCCTGCGTCTGAAACCGCTGTTGCCGCCCGGACGCGAGCCCGATCCGCTCGCGCGGGGCACCGCGCTTCACAAGGTGATGGAGTGTTTCATCGACGCCACCGCCGACACGCTGCCTGACGATGCCGAGGCGGTCTTCCGGGCGATTGCCGGCGAGGTGCTCGCCACGACACCATGGCCGGCGGTCCGGGAGATCTGGCGCGCGCGGCTCACGCGGATCGCGCCGTGGTACCTGGCGGGGGAGGCAGAGCGGAGGGCGCGGGCTGCACCCTTCCGCCGCGAGGTGTCGGGCAAGCTCGATCTTCCCGGCCTCGGCTTCACCCTGACCGGCCGCGCCGACAGGATCGACCGCGATCCGTCCGGTGCCTACGCGATCTACGACTACAAGTCGGGCAGCCTCCCCAGCGACAGGCAGCTCCGCGCCTTTCACCTCCAGCTCCCGCTCGAGGCCGCGATGATCGGCGCGGGCGGCTTCCCCGACGTGCCGCCGGGTCCCGTGTTCCACCTCGAGCTGATCGGTCTCGGTGGTACCGGCGATTCCCGGACCATCGCTGCCGACGGGTTCGAGACGGTGCTCGCGAGGCTTGGCGATCTCCTCGGCCACTACCTCTCCCCCGAAAGCGGCTTCAGCGCCCGGCTCCGGCCGCAGCGCATCATCTTCGAGGGCGATTACGACCACCTCTCCCGCTGGGGCGAGTGGAGTGATCGCGACGATCCTGTGCCGGAGGTTGTCGGATGACCCTGCAACAGCGCGCGGCACCGAATGCAGAGCAGCTTCGTGCCGCCGAGCCGGGCGCCTCGTCCTGGGTGGCGGCGAATGCCGGCTCGGGCAAGACGCGGGTGCTGACCGACAGGGTGGCGCGGCTGCTGCTGGCGGGTTCAGAGCCTGCACGCATCCTCTGCCTTACCTATACCAAGGCCGCTGCCGCCGAGATGCAGACCCGGCTCTTCGCCCGGCTCGGCCGCTGGGCGATGCTCGACGATGGCGAGCTTGCGGAAGCGCTCGTCGAACTCGGCGAGCCCCTCGATGCGCTCACGCCCGAACGGCTGCGCCGGGCGCGGACCCTGTTCGCCCGGGCGCTGGAGACACCGGGGGGCCTGAAGATCCAGACGATCCACGCCTTCTGCGACGCCCTCCTGCGGCGGTTCCCGCTCGAGGCGGGCGTGCCGCCGATCTTCGACGTCCTCGACGAGCGCCAGGCGAAGGCGCTCCGCCAGCGGGCAATCGAGGCGCTGGCGGAGGACCGGCCGGAACTGCTCGAGGCGCTCGCCCGGTACATGGGCGGCGATGATCCCGACCCCCTCCTCTGCGAGATCGTTGCCAATCGCGGCCGGTTTCTCGCCGGCATCGGTCCCGGAGACCTCGCGCGCGCGATCGGCCATCACGAGGGGGACAGCATCGAGGCCATTGCGGCAGAAGTACTCGCCCCGACTGCGCGCGATCTTCTTGCGGAGGTCCTGCCGGCCTTCGCTGCAGGCTCCACTACCGATCGGAAATGCGCCGCACGCATTGCGGAGGCTCTGGTTGCAGGCCCGGAAACGGCGCTGCGCCTCCTTGAAAGCGTGTTCCTCAACGGCGCGGGCGCGAAGGCGCCGTTCAGCGCGAAGATCGGCAAATGTCCGACCAAGGCGGTGCGTGCAACGCTCGGCCCCCTGGCTGACACGCTCGACGAATTCATGGAGCGGATCGAGGCAGCCCGCCCGCGTCGGCTCGCCACCGCGGTTTTCGAACGTTCCGGCACGCTCCATCGCTTCGCCAGCGCCTGGCTTGCCGAATACGACCGATTGAAATCGGCGGGACTGCTCGATTTCGACGACCTTGTCGCGCGGGCGGTCGCCCTGCTTTCGGATCCCGCTACGGCGGCCTTCGTCCTCTGGCGGCTTGATGGCGGCCTCGACCATGTGCTGGTCGACGAGGCCCAGGACACGAGCCCGGTGCAGTGGAAGGTGATCGAGGCGATCACCGACGAGTTCTTCGTCGGCGAGGGTGCGCGCCACCTGCCCCACGACGCGCCGCGCACCGTCTTCGTCGTCGGCGACGAGAAACAGTCGATCTACTCCTTCCAGGGTGCCGACCCCGCCGCCTTCGCGGAGATGCGCGAGCATTTCGAGCGGCGGCTCGACGCAATGGACCGCGCCCTCCAGGCCTGCGCGCTCCTGCATTCCTACCGCTCGGCCCGGCCGATCCTCAGCGTGGTCGACGCGGTCTTCTCCGGGCCCGCCGGCACCGGTTTCGCGGACAAGGTGCAGCACCTGCCCTCCGACCCCGGACGTCCCGGCCGGGTCGAGCTCTGGCCGTTCATCCCGAAGCCCGAGCGGGAGGAAGAGCCGCCCTGGGACCGGCCGCTCGACCTGCCGATGCCCGACGATCCGGTCGAGCAGCTTGCCGACCGGATCGCGGCGGAGATCCGCCTGTGGCTCGATTCGGGTCGGCTCCTGCCCACCCGCGAGGGCACGAGGCCGGTCCGGGCGGGTGATATCCTCATCCTCGTCCAGCGTCGCGGCACCGTGTTCCATCCACTCATACGGGCCCTCAAGCGCCACGGTGTCCCCGTCGCGGGCGCCGACGTGTTGCGGATCGGCGGTGAACTCGCGGTCCGGGACCTGCTCGCGGCGCTGCGGGTGGCGGTGACGCCGACCGACGACCTGAGCCTCGCGGCCCTGCTGCGCTCACCGCTCTGCGGCCTGAGCGAGGGGGACCTCTTCCGGCTTGCGCATCCGCGCCAGGGCGCGCTGGTGAAGGCCCTCGGTGCGTCCGAACATCGTGCGGCTGCGGCCTTCGTCGATGACCTGCGCGCCCACGCCGATTTCCGGCGCCCCTACGAGATACTCGAACGCATCCTGATCACCCACGACGGCCGACGCCGGCTGATGGCACGCCTCGGCGCGGAAGCGGAGGACGGTATCGACGCCCTGCTCGACCAGGCGCTCGAATACGAACGCACCGAGCCGCCGACACTGACCGGCTTCCTCGCCTGGATGACGCGGGGAGAGGTGACGGTGAAGCGCCGCACCGACGAGAGCGCCGACGAGGTGAGGGTGATGACCGTTCATGGCGCCAAGGGACTGCAGGCGCCGATCGTGATCCTGCCCGACACGGCAAGGCGGCAGGAAGGCGGCAGGCGCCCGCAGATCCAGTGCGTGGCCGACGTGCCGCTCTGGTCGACACGCGCCGAGGACTGCCCTGCCCCGCTCGCCGCCGCCGAGGAGGAGCGCCGGCAGCGGCTGTTGGAGGAGAACCGCCGGCTGCTCTACGTCGCGCTGACCCGGGCGGAGAGCTGGCTCATCGTCTGCGGCGCCGGCGACCCGGGAAAGGCCGAGGAAGACTGCTGGCATGCGCTCGTCGCGGCGGCACTCGAACGCTGCGGCGCCGAACGGGAAGAAGACCGCCTCGTCGTCGCGCAGGACTGGCCGGAAGGCAGCGGCATGCGCGCTGCCGTCGAAGGGGCGCCGCTGCCGGATCTTCCCGCCTGGACGCGCCGGCCGCCTCCGGTTGCCGCCGAGCCGGCGCCCGTGCTCTCGCCCTCCAACCTCGGCGGTGCCCACGCGCTCCCGGGCGAGGCGCCCGACGAGGACCTCCTCCTGCGCGGCGCCCATCTCCACCTTCTCCTCGAGACATTGCCGGGACAGCCTGCGGAGGAACGGGCCGCCCTCGCGGCCCGGATCGTGCCGGAGGCGACGGACCTTCCCGGTCTCCTTGCCGAGGCGGAGGCCGTGCTTGACCATCCCGACATCATGCCGCTCTTCGGCCCGCACGGCCTGTCAGAGGTCGGGGTGAGCGCCCCCCTGGGCAACGGACGCATCCTCGGCCGGATCGACCGCCTCGTTGTCGGGGAAAACCGGGTCCTCGCCGCCGACTTCAAGTCGAACCGCGTTGTGCCGGAACTGCCCGAAGACACGCCTGAGGCGATCCTGCGGCAGATGGGGGCCTATGCGACGGCGCTGGCAAGGCTCTATCCGGGGCGGCAGATCGAGACGGCCGTGGTATGGACGCGGGTGCCGCGACTGATGATCCTGCCGCCGGAACTGACCGCTGCGGCACTCCGCCGGGCGGCGCTTGACCCTCCCCCTGCCGCTCCATAAGTTAACCCCAACATTTTCGCAGCTGCGAAGGGAGATTGTGATGGCCGTCGTGAAGGTGACCGATGCGACTTTTCAGGACGAGGTGCTCGGTTCCGACGTACCGGTCCTCGTGGATTTCTGGGCGGAATGGTGCGGCCCGTGCCGCCAGATCGGCCCGGCGCTCGAGGAACTGGCCACCGAATACGAGGGCCGCATCAAGATCGCCAAGGTGAATGTCGACGAGAACCCCGGCCTGCCGGCCCAGTTCGGCGTACGCGGCATCCCGGCGCTCTTCATGTTCAAGAACGGCGAGCTCGTCTCCAACCGGACCGGCGCCGCTCCGAAGGCGTCCCTGAAGGGCTGGATCGACGAAACCATCTGACCGCCGGAAACGGCGGCACGGGACTGACGAAATGAAGAACCCCCGGAACCGGGGGTTCTTTTTTAATCCGCGTCTGGAAGCCGCATCCTGCGGCCGGTGCTGAAGCGGAGGGACACCTCCGCCCTTCTGACCGGGAAGGCGGCCGATGCCTGGATCAGGCCGCCCGGTCCGCAGCAATCCACCGGCCGACAGAAGCCGTGGGCCTGACCACCTAGTGCTTCACCGGGTTGATCATCATCACCATCTGCCGGCCTTCGAGCTTCGGGATCGCCTCGACCTTGCCGAGGTCGTTCACATCCGCCGCCACCCGCTCGAGCAGCTGGCGCCCGATGTCCGCATGCGCCATTTCGCGGCCACGGAAGCGCAGCGTCACCTTGACCTTGTCGCCCTCCTCGAGGAAGCGCAGGACCGACCGCATCTTGACGTCGTAGTCGTGCTTGTCCGTATTGGGACGGAACTTCACTTCCTTGACGTCGATGGTCTTCTGCTTCTTCCGGGCCTCGGCTTCCTTCTTCTGCTGCTCGTACTTGTACCGGCCGAAGTCCATGATCTTGCAGACGGGCGGAGAAGCGTTCGGCGAGATCTCGACGAGATCCAGTCCCGCCTCCTCGGCCAGCATCATGGCGCGCTGGGGCGAAATTACTCCGACATTTTCCCCGTTCGGGCCGATCAGGCGGATCTCCGGG
>Ga0079224_100003938_pt1 | contig 18983 bp, 14 predicted proteins | sample Stecom2015_FD_80414 | JGI IMG/M metagenome (GOLD analysis project Ga0079224, IMG submission 80414) | Agricultural soil microbial communities from Utah to study Nitrogen management - Steer compost 2015 | ecosystem: Environmental > Terrestrial > Soil > Agricultural land | place: USA: Utah... | reverse complement strand
GTGCCGAGCGCTTCCTGCCAGTCGAGGCGGTCGACCTTGTAGACGACGCCATCGATGTCGTAGGGCAGCTCGGCGCGCCGCGCGAGCAGTGCCGAATGGAACGCGAGCATCCCTTCGACGTCGACGGCGATCGCGCGCTCGGTCGAGACGGCGAAGCCGATCGCCGCGAACCAGTCGAGCAGGCCGCTCTGCGTCGCAGGCAGATCGACGCCCGCGGTCTCGCCCAGGCCGTAGGCGAAGAAGCGCAGCGGACGACGCGCACTGATCGACGGATCGAGCTGGCGCAGGCTGCCCGCGGCCGCATTGCGCGGATTGACGAACTCGCGCTCGCCGGCGGCGCGCTGCCGCTCGTTGATGCGCTCGAAATCGCGCCGGAACAGCAGCACCTCGCCGCGCACCTCGAGCACCGCTGGCGAGACGCCGGACAGGCGCAGCGGGACGGTGCGGATCGTGCGCACGTTCGCCGTCACGTCCTCGCCGGTCGTGCCGTCGCCGCGCGTAGCCGCCCGCACCAGCGCGCCGCGTTCGTAGCGCAGCTCGATCGCCAGCCCGTCGTATTTCGGCTCCATCGCGTAGGCGAGCGCCTCGACCGGCAGCCCGAGCTCGCGCATCCGGTCGCGCACGCGGCGGTCGAAGTCGCGCACCTCGTCCTCGTCGAACGCGTTGGCGAGCGAGAGCATCGGCACCGAATGCCGCACGGGCGCGAATGCCGCGCTGGGCGCGCCGGAGACGCGCTGCGTCGGAGAGTCGGGAACGATCAGCGAGGGGTCCGCCCGCTCGAGCGCCTGCAGCTCGCGCAGCAGCCGGTCGTACTCGGCGTCGGGCACGCTGGGCGCATCGAGGACGTAATACTCGTGGTCGTATTGCGCGATCCGTTCGCGCAGCCACGCCGCGCGCCGGCGCGCATCCTGCGCCCCGGGCTCGGAGGCGCCCGTCTCCCGCTCCTCGCTCAGTTGAACACCTTGCAGGCGAGCGCCGAGCCGGCGGGTAGGCCGATCGCCTCGAGCGATTCGTAGCGCTGCTCGAGCTGGCGCGCGATCTGCTCGAGCGAGGCTTGCGTCAGCGGCTTGCCGCTGTCGTCGACCAGCCGCGCGCCGAGCCGCCGCGCACAGGTGCCGGCCGCCTGCACCATGCGTCCGAAGGGCTCGAGCGACGCGGGCACGCGCGGGACGTCGAGCAGGAAGGTGAGCCGGCTCGGCGAATCGGAGAAGCCCAGCGAGAACAGCGGCTCGCCGTGCGGGCCCTGACGGACGTAGCGATGGCTGCCGCGCTCGACGAGCCCGAGTGCCTGCGCGAGCTGCGCGAGCTGCGCGGGCTCGATCGCTTCGGGCGCCTCGACGTTCACGCCGATCTGCACGTCGAGCTGTGCACAGGTCGAATCGAGATCGCGCGCACGTGCGAGCACCGAACCCATCGCCGGCATCTCGGCCTGCGCCGACAGCGACTCCGCCATCTGCTGGACGGCGCTGGTGAAATCGGAGAACTCCATCGCGTTCAGCGGCCCGTGGCGATTGGCGAGCAGGATGCCCACGCGGACGATCTCGTAGCTGCGTCCCGCCGACAGCGCCTCGAAGCCGTCCTGCACGCCCTGCGCACGCCCGTCGAAGGCGACCGGCTTCGAGCCGGCGCGACGCAGGCGCTGCGCGAGCGCGAGCAGGCGTTCGCCGGACAGCGGCGCGGCGGGTACGAGCTCGACGATACAGTCGGATGCCTCGGACAGCACGGCGGCCCCTACGCCCGCCGGCGCCGGGCCGCCCGCGGGACGGGCGCCGGCGGGTGCCGCCCCGGCCGGCGCTTCGGCCGCGCCGGCGGCGTCCGTTGCGCCGCTTGCGACGACGGCGGCGTCACCCCCGGGCGCATCGGCGGAGCGCGGCGCTGCGTCGCCCTGGTGCCCGGTGGCGGGCGCGCCCCGCGCCGCGTCCCGGTCTGCGGCCGCCCTCGCCGACGCGGTGCCGGCACCCGGCGTGCCCGACGCGGACGCGCCGGGCCCGGCGGCGGCGCCGGCCAGAGCATCGGTGCCGGAAGCGGCGGCCGGCGCAGCGAAGGTCGAATCGTCGCCCGGACCGGCATCGACCGCAGGCGCGGCGGGCGAATGGGCATCGGCGCCGATGCGCTCCTCGAGCGCGGCCGTCCCGGAAGCGGCATCGGGCGGCGCGTGCGCCGCGCCCTCGGTGCGCTTCCCGTCCGATGCCCCCGACTCGAGCGCATCGCCGCCCGCCTGCCCCTCGAAGGTCGCGGACGCGGTATCGCCGAGCCGCGGCTCGCCGCGCGACGAGCTGCGCCGGCCGTTCCCGGAGGAAGCGGCGGCGCGCCGTGCATCGTCACGCGCGGCCCGGCCGCGCTCGAGCAGATTCCGGCCCATCCCGCGCCAGCGCGGCCAGGCGCCCTGGCGCAGGTTGTAGCCGACGACCACGACGATGGCGACGACCACCAGCAGCAGCAGGCTGACGCCCAGACTGCTCACGCGGCCTCCGCGTAGCGTGCCGCGGCGTCGAGGTCGACGGCGACGATGCGCGAGACGCCGCGTTCCTGCATCGTGACGCCGACCAGTTGCTGCGCGAGCTCCATCGCGATCTTGTTGTGCGTGATGAACAGGAACTGCGTCTGGTCGGACATGCGGCGGACCATCTCGCAGTAGCGCTCGGTGTTCGCGTCGTCGAGCGGGGCGTCGACCTCGTCGAGCAGGCAGAACGGCGCCGGATTCAGCTGGAACAGCGCGAAGACGAGCGCGATCGCGGTGAGCGCCTTCTCGCCACCCGACAGCAGGTGGATCGACGTGTTGCGCTTGCCCGGCGGCTGCGCCAGAACCTGGATTCCGGCATCGAGGATCTCGTCGCCGGTGAGGATCAGCCGCGCCTCGCCGCCGCCGAACAGCTCGGGGAAGAGCTTGCCGAAATGCCCGTTGACGGTGTCGTAGGTCTGCTGGAGCAGCTCGCGCGTCTCGCGGTCGATCTTGCGGATGGCGTCTTCCAGCGTGGCGATCGCCTCCTCGAGATCGCTCGACTGCGCATCGAGGAAGCCCTTGCGTTCCTCGGCCTGCGCGAGCTCGTCGAGCGCGGCGAGGTTCACCGGGCCCAGCGCCGCGATCGCGTTCGACAGCCGGGTGACCTCGCCCTGCAGCCAGGACGGCTTCGGCGTGTCGGCGAGCGAGGCGCGCAGCGCCTCGACGGCATCGTCGTCGAGCCCGGCTTCCGAGAGCGACTGCGCGAACTGCTCGCGATTCAACCGCGCCGCCTGCTCCTTGAGCTGCAGCTCGGTGACGCGCTGGCGCAGCGGCTCCTGCGCACGCTCGACCGCCAGGCGCGTCTCCTCACGCTGGCGCAGCGAATGGCCGAGGTCGTCGAGCCGCGCACGCGCCTCCGCGAGCGCCTGCTCGGCGCGCGTGCGCGCCTCGAGCGCTTCCTGCAGCGCATGGCGCGCGCTCGCGTCGGTGAGCTCGTCGAGCTTCTCGCGCAGGTTCGCGCGTTCGGCGGCCGCCTGCTCGCCGAGCGCGATCGCCTGCTCGATCTGCGCGTCCAGCCGCTCGATCGCGGATTCGGCCGCACGCACGGCAAACGAGGCCTCCTGGGCTTCGCGTTCGTCGCGGCGCAGCGCCTCGCGGCGCTCGCCCAGCTCGCGCTCGGCCTCCTCGAACGCCAGCTGCAGCGCCTCGGCCTGCTCCTGGCGCTGCGCGAGCTCGGCGTCGAGCGTCTCGAAGCGTTCGGTCTCGACCGCGATCGTCGCCTCGTGGTCCTCGATGTGCACGGCGAGCTCCGCGAGCTCGCGCTCGATGCGCTCGCGGCTCTGCGCGGTGGCATCACGCTCCTGCTCGAGGCGCTGCACGTCGAGCCGCAGCGCGCTGAGCTGCTTCATCTGCCGCGAATGCTCGTCGCGCAGCCGCGCGAGCTCGGCCAGCCGCTCGGCCGCCCCGCTCTCGATGCGCGCCGCGGCGCTGCGCGCCTCGTCGACGAGCAGCGACTGCGCGCGCAGGCCGCGCTGCAGGTTCTCGATCTCGTGACGGCGCGCGAGCACGCCTTCCTGCTCGGAGTCGGCGGCGTACATGCCGACCGACTGCCGGCCGACGACGTGGCCGTCGGCGACGACGAACTGCCCGCCCACCGGCAGCGATGCGCGCTGCGCGAGCGCCCATTCCAGCGATTCCGCGGCGAAGCAGCCGGCGAGCCATTCGGCGAGAAGCGACTGCACGCCCGCATCGGCGGTACGGACCAGCTGCGCCAGCGGGCGCAGCGACGCGGCCGCTTCGTTCGAATCGCGGCCGGCCGCGCCTCCGGCGCCGGGCAGCGACGCGAAGAAGCCGACTTTCGCCGGCGGTGCGTCGGCCGCGAGTCCGGCGACGACGTCGAGCCGGCTCACCTCGAGCGCGCGCACGCGTTCGCGCAGCACCGACTCGATGGCGCTCTCCCATCCGTCGTCGATCTGCACCTTCTCGTAGAAGCGCGACAGCCGCTCCAGGCCGTGCCGGGCGAGCCACGGCTGCACCTTGGCCTGGCTCTCGACGCGCTCCTGCAGCTGGCGCAACGCATGCAGCCGGCCCTCGATCTGTGCGCGCTTCGCCTCGGCCTCGCGCAGCGCCTGCTGCGCCGGCTGGCGCTGCGCGTCAAGCTCGCGCCACTGCGGCTCGACCGCGGCGAGCGCCTCGGCGGTGAGGCGATCGGCCTCCTCGGCGGCGGCCAGCGCTTCGATCGCCCGCTCCAGCTCCTCGGGGTCGAAGGGATGCAGCGCGTCCGCCTCGGCGCGCAGCCGCTCGCGACGGCGCGTTGCGACGTCGAGCGCCTCGCTGGCCCGGCGCTCGTTCAGGGCGCAAAGCTCGATCGCCTGGCGCGTCTGGCCGACCCGCTGGCGCGCCTCGTCGACGGCCGAGCGCGCCTCGCGCGCCCGGGCCTCGAACTCGGGCAGCGCGGCGGCCTGCTCGGTGACGATGCGGGACAGCTCCTCGGCGTGCGCATGCGCCTGCGCGCGCTGCGCCTGCGCCGTCTCGCGGTCGCGTCGGGCGTTCTCCTGCTGCTCCTGCGCCCGCTGCGCGGCACGCTCGACGCTGTCGAGCCGCTCGCGCAGCTGTCCCTGCGTCTCGGAGACGAGACGGATCTCGGCCTCGATGCGGCCGACCTCCGCATTGCACTCGTAGTACCGGCCCTGGGCGGCGTGCACGGCATCGCCGGCGGCGAAATGCGCGGCGCGCACCGTCTCGATCTCGGCCTCGATCGCACGCTGCTCGGCCAGGCGCGCCTCGACCTGGTTCGCCGCCTCGGCCGCCTGCGCCGCGAGCCGGCGCTGCTCGGCATCGGCCTCGTCGCGACGCAGCAGCCACAGCGTGTGCTGCTTGCGCTCGCGCTCGGCCTCGAGCGCACGGAACTCGCGCGCCACCTCGGCCTGGCGCTGCAGCCGCTCGATCTGCGTGTCGAGCTCGCGCCGGATGTCGTCGACGCGCGTGAGGTTCTCGCGCGTGTCGGCCAGGCGATTGGCCGTCTCGCGCCGCCGCTCCTTGTATTTCGAAACGCCCGCGGCCTCCTCGAGGAAGACGCGCAGCTCCTCCGGGCGCGCCTCGATGATCCGGGAGATCATCCCCTGACCGATGATCGCGTACGCGCGCGGCCCCAGCCCGGTGCCGAGGAACATGTCGTGCACGTCGCGCCGGCGCACCGGCTGGTTGTTGATGAAGTAGCTCGACTGCCCGTCGCGCGTGAGCACGCGCCGAACGGAGATCTCGGCGAACTGGCTCCAGCTGCCGCCGATGCGCCCGAGCGAGTTGTCGAACACGAGCTCGACCGAGGCGCGCGCGGCCGGCTTGCGCTCGGAGGAGCCGCTGAAGATGACGTCCTGCATCGACTCGCCGCGCAGCTCGGAAGCCCTCGATTCGCCGAGGACCCAGCGCACCGCGTCGATCAGGTTCGACTTGCCGCAGCCATTGGGTCCGACGACGCCGACCAGCTGGCCGGGGATATCGAAGGACGTGGGATCGACGAAGGACTTGAAGCCGGCGAGTTTGATCTGTTTGAGTCGCACCGAAAGCCCTTTGGATGGATCGACGGGCACCGACTCGGACCCGCGGTCCGGCCACTCGCCGCTGGGCACGGGGCGTCTACGTGCACCCCTTAAGCAAAAGCCGCGCTGCGGCGGCTTGTGTCGCTCCGTATAATAGCATCGGCCCCGCGCCCCCAGACACCGCCCGGCGCCGCGCCGGCACAACGACGCGCTCCATGCCGCCTCCGCCCACCCGCCCCTCCCGGCAGCTCGAAACCTTTCCGAATCCCGCTCCCGAGCGCGACTACCTCGTGCATATCGAAGTGCCCGAGTTCACCTGCCTGTGTCCGCTCACCGGACAGCCCGACTTCGCCACGATCGTGCTCGACTACATCCCGGACGCGCGCAACGTCGAGCTGAAGTCGCTGAAGCTCTACATGTGGAGCTACCGGGACGAGGGCGTGTTCCACGAGGCGGTCACCAACCGCATCCTCGACGACCTCGTCGCCGCGCTGGAACCTCGATTCCTGCGCCTCACCGCACGCTGGTACGTGCGCGGCGGCATTTTCACCACCGTCGAGGCCGAGCACCGCAAGCCCGGATGGGCGCCGCTGCCGCGCGTCGACGTCGGCAGCTTCGCCCCGGGCGCCAGCACGCGGCCATGAACCCGCGCACGGCGAGCACCGGCGCCGCGCCGGACGATCCCCGGCTCGCCCTGCAGCACGCGATCGAGGACGCCTGGCAACGGCGGGACGCCCTGTCGCCGTCGACGGCGCCCGAGTCCGTGCACGAGGCGGTCGAACGCGTGATCGCGATGCTCGATTCCGGAACGCTGCGCGTCGCCGAGAAGCGTTCGCCCGCGCCCGGCGACTGGATCGTGCACGAATGGGTGAAGAAGGCGGTCCTGCTGTCGTTCCGGCTGCACGTCGCCGCGCCCTCGGGCAGCGGCCCGATGCGCTTCTACGACAAGGTGCCGACGAAGTTCGACGGCTGGAGCGCGGCCGACTTCGCCGCGGCGGGCGTACGCGTGGTCCCGCCAGCCGTCGCGCGGCGGGGCGCCTTCGTCGGCAGGAACGTGGTCCTGATGCCCTCCTACGTGAACATCGGTGCCTACGTCGACGAGGGGACGATGGTCGACACTTGGGTTACGGTCGGCTCGTGCGCCCAGATCGGGCGCAACGTCCACCTGTCGGGCGGCGTCGGGATCGGCGGGGTGCTCGAACCGCTGCAGGCCGCGCCGACGATCGTCGAGGACAACTGCTTCGTCGGCGCACGCTCGGAGATCGTCGAGGGCGTCGTCGTCGAGGAGAACTCCGTGATCTCGATGGGCGTGTTCCTCGGGCAGAGCACGAAGATCGTCGACCGGGCCACCGGCGAGGTCCATTACGGCCGGGTGCCTGCGGGATCGGTGGTCGTGCCCGGCACGCTGCCTTCGGGCGACGGCCGGCCCGGCCTGTACTGCGCGGTCATCGTCAAGCGCGTCGATGCACGCACGCGCGCGAAGACCGCCATCAACGAGCTGCTGCGCGGCGACTGAGCGCGCAGGCGACGGGAGGAAACGCGATGGCGATGGAGCGGTTGCTGCAGCTGATGGCCGAGAAGAAGGCTTCCGATCTGTTCCTGTCGCCCGGCTCTCCGATCCAGATCAAGATCGACGGCACGATGGTCGCCGTGAACCAGCAGCGGCTCGAGCCGGCCAACGTCGAGGCGCTGCTGCGCGAGATCCTGCACGAAGCCGACTGGGCGCGCTTCGAGCGTGAACGCGAATTGAACGTCGGCTACGGACTGAGCGGCGTGGGCAGCTTCCGGATCAACGTGTTCCGCCAGCGCGGCACCGCCGCCGGCGTCGTCCGCTTCGTGCCGCACCAGATTCCGACGATCGCCGAGCTGAACCTGCCGGAGATCCTCGGCGAGCTCATCCTCGAGAAGCGCGGCCTGCTGCTCGTCGTCGGCGCCACCGGTTCGGGCAAGTCGACGACGCTGGCGGCGATGCTCGATCATCGCAACGAGCAGCGCGGCGGCCACATCCTCACGCTCGAGGACCCGATCGAATTCATCTTTCGCAACAAGCGCTCGATCGTCAACCAGCGCCAGATCGGCACCGACACCGATTCGCTGGAGATCGCGCTGAAGAACGCGATGCGCCAGGCGCCCGACTGCATCCTGATCGGCGAGATCCGCGACACCGACACGATGTCGGCCGCCCTCGCCTATGCGCAGTCGGGACACCTCGTGCTCGCCACGCTGCACGCGAACAACGCGCACCACGCCCTGAGCCGGATCGTGAGCTTCTATCCGCCCGACAACCGCGGCGTGCTGCTGTCCGACCTGGCCGCGACGCTGAAAGCGGTCGTCTCGCAGCGTCTCGTGCGCTCGGTCGCCGGCGGACGCCTGCCGGCGATCGAGCTGCTGACGAACACCCGCCACATCTCGGAGATGATCGAGCAGGGACGGCTGACGGAGATCAAGGACGCGATGGACCAGAGCCTCGCGCCGGGCTCGTGCACCTTCGATTACGCGCTCGCCACGCTGGTGCGCCAGGGCCGCGTCGCACGCGCCGACGCGCTCGCCCACGCGGATTCGCCGACGAACCTGCTGTGGCTGCTCGAGAACGAAGGCACGGCGCCGCCGAACGCCGAAGGACGCGCCGCGACCAATGCGCCGGCGGCAGCGGCCCCGGCCGTCCTATCCGCCGCCGAGACGGGCGCACCGAAGCCGCCCGCCGCCGGGCGGCGCGACGAATCGGGCGAAGGCGCATCGTTCTCCGAGTTCCTGCTCAACATCTGAGCGATGCCCGAGGTCGTCGTCTACGGCATAGAGAATTGCGACCAGGTGCGCAAGGCGCGCGCGTGGCTGCGCGCACGACGCATCGAGCACCGGTTCCACGACCTGCGCCGCGACGGGCTCGACGCCCGGCACCTGTCGTGCTGGCTCGGGCGCGTGCCGTGGGATTCCCTGCTGAACCGGCGCGGGCTCGCCTGGCGCCGGCTCGACGCGCAGCGCCGCGCGGCGGTCACCGACCAGGCGAGCGCGAGCGAGCTGATGCTCGAGGAGCCGCTGCTCGTCAAGCGCCCGGTGCTGCAGATGCCGGGCCAGATCGTCGTCGGCTTCTCCGAGGCGCTCTACGCGGGCCTGTTCGAGTGAGCGCGGTACTGCGACTCGCCGAATCGCTGATTCGCCGGCCGTCGGTCACGCCCGACGATCACGGCTGCCAGGACCTCGTCCTCGAGCGGCTCGCGCCGCTCGGATTCCGCGCTGAGCGCATCGACGCCAACGGGGTACGCAACCTGTGGGCGGTGCGCACGCTCGCGCAGCCCGGCCCGACTCTCGTCTTCGCCGGACACACCGACGTCGTCCCGGCCGGCGCCGTCGAATCGTGGACGAGCGATCCGTTCGAGCCGACGCTGCGCGACGGGCGGCTGTACGGACGCGGCGCCGCCGACATGAAGTCGTCGATCGCGGCCTTCGTCGTTGCGCTCGAGGAGGCGATCGGCGGCGGTCTCGTCGACCACGGACGCGTCGCGGTGCTGCTCACCTCCGACGAGGAAGGGCCCGCCGTCGACGGGACGGTACGCGTCGTCGAGCGGCTGGCGGCCGCCGGCGAACGCATCGACTACTGCATCGTCGGCGAGCCGACCAGCGAGCGGCGCTTCGGCGACGTCTACAAGAACGGCCGGCGCGGATCGTTGTCCGGCCGGCTCGTCGTGCACGGCGTGCAGGGCCACGTCGCCTATCCGCATCTCGCGCGCAATCCCTTGCACGATCTCGCTCCCGCACTCGCCGAGCTCGTGCGCATCGAATGGGATCGCGGCGACGACGATTTCCCACCGACTACCTGGCAGGCGTCGAACCTGCATGCCGGCACCGGGGCCGGCAACGTCATCCCGGCGAGCGCGACGCTCGACTTCAATTTCCGCTTCTCGCCGGCCAGCTCCGTCGAATCGCTGCAGCGGCGCTTCGCCGAACGGCTCGACGCCCACGGGCTTCGCTACTCGCTCGAATGGTCGCCGCCGGCGCTGCCGTTCCGCTGCGCACCCGGGGCGCTCGCCGATGCGCTCGCCGCCGCGATCCGCGCCGAGACCGGCCGTGCGCCGCGCGCTTCGACCAGCGGCGGTACCTCGGACGGCCGCTTCCTCGCGCGCATCTGTCCGCAGGTCGTCGAGTTCGGCCCGGTGAACGAGAGCATCCACCGCGTCGACGAGTCGGTCGGCGTCGACGAGCTCGAGCCGCTGAAGAACGTCTACCGGCGAACGATCGCCACGCTGCTGCACGGATGAGCGGCACCCGAAGGAAGCCGTCGGCGGACGCGCCCGCGCAGCCGCACGCGCCGGGGCCGGCCGAAGGCGCGGCGGGGCGCGAGGCGGACGGACGCGACCGCGCGGCCGCTTGCCGCGCCGTCGCCGATCCCGAAAGCGCGGTGCGCGAGCTGCGCACCCTGCGCGACCTGCTGCGCTGGGCCGTGTCGCGCTTCGAGGCGGCCGGGCTCGCCTACGGGCACGGCACCGACAACGCCTGGGACGAGGCGGTCTCGCTGCTGCTGTTCGCGCTGCACCTGCCGCCCGACCGGCTCGAGCCCCACCTCGACGCGCGCCTGACGCGCGGCGAGCGCGAGGCGGCGGTCGCGCTCCTCGAACGCCGCGTCGCGACGAGGCGGCCGGCGCCCTATCTCACCGGCGAGGCCTGGCTGCGCGGCCTGCGCTTCCTGTGCGACGAACGTGCGCTCGTGCCGCGTTCGCCGATCGCCGAAGCGCTCGACGAGGCGCTGCCGGACTGGCTCGCGCTGCACCGCCCGCAGGCGTGGGCGCCGCAGACGGTGCTCGACCTGTGCACCGGCGGCGGAAGCCTCGCGATCGTCGCCGCGCACGTCTTTCCGCAGGCGCGCGTCGTCGGCGCCGACCTATCGGCCGACGCACTCGCGCTCGCGGCCGCCAACGCCGCGCTGCACGAGGTCGAGGACCGAATCGAATGGGTGCGTTCGGACCTCTATTCGGCGCTCGGCGCACGACGCTTCGACCTCATCGTCTGCAATCCACCGTACGTGAACGAGGCGTCGATGCGTGCGCTGCCGGCGGAGTTCTGCGCCGAGCCGTACGCCGCGCTCGCCGGCGGCGCCGACGGCATGGATCTCGTGCGGCCGATCGTGATGGGCGCCCGCGCGCACCTCGAGCCCGGCGGACTGCTGCTGCTCGAGATCGGCCACGAGGCGATCCACTTCGAGGCGGCGTTCCCGGCGCTCGAATTCCATTACCTGCCGGTGGCGGCGGGCGATCGGCTGCTCGTGCTGGTCGAGGAAGCCGCACTGCCCGCGCCCCGATGATCCGGCTCGAAGGCGTCACGCTGGCGCGCGGCGGGCGCGTGCTGCTCGAGCGGGCGAGCGCGTCGATCGCGCCGGGCGAGCGCATCGCGTTGATCGGGCGCAACGGCAGCGGAAAGACCACGCTGCTCGCGGCGCTCGCCGGCGAAGTCCTGCCCGACGCGGGCGACATCGTCCAGCCGTGGCGCGAGACGATCCGCCTCGAGCAGGGGTTGCCTTCGAGCGCGCTGCCGGCGTGGCGCTTCCTCGTCGACGGCGACGCGACGCTGCGTGCCGCCACGGAGGGACTCGCCGAGGCCGAGCGCGGCGGCGACGGCTTCGCGATCGCGCTCGCGCACGAGCAGTGGCTCGATGCCGGCGGGGCGAGCGCCGAGGCGCGTGCGCGCACGCTGCTGGCCGGACTCGGTTTCGACGCAGCGCAGGCGGACACCCCGGTCGACGCGCTGTCGGGCGGCTGGAGGATGCGGCTAAACCTGGCGCGCGCGCTGTTCGCGCCGAGCGAGCTGCTGCTGCTCGACGAGCCGACCAATCATCTCGACCTGGACGCGATCCTGTGGCTCGAGCGCTGGCTGCTGCGCCATCCCGGCACGATCGTGCTCGTCTCGCACGATCGCGACTTCGTCGATCGCGTCGCCAGCGCGACGCTGCACCTGGACGACGGCAGCCTCGTGCGCTACGCGGGCGGCTACAGCGCCTTCGAGCGGCTGCGCGCGCAGCGCCAGCTGCAGGCCGAGCGCGATCGCGCCGCCCAGCAGCAGCGCATCGACCGGCTCAACGCCTTCATCGAACGCTTTCGCGCCAAGGCGACCAAGGCGCGCCAGGTGCAGAGCCGGATCAAGGCGCTCGAGCGCATGGTCGAGGTCGCGCCGGTGCGCGCGCTGCGCGGCGTCGATTTTCCGCTGTACGAGGTCGGCGAAGGTCCCGACCCGATGCTGCGCGCGGAAGGGCTCGACGCGGGCTACGGCACCCGCGTCGTGCTGCGCAACGTCGGGCTGACGATCCGCCGCACGGCGCGCATCGGCGTGCTCGGGCGCAACGGCGCCGGCAAGAGCACGTTGGTACGCACGCTGGTCGGCGAGCTTCGGCCGCTGGCCGGCGAAGTGCAGCTCGCGCGCAGCGTGCGCATCGGCTACTTCGCGCAACAGGGCATCGACGCGCTGCGCGCCGACGAATCGGCGCTGCAGCAGCTGCAGCGCCTCGCGCCCGTCGAACGAGAGCAGGCGTTGCGCGACCATCTCGCACGCTTCGGATTCTCCGGCGACGACGCCACGCGGCCCGTCGGACCGATGTCGGGCGGGGAGAAGGCGCGCCTGCTGCTCGCGCTGATGCTGCACGCACGCCCGCAGCTGCTCGTGCTCGACGAGCCGACCAACCATCTCGACGCGCAGGCCCGCGACGCGCTCGCCGATGCGCTCGCCGATTTCGACGGCGCGCTGCTGCTCGTCTCACACGACCGCTATCTGCTCCGCTCGACGGTCGACTCCTTCGTGCTGGTCGCCGACGGCCGCGTCGACGCCTTCGACGGAGACCTCGACGACTACACCGACTGGCTACTGCAGCGCGGCTCGAGCGGCACCGCAGCGGAGTGCGCCGCGCAGCGCCCGCGCGCGGCGGCGCCGACGGACGCAGCCCCGCCCGCGTCGCGTCGCGAGGACCGGCGCAACGCCGCGCGCAGGCGCGCCGAGCTCGCCGAGCGCATGCGCCCTTTCGACGAGGAGATCGCCGAGATCGAGCGACGCCTCGAGGAGATCGCAACGCGCGTCGCGCCGATCGACGCGCGACTCGCCGACCCGGACTCGTACCGCGACGCGGAGGCGGCGGCGCAGCTGGCGCGCGAACGCGCGCGGCTGCAGCGCGAGCGCGAGTCGCTCGAGGAACGCTGGATCGAACGCAGCACTGCGCGCGACGCCGAGCGCGAGGCGTTCGAGCGCCGGGCGACAGGCGGCTGAAGCGGATCGAGACGCCGGCGGCTGCGGGTAGAATCGCCCGATGAGCACACCTTCGAACTCCCTTCCCTTCCAGCACGTCGGCATCGTCGGCAGCGGCGCGATGGGCCGCGGCATCGCCCAGCTATTCGCGCAGGCCGGCATCGCCGTCCGACTGTTCGACACGAATCCACAGGCGCTCGCCTCGGCGCTCGCCGCGCTCGACGACACCTTCACGAAGCTCGTCGACAAGGGCCGGCTCCCGGCGGACGCCGCGCAGCGCGCGCGCGCCGCGTTGTCGTCGGTCGATTCGCTCGACGCCCTCGCCGGTTGCGATCTCGTCGTCGAGGCGATCATCGAACGGCTCGACGCGAAGCAGGAGCTGTTCCGGGCGCTCGAGCCGATCGTCGGCGACGAAGCCGTGCTCGCCACGAACACCTCGTCGCTTCCGGTGACGGCCATCGCCGCGCGCTGCGCCCGTCCGCAGCGCGTCGCCGGCCTGCATTTCTTCAATCCGGTTCCGCTGATGAAGGTCGTCGAGGTCGTGCGCGCGGCACGCACCGACGAGACCGTCGTCGAGCGCCTGGTCGGGTTGGTGCGCGCGACCGGACATCGTCCGGTCGTCGCCCGCGACACGCCCGGGTTCATCGTGAACCACGCCGGGCGCGCCTACGGCACCGAGGCGCTCATGGCGCTGGGCGAAGGCGTCGCCGAGGTCGAGGCGATCGACCGCATCCTGCGCGAGCAGGTTTCCTTCGACGGCAAGGGCTTCCGGCTCGGTCCCTTCGAGCTGCTCGACCTCACCGGGCTCGACGTCTCGCAACCGGTGATGGAGTCGATCTACCGCCAGTTCTACGAGGAGCCGCGCTTCCGGCCATCGGTGCTCGGTGCGCAGCGCCTGGCCGCGGGCCTGTACGGCCGCAAGAGCGGCGAGGGCTTCTATCGCTACGCAGACGGCGGCGCCGAAACGCGGCCGGAGCCCGAGGCGCCGTCGGTCGGCGTACGCCCGCCCGTGTGGATCGCGCCGGGTCCGTACGCCGAGCGCGTCGCCGCCGCCGCCCGCGCGCTCGGCGCCGTGGTGCGCGACACCGCCGCGCCAGGCGAAGACGAGCTCGTGCTCGTCGCCCCGCTCGGGCTGGATGCGAGCGCCGCTTCGCGCGCCGCCGCGCGCGGCGACGACGGCATCGACCTGCCCGCCGAACGCGTCGTGGCGATCGATGCGCTGTTTCCGATCGAGCCCGGTCACTGCCGGCGCCGCGTGCTGATGACGACACCGGCCACGCGCGCCGAGTACCGAGACGCCGCACACGCGATCTTCGCCGCCGACGGCGTCCCGGTCACGCTGCTGCGCGACAGCGCCGGCTTCGTCGCGCAGCGCGTCGTCGCGATGATCGTCTCGATCGGCACCGAGATCGCGCAGCAGCGCATCGCCGCACCGGCCGACATCGACGCGGCCGTACGCGCGGGCCTCGGGTATCCGCTCGGCCCGCTCGCCATGGGCGACGCGATCGGCACCGAGACCGTCTGCACGATCCTGGACAACCTGCACCGGCTCACCGGCGATCCGCGCTATCGCGTCGGCGGCTGGCTGCGTCGCCGCGCGCAGCTCGGACTGTCGCTGCTGCACGAGGACTGAGCCGTGACCGCGCGGCTGCTCGAGGAGCGCCGCGGCGCCGTGCAGGTGCTGCGCATCTCGAATCCGGGGGCGCGCAACGCGCTGCATCCCGACGTCTACTCCGCCGGCATCGACGCCTTCGAGCGGGCGGCCGGCGACGCGCAGGTTCGCGCCGTCGTGCTCGCCGGCGACGGCGCGCATTTCTGCGCCGGTGGCAACCTGAACCGGCTGCGCGAGAACCGGGCGAAGGACCCGGCCGTGCAGGCGGCGTCGATCGACCTGCTGCATCGCTGGGTGCGCACGATCCGCGGCTGCCCGAAACCGGTGATCGCCGCCGTCGAGGGGGCGGCCGCAGGCGCCGGGTTCTCGCTCGTGCTCGCCTGCGACCTCGTCGTGGCGGCCAGCGACGCGCGCTTCGCGATGTCCTACGTACGCATCGGGCTGACGCCTGACGGCGGCTCGAGCTGGTTCCTCGGGCGCCGGGTGCCGCATCCGCTCGCCTACGAGTGGCTCGCCACCGGCGAGCCGATTCCCGCGGCGCGGCTGCATGCCGCCGGACTGGTCAACGAGATCGTCGAACCGGGATGTGCGCTCGAGGCGGCCGCCCGCCGGGCCGAACGGCTCGCGCGCGGCCCGGCCTTCGCGCTCGCCGGCATCAAGTCGCTGCTGTGCGACGACGAGCGCGACGCGCTCGAACGGCGCCAGCAGCGCGAGCGCGACACCTTCGTGGCGGCGCTGTTCCACGACGACGCGGCCGAGGGAATCGCGGCGTTCCTCGAAAAGCGCACCCCGCGCTTCTCCGGCGATGCGTCGCGATGACGAGAACCAGGAGGAATCGATGAGCGGCAGCGCCGAGAACGAGAACACCGGAACGGTCCCGGTTCCCGACCGTCTTCGCGTCGACGTCGAGCGGCTGTCGCGCTGGCTGGAGTCGAACGTCGAGGGCTTCGCCGGACCGCTCCAGGTCGAGCTGTTCCGCGGCGGACAGTCGAACCCGACCTACCTCCTGACGACGCCCGGTGCGCGCTACGTGATGCGCTCCAAGCCCGGTCCGGCGGCCCGCCTGCTGCCGTCGGCGCACGCGATCGAACGCGAGTTCCGCGTGCTCGAGGCGCTCGCACGGACCGAGCTGCCGGTGCCCCGCGTGTTCGCGCTGTGCGAGAACGAATCGGTGATCGGCCGGGCGTTCTACGTGATGGAGCACGTCGCGGGGCGCGTCCTGTGGGACCAGTCGCTGCCGCAGGCGTCGCGCGAGGAGCGTGCGGCGATCTACGACGAGATGAACCGCGTGATCGCGGCGCTGCATACGATCGACCCGGAAGCGATCGGCCTGGCCGGCTACGGGCGGCCGGGCAACTACTTCGCGCGCCAGATCGCGCGCTGGAGCAGCCAGTACCAGGCGTCCGAGACCGAACCGATCGACGCGATGAACCGGCTGATCGAATGGCTTCCGCAGCGCATCCCGCCCGGCGACGAGACGTCGATCGTGCACGGCGACTTCCGGCTCGACAACCTCGTCTTCGACGCCGAGACCCCGCGCATCCGTGCGATCCTCGACTGGGAGCTGTCGACGCTCGGTCACCCGCTCGCCGATTTCTCCTATCACTGCATGGCCTGGCACATCGAGCCGGGGCAGTTCCGCGGCATCGCCGGGCTCGACCACGCCGCACTGGGCATCCCCGGCGAGCGCGAGTACGTCGAGCGCTACTGCGAACGCACGAACCGCGACCCGGCACGGGTGCTCCAGCACTGGGATTTCTATCTCGCGTACAACCTGTTCCGCCTTGCCGCGATCTTGCAGGGCATCATGAAGCGCGCGGTCGACGGCACGGCTTCGAACGCGAAGGCCGTCGAAGCCGGACGCCGGGCGCGCCCGCTGGCCGAGCTCGGCTGGCGCATCGCGCAGCGAGTGAAGGGGTGAGCGTGAGCGATACGTCGATGAACCTGAATCTCGAGCCGTCGGAACGGTCCCGCGCGCTGCAGGATCGATTGCTGCGTTTTATGGACGAGCACATCTATCCGAACGAGCGCCGATATCACGAGGAAATTGCCGCGAACCGACGGGCTGGAAACCCCTGGGTACCGACGCGCGTCGTCGACGAGCTGAAACCGAAGGCGCGCGAAGCAGGGCTGTGGAACCTCTTCCTGCCGCGCTCGGAGCGCGCGCCGGAAGGCCTGTCGAATCTCGACTACGCACCGCTGTGCGAGATCATGGGGCGCGTCGCGTGGGCTCCCGAGGTGTTCAACTGCTCGGCGCCCGACACCGGCAACATGGAGACGCTCGAGCGCTACGCCTCGGAGGCCGTCAAGCGGCAATGGCTCGATCCGCTGCTCGCCGGCGAGATCCGCTCGGCCTTCGCGATGACCGAGCCGGCGGTCGCCTCCTCCGACGCGACGAACATCGAGGCGCGCATCGAACGCGACGGCGACGCCTACGTGCTGAACGGTCGCAAATGGTGGACTTCGGGCGCCGGCGATCCGCGCTGCCGCGTCTACATCTTCATGGGCAAGACCGATCCGCAGGCCGCCCGCCACCAGCAGCAGTCGATGATCGTCGTTCCGGCCGACGCCCCCGGCATCACCGTCGTGCGCCCACTGGGCGTGTTCGGCTACGACGACGCGCCGCACGGTCACTGCGAGGTGCGATTCGAGAACGTCCGCGTCCCGGCCGAGAACCTGCTGCTCGGCGAGGGCCGCGGCTTCGAGATCGCACAGGGCCGGCTCGGCCCCGGCCGCATCCATCACTGCATGCGCTCGATCGGCGCCGCGGAGCGCGCGCTCGAGCTGATGTGCCGCCGCCTGAACGAGCGCGTCGCCTTCGGCAAGCCGATTTCCGCGCAAGGCGTCTGGCACGAACGCATCGCCGAGTCGCGCTGCCTGATCGACCAGGCGCGGCTGCTGACGCTGAAGGCCGCGCGCATGATGGACACCGTCGGCAACAAGCAGGCACGCGCCGAGATCGCGATGATCAAGGTGGTCGCCCCGAACGTCGCCTGCCGCGTCATCGACTGGGCGATCCAGGCGCACGGCGGCGGGGGCGTCTGCGACGACTTTCCCCTCGCCTCGATGTACGCCCACCAGCGCACCCTGCGGCTCGCCGACGGACCCGACGAGGTCCACCGGCAGGCGATCGCGCGCCTGGAGCTCGCGAAGCACCTGCCGGCACGATGACTCCCGACGAGGACGAGGAATGATCGACGTCTACACCTGGCCGACTCCGAACGGCCACAAGGTCCACATCCTGCTCGAGGAATGCGGCCTTCCGTATGCCGTCCGCCCGGTCGATATCGGCGCCGGCGAGCAGTTCTCCCCCGATTTCCTCGCGATCAGCCCGAACAACAAGATTCCGGCGATCGTCGACCACGACGGCCCCGACGGCGAGCCGATCTCGCTGTTCGAATCCGGCGCGATCCTCGTCTATCTAGCGGCGAAGACGGGGAAGTTCCTGCCGCTCGACACGCGCGGCCGCTACGACGTGCTGCAGTGGCTGATGTTCCAGGTGGGCGGCGTGGGTCCGATGCTCGGACAGGCGCACCATTTCCGCATCTATGCCCCGGAGCGGGTTCCGTACGGGATCGAGCGCTACACGAACGAAGCGAAGCGCCTGTACGGCGTCCTCGATCGACGCCTCGCCGGACGCGACTGGCTGGCGGCGGACGAATACTCGATCGCCGACATCGCCACCTGGCCGTGGATCCGCTCGCACGAAAGCCAGGGCATCGCGCTGGACGACTACCCGAATGTCAAGCGGTGGTTCGAGCGCATCGGAAGGCGCGCCGCGGTGCAGCGCGCAATACAGGTGCTCGCCGACCGGCGCAAGCCGCAGATGGACGACAAGGCGCGCGAGATCCTGTTCGGCGCGGCGCAGTACGCGAAGCGCTGAAGGCGCGCGCCACGCGGAAGGCGCGCGCTACTGCAGCGGCTCCTCGACGATGGCCGGGATCGGAAAGCTGAAGACCTCGATGCCCTCTTCCTCGAGCTCGGCTCGCTGCGCGGCGGTGGTCACGCCGCGGATGCCGCGCTCGGGCGCTTCCTGGTAGTGGATCCGACGCGCCTCCTCGGCGAAGCGTTCGCCGACGTCCTCGGTGTTGCGCACGAGGTGCCTTGCCGCTTCGAACCACAGTGCCCGCAGCTGCGCGACGGTGGGCATCGCCGTGGTCTGGCCGCC
>Ga0079224_100003937_pt1 | contig 18986 bp, 12 predicted proteins | sample Stecom2015_FD_80414 | JGI IMG/M metagenome (GOLD analysis project Ga0079224, IMG submission 80414) | Agricultural soil microbial communities from Utah to study Nitrogen management - Steer compost 2015 | ecosystem: Environmental > Terrestrial > Soil > Agricultural land | place: USA: Utah... | reverse complement strand
GAAAGTTTGGACACCCGACCGATTTGGTATCCGTTGACAACAACGGGTTTCGAAACTGTCAAACCGTCTACGTTGTCGTAGTCTGTGTAAAAATCGTTTTCCCGTTGGAATATGTCGTTCCCTTTTAAAAAATTATAACCAAAAAATAGCAATGCTAATGCCACTATTGTAATGATGCCTACTTTTGTTTCGTTGGATACCTTCAAAATTGTATGTGTTATTTTTAAGACCTGTCAATATCAACAAACTAATGTACTAAAAGTTTATCGTTCTGTTGAAGTTTTATAGGTTTTTATTGCGTTAAAAAGATTTGCTACGATTTGCTCTTGTCCAGACGAGGAAAGCATGAATGCTTCTTCATCTGGGTTGCTAATAAAACCGATTTCTGTCAGTACTGCTGGCATTCCTGCTGTTGCCAATACGGCGAGCGATAGTTCTAATACTCCTCTGTCCCGACGTCCGGAAGACTTGTATGTATCTTGCATATATGAAGCTAATTTAATACTTTCTCTGCGATACTGGTTCTTCATCAATTGGAAAACAATCATACTTGATGGGTCGTTCGGGTCAAATCCACCATAGTTTTCTTGGTAGTTATCTTCCAATAATATGGAAGCATTCTCACGGATAGCTGCATCCTGTTGAGCTAAGCGGTTGAATCCACTTACGATTGTTTCTGTACCTTGTGCGGAAGTATTCAATACTTTACTGGTCACGTATCTTCCACGGCTATTTTTCCGACGAACGGTCGTCGTTCCTCCGGAGTTGCAGTGGATGGAAATAAATAGATCTGCTTTGTTTTCGTTTGCTACAGCAGGACGTTGGTATAGCGGAATAAAAACATCCGTTTTACGTGTGTAAATCACCTTGACACCAGGCATTTCCTTCTCTATTTTGGCCCCTAGTTTAAGAGTGACTTCTAAGGCAATATCTTTTTCATTGGATCTCCGTCCGACAGCACCAGGATCGTGCCCACCATGTCCTGCATCCAGCACAATGAGTTTCATCTGCTTTTGTGGAAGTTGGGGCTTCTCTTGTTGTACAGGAATAAAAGAGGTGAATAGGCAAAAACTGATAACTGTTAAAAAGACTATTGTACGATACGCGTTTGACACAGCAGAATGACGTTTAAAATATGTAAATTATAAAGACTTGAAATTAATTATAATAAAGAAATATATCTGATAGGACTAAAATTAATGCCGCATGTATTCCTTGAATTTTTTGACTGCATTAGCAAGATTTTGGGCGATTTCGTTTTGTCCTTTTTGCGAAAGCATATAACTTTCTTCATCTGGACTGCTTATAAATCCTATTTCTGTTAATACAGCGGGCATAGCCGCTTTGGCAAGGACGGCGAGGCCTTGTTCTTTGACGCCACGGTCTATCTGTGAACTCTTCACATACTCTTGCTGGATAAGCGATGCTAATTTGATGCTTTCTTTACGGTATTGGCTCCGCATCAATTGGAAGATTATATAAGTGGATGGATCCCTCGGGTCGAAGCCGTATTCTTCTTCGTAGTTATCCTCCAATAATAGATCGGCATTTTCCCGGATAGCTACATCTTGTTCGCCTGTGCGGTGGAATCCTAATACCAACGTCTCTGTACCGCGTACCTGCGGATTCCGCTGTACAGAATTGACATAGCGCCCGCGACTGTTCTTAACGCGAACATCGCGATCAGCTGAATTCGCGTGGATAGAAATAAAAAGGTCTGCCTTGTTTTTGTTCGCTATTTCTGAACGTGTCTTGAACGGTACATCTATATCCGTACTGCGGGTCAAGATAACTTTCGTGTTGGGAATTTGTTGTTCTAAAAGTGTTTTCAGTTTTTTGGAAACATCTAATACAATATCTTTTTCAGCCGAGTTTCTTCCTCTGGCCCCTGGTTTATCACCACCATGTCCAGGGTCAATAACCACAACAAACGTCTCTTTCCCCCTCTCGCCTGCTATATTTGGGGATGGAAATGTAAAAGAAACAAGCATAACAAATGCGAATACTGTCGCGAAAATGGCTATGACAGGCTTTACATTTAAATTTCTAATCATGTGTATAATATCCTAATCTACCTTCGTTTAATTAAGTGCAAAAATAGTTTGAAAATTTATCTTTCATTAACATTATTTACACCATGTGATGTGAATGTTTTTGACTATTTTTGCCGAAACAAGTTTAAAAGATTCATACAAAAATAACATTCATAATTCATTTTGAAGGCGTTTGCACGAGTTTTATGTCAATTTTTATTCATATTGTTGAGCTTCTCCATCAGTGTGGCTCAAGTGGTAGAGCCTTCTAAACCCACCTCTAATAACGTTGTTGATACAACTTTAATTGTCAACGATACTACAAAAAACCATCTTCGTGAGGTTCAAGGACAGGATACTGTTGTCATGACCGATCCAGATGGACTCGAAACTGTGGTGACCATCGTGGCCAATGATTCTTCATGGAACCAAGTAAATAAAAACGTTCTTCATCTATATCGTGGTGCTAAAGTGAAATATCAAACATTTGAATTGGCAGCTGATTATATCCGTTTGGATAGAAATACCAACCAATTGTTTGCCAGTGGTGTCATTGACCACAATGGAGAATATGTCGGCAGACCGGTGGTTATATTCCCTGGTGAAACACCGAAGACAGTCGATTCCCTCCTTTATGATTATAAGACACAGGAAGGAAATACGTATGGCATCATGACGGAAGAAGACGGAGCATATATACAGGCAAGTGTGTTGCGTAAAAATTTGTATGATGAACTTTCGTTGAAATCAGGTATGTACAGTACTTGTAACTTACCCTATCCACATACGCATTTTGGTATTCGGTTTACAAAAGGTTTCTTGGCGAAAAATCATATTATTGTTGGCCCGGCTTATTTAGAAGTCGAAAATATCCCGATTAAGTTTATCGGTGTGCCTTTTGGTTTCTTTCCAAAAAACAATAAAAAGGCTTCAGGGCTACTTTTCCCTTCCTTCGGCGAGGATGCAACACGTGGTTTTGCAGTGCGTGATATGGGATGGTACTTGACTTTCAATGACTATTGGGATAGTGAGATTAGAGCGAGCCTTTATTCTAAGGGTTCTTGGGAAGCAAGTGTTCGTACAAATTATGTTGTAAATTATAAATATAGCGGCGGATTCAACATACGCTATGCAAGTACGAAAAGTGGGGTGGAAGGAACCAGTAACTATGGGACAAACAAAGATTTTAACGTAACGTGGAATCATACACAACGGCAAGAGGCAAATCCTGGTACGTCATTCTCCGCGTCGGTGAATTTTGGTACAGGTTCCTACTTCCGTAATACCGGTTTTAACCAGAACAACAGTATGCAAGACATTGTACGAAACAATATGTCTTCATCTATTGCTTATGGAAAGGTCTTTGCCGATGGTAAGGTCAATTTCACAACAAACTTGAGCCATAGACAGGATATGGCATCAGGACGAGTTGATCTGGAATTGCCTTCTTTCAGCTTGAACGTGTCGACCTTCAATCCGTTTGATTCTAAGAAAAGGGTAGGCGAGCAGAAATGGTATCAACGTATCACAGTTGGGTATAGCTTACAGGGAAGAAATACGATAACGGCAGGAGACTCTGTGTTATTCAAAAAAGAAACTTTAAATAACTTTACGAACGGTTTCCAGCACAGCATTCCGGTGAGCTTAAGCTTGAATGCTTTTAAATATTTCCAATTTAATACTTCGGTAAACTATACCGAACGTTGGTATTTACAATCCATACGTAAGGGTTTGGAAAACCGTTTGAATGGCTTTGAAGAAGTGCGGGATACGGTGCAAGGATTCCGAAGAGCGTATGATTATTCGGTGTCATCAGGACTTTCAACCAAAATCTATGGTATGTACCCAAAAATGGGTAAAGTCGAAGCTATCCGTCATGTGGTGACGCCTTCGGTCAACTTGAATTATCGCCCTGATTTCTCGGCAGCACGATATGGATTTTATCGAGAATATACGAATATGGATGGGTTGATACAGAAATATTCCGTATTTGAAAACGGTATCTATGGTGGACCAGGTGCAGGGAAATCTATGGGGATAGGTTTCTCCGTTGATAATAATATTGAGGCAAAAGTGCGAAACTCGAAGGATACGACGGGTAAAGAAGCTTTTAAGAAAATACCGATTATCCAGGGATTGACTTTTAGTGGTAACTACAACTTTATGGCAGATTCCCTGAAGTTATCGACGATTAACTTTTCTGGACGAACATCCTTGTTTAACCAGAAAATTAACTTGAACTTTAATGGTACTTTTGATCCTTATACTATTAATGAGAATGGAGTGCGGGTGGATCGTTTTGCAATTAAAGATGGAACTTTGGCACGTTTGACAAATTTTGGATTATCCTTTGATTATAGTTTGAACCCCAGTGCCAATAAAAGCCGAAGTGATAATTTGGATTCGCTACGGAACAGAATGCCAAATATGACATCGGAACAGGCGGAGGCCTTGTCCCGAATCAGTACCGATCCGAATGCTTTTGTGGATTTCAATATTCCTTGGAACCTGAACGGAGCATTTAGTATGAATTATTCTAAAGTGTGGGATAATACCGATCGTGTTATGCGTAACCAGATTACGGCGACGGTAAATGTGAACGGGGATTTCAATGTTACCCCGAAGTGGAAAGTGCAGTTTAATACAGGATATGATTTGCGTCAAAAGGCACTGTCATTGACAAGGTTTAGTATATATCGTGATCTGCATTGTTGGGATATGTCAGTAGGCTGGACACCTTTTGGGCAATACCAAAGTTACAACATTACCATACGGGCGAAAGCCTCCATCTTGCAGGACTTAAAACTGACAAAACGAGAGAGTCATTATAGATATTAGTACTCAGCGTATTGAGTACTGAGGTATGAGTATTGAGATGTTGAGGTTTACTCAATACTAACTACTAACTACTGAATACTCAATACTAATTACAAAAACATGAAAGCCGAAATTATAACCATTGGCGATGAGATTCTGAATGGACAGATTGTCGATACCAATTCTGCTTGGATAGCACAACGTTTAGCCCCTTTACAGATTCATCTTGTACAAATCACATCTATTTCAGACACGAAAACAGCTATTATTGATGCTTTGACTAATGCAGCTGAAAGAGCTAACTTGATTATCGTAACTGGAGGATTGGGGCCAACCAAAGATGATGTGACCAAACATGCCGCAGCAACCTATTTTAATACTACATTGATTAATGATACCAAAGTGTTGGAACATGTTCGCGGGATATTTCGCAATGCCGGCTTTGAAGAAATGCCTGCCATGAATGTACATCAAGCCGATGTGTTGGCAAATGCCAAGATTCTTTTCAACGATGTAGGGACTGCACCGGGGATGTGGGTGGCAAAAGATGGCAAGTTTTTCGCTTTTCTGCCGGGCGTGCCTTTCGAGATGAAATTTTTGATTGAAAACAGGGTTATTCCAGAGCTTAGTGGCATAAAGTCCGAGACCACTGTCCATAATGCTTATATACTGACCACCGGAATAGGAGAATCACACTTAGCTGATCGTATAGCGGATATTGAAGAAGACTTGCCAGAGCATATACATTTGGCATATCTTCCCAAAATAGGTATGGTAAAACTAAGGTTGACGGCAGTAGGGAATAACCAATCTATTTTGGAAGAAGAAACGCAATTATTTGTGGAACGTATTGTGAGTCGAGTTGGAAAACATGTTTTGGCCACGGAAGATATCGGTTTTGAGGAAGTACTGGTGAAAAGATTTACAGAGGCAGGGTGTACGTTGGCTACAGCTGAAAGTTGTACAGGCGGCGCTATTGCTTCGTTAATAACGAGTGTCCCGGGCGCAAGTGCTATGTTTAATGGTGCGGTAGTAGCTTATGCCAATGCCGCAAAAATGCATATGCTTGGAGTAGAAGAAGAAACGCTCAAAAGTTTTGGGGCCGTTAGTGAATCAACGGTGAGACAGATGGCAGAAGGTGCAAAAAGTCATTTGGGGACAGATTATGCTATAGCAACCAGTGGGATAGCAGGACCAGGAGGTGGAACAGCCGAAAAACCAGTGGGAACAGTCTGGGTTGCTGTGGCAGGAAGACAGGCGACAGAAGCACGTGCTTTCTACTTTAAGAACGATAGAATGGTAAATATAGAACGTTCGGTTACGGCATCCTTACAGATGTTATGGGATTTATTCCAAAAGGAGCAATAAATGTATTCCAAATAACATTCTGTAATTTTTGAGATATGAAAATTTAATTTTATTTATAGGTATTACTTGGATTAAATGCTATTTTAGTGTTTCATTCAATGAACAGACATACGTATGGGAATATATAAACTGCTGCTTCCAAAAATGGGAGAGAGTGTTTCTGAAGCCACCGTTACCAAATGGGTGAAAGAGATAGGGGAGATGATAGAGGAAGACGAAGCCATAGTAGAGATTGCAACTGATAAAGTGGACTCCGATGTTCCTTCGCCAGTGAAAGGTAAATTGATTAAGAAATTTTTCGAAGAGAATCAGATTGTACAAGTTGGAGAGGCCATCGCTTTGTTAGAAATTGAGGGCGAAGGCTCTGCTATTGAAGAGGATGCTGATCCAGTAAATGCGGAAATAGCAACTGCTCCTGTAGCGGAATCTGTTACTGAACAGGAAGAACAAACAGAAGAACCTGTTATTGAAGAAGATAATAAGGTGACTATTCCTGGAACAGAACTCTTAGAAGAACCTTCCGTGCAGGAGAAAACAACTATTCACTCTGGCGCACGTTTCTATTCACCTTTGGTGAAAAATATTGCTCAAGAAGAAGGTCTTAGTCAAGAAGAATTGGATAATATTCCTGGAACAGGAGCAGAAGGTCGCTTGACCAAACAGGATGTTCTCGGATATTTGTCTAATAGGACAGGAGGGAAATCATTCGCAGCATCTGCTGTAAAAACAACAGAGCAGCCTGCGACAATCCCCATGCCGCCAAAAACAACGGTTACACCTGTAGGAACGACATCGGCCGGCGATGAAATTATCGAGATGGATCGCATGCGTAAACTCATTGCCGATCACATGGTACATAGTGTGAAAACATCACCTCATGTAGCCTCTTTTGTGGAAGCAGACGTGACCAACTTAGTAAACTGGCGGAATAAAGTAAAAGATAGCTACAAGAAACGGGAAGGGGAAAATATCACTTTTACGCCGATTTTTATTGAGGCTATCAGTAAAGCTTTGAAAGACTTTCCGATGGTCAATGTTTCTATTGACGGACATAATATCATCAAAAAGAAAAATATTAATATTGGGATGGCGGCAGCTTTGCCTTCGGGCAATTTGATTGTTCCTGTTATCAAAAATGCGGATCAACTGAGTCTGGTAGGGTTAAGCAAAGCGGTGAACGATTTAGCACATAGATCCCGTGCTAATCAGCTCAAACCAGACGATACGCAAGGCGGAACATTCACCTTTACCAATATAGGGGCCTTTGGAAATATTATGGGGGTGCCGATTATCAATCAACCACAAGCGGCTATTTTGGCTGTCGGAACGATCAAGAAACGTCCGGCTGTGTTAGAAACGGAGCATGGAGATGTGATTGCTATTCGTCATATGATGTATCTGTCTATGTCTTATGACCATCGTATTATCGATGGGGCGTTAGGAGGAACTTTCTTGAAGCGCGTAGCGGATTATCTAGAAGAATGGGACATGAATAGGGTGATATAAATTTTAAAAGGGAAGGGGATGTCAAATCGACATCCCCTTCCCTTTTTTTAGAACCGTTTTTTCATTAGGCGTAGTACATGTTTGTAGCGAACAAATAGTAATACCGAAGAGGTCAACAGACCTAAAGTCAGGCCGTACCAGACACCTTGTACACCCAAATCAAAGTAAATGCCGAAGAGATAAGCCGAGGGAATCCCGATTATCCAATAGGCAATAAAAGTTATCAGCGTAGGTATATTCACATCGCCCAATCCTCTCAATACACCCAAGCCCACAACCTGTGTACCGTCAAAAAGTTGAAAAAGCCCTGCTATAAGCAGGAGTTGGGCGGAAAGCGCAATTACCTGCTGATCGTCACTAATCATCAAGGGTAGGTACTGATTAAAGATTGCAAAAATCAGTGCACAGGCAATCATAAATAATAATACCAGATGATAGGAAACAGTTGCGAACTTTTGAACACGGAAAATGTTGTGCTTACCAAAACTATTCCCAGTTTTGATGGTTGCTGCTGCTGCAATCCCACTCGCCATCATATAGGTCATGGAAGCCAAGGTTATTGCTACCTGATGGCTGGCCTGTTCCACAGCCCCGATCTTTCCGGCAATTAAGGAAGCCGAAGCAAAAGCCCCTACCTCAAAAACATACTGTAGAGCAACTGGTGCACCGATTTTGAAAATACGTTTTACTTGTGGAGTATCAAAATGAAAAATTTTGAAATGTTGGATGTATACTTTAAAATGCTTAGAACGTAGCACATAGGCTGACATGGCTATCATCATAAGCACTCGATCGATCAGTGTGGCATACCCCACTCCGACAATGCCCATAGGCTTCAACCCAAACATCCCTTTAACAAAAACAATTGCCAGTACGATATTCAAAATATTTCCCCATATCGTAATGCTCATAGCCTGTTTCGTGAACCCCAACCCTTCAGCGAATTGCTTAAACGTATTGAAGACCATCAAAGGCACGATGGAAAGCATGAGTACCAAGAGGTATGGTTTTGCTGTTTCTACGACACGTGGATCCTGATCCAAATGCTCCATGGCATACATCGAGCCAAAATTGACAATACAAAAAAGTACGATAGCCGAAAGGATATTCAGCCACAAGCTGTTGGAAAGAAGTTTACCACAATTGTCTTTGCGGCCTTTGCCGTTTTCTTGAGCAATCAAGGGGGTCAGTCCGTAGGAAACGCCTAATCCTATTACCATGACGATGATAAATACGGAATGTACAAGTGATACGGCTGCCAAAGGAATGGTGCCGGCAAATTTACCAACAATAATCGTATCGGCTGTCTGCACCATGGTATGTCCCAATTGCGAGATAACCACCGGTCCTGCCAAAGCAAAGGCACTCCAATAAAAAAGCTTATTCTGTTTGTAATACTTCGATATCATGCGAGCGCAAAGGTACGGATTTAAAAACTGTTAAATCACTGTTCGTAGTCTACTGCACCTTTTTTCCTTTCAAGTGATAAGATGATTTTGTTACTAAATAATTACACCAAAATGTTGAGGTTTTTTAAATTTACACTTACCTTAGCATCTTAGTAAAGCAAAAGAGAAGAAAGATGAGTTTAGCATTTATGAATATCGGTACACAAGAGATGGTTCTTATCGTCATCGTTATCTTGTTATTATTCGGTGGAAAGAAATTGCCTGAATTGGCACGTGGATTAGGTCGTGGAATCAGAGAGTTTAAGGATGCTTCAGAAGGCATTAAGCAGGAAATTTCAGACCAGATCAATAATTTTGAGAAGGATTTGGATGTTACGGTAGAGGATAAACCTGCAGCTAAGACGCATCCTACTTCTGCGGCGATAGCCAATGAAATCAATCAACAGGCTGAAGTAGGAACAGAAGAGGTAGCAAAAGTTGAAGAAACAGAGGAAGTCAAGAAATCTTTTCCACAGTTCACTGCTCCTGAAAATACCTACCAGCATAATCCCGGACAACAACCATCCTCCGGAGAGGAGCATTATACATACGGATATAATGACCACTTCGCTAATAGCGAGGAGTCCAATGTGGAAGAAGCGACCGCTTCTGAAAGTTCAGATGCCCCTGTATCAGATGAACAAACCAAAAACGCTTAATCTTATTACAATATAATTGGTTAAAAAGCTGTTGGCTAAGGTCTACAGCTTTCTTTTTTAACATAGTCTAAGCGTTATACATTACGCTGAAAATTTTAATTCCTATATGACGTACGAAATTATTATTTCGCAAGAGTTGGGTGTCAGCAGCAGACAGGTGCAAACCACCATCAATCTGCTTGACGAGGGCGCAACAGTACCTTTTATTGCCCGTTATCGTAAAGAGTTGACCGGTAGTCTGGATGAGGTACAGATTACCAATATCCGTGACCGTGTTCAACAGCTTCGTGATTTGGACAAGCGGAAAGAAGCGGTCTTGAAATCTATTACCGAACAAGGGAAACTTACTCCAGAACTGGAGAAACAAGTCAAGGAAGCAGAAACCATGGCTATCCTTGAAGATATTTACCTGCCTTATAAGCCAAAACGCAAAACCAGGGCTTCGATGGCAAGAGAAAAAGGTCTGCAACCTTTGGCGGACACACTGTTGGAGCAAAGCTCCAATGATGTGACAACCCTTGCAGAGGCTTTTGTCTATGAGGAGAAAGGCGTTAACTCCCTTGAAGAAGCGTTAGCAGGTGCTCGGGATATTATCGCAGAACAAATAGCCGAGGATGCCGAAGTGCGCACTAAAGTGCGTAAGACCTTTGTAGATGCAGGTCGGTTTGTAGCTCGTGTTGTTCCCGGAAAAGAGGAGGTAGCTATCAAGTACAAAGATTATTTTGAATGGTCTGAATCTTTGAAAGATGCACCTTCACACCGTGTGTTGGCAATGCGCCGAGGCGAAAAGGAAGAATTGCTGTATTTGGATATTCAGGTAGACGAAACATTGACTTTACCCATCATAGAAAAGCAATACATCAAAGGCCGTAATGAGGCTGCTGAGCAGGTTGGTTTAGCTATCCAAGATAGCTATAAACGTCTATTAAAGCCATCGATGGAAACCGAGGTACGTGTATTGACCAGACAAAAAGCCGATGAAGAAGCCATTAAAGTCTTTGCGGACAATGTGCGTCAATTGCTATTGGCTGCACCTTTGGGGCAAAAAAGATTGTTGGCTTTAGACCCGGGCTTCCGAACAGGTTGTAAGACTGTCGTGTTGGATGAGCAAGGAACCTTGTTGGAGAATACTACGATTTATCCCCATAATGGTGCCGGTGGATTGAGCGAAGCTGCAAAAACAGTGGAACTTTTGGTGAAAAAATATGCTGTTGAAGCCATTGCAGTGGGTAATGGCACTGCGGGACGTGAAACCGAAGAGTTTGTCCGAAAGCTTGGTCTGAAAGATGTAACAATTGTCATGGTCAATGAATCGGGAGCATCTATTTACTCTGCTTCCGAAGTGGCACGTGAAGAATTTCCGGATTATGATGTGACAGTGCGTGGAGCTATTTCCATTGGTCGGAGGTTAATGGATCCGTTAGCGGAATTGGTAAAAATTGATCCAAAATCTATCGGTGTAGGACAATACCAGCACGATGTAGACCAAAACAAGTTGCAAACATCCTTGGATGATACAGTTATCTCCTGCGTAAATGCTGTGGGTGTAGAGCTTAACACGGCCTCCAAGCAAATTTTGGCTTATGTGTCCGGTTTAGGACCGTCTTTGGCACAGCAGATTGTGAATTACCGTGTGGCGAATGGTCCTTTTCGCTCCCGTCGTGAATTGAAGAAAGTACCTCGTCTGGGTGATAAAGCTTTTGAACAAGCTGCAGGATTCTTACGTATACGAAACGGTGAACATCCTTTGGATGCCTCTGCTGTTCATCCGGAAAGATATGCCTTGGTGGAACAAATGGCAAAAGATTTACAGGTGAAGGTAGAAGATTTGATGCGTGATGAAAAACTGCGCAAGCAAATTGACTTGAAGAAATATAGCAGTGAAGATGTTGGACTACCTACCTTGAACGACATTCTTGCTGAGCTGTCCAAACCCGGAAGAGATCCGCGTGAACAATTTGAGGCTTTCTCTTTCACTGATGGTGTAAATAGTATTGCCGATTTGCGTATAGGTATGAGATTGCCGGGGATTGTTACTAACATTACCAATTTCGGTGCTTTTGTGGATATTGGTGTGCATCAAGATGGTTTGGTTCACCTTAGCCAGTTGGCTAACCGTTTTGTATCTGATCCACACGAAGTAGTTAAGGTACAACAGCAAGTGATGGTGACTGTGACCGAAATAGATGAACGCCGTAATCGTATAGGCTTGTCCATGAAAACAGAGGACGGACCGGCACCACGCAAGCGTTCCGAAAAAGATAAAAAAAGAGAACCGGAAACCGATATGGCTGCTAAACTGGCCGCATTGGCAAGTAAGTTTAAATAATAGCCAAACCTATAAGGTTTTTAAAAACCTTATAGGTTTAAGCTTAAAAAAGTAGATGATTAGCATTGAATAAAATCCTTATCTTTAAATATGACATTCGAAGAATTTAAAGAAACATTAGGGCAGCCCCAACCTCCGGAAGGGCTTTCCGTTCACCTAAAAGCATTATGGTATGATGCAAAAGGAGAGTGGAAACAGGCGCATGACCTCATTGACCATCTGGAAGATGCAACATCCGCACATGTGCATGCTTACTTGCATCGCGTAGAGGGTGATTTGTGGAATGCACGCTATTGGTATAACCGGGCGAAACAACCGGAATGCAAAAGTAGTCTGCAGGAAGAATGGGAATCCTTGCTACGGATGTTATTAAAGCATTAATTAGATGTCGAATCCTGAGCAGCAGCGGTAGTAGTTTTCTGTTCCTCGGGCTTGCGGCGCTCTTTCCATACCCACATCTTGCGCCAAAATTCTGATAGAGAATTGAATTCCTGTCGATACACCAAACCAACAGCGTTAATATAATCACTATTCGGTGTGAAAAGGAAATTCCGTGCGTTCAAGCGGTTGTACGCACGAAGCACCAGATTACCATCCTGACGCAATTTGAAAGTCATCTCCGCATCGGTAACAACCTTGTCTGTAAACAATGTTAGGTCATTTATTTGCCGGTTTCGGTTATCCGTTACACCGCCTGTAAACACCAGACGATCATTAAAGAAGCGCAGAGAAGCAGAAGCATCGTTGAAAGAGCGGATGTTTAGGTCGAAGAAGTTAACGTTCAACGACTGGGATATAATGCTGTTCAGTTGGTTGAAAGCTATTTCCGTTCCGGCAGAAAGCAATGTGTTGTTCACTTCCCGTCCAAATTCCTGTGTAGATGCAGGCGTAAAGCTCCTTCGTACGATAAGGCTAATTGCCTGTTGGTTGACATTATTGGCATCGCTGAAAAAAGCTTGCAGTTCATCTTTGATATACGGATTTTGTGGAAAGTTCAAGTCGAAGGAAACTTCGGGTTGGGAAAGCGTACCTCTCAGGTTCATATCTGCCTGTGCCAATATCCGTTCATGATTCTCAGCTCGACCCGCCGCATTGTAGAGTGGTGCAATGGAAGTCCGCTGCTGATACAATGCGCTAACATTAATTGTCGCCTCGGAAGGGTTTCCTGTCCAACGGATGGTTCCTCCTTCCCGAATATCAAAATATTTATTGAAAAAATCCTGCGCTGTAAAATGGAACTTCCCTGAGACAACGTTATAATCACCAAACATTTCAAAATCCCCTAAACTCGAAATCCGTAAGGAGATAGCGCCTGTCCCAGTAGCTTTCAGCGAGCCAATGTTGTTTTCAAGATTGATTTCGGCATCTGGCGTAACGGACAGATCCATGTTCATAGTCAACCCGCTGAACAGATTGCGCTGCTTAGCCTCTTCATTGGAAGATGAATCCTTGCTAACGAAATATATAAAATCGTTGTCGCTGATTTTGAGCGATGTGTTGAACGGGATAGTGATAACAGTGTTAGCATTGGACTGTGCACGAATATCCATATAGATGGAAGAAGTCGGGCCTTGGAACTTGAAAGAGCCTGAGGCAAATGCAGTCCCGAAAAACAGTTCATTATCCTTGCGTTGCGTATTCAACACATGAAAGTTGTCGGCCGTGACCATGATGTCCAGCGTCGGGTCGCTGAGCTTGTTCAGATCGAGATGACCCTGTGCTGTTGCAACAGCGTTTCTATTATCTTGAAATTTGAAATTTGCTAAATGAAACCGATTCTTATCAATTAAAATGGGCTGATTGTTGAGCTGATAAGCTGTTTGTAGGTAATTGACCTTAAAGTTAGCCTGTTTGACAGTTGCCGTTCCTGAAATGGTTGGATTTAGGATCGTACCGGTGATAAGGGCATCTCCACTGATTTTTCCATCCAAATCGGACACCAACGTTTTGAGAAAGGGTTGGATCAAGAACAGGTCGCTATCTTTTACCTTGCCTTGTAACTGCAAAGCATTAGTGGTCGATTTAACATCATACGTACCGGCCAATTCAAATCCATTGCCCTGTACATTCAAAAGTTGCGAATGCAGCTGCATGAGTCCACTGTTTGGTTCAAAATCCGCATCAATGGTCAGTGTTCCGATAGGAAGATGGTTGTAGATAATGGGTGAGGTCTGGATATGTGCGGACAGGCTTGGGGAATTAAATACAGAATGAATTTTCACATTTCCATTCATCTGTCCTTGTAGCTGTATTCCTAAAGGTCGGGTAATACCGGAAAAGGAAGCCAGACTGAAATCCTTGAACGCAACGGCAACACGGTCATTTTCATCGGACAAAATACCATCGATGTTGACCTGCTGATTATCACGCCTCAAAATTAGGTTATTCAAGTAAAACTTACCTTTGGAAACCCGTAAGTCAGCATCTTGGTTGACAGACCAATCTTCTTCGTTCAATACAATTTTTGACCTTTCAAAGCGAATATAAGCAGGCTGATTATAGGCAAAGTGTATATTGCCATGTAAATCTAAGAAATTGGAGCGCTGTTCTTCGGAAAGTACAATATTGAAATGTAGGCTATCATTTGACAGCTCATTCGTAATCCGGATATTGTCTATGTAAGCTGAGTCTGACAGACTAAAACGATCTGCATCTACTTGCAAAGCGAAGGCTCTGCCATCCGCACTTTCGGTAATATTTAGATTCTTCAGCTTCATCCCTTTATAGGAAACCATCGGGCTGAATGCCTTAAAATTTGCGGTGTAGTTATCTGTAGAAAACTGTGCGTCCAGACGAGCACCATCTTCTAATTTCAGATTTGGGTCGAAGAGAGCTGATACAGGTTCAAAAGCTTTAATATTGACTTTTAGGTCAAAATTCTGGGGATTGTATGGTTTTGCCTCAATGTTAATGGCAGGTGCATAACGCATGGCTAATGAGCGGAAGTACGGTGCAATGCTGTTCAGATCTATTTCACCGTTGAGTTCCAAGTCTGCCACATCGGACTTTAGAATCATTTGTTTTGATTTCTCGTCACCTGTTGAAGAGAAATCCAGGTAACTTATTGAAAACTCGCCTCGTGTCGAAGTAAATTCGATATGGTCGGATAAGACTTCTCCGTTTAAAGAATTGAGCGTGTTGCCGCTTAACACTGCTTGTAGGTCAGAATTTTTGATCAGGATACTATCTCTCTCAAAAAGGTGTGTGCGTTTTAAATTGAGATGTTGCACCGCACTCTGAAAAGTATATATAGGAACGTCCTCAAATAGATTGACTTCACCTTTAAAATTTAAGCTGGCGTACGGATCTTGTACTTTCCCTTCGGCAGCTAAAATCTGGTTGATAAAGCTGCTGTTAAAATTTATATGATCATACGTATGGCCCTTAATGAAGATTTGTTGAAGCGCTCCATCTGCGGTGAGATGCAGATTCTCCTTTTTAGTTCCCTCACCGTCAAATTCTACGGTAAAACCACTTGTGCCAAGGATATTGGCCTGTATGAGGTTTCCGAGGTTAAACCCTTCACTTTGAATATGCCCAGTATATTGAAGGATTGGACGAAGGTTAATAGCTGTTTGTGTGCGAATGATGCCTAAGTCCGTTTTGGCAGTTCCATTGATTTTGAAGTCATGATAAAGCCCGGAGAGTTTACCTTGGTAAGTAAGCTGTCCAAATCGATGTGTCATTTCCGGCAGATCGAAGGATTGCATATTTGCTAATGGAGGGACCAATCTTTCCAGATCTTGTGCAGAGGAAGTCAACTCCTCTAATTCCATCTCGAATTGGGTGCGTTCAATTATAGGAAGTCCATCAATAGTAAAATTGCCGCTCAGCTTGGTTTGCTTTCCTGTTCGTAGCTGTACGTCTTGTGCCTTGATATGTTCAACTGTTCCAGAGACCGTAGCTTGATCGATGTTCGTTGTGAACTGTACCTGTTGCATAGATGGAGCGAAATATTCGATATCCTTGGAGTCTACGTAACTATTGATCAATGTGCCCTGAATATGCACTTTTTTTATAAAGTCTGAAAAATCGGCAAAAGACTGATATTCAAATAGGAGATAATCCTGTAGATTGGATTGATTGGTCTTGAGCTTTAATCGGTCGAATTCCATTTTAGTATTGGAAACATAAGATAGAGCCGATAACTCTTGTAGGAAAAAACCTGATTTTTCTTTCAATGTCAACTCTTCTACTTTCGCGGAAACATGTTCCTTATCATAGTGAATATCCGAAAGTGAACCGCTCAGTTCGGATATTTCTAGATCCCCGAAATCAATACCTTGATGATGATGTTTGACTGTGTGGTTAACTACCTTGACCGTGTTGTTAAACAGTTCGACCTGCTGTAGATCCAAGTTCATGGAAGAGGATGGGGCATCATCATCGGTTTTTGGTGAACTGAAATAATCAATCAAAAAACTAAAGTTGTTGCTGTCTTTGTAGATGTGATAATCTACATAAGCTTCTTCCAGCCGAAGTCGCCTGATGACTATTTCTTGTTGGAAAAGTTTGACCAAAGATAGTCGTGCTTCGGCATTTTTGACAGATAGAATTCGGTTTCCTGTTCGGTCTTCTATCAAAATGTTATGTATCTCCAAAGAAGAAAATGGTTTGAAATAGACCTTTTCAACTTCGATTTTTGTATGTAATTCTTGACTGAGATAGCTGGCAACTTTTTTGCTGACATAGGTTTGGACAGTAGGATAGCGTAGAGCAAAAATAGCAGCTGCGGTCAGCAGGAGAATGCCGAGCAGGGTATACAGCGTTATTTTTAGTATTTTTTTGATATTTTTGTGCTCTATTTAAAATCTATCACCATGGCAGTTATCCTCGGTATTGAATCATCCTGTGACGAAACTTCAGCATCTATCTGTATAGACGGCGAAATCAAGTCAAATATTATAGCGGGACAGGTCGTTCACGCAAAGTATGGTGGAGTTGTACCCGAGTTGGCCTCCCGTGCCCATCAGCAAAATATTATTCCTACTGTGGATCAAGCCATCCAAGAAGCAAAAATAAGCAAAAAAGAAATAGATGCAGTAGCTTTTACACGAGGTCCAGGTCTTTTAGGCTCACTTTTGGTCGGAACTTCCTTCGCCAAATCCTTTGCTTTGGCTCGTCAACTCCCATTGATTGAAGTAAACCATATGCAGGCACATATTCTAGCGCATTTTATTGAAAGTCCAAAACCTGCATTTCCATTCTTATGCCTGACTGTATCCGGAGGCCATACGCAGATTGTATTGGTCAAGGATTATTTCGAGATGGAACTGCTAGGACAGACTTTGGATGATGCCGCAGGTGAAGCATTTGATAAGACAGCAAAGATATTGAATCTGCCTTATCCAGGCGGGCCATTGATAGATAAGTATGCCCAGGAAGGCAACCCTGAAGCTTTTAGGTTGCCCGAACCACAGATTCCTGGATTGAATTTTAGTTTCTCAGGATTAAAAACTGCTATTCTGTATATGGTACAGGGAAAAGAAGCTGAAAATCCGAACTTCTTACAGGAAAATATGGCTGATGTCTGTGCGTCTGTGCAAAGCCGGATTGTGTCAATTTTACTTAATAAAGTGGAGAAGGCTGTTAAGCAGTCTGGCGTGAAGGATGTAGCCATTGCTGGCGGAGTATCCGCTAATTCCGGTTTGCGTCAAGGATTGTTGGAGTTAGGTGAAAAGCATAACTGGAATGTGTTTATTCCCAAATTTGAATATTGTACGGATAATGCTGCGATGATAGCTATCGCTGGCTACCATAAGTATCTAAAAGGTGAGTTTGTAGCGCAAGATATTGCTCCTTTAGCTCGGATGCACGTATAATGCTAGAACAGATCCTTTAAACGGGCCACCGATTCCTGGCCACTATATTTATGGAATTTCTTTTCGTTTCACATCATACATTAAAAAGTGATAACCCCCAAATTTTAATGTTATGTGGAACAAACTCGATATTTATGAAAAAGAATGGCTGAATGTCATCTTTGCAACTCGTAACCAAGCTTACGGTGCGTATGAACTGCGTAGGTTGTCAACACAAGCAACCAACAAGGCGCTATTGTTGGTTATGCTTGCTGTGGTTTTACTCGTTGGAGCGAAGCTCACTTACGATAAGATGCCTACCGTGGAAAAGAATACGACAACGGTATCCTTATCCGACCCTATTACGATAGATGAATTGGTCGAAAAAGTACCCGAGAAAGAAGAAGAGCCATTGCCTGCGGAACAAGCCCCTGTTCAGAAGATTGCCCAAGACCTTCCGTCCATTGATTTGATTCGCCATGTAGAACCAAAAGTGGTGGATGCCCATCGTGTTGCCGAAGATGTCGCAAGCCAAGATGATCTGAAAGATAAAATGTCTGCCAGACTAACGCTTCGTAAGGTCGGTGGAGGTTCTTCTGTTGTGAAAGGTGAGTTTGGTCCAGCGAAGCAGGACGGAGCTATTACAGGACGTTTAAATGACGTAGAGGGGCAGGGCGCGACAGTTGGTGAACTCTTTACAGCCGTGGAAGTGATGCCAAAGCCCAAAGATGGAATGGCTGAATTTGTGAAATGGGTGGCCAAGAATTATAATTATCCGGCATCAGCCTTGGAACAAGGTGTCAAAGGAACAGTACAAGTTTCTTTCGTAGTGGAACCGGACGGAAGTCTGTCAAGTTTTAAAGTGCTTCGGGATATTGGCTTTGGTACAGGAGAAGAAGCCATTCGCCTGTTGAAAAAAGCACCGAGTTGGCATGCAGGAATACAAAATGGACGACCTGTGCGAGTCAGTTATACTTTACCTTTGGCGCTGAATACCATCAATCAATAAGAGGCTTGTCATTTTT
>Ga0079224_100003936_pt1 | contig 18986 bp, 19 predicted proteins | sample Stecom2015_FD_80414 | JGI IMG/M metagenome (GOLD analysis project Ga0079224, IMG submission 80414) | Agricultural soil microbial communities from Utah to study Nitrogen management - Steer compost 2015 | ecosystem: Environmental > Terrestrial > Soil > Agricultural land | place: USA: Utah... | reverse complement strand
TTTTCTTTCATTTGGCGAAATTACGAAATTCGAAGTTGGAAGTTTGTTTCCTTTTAAAAAATTGTGGATATTTAAATTCGTTTTATGATTTAAATTAACCGAAATTTGCAATTCAATTCTTTTCAAAAATGCAGCAATACCTCAAATTAGCCCAACATATTTTAGACAACGGAACGATGAAAGAAGACCGCACCGGAACGGGAACGAAAAGCGTTTTCGGTTACCAGATGCGGTTCAATCTGCAAGACGGATTTCCGTTGGTTACGACAAAAAAGTTGCATTTGAAATCCATCATTTATGAACTGCTTTGGTTTCTGAATGGCGATACCAACGTGAAATATCTACAAGAAAACGGCGTAAGAATCTGGAACGAATGGGCTGATGAAAACGGCGATTTAGGTCCGGTCTATGGTCATCAGTGGCGAAGTTGGGGTAGACTGAACGGCGAAACGATCGACCAAATAAAAATGGCGATTGACCAAATCAAGAATAATCCCGATTCGCGCCGAATCATTGTTTCCGCTTGGAATGTTGGTGAATTGGATCAAATGGCATTGGCACCTTGTCACGCATTTTTCCAATTTTATGTCGTAAACGGAAAACTCTCTTTGCAACTTTACCAACGAAGCGCAGACGTGTTTTTGGGCGTTCCGTTCAACATCGCTTCTTATGCTTTGTTATTGCAGATGATGGCGCAAGTTTGCGGACTGGAAGCCGGAGATTTCGTACACACTTTTGGCGATGCGCATATTTATTCCAACCATTTTGAACAAATGGAATTGCAATTGAAGCGCGAACCAAAACCACTTCCAACGATGAAAATAAATCCCGACGTAAAAGATATTTTTGATTTTAAATTCGAAGATTTTACGTTGGAAAATTACGAAGCACATCCGCATATCAAGGGAATAGTAGCTGTCTGATAAATTATTTTAAATGAAATCGCTTTCACTTATTTTATCATTGTTAATTATTTTTTCTTGTTCCAATCAAAGTTTGGTTCATCAAGAAAAAGAAAACATTGTTTATCAATCTGAAGACCTAATTGTTGAAAAATTATCGGATCATATTTACCAACACATTTCATATCTGAAAACCAATGATTTTGGAAAAGTAGATTGTAACGGATTGATTCTGGTTGATGAAAATGAAGCCATCGTTTTGGACACTCCGGCAGATGCTGAAAGTTCAGTTGAATTGATTCAATTTCTTCAAAATCAAAATATCAAAATCAAAGCCGTTGTGGCAACACATTTTCACGAGGATTGCATCGGCGGTTTAGATGAATTTCACAAAAGAAACATTCCTTCTTATGCCAATGAAATGACCATTGAAAAATTAAAAAATGAATCCATAAATATTCCGCAAAACGGATTTCAGAAGGAATTGACCTTAGAAATCGGAAATAAAAAAATCTTTTTGAATTACTTCGGAGGCGGACATACGCAAGACAATATCGTGGCTTATTATCCCGATGAAAAAATACTTTTCGGCGGCTGTTTAATCAAAGAGGTCGGTGCCGGAAAAGGAAATTTGGAAGATGCCAACGAGGCCGAATGGCCGGAAACCGTTGCCAATTTGAAAGAAAAATACCCCGAAATCCAAACCATCATTCCCGGACACGGAAAACGTGGCGGTACGGAATTATTGGATTATACGATTAATTTATTTAAGCCCTAACAGAGTTTGAAACCCTATTAGGGCTAAGGAAATTGAATGATCTCTTGCAAACATTCAATAAAACTCAAAACAAATCACGCTTTTTGGCTAATTTTACATCTTTCTTGAATTGTCCGGTTTGTTCGAGTTCATATATTAGGAATAAAGTTCTTTTCTGAATTCGGTTAGAGATATTTTTGTGGTTTTACCCGACTTTGCATCTTTTATGGCATTCTCTGTTTCTTGATTGTAACGGATTTCTTCAAGTTCAATAAACGGAAGTGTTTTTAAGGTGATTTCAACTTCCATATCCGATATTTTACCTTAACAAATATACAATTATTAGTACAGATTATTTTTTATTTAATCTAATTGAATTAAACCTTAACAACGCTTTCACAAGGCAATTGTAACAAATTTATTTATCTTTCGACAGATTTATTTCAAATTCAAATCAGATGAAAAAACAGATATTCAGCATTGCGTTTGCTTTTTGCATTTCGATAAGTTCGTATGCACAAATCAAAGCCGTGCCTGCCGGCAGGCAGGAAACGCTTCCCCCAAGTTACCGTGAAAACCAATCCAATAAAATGGATATTTATCGGGCAGAAGCCGAAAGACTGACGGCCTTAGTTCATACAAAATTAGATTTGAAATTTGATTTCCAAAAAGAACAAGCCAACGGCGAAGCTTGGATTACCGCAAAACCTTACTTCTATGAAACCAATAAATTGACTTTGGATGCGAAATCTATGTTGATTCACGAAGTTGCTTTGGTCAAAGGAAATTCGAAAACGAAATTGAATTTTACAAACGATGACTGGCAATTGTTCATTGATTTGGATAAAACTTACAAAAGAAATGAAGAATACACGATTTACATCAAATACACCGCGCGTCCGAACGAAGTAAAACAAGAAGGAAGCGCTGCAATTAACGATGCAAAAGGAATGTATTTCATCAATGCGCAAGGTCAGGATCCGGACAAACCTACCCAAATCTGGACACAAGGCGAAACTGAATCAAGTTCTTGTTGGTTTCCCACCATCGACAAACCCAATCAGAAAACTTCACAGGAAATTTACCTGACCGTTCCCGATAAATTTGTGACTTTATCAAACGGAAAACTTGAAAAACAAACCAAAAATTCAGACGGAACGAGAACCGATTATTGGAATTTCAACAAAAAACACGCACCTTATTTGTTCTTTGTGGGTGTTGGAGATTATGCCATAGTTAAAGACAAATGGAAAAATATCGACGTTGATTATTATGTCGAACACGAATATGAACCGTATGCAAAAGAAATTTTTGGCAATACACCGGAAATGATTGGTTTCTTTTCCGATATATTGAAATACGAATATCCTTGGAATAAATATCATCAGATTGCAGCAAGAGATTACGTCAGCGGCGCGATGGAAAACACAACTGCCGTGATTCACGCAGAACAAATCCAGCAAAAACCGGGACAATTAATCGACGAAAATACCTGGGAAGGAACCATCGCACACGAACTTTTCCACCATTGGTTTGGCGATTTGGTAACGACAGAAAGTTGGGGGAATCTGACGGTAAATGAATCTTTGGCGAATTATTCTGAATATCTCTGGTTTGAACATAAATACGGAAAAGACAAAGCCGAAGAAGACCGTTACCATGACTTGCAAGGATACAAAATGGATCCGGCGAATTTCAACAAAAATTTAGTGCGTGTTCATTTCAATGCACGCGAAGATATGTTTGACGGTGTTTCCTACAACAAAGGCGGAAAAGGCGTTTTGCACATGCTCAGAAGTTATTTGGGTGACGAAGCTTTCTTTGGCGGGTTGAGCAAATACTTACACGATTACGAATACGGAACTGCCGAAGCCGTGCAAATCCGATTGGCAATGGAAGCCGTGAGCGGGCGCGATTTGAATTGGTTTTTTGACCAATGGTATTTCGCAAATGGTCATCCGCAGTTGACCATAGCGTATAATTATGATGCAAATTCTAAAAAGGTAAAAGTAAATGTCGCACAAACACAATCGAATTTATTTGAATTCCCGTTTGCATTTGATGTCGTGATTGACGGAAAAGCCACACGCCAAAATGTTTGGATTTCGAAGAAAAAAGAAAATTCATTTGAATTCGATACCAATAAAAATCCGGATGTGGTAATTCCAAACGCCGATCAGGACATACTTTGTGACATTACAGACAACAAACCAATCGAAGCATTTGTAGCACAATATAAAACTGCGAAAGACGAATTTACTTCGAGATTATTGGCGCTTGAAAAATTAGCCGATGCACAATCGACCAACGAATTGGCTTTGAATACTTTGATTTCCGCATTGAATGATCCTTATGAAGGAATTCGTTCGTTTGCGATATATCAATTAGATGCTCAAAGTGCAAAAGTCAAAGAAAAAGCAACCTCAGCTTTGAAAAAAATAGCAACTTCCGACCCGAAAACTTTGGTTCAGGCAGCGGCTTTGAATATTTTGAATCAAATGGAAGAAAAAGACATTTCGATTTTCCAAAATGCACTGAAAAGCAAATCTTTCAGCGTTCAGGCTGCGGCTGCTTCCGGTTTGATGAGATTGGATTCGACCAAAGTCAGTGAACTTTCTCAATTGGATAATGAAGTTTTGAAAAACAGTCCGGAATTGGTGGCGGAATTATTGCCCAATTGGATTCAAAGCAACGATAAGTCTAAATTACCGGTTATCGCAGAATCGGTTGCTTTATATACTTTCACCAAATTTCAAGATCCGGTTTTGGGCGGAAAACTGGAAAAAGGATTTAATTGGTTGATGGGTTCAGACGATTTGAATTCGACCAAAAAAGCAGCTTCGCTGTACAAACAAGTAGCCAATTATGTAAAAGAAAATCCGGGCGCAGTGATGCTTTTGAGACAAACGATTCAACAAGCAATTACGCTGAAAACCCAAGCAAACACAAAGAATCCTTCTAAAAGTTTTGAAGAACAAATTACCGTTTTGAACGAAACTTTGGAAGGAATTAAATAAGAACTTTCAACTTGCTTAACATTGTCAGAGTTTCGAAACTTTGACAATGTTTTCATTTAGTTCAAATTATAAAATTTAATTTTACAAAATAAGTTAGATTATTTAAAAACACTAAACTTTGAACACAAAATTCATCATAGTCGTCGCAAAATCAGCCAACAACGTCATCGGGAACAACAATGAATTGATTTGGCATTTGCCCAATGATTTGAAGCATTTCAAAAATCTGACTTCCGGACATCCGGTTATTATGGGGCGGAAAACTTTTGAATCCATAGGGAAACCGCTTCCGAACAGAACCAATATCGTCATCACGAGAAATAAAGACTGGAATCAGGAAGGAATTTTGGTTGCGAATTCTTTAGAAGAAGCCATTGAAAAAGGAAGAGAAATTGACTCGGAAATTTTCATCATTGGTGGCGGAAATATCTACGAACAAGCATTCTGGATGTCAGATGTCTTGGAAGTAACCGAAGTTCATCAGGAATTCGAAGGTGACACAAAATTCCCGAAAATCGACCCGAAAATCTGGAAAGAAGTTGCGCGTGAAGATTTCTCCAAAGACGAAAAAAATCAATTTAATTATTCCTTTGTGCGCTATGAAAGAATTTAATTCTTATCTTCATTCCGGGGGTGCCAAAAGCGTGAACGGATAAAAAGGCAGGTTTCGTAAAATCCCATAGATTAAAAACACGCTGAACATCAGAAATACAAACCAATTTTTATATAGGATTTTTATACGGTATTTGGTTCCAAAAATTAAATTCGCCACAAAAACAAACACCAAATAAATTACAAAAGGAAAAAGTAAAAATAACAAGGGGTTATATCGAAAAGCTTCCGAAAAATTTAAATGAAGTAAGTTGTGAATCAATCTTTGTGAGCCGCAACCTGGACAATTCAAACCCAAAATTGACTTAGATGGACAAGAAATAAAATGACTCGAATCAGCAGAAGGATTATAGGTATAGAAATAATAAAAAAATGCCCCACCAAAAAAAATGACGAGGCAAAATTTTATAATTTTTGATTTAATATCCATTCGTCATAGCACCTCCTACTCCAATTACAACAAAAAACAACAAATATATTACCCATACGACTACAGCAGCAATTGCGCCCCAAGTAGCATATTTTTTTGCATCTGCCGATGCTTTTTGAGCACCTGCATAATCGCCCAAAGCCCAAAGTTTATTAACTTCAGTTGATTTAATAATCGAAACAATCCCCAAAGGTAAACAGCATAAAACGGTACATAAAATAGCCCAAACCAAATAATTTTCCGGTGGTGATTGCACTTCTCCAGGTCTGATATTGTCTTGAATTCCCATAAAGAATTAGATTTTAGATTTAATTTATACGAATGTAACGTTTTTTTGTTAATCTAATGTGAAACTTTTATCTCGTTCGGATGGTGCTTGTATTTAAAAATAATCGCAAACAAAATCGTAATCAACAAAGCGTATCCGGCAAAAATATACCATGAAATGGTCCAGCCTTCCATTTGCGCAACCGGATCTGTTTGAGAAAATACAAAATGATTTACCACTTCTCCCGCAGCCAACATTCCGATGGTCGCACCAAAACCGTTGGTCATCATCATAAACACACCTTGCGCACTGGAACGAATGCTTTTGTCGGTTTCGTTATCCACAAACAACGAACCTGAAACATTGAAAAAGTCAAACGCAATTCCGTAAACAATCATCGATAAAACGAACATCCAAACGCCTGTTCCCGGATTTCCCAATCCAAATAATGCAAATCTTAAAAACCACGCAAACATCGCCATCAACATTACTTTTTTGATTCCAAATCTTTTCAAAAAGAAAGGAATTAGCAAAATACATAATGTTTCAGAAACCTGTGAAAGCGAAATCAAGGCGTTCGCATTGTTTGAACCCCAAGTATTGGCGAATTCCGGAATTTCTTTGAAACTCGTGATGAACGGATTCGCGTAACCGTTGGTAATTTGAAGTGAAACACCCAAAAACATAGAAAATATAAAGAAAATCGCCATTTTCTTTTCTTTGAACAAAGCAAAAGCTTTCAAGCCCAAAGCGTCTGACAAAGTTCTCTTTTCTGAACTTTTATTGATTTCACAATTCGGCAAGGTAAAAGAATAGAAAAACAAAATAATCCCCAAAACGGCTGAAACATAAAACTGAGCATAACTGTTCTGGAAACTCGGGAATCCCGCTTCGTTAGAGAAATTAAAAGCCAATTGACCGTCTTGAATTCCGGCAAAATTCACGAACAGCATCGCGCATATGAACCCAACTGTTCCAAAAGTTCTGATTGGCGGAAAAGCTTTGATGGTGTCATATCCGTTCTTGACCAAAATCGAATAAGCAGTCGAATTCGACAATGCAATCGTCGGCATGAAAAATGCCACACTCAGCGAATAAAGTGTAAACAAAGTCGCAAAATCCGTTTCTGCTCCCGCAGTCATTCCATAATAACCGGCAGCAAAAATGAAAACCGCCGCGATGCCGTGGCTGATTCCCAAAAGTCGTTGCACCGGAATCCAGCGATCCGCTACAATTCCCAAAATCGCCGGCATAAAGATGGAAACAATTCCCTGCATGGCATAAAAAAGTCCGATTTTGGGACCAAGCCCAATCGAACCGAGATAATTTCCCATTGAAGTCAGATAGGCTCCCCATACTGCAAATTCAAGGAAATTCATGATGGTCAATCGTAATTTTATCGACATATAATAATAAGTAGTGTTAATTAACGTTTATCTAATTCGTCACGCAGACGCGCAGCCAATTCGTAGTCCTCATTTTTGACTGCTTCTTTCATTTCTTTTTCGAGCTCTTCCTTTGATTTGGATGAAAAATCATAATGTTTTTCCTGGCGCGCTACTTCCTTTTCAATCTCCCGGATGGCACTTGCGATGCTCTTTTCTTCTTTTTCCTGCACCTCCAAATGAATACCCGCTTTTTCCATTACATTTTCCAAAGCATAAATCGGTGCATCAAAACGAATCGCAAGCGCAATGGCATCAGAAGTTCGGGAATCAATTTCCTCTTCCTGACCATCTTTGTCTTCCATTAAAATATTGGAATAAAAAACACCGTCTTCCAATTTATGGATAAATACACCCTTCACAAAAAACTGAAAAGCCCGCCCCATCGACACAAATAAATCATGCGTCAAAGGTCTGGGTGTACGTATATCTTTCTCCAAAGCCAATGCAATGGATTGCGCTTCAAAACTTCCAATGATGATCGGTAACTTCCGTTGTCCCAATTCTTCTTCCAAAATCAAGGCATAAGCACCCGTTTGGGTCTGACTATATGAAATGCCTTTTATATTTAGTTTTACCAAATTCTCCATCAGGCTGTAAATCTAATAAAATCTACAATTTAGGGAAATTATTTTAGTCATTAAATAAAATTTAAACCAAAAAACACCAAACGCACACTTCTAACTTTGAACTTCTAATTTCCAACTTTATCCGGGCAGTCCCCGCAAGGTGCTTTTCGGGCACCTTGTGGGTCGGGCTGCTTCGGGGTTCCGTACTCGCCAAGCTCGCACCGCGATCCGCCACGGCGGATCGCGCCCTGCACATCCCTACCGCAATCAAAGCCCTGCCAGAGTTTGAAACCCTGGCAGGGCTGAAAAAATTTCCAAACAAAAAGCCGCGATCGTCGCGGCTCTACATGAATATTATTTCAAAATTATTTAATTCCCTTTAAACTTTTTCAATTCTTCATTCAATTTTGGAACGATTTCAAAAGCATCGCCTACAATTCCGTAATCTGCCGATTTGAAGAAAGGTGCTTCCGGATCTGAATTAATCACCACAATGGTTTTAGATGAATTTACTCCTGCCAAATGCTGAATCGCACCGGAAATTCCAACCGCGATGTACAATTTTGGAGAAATCGCTTTTCCGGTTTGCCCAACGTGTTCGCTGTGCGGTCTCCAACCGATGTCGGCTACCGGTTTGGAACAAGCAGTTGCTGCACCGAGAATGTTTGCCATTTCTTCTATCATTCCCCAGTTTTCAGGACCTTTCATTCCGCGTCCGGCAGAAACCACGATTTCGGCTTCTTTCAAATCGATTTTGTCAGATGAAGTTTGTTCAACTTTTATCACTTTTACTTTTGAATCCGCTTCGCTAACCGAAACATTCGCAGTTTCTTCTGTTCCCGAAACCGGATTTTCTTTCAATCCGAATGCATTTTGCAATACGGTCAAGACTTTTGCTCCGCCGGCGGCTTCAATCGTTTCAATTCCTTTTCCGGAAAAAGCTTTTCTTTCTGCGGTGAACGGCGAAACATTGGAAGGTGCCGAAATTAAATTTGTCACCAAAGTCGCATTGGTTTTCAAAGCCAAAAGCGGTGCGAAAGAAGAAGCGTCATTGGTTGCCGGCAAAACGATGATGTCACCGTCTTTCAAATCTGCCAAAACTTTTGCGTAAGCATTGGGGGAGAAATTTCTCAAAGCATCTGAATTGACTTTCAATACTTTGTTTGCGCCATATTTATATAATGAATCTGAAGATTCTGTTGCATTAATTGCTACTGCGGTAACGGTATCACCCGCTTTGTCCGCAATTGATTTCGCATAAGAAACTGCTTCCAATGCTGCTTTTTTATAATGTCCGTCCGCCGCGGCTGATTCTGCATATACTAAAATTGCCATAATTTTAATTGTTTAAAGTTTGGTGTCCAAAGTTTAAGGTTAAATAAAATTAAATCAAGTAAGGTAACTTTGAACTTAAAACCTTGAACTTGAAACCTTTATACATTAAATAACTTTTGCTTCTTCGTGTAGAAGTCTTACCAGTTCCGCTACGTTGTCTTTGTCAATCAAAGTAACATTTCCTCTCGAAGGGGGTTTTACATAGCCTACGACTTTCAATTTAGATTCGATTTGTTCCGCTTCTACGACATTCAAAGGTTTGGTTCGGGCTGCCATAATTCCGCGCATATTCGGGATTCTCAATTCGGTTTCGTCCACCAATCCTTTTTGTCCGGCAATTACCAACGGGAAATCTCCTGAAACGGTTTCTTTCCCTCCGTCAATTTCGCGAACGGCTTCTGCTGAATTTCCGTTTATGGTCAACCCTACACATCCGTTTACGAATCCGTAATCCAAAATTCCGGCAACCAATCCGGGAACTTCTCCACCGTTGTAATCAATGGATTCGCGTCCGGTCAGAATCAAATCATAACCTCCTTCTTTGGCTATTTTGGCAATTTGAGTCGCTACAAAAAATCCGTCTCTTGCATCTGCATTTACACGGATTGCTTCATCTGCGCCAATTGCCAAAGCTTTTCTCATAACCGGTTCTACTGAAGCGTCCCCAACGGTTACCACCGTGATTTTTGCGCCTTGTGTTTCCTGTAATTGAACTGCTCTTGTCAAGCTAAATTCGTCGTGTGGATTGATGACAAACTGTACGCCGTTTTTATCAAATTCTTTTCCGTCTCCGGTAAAATTTATTTTCGCAGTAGTATCGGGAACACTACTGATACATACCAATATTTTCATTTCTTTAAATTATTAATGGTTTATATTCTTAAATGAAATTGCCCCAAAATTAAGCAAATTTATTTCTAAGTAATTATGGTTCATTTCATCTGGATTTAATTAGTTCGTAAATTTAACGAAAATAGTTTTCTATGCACGCATAGTAACCATAGGATTTTTATCACTTTTTGATTAATTCGCGCTTTTCCTGCTGGATTTGTTTGTTAAATACGTATTTGGTGATATAAATGCTCAATTCATATAAAAGCACCAAAGGAATAGCTGCAATCATCATACTCATCACGTCAGATGGCGTAATAACCGCTGCTATAACCAGAATTACCACTAATGCGTGTTTTCGATAAGTTTTTAAGAAATGAGGTGTTAAGACACCTACTTTTGCCAAGAAATAGGCAAAAACGGGAAACAAAAACACCAATCCCATTCCCAAAAGTGTTTGGACAAACATGGATGTGTATCCGGAAAGTTTCCATTCGTTTGAAATCCCAAAAGGATTATAAGTATAAAGGAACTGTACCGAAAAAGGCAGCATAAAAAAGTAGCTGAAAAGAATACCGAGGAGAAAGAAAATACTTACTGCCAGCACGGTTCCGTTGGCATATTTTCTTTCATTTTCGGTTAAACCCGGTTTGATAAAACGCCATATTTCCCAAACAATGTAAGGTACGGCTAAAATCAACCCACAAAGTAAAATGGTATAAATCTGAGAAGTAATCTGTCCGGATGGATCGAGATTTTTTAATTCTTTGGTATAATTGAAAGATTCCGGATAAATGGGTGATAGTCCCAAAGATTCGGACAATGAATTCAATAGTTGATAGGTAAAGAATTCTGATTTTAAAGGCGCCATGATAAAATTATCTGTAATATAATTCCAAAAAACCGCACATAGGATTGACCCTATAAAAATCCCTACAAAAGACCTTATCAAATGCCCTCTTAATTCAAAAATATGCCCTAAAAAGGACATTTCTCTTTCTTCTGTACTCTCTGCCATTACGCTTCTATTCCGTGTTTAATTAAAGCATGTAAATCCAAAATCCCAAAGTATTTGTTATTTCGGTCAATGACTACTAATTGCCCAATGTTATAATCCCTTAATTTATAAAAGGCATCTACTGCTTTTTCATCTTTGTAAACCATTTTCGGGTTGGATGTCAGCATATCAATCGCGGCGAGATGTTGATGATCTTTGTGTTTCTGCAACATACGTCTCAAATCGCCATCGGTAATTACACCCAAAATTCTTTCGTCGTCCAACACCACCGTGATACCATTTCTTCCGGAAGTAAGTGAATCGATTACTTCATAAACAGAAGAATCCGGATTGACAAATGGCCGCTGGAAAGTGTCCATCACGTCTTCTACGCTCCACAATAATCTTTTGCCCAAAGCTCCACCGGGGTGAAATTTCGCAAAATCATCACCGGTAAAATTTTTAATTTTCATCAGCGCAACCGCAAGCGCATCACCCATTACCAATTGGGCTGTTGTACTCGAAGTAGGCGCAAGATTATTGGGACAAGCTTCGCGGGTAATGGTCAAATTCAAAATCACATCGGCATGTTTAGCCAAATCAGACTCAATATTTCCGGTCATCGCAATTAGAGCTGCAGCATTTTTTTTCAAAATGGGCGCCAAATCTTTTATTTCCTGACTATTACCGCTTTTTGAAACACAGATTACAACGTCATTTTCATCCAATAACCCCAAATCCCCATGAATAGCTTCGGCTGCATGTAAAAACTGACTTTTTGTTCCGGTTGAATTAAAAGTTGCTACCATTTTATTGGCGATATGGGCACTTTTACCAATTCCAGCCACTACAACTTTTCCTTTTACCTGATTAAGTAATTGCACAGCCTGACCAAATTCATCTCCTAAATTTTGAGCAATACGGGAAAGTTCTGTAATTTCGTCTAAGAAAACTACTTTAGCGGTTTCGATTATATCTTGATTTTTCAAATCCAAAGATTTTGTCTGTAATATTTTATTTTGTACATTAGGTCATTCGACACAAAAATGCTTTCAATTCTTTTTGAATTGAATGGTCAAATATAGGAACTTTGAAAAGTAGAAAAAATTTATAAATAGTCTTTTTGTTTAAGATGAGTAGTTCAACAGAATTATCTTCCCATTTAAAAAAATATTTTGGCTTCAGCCAATTTAAAGGTGAACAGGAAGAAATCATAAAAAATCTTCTTGCAGGAGAAGATGTATTTGTATTAATGCCCACAGGAGGTGGGAAATCTCTATGTTATCAGTTACCTGCCTTGATTTCTGAAGGAGTGGCAATTATTGTTTCTCCCTTGATTGCTTTGATGAAAAACCAAGTAGATGCTGTACGTGGAATTTCTTCGGACAATGATGTCGCGCACGTGTTAAATTCGTCTCTGAATAAAACCCAGACCAAAAAGGTGATGGATGACATAAAGAACGGAACGACCAAAATGCTGTATGTCGCGCCGGAATCTCTGACCAAAGATGAATACACAGACTTTTTCAAAACGGTAAAAATTTCCTTTTTTGCCATAGACGAAGCGCATTGTATTTCTGAATGGGGACATGATTTCAGACCTGAATACCGGAACTTGAAGCACATCATCAATAAAATCGGAGACGCACCGATCATTGCGCTTACAGCAACCGCTACACCGAAAGTCCAGGAAGACATCCAAAAAACGTTGGGAATGCAAAATGCCAAAGTTTTCAAAGCGTCTTTCAACCGTCCGAATTTATTTTATGAAGTTCGACCCAAAATCAATCAGGACAAAGAAATCGTGAAATTCATCCACCGATACGCCGGAAAATCAGGTGTGATTTACTGCCTAAGCCGTAAAAAAGTGGAAGATTTCGCACAATTACTGCAAGTAAACGGCGTAAATGCAATCCCCTACCACGCAGGTTTGGATTCCAAAACCCGTTCCCGTCACCAAGATATGTTTTTGATGGAAGAAGCAGACGTAGTGGTAGCAACCATCGCTTTTGGGATGGGAATTGACAAACCCGACGTCCGATTTGTCATTCATTATGATATGCCCAAAAGTCTGGAAAGTTATTACCAAGAAACAGGTAGGGCTGGTCGTGACGGGGGCGAAGGATATTGCCTCGCTTTTTACGATTACAAAGACATTGAAAAACTGGAGAAATTCCTTGCAGGAAAACCGGTAGCTGAAAGAGAAGTTGGATTACAATTACTAAGTGAAGTAGTGGCGTATGCCGAAACTTCCATGTCTCGAAGAAAATTTCTTCTTCATTATTTCGGAGAAGAATTTGACGAAATAAATGGATTGGGTGCCAATATGGATGACAATATGCGGAATCCAAAAAACATGATTGATGTACGGGACGACGCTCGTTTGGTGCTGGAAGTCACACAAAGAACCAAGGAAATGCTCAAATTAAACGATTTGGTAAATGCCTTGACCGGAAAAGAAAGTTCTATTACCAAAGCCTACAACCTCCAACTGGAAGATTTTTTTGGAAAAGGAAAAGACCACGAAGATTATTATTGGAAAAGCATCATCCGCCAATTAATTGTACGCGATTTCCTTGTGAAAGAAATTGAAAGTTACGGCATCATAAAACTCAGTGAGAAAGGCAAGAAATTTCTGCAAAAACCGGAAGAATTCCTGATTGCAGAAGACGTTGATTTGAAAAAATTATTGACAGAGGGTTCTTCAGAATCTGTTCCCCAAGCACCCGCCGCTTTCGATGACATCTTACTAAAACACCTGAAAGATTTAAGAAAGAAAATTGCCAAACAACATAATATTCCACCATTTGCCGTTTTTCAAGATCCAAGTTTGGACGATATGACCATGCAGTATCCAACTACGATTAAAGAATTGACAAATGTCTTCGGAGTTGGAGAAGGAAAAGCCAATAAATTCGGTAAACCTTTTGTCGAATTTATTGCCAAATATGTAGAAGAAAACAACATCATTAAACCCGACGAAATGGTCTTTAAAGGTGTTGCAGACAAATCGAGTTACAAGGTTTACATCATTCAAAGTGTGGATCGGAAACTGGACCTTCAAGATATGGCAGAAACCAAAAGCCTATCCATGGGTGATTTACTCTCTGAAATGGAAAGCATTGTATATCAAGGAACTAAATTAAATATCGATTATTATATAGACGAAATTCTCGACGAAGACCAACAAGAAGAAATCCACGATTTTCTGATGGAAGCCGAAAATGACTCAATGACGGAATTATTGAAAGAATTCGGCGATGATTATGAAGAAGATGAATTAAGGTTAATGAGAATTAAATTTATTAATGATGTCGCAAATTAAATTTGAGAATGAGACAATTTGAAGATTTGAAAATTTCGAATAAAATTATTAAAAATCTATTCATTTTTCTCAGTTCAATCTTCATTTTTTCTTGTTGTGGTACATTTTGCAAAAGACAAGAATATGCAGAAAATCTAATACTTAAAATCGAAGCGTTTAAAATAAAAGAAAAAAGATTTCCAGTCGATGTATCTGAATTAGGTTTAAGCGAATCAGAAAATTCGCCAGCATTCTACCAAAAAATGGATGAAACTTCATTTGAAGTTTGGTATGCAGTTGGTTTTGAATCTAAAATTTATAATTCAAAAACAAAAAAGTGGAGAGAAGAAGGATAATTTACAAATTCTCAAATCTTCAAATTTTCAAATCAAAAAAATATGAGCAACAAAGTTATGCTGATGATTTTGGACGGTTGGGGACTTAACCCGAATCCGGAAACTTCAGCCATTGCAAAAGCAAATACACCTTTTATAGATTCCTGTTTCACGAAATATCCAAACGCAACTTTGATTACCTATGGTTTGGATGTCGGTTTGCCCGAAGGACAAATGGGAAATTCCGAAGTCGGACACATGAATTTGGGGGCCGGCCGCGTGGTTTATCAAAATTTAGTACGAATCAATATGGCGGTCGCCGACAAATCTTTTTTGAAAGAAAAAGTTTTGAATTCCGAATTTCAATTCGCCCGTGACAACCATAAAAAAGTCCATTTCATCGGACTTGTTTCGAATGGCGGCGTACATTCGCACATCAATCATTTGTTTGGGTTACTGGATGCCGCGGCTGAATACGGACTGACCGAAAATGTTTACATTCACGCTTTCACCGACGGTCGCGATTGTGATCCGCACAGCGGAAAAAAATTCATTCAAGATTTAATTGAACATACCGAACATTCTACCGGAAAATTGGCTTCTGTCATCGGTAGATATTATGCGATGGATCGCGACAAACGTTGGAAAAGAATCAAGCTTGCTTATGATTTGATTGTAAAAGGAACAGGCGAAAAATCAAACAACCCCGTTCAATCCATCGAGAATTCATACGAAGAAGGAATTTCTGACGAATTTTTAAAACCGATTTTAATTGATGAAAATGGTTTGATTGAAGAAGGCGATGTCGTCATTAATTTTAATTTCAGAACCGACCGCGGGCGCGAGATTACCGAAGTTTTGACACAAACTGATTTCCCGGAATTCGGAATGAAAAAACTTTCGCTTCGCTATGTTACGTTGACTAATTACGACAAAACTTTCAAAGGCGTTCAGGTGGTTTATGACGAAAACGAAATCCCAAATACTTTGGGCGAAGTTTTAGAAAAAAACGGAAAAACCCAAATCAGAATTGCAGAAACCGAAAAATATCCACACGTGACATTTTTCTTTTCGGGCGGACGAGAGAAAAAATTCGAAGGCGAAAAGAGAATCCTTTGCCAATCGCCAAAAGATGTCCCAACCTATGATTTAAAACCCGAAATGTCCGCTTTTGACATTACCAAAAATATCATTCCTGAAATTCAAAACCAAACCGCCGATTTCATTTGTTTGAACTTTGCCAATACCGATATGGTTGGGCATACAGGCGTTTTTCAGGCAGCGGTAAAAGCAGCTGAAACCGTTGATCAATGCGCAGAATCCATCGTGAAAACAGCTTTGGAAAATGATTATTCGGTAATTATCCTCGCCGACCACGGAAATGCCGATGTGATGATCAATCCGGACGGAAGCCCCAACACGCAACACAGCACGAATTTGGTTCCGGTTATTTTGGTTCAAAATGAAAATAAATTCGAATTAAATAATGGAAAATTAGGCGACATCGCACCGACGATTTTAAAACTAATGGAGGTGCCCATTCCGGAAGAAATGACAGGAAACATTCTGCTAAGAAATTAATCCTTAATTTTGCGGAAAATTTAATTTATCCAATCATTTAAATGAAAAGCTACATCATTGCAGTTGATTTTGACGGTACAATTGTCGAAGACGCTTATCCGAAAATCGGGAAACCAATGCTTTTCGCATTTGAATCTTTGAAACAATTGCAAACACAAGGACACCGACTGGTTTTGTGGACTTACAGACATGGGAAATCTCTGGAAGATGCGGTAGAATTTTGTCGTGAAAACGGAATTGAATTTTATGCGGTAAACAGCAGTTTTGAAGAAGAAAAATTCGATACTGCAACCCAAAGCAGAAAAATCCATGCAGATGTTTTCATTGATGACAGAAATTTAGGGGGATTTCCCGGTTGGGGCGAAGTAGTACAAATCATCAATAAACGTATTGAATTCACCATTGGAAGACACGGAAAAATAAAAGAAAGTAAAAAGAAAAAAAGAGGATTTTTTGGAATATGATTCATTTAAAAAATAAAGAAGAATTAGAATTAATGCATCAAAGTGCCCAATTGGTTTCAAAAACTTTGGGAATGTTGGCGAAAGAAATAAAACCCGGTGTCAAAACCAATAAATTGGATAAACTTGCCCATGATTTCATCAAAGATAATGGTGGTGAACCCGGATTTTTAGGGATGTATGATTACCCCAAGACCATACAAACTTCGCCCAACGAACAAGTTGTGCACGGAATTCCAAACGATAATGAATTGCAGGATGGCGATGTGCTTTCTGTCGATTGTGGTGTTTATATGAACGGATTTTACGGCGACCACGCTTTTACGTTTGAAGTGGGTGAAGTTGCTGAAGAAACCAAAAAATTACTACGAATTACCAAAGAATCACTTTATGTCGGAATTGCGCAAATGTTACCGGGAAACCGTGTCGGCGATATTGGTTATGCGATTCAGAATTATTGTGAAAAAGAAGGTTACGGCGTTGTAAAAGAATTGGTCGGACACGGGCTAGGACGAAAAATGCACGAAGACCCACAAGTTCCGAATTATGGTCGTCGCGGAACGGGAAAAGTGATGAAAGAAGGAATCGTTTTGGCGATCGAACCGATGATCAATATGGGAACCGACAAAGTGCGTTTCCACAAAGACGGCTGGACGATTACCACGCGCGACAACCAACCTTCGGCGCATTTTGAGCACGATGCCGCCATCATAGATGGAAAACCGGTTTTGCTTTCGACTTTCAAATACATTTATGAAGCGTTAGGGATTGAAAGTGACGAAGAAGAACCATTTCTTTATAACTTCAATTAAATGTTCCGATTTCTCAAATCGATGAAATTTGCGCTGGAAGGAATTTTTTATGCGCTCAAAACCGAACGAAATGTTCAGATTTGGTTGGGCGTTTTAATTATAACTTTTATAATTTCATTCGTTTTAAAAATTTCAAAAACCGAATTTTTCTTTATTATGATTTGGATGTTTGCCATCGGAACTTCCGAATTGCTGAATACCGCTATTGAAAAGCTTTCTGACCGCGTTACAACCGAAAAAGACATACAAATCAAACACGTAAAAGACATTTCTGCCGGCGCAACTTTTGTTTGTTCAATCGGTGGATTTATAACTTGTATGGTTATATTTATTCCGAAAATCATTAAAATGATAAGTGAATAGTAATTAGTAACTAGTGATTAGCCTTTAAACATTGAACCTTAAACATTAAACTTTAAACTTTAAAAATTGAAATCCGTCTTAAAAAAGATCATCAATATCGTTCCGCGTCCGTGGCTCATCAGAATGAGCATTTGGGGAAGATCGATTTTGGTTTGGTTTTACAAAGGGGATAATTTCACCGACCCGATTGACGGAAGAAATTACAAAAGCTTTCTGCCTTATGGTTACGAAAAACAACGTCAAAATGTGCTTTCTCCCGGAACTTTGTCTTTGGAACGCCATCGTTTGATGTGGTTGTATCTACAAAATGAAACCGATTTTTTTACGGCAAAATTAAAAGTGTTGCATATGGCGCCGGAACAATCTTTTTACAAACGTTTCCGAAACTTGAAAAATCTGGATTATACGACTTGTGATTTGGATTCGCCGATTGCCGATGTGAAAGCCGACATTCAGAATTTACCTTTTGAAAATGATGCTTTTGATGTGATTTTTTGCAACCACGTTTTGGAACACGTCGATGATGACAAAAAAGCACTTTCTGAATTGTATCGTGTGATGAAACCGGGCGGATGGGGAATTTTGCAGGTTCCGATTCGGTATAAATTAAAAGAAACTTTTGAGGATCCGACCATCACGGACAGAAAAGAACGAATTGAAAAATTTGGGCAATATGACCACGTTCGCGTTTACGGAACGGATTATTATGAAACCTTGAAAAACGCAGGATTCGAAGTGGAAAAACTGAATTTGTCAGAAAAATTCTCGGATGAGGAAATCAAACGTTTTGCTTTGGAAAAAAACGAGATTTTGCCGGTGGTAAGGAAACTTAAATAAGTTTTTCGTAAATTTGATTTGACTATTTTTCGCACAATGAACTTAACCGCACAAAAAAAGAAATTAATTCAATGGATTGATTCTGTGGAAGATCCAAAAATTCTGGAACAAATCGAACGTTTCAGTCAAG
>Ga0079224_100003935_pt1 | contig 18987 bp, 17 predicted proteins | sample Stecom2015_FD_80414 | JGI IMG/M metagenome (GOLD analysis project Ga0079224, IMG submission 80414) | Agricultural soil microbial communities from Utah to study Nitrogen management - Steer compost 2015 | ecosystem: Environmental > Terrestrial > Soil > Agricultural land | place: USA: Utah... | reverse complement strand
CTGTTGACTTCGAATATTTCAATACTTCATAATCACTACATCATCTTGAATTAACGAATTTTTGACGGCACACATCATGAACGCAACCACCACGACATCATTGCAAAGGCGCTTAGCGTCGATGCCGTCGTGCGCGCTCACGATAGCCATCAAGTCGATGATTCAGAAAGCTTCCGGTTGGAGGCTGGCCAATATTGAGCGCCTTGGTAACGGGCGCCCCGAATGCAGTTTTGATTATTGGTCCAGCCATCGAAGCATCCAGGGACATTGTTCCCTCGTCGCAGGAGCCGCATAGGAACCTGCGATAAATCGAAAGATTTAGGCGAAAGCCCGGATGCTCCGAAAGGACTCCGGGCTTTTTGTTTTGCATGACCGAAAGACCTCGCAACGGCGAGGCCGGCAGCCGAAAGACTGCTGCGCTCTTTAACAATCTGGAGAGGATATCTAAGGTTTTGATCTCGCCTCGCGTTGTTGCTCTTCGGGGCCGCGCACCGCGAGTGTCAAATCCTGGGATGGCGGGCTGTCCCGGCGCGTGACGTGCTGGATGGCCCGCCGTAATCTCAAAGTTCATTGACCTGGTGCGCTGGCCAGGCGAAATCAGTGTGCTTTGAGATTATGGATTGATGGGGGAGAGGCTTATCCCAGCTGACTGTAAATCAGCCGTCCTTCGGGGCACCGCTAGTTCGAATCTAGCTCAATCCACCACTTCAACGCTCCGGTGGCTAATGGAAATTGGTACACCTACCTGCCTTAGAAGCAGGGCCTTTAAGAGTTCGAATCTCTTCTGGAGCACCACTTACGACGTGTCCCACGGGCCGCGTCACACAGGTCATGTCGCTATCGTCTATCGGCTAGGACATCTGGCTTTCTACCAGAGAAGCGGGGTTCGATTCCCCGTAGCGACTCCACAACCCACGGAAAATGCCATGAAATCACGAAAACGCTCACGCACTCGAAAACCCGCGGGGGTGTAGCTCAAAGGTAGAGCAGTCGGCTTTTACCCGACCGGACAGAGTTCAATTCTCTGCGCCCCCACCAGTGCGCTATAGAGAGCAGACAGGCCGTCTGCTGCCTTTAGCACATTGGAATACTGCCCCGGTGGCTTATGGAAATTGGCACACCAACTGGATTCAAACTCCAGGCTTTTGTGGGTTCGAATCCCACCTGGGGCACCACAGAATATGCAGATTTAGCGCAGGTGGGAGAGCGCAACGTTGCCAGCGGTGACGCCGCGAGTTCGCTCCCGCACCTTACTTCAATTTCATTGCGGGCTTAGCCTAGTGGCCAGGCAGCAGCCTTCCAAGCTGAATAGATGGATTCGATTTCCATAGCCCGCTGTTTTAGCCGACTTAGCTCAGCAGGTAGAGCAGCTGCCTTGTAATCAGCAGGTCGTACGTTCGATTAGGACAGTCGGCACCAGTTCTTATGTATCAGTAGCTCAATTGGCAGAGCACCGGTCTCCAAAACCGAAGGCTGAAGGTTCGACTCCTTCCTGGTACGCCACGTTTTATACGCCGACTTAGCTCAGCAGGTAGAGCAGCTGCCTTGTAATCAGCAGGTCGTCCGTTCGATTCGGACAGTCGGCACCAATTCTGATCATCCAAATCCATCTCAAGCTAATCTGGTGAAAGCGATGGCTTGAAAAGCCATAGAGCCAGGATCGAAACCTGGGAGGTGGGCCATTAATAGGGGCTGTAGCTCAGAGGGAGAGCAACTGCTTTGCAAGCAGAAGGTCGGCGGTTCGAACCCGCCCAGCTCCACCAACTCAATAGATTCAGTACTATGAAATCATGGCAAAAGCCCTTGAATTCAGTCTATGCGGATCTATATCATGGGTAGTAAGTCGTCGGGGTATAGCGCAGCCTGGTAGCGCGCCTGCTTTGGGAGCAGGAGGTCCGCGGTTCGAAGCCGTGTGCCCCGACCATTTGTCGATTAGCTCAGCGGTAGAGCACCCGCTTGATAAGCGGAAGGCCGGTGGTTCGAGCCCACCATCGACAACCAGAACAAGGAAAGTTGGATGCTTAGGCCTTCAACTCTCCCTAAGAATGGTAGTAGGCCCTTAGGGGCGAGAACTGAAGTGAATGGTGTCTGGACGCGGGTTCGACTCCCGCCAGCTCCACCATGTTGTTCTTCCTGGCTGAGGAACAAGATGATGGGGCTGACATGGTTTCGACAGGCATACTGAAGTGGATGTGACTACTCGGCAAGCGGAGCCGCAAACCAAGCATTCGAATAACTGCCAATGACAGTGATTTCCGTCTCGCGGCCTAAACAGCCCGAACGGTGGAGTGAGGTAGCGTCAACCCTGGCTTAGGCCAGAGCCGCTACCGGCGCCCGGACTCCCGATCATGACGGAGCCTCCATCGCCAGAATCCGGGCGCACCAGAATTCAGTCCGAACTCGCAGCGCGAGCGCGGATCAGACTTTTATGCGGGGTAGTAGATAGGAGCTACGCGGGTTTCATAAGCCCGAGAACCGGATCGTTACCGGCGACCGCAACCAGATCATTGCGCTATAGCTCAGTGGTAGAGCGCCGGGCTCATAACCCGGTGGTCGTTGGTTCGAACCCAACTGGCGCGACCAATTCCTAAGCCAATTCACCTGCAGCGTTAACTCAGTGGTCAGAGTGCTTGCCTGTCGAGCAAGAGGTCCGGAGTTCAATTCTCCGACGCTGCGCCAAGATGTAAAGGCGTGCCCGAGTGGTCAAAGGGGGCGAGCTGCAAACTCGTCATTTGTCATCGGTTCGAATCCGATCGCCTTTTCCAAGAATAGAAGGGGAAGTCGCATAGTGGCCTATTGCAGCGGCTTGCTAAGCCGTCGTCCCGTATGGGGCGCCTGGGTTCGAATCCCAGCTTCTCCGCCATCAAGATGGGCATCTCCAGAAAGTTAAGGGATCTGTGCGGCTATTGACGGGGAAACCCGACAAGTGCGGCACGTCAACCAGGTCGACCCGGCCCTGGTGACCCACAAAGCCAGGAACGTCCACGCGCGCGGCCTCAGTTACCAGATAGGTTTCGGGGATAACGCGACCCACGTGATGGACGACGCAGGCCAAAGCACGAAGATAGAAGTGTGCCGCGGCCATCGGATGCAACCCGACAATTCTGGGTAAGCCAGAAGAACAGGGGTGCGGCCCACAAGGGTCGCACCCCACCAATATTCTTGAGCGAAGTCCCTAAACTTTTCGCTATCTGTGCCGTAAATACGGCATCAAGTTCTAATCCTCGATAGCTCAGATGGTAGAGCAACGGACTGTTAATCCGTGGGTCGCAGGTTCGAGCCCTGCTCGGGGAGCCAGCTTTTCTGCTGGGGCGTAGTGAAATGGTCATCACCCCGGATTTTGATTCCGGTAGTTCCAGTTCGAATCTGGACGCCTCTGCCACTCTAAAAATGGATGTCAATGTCCAGCGCTGGAATGCCTCATCGTCTTGCTCAATGCCAGCGTCGTCTGCTCGAAGCAGGCGCCATAAGCATCCACTCTGTCGCATACCCGTCAGGAGCCATCGATCGTGACGCGATCGCGCAAAGCATCGTCCGCGGTGTCGAAAAAGCTCGATAGAGAGATGGTGCGACTAGGCTAGGCTATGCGCACCGGCCGGACAGGATCGGTTATTTGCTTGCACGCTTGGTCGCTCGTTTGGTCGGGGCGCTCTTGGCGGTGCCAGCTGTCTTCTTGGTTGCTAACGGCTTGGCGCTTTCCGAACGCGGCGCGCGGCCAGTTGTGCCGCTCTTGGTGGGCACAACCTTCAGACTTAGCCGCATGCGTCGAACAAGAAGATTCAACGTGTCGACAGTCTTGATCTTTAGCTCTTGATTTACCCGCATTACTTCCGCGTGCAACGGCGCAAGCCGTTCGTCGCCCGGCTTGATCAATGTGCCTTTTTCCTCTTTCTTGGCTGCTTGTTTGGCCAGCTTTTTGGACAAAGCCTTCAGCTCACGAGCAGTCATTCCATCAAGCAATTCATTCAAGTCTCGTGCCATGACGCCTCCTTAGAGAGTGCTTTGCGGCGATTTCATTATACGAACAAATAGTTTTGGTTCATCCGCATCGATGTTTCGGGCGAGAACCCGTGTCGAGCGCTTGAGTTCATCGACCTATGGGCATAGACTCGAAGCATCATGAGCAACGCTGGCAATGACGCTGAAAAAGTATGGAAACTCTGGGACGATGGGTTCCCCAGCGAGAGCATCGCCCGCAGGGTTATTTCCATGCGACAGCGCGAAGGAACCGAGTACGAGTTTCGTGCGGTCAAAAGTACTTTTCACCAGGATGGCTCGTGGGCGATTGAGGGCTGCAAGACTAACAAAAAATCTCAGACTCCATTTACTTCCAATCAAGGTGTAATAGTCGACGCTGACGGTGCGCCAATCGAGTTCTACCACGGCACGACCGGCGCATTCGAATACTTCGATCCGAGCAAGGCCACGGATGGTGGACTTCATTTCGGTACGAAGGAGCAAGCACGTATGCGTGTCGTGGGAAGTGATGCTCGCTTGATTGTTGCTCACCTGAGGGTTTCAAACCCTATGCGTTCCAAGGACTTGGGCGGCAATTGGAAGGCGAAAATCCGACAAGCAAAAGCTGCTGGTAAGGACGGAATTGTCTACCTCAATCGTTATGAGGGAATGAGCTCGGAACTCATCGATCGCCTGCAGCAAAATGGGCTGCTGGATAAGCTCGATGGCATGTCGGACGCGCAGTTCCGCAAAGCTGTACCAGAAGCCCAAGATAGCTACATCGTATTTCGCGCAGACCAGGTCGTGCACGTCAATACCGAGGTGATCGCGCGCCGTCCGCGGATGCGACTCTGAAGTGCATTTACGGCAAAACGCCTTGAAGTCGCTTAAGGCGCTTTGCTAGGATTATTCAACGGAAAGCTGGCAGAGCGGCTTAATGCATCGGTCTTGAAAACCGAAGGCGGCTGAACACCGTCCGTGGGTTCGAATCCCACGCTTTCCGCCAAACCCATCTCTTGTGCTCCTGCCGGATGCCGCGGCCTATGCTGAAAGACATCTTCGCTACCATTGGCGTTGCCTGCACTACGATTGCCGGCACTTTCGCCCTTATTTTTGCAGCCCATTGGTTGGGGCGTGTCTTTAACCGGCTTACCTTTCGGTTTTATGGCAAAGCGCGCATCGAGGAGTTATACCGTTTCATGGGTTATGTGCGCGAGCACAGAATCGCGGCAGTGCAGAAGTATGCCCAATCCAACTTGATCGTTCGTACCCTCGTCGTGCACACCGCGCTCTTTATGCTCAAGCGCGCAGCCAAGAACTCAATTCGCCCTTCGTCTAATGGATAAGGCAGCGGCCTTCTAAGCCGCCGATAAAGGTTCGATTCCTTTAGGGCGAGCCACCACCTCCCTCTCCAGAGTAGTTCCCCACTGCACCAAGCTTCGGCTTGGTGCTTTTTTTCACCCCAACTTCTACACAAAACATGCACTGACCAACGAGATCATCATGACCTTCGAGCACGTACTCGGCCTGGACATCGCAGGCAATCCGTTCGCATGGCTCACTCCCCAGGAAACTGTCACCCTGTATGCAAAAGACAAGGTGGCATGGGATATCGGCTCTGCAGAGCGTGTCTTCCATGGTGGATATAACCGCCGCGGAGAACAATCCGTCATCAGCATAAAACCCATTGTCGCGCTGGCCCGTAGCGAGACAATGGTGTCCTTCGCCGATGGCAGCTTTCCCTTGGGATACCGCTCAAACTCGCTGCTCTTCAAGCGCGACCGGAATACCTGCGCTTACTGTGCTGGATTGTTCGAGGCGAAAGATCTCACGCGCGACCACATCGTGCCGGTCAGCGCCGGCGGGCCGACAAGCTGGATGAACTGCGTGACATGCTGCAGGGTGTGCAACCAACTGAAGGCGAACAAGCCCGTAAACGAGTTCCGGCCCCTGGTGTACTTGCCATACGTGCCCAGTCGCTATGAGCATTTCATTCTGTCAGGGCGTAACATTCTGGCCGATCAACACGACTACCTCTCGGCCCGTCTCCCGGCGTACTCGAGACTGAAGAGCTAGTTCTCATGGCTGCCGGCAGCCACACCGCTCTACCTGCGGTGTGGCTTTTTTCATGAACTGTCTTGATAGTTGGTGTTGCAGATTGGTAGGATAGATTCACAATATCAAATACATCTACCACACGAGAGCAACATGGCATTGGCTGACACCGGTATCGAAACGCAGCATCGCAAACTCAAAGAAGAGGTCGCCAACCTGGCCGCCCACTATTACACCCTGGACCGCCCCCTTGTGCCCGATGCTCAATACGATGCCCTGTACCGGGAGCTCGAGAGGATGGAGGCACAACATCCGCAGCTCGATCGTACCGATTCCCCGACCCAACGAGTCGGTGGGGCTCGCCTTGAGGGCCTTGCACCCGCGCGGCACATGCGCCCGATGCTGTCGTTGGCCAATGCGATGGACGCCGCCGAAGCACAAGCGTTTGCCCGCACCGTGGCTGATGAGCTGGGGATTGAAATTGAAGCGGTATCGTTCTGCGTCGAACCCAAATACGATGGCTTGTCCTGCAGCCTGACTTACACCAATGGCGTGCTCAGCCGTGCGGCCACGCGGGGCGATGGCGAAGTGGGGGAGGACGTCACCGCCCAGGTGCGCACCATCCGAAACGTACCGCTACGCATCAAGACCGGCGCCCCCGTCGTGGAAGTTCGTGGCGAAGTCCTGATGCCCCGGGCCGTCTTTGAACGGCTCAATGCCGCACGCCAGCAGACCGGCGAAGAGTTGCTGGTCAACCCTCGCAATGCTGCCGCCGGCGCGCTGCGTCAGCTGGACCCGAAAGTCACCGCCAGCCGCGGACTTTGTTTTCTGGCATATGGATTTGGTGTCTGCGAGGGTTTCACTCTGGAGCCGAACCAGGCAGCCCAGCTCACTCAGATCGAAGCGCTTGGATTTCAGGTAAGCAGCGCCCGCCAGCTCGTCAACGGCCTGCAGGGTATTCATCAGGCGTTTGCTGGTTTCTGTGAATCGCGATCGACGCTGCCCTTTGATATCGACGGCGTGGTCTTCAAGGTCAACGACATTGCCTTGCAGGACCAACTTGGCTGGAATTCCCGCACGCCCCGGTTTGCCATCGCATACAAATTCCCCCCCGAAGAAGCCAGCACCCGGCTGCTGGGGATTGACATCCAGGTGGGCCGCACTGGTGCACTTACCCCTGTGGCACGGCTGGAGCCTGAATTTGTGGGTGGCGTCACGATCACCAATGCGACCCTTCACAATGCAGACGAAATCGGTCGAAAAGGGGTGCTGATTGGCGATACGGTCATCGTGCGGCGCGCGGGTGACGTCATCCCCGAGGTCGTGCGTCCCGTGCTGGCATTGCGCACAGGCGGCGAGGTTGCCTTCACTATGCCGACGAATTGCCCCGTATGCGGCGCTGTTACCTTTCGCGATGTCGACCATGCTGTCACCCGGTGCACCGGCGGGCTCAACTGTGAGGCACAGCGCCTGACACGCATCGCTCACTTCGTGTCACGCCCGGCCATGAACATCGATGACTTGGGCGACCTGCGCATCCAGAAACTGCACGATGCAGGCCTTCTTTCGCGGCCGAGCGACCTCTATAAGCTGACGGTGGAACAAGTCGCGGCGCTTCCCGGACTGGGGCAGACTTCGGCAGCCAAGCTGGTGGCCGCAGTGGCAGGATCTGCTAATCCGGATCTGAACCGCTTCATTTTCGCGCTGGGCATCCCCACTGTGGGTGAGAACACCTCGAAAAACCTGGCTCGCACGTTCCAGACGATTCAGAACCTGATGCAAGCTGACGAGGCAAGCCTGCTGCGAATCGACGACATTGGGCCGACCACGGCGCAGAACATTCTGTCCTTCTTTGCCAATGAGGACAATTTGGCTGAGGTCCAGCGTCTACTGGTTTTCATTACGCCCAAGACAGTTCAGGCGCCTGCGCGATCCACTGCCATCTCGGGCAAGACTTTCGTTATCACTGGCACCCTATCTCGCCCGCGCAGCTCGTATGTCGAGTTGATCGAATCTGCGGGCGCAAAAGTGTCGGGCTCTGTGTCCAAAAAGACCGACTACCTGCTGGCGGGCACTGATGCGGGGAGCAAGCTGGCAAAGGCCCAGGAACTGGGCGTGGCAGTGCTGTCCGAAGACGAGTTTGGCGCGCTCTTTCAAGTTTGAGGGGGGTGCCGGGCAGGGCTTGACCAGCCTTGCCCCGTATCGCGCGCGAGCGGTCAGGACGCCCGGTTGATGGTGCGAACTGTGCGCTGCTTGGGCGCCGCAGTTTTGGCTTCAGCCATTTTTCGGATCTCATCCCGGTCGGCCAGCACATTGTCGTAGATGCGCTGCTCGAGATCCTTCTTGGCCCGCTCGTCAAAGAAGGCAGCGATATCTGGATTTTCACCCAGGCGCTGCTCCACCCGACGTTTTGCATAGGCCCGGATCTCCGACAGAGGGAGGCTCAGAAAGTCCTTCTTCACCCGCTCAGGCAGGTTGGCAAGCCATTTCCGGTATTCAGGGTCTAGCTGCATAACTAACGCGCCGCCAAAGCGGCTCCTTGTTCAAAATAACCTTTTATTCCCCCAACGATCGCGTGTGCCAGCTTCTGCTGGTACTCGGGGCTTCGAAGCTTCCGCTCTTCCTCCGGATTGCTGATAAAGGCGGTCTCTACCAACACTGATGGAATGTCTGGCGCTTTCAGCACCGCAAAGCCTGCGCGCTCCACGTGTGGCTTGTGCAGACGGCCGATTTGCTTCATCTCAGACAGAATAATAACCGCAAGTCGTTGAGAATCTTCAATTTGTGCCGATGTTGTGAGCTCCAGCAACACTTTTGCGATGTGTCTATCCTGAACCTGCAGATTCAGACCACCAATTGCATCGGCCGCGTTCTGTTGTCGAGCGAGAGTGCGGGCCATCGTGCTACTCGCGCCTTTGTCAGACAGCACGAACACCGAGCCACCTTGGGCGGTCGGCTTGGTCCAGGCGTCGGCGTGAATCGAAAGGAAGAGATCGGCCTTCACCCGCCGGGCTTTTTGAATCCGCAGGTGCAGGGGAACGAAGTAGTCACCGTCGCGGGTGAGGAATGCGCTCATGCCCGGCTGCGCGTCAATCAGGGCCTTCATCCGCCTGGCAATGGCAAGCACCACGTCCTTTTCTCGGGTCCCTTGGCGACCCACCGCCCCGGGATCTTCGCCCCCATGCCCTGGGTCCAAGGCAATGATGACGGGCCTTGGCAGCCGCAAAGTGGGGTTTCCGGGCCTGGAGCTACTCAGTGTTTTGGGACTCGCCGCGGTGATGGCGGGCTCACCAGGCGTCGGGCGGGCTAGGTCCGCCAGGATCTCCTCAAGAGGGTCTTTTTTGCCCTTCATTTGGTCCAACAGCGCGGCAAGCGGGTCCTTGGTCACCAGCGGATAGAGGTCGATCACCATCCGGTGGGCGTACCCTGCGACAGGCTTCAGGGTGAATATCTGGGGAGAAATCGCCTGCTTGAGCTCGAATACGAGCCGCACCACGTCAGGGGCATACTGTGCCACGCGGGCCTGGGCAACGTAGGGATCGTCGAACTGGATTTTGTTGACCAGGCTGTGGATCGTGCCGTTCATCACCAGGCCGTGCAGGTCGACCACCAGCCGATGCGGATTGGCCAGGGTGAAGGATTTCACCCTTAGCGCCGAGTCGAGCTCGAGCGTGATGCGCGTGTACTCGTCAGCAGGCCATGTGCGCACGGCAAGAATAGTCGCTGCGACAGCCCGCCCCGGCATAGCCAGCACCGGGACTAGAAGGCATGCCGCCTGCAACAATCGCCTGCGACCAGGGCGGAAAAGCTCCAGACTGGGCATAAAACCCGCCCCAAACTCAGTCGGCCTGTTTGCGCAGGTAGGCGGGGATGTCGTAATGGTCCATGCCGGCCGCTTGCATGGCTTGAATTCGGGAGCTTGCGCCTGTGCGCGGATTGCGCATGACCGCGGGCACCGGGACGGCGCCACGGGCATAACCGTTGGGCGCGGCCGTCTTCTGGCCATAGGTGCCGCTGGCAGCCTGTTCGATCTCGATCTCGGGCTGGGAGGTCACCAGCTTGATGTTCGCCTTCTGATCCTGTGCCGTGCCCAAGCCAGTGGCCACCACCGTGACGCGCAGCTCTTCGCCCATCGAATCGTCAAAAGCAGTACCGAAGATGATGTTGGCGTCTTCTGCGGCGTAGCTGCGAATCGTATCCATGATTCGACGTGTTTCGCGCATCTTGAGCGAGCGGCTGGCGGTAATGTTCACCAGCATGCCCCGCGCGCCATGCAGATCGACCCCTTCGAGCAGGGGGCAGGCGATGGCCAGCTCTGCCGCTCGTTGGGCCCGATCCTCGCCGCTGGCGGCGCCCGTACCCATCATGGCCTGGCCCTTTTCGATCATGATGGTTTTTACGTCTTCGAAGTCGACGTTCACGTTGCCCTTGACGTTGATGATCTCGGCAATGCCGGCGCAGGCGTTGTAGAGCACCTTGTCGGCCTCCTTGAAGCAGTCGTCCTGGGTGGCGTCCTCGTCCATGAGCTCGTACAGATTCTCGTTGAGCACCACGATCAGAGAGTGCACGTGGTGCGAGAGCTGCTCGATTCCTTCCTCGGCCATGCGCATGCGCCGGCTGCCCTCAAAACCAAAAGGCTTGGTGACCACCCCCACGGTCAAGATGCCAAGCTCTTTGGCGATCTCAGCTACCACCGGTGCCGCCCCCGTTCCAGTACCGCCGCCCATACCGGCGGTGATGAACACCATATTCGCGCCAGTGATGGCTGCCCGGATGTCCCCTCGCGCCGCCTCGGCTGCCGCCCGGCCCTGGTCGGGCTTGGCTCCTGCGCCCAGGCCGTTCTGCCCCAACCGAAGCTTGGTTTCCGCGTTGGTCTTGCCCAGCGCCTGTTGGTCGGTGTTGGCGCAGATGAAATCGACGCCCTGAAGGCCCGACTCGATCATGTGGGTGACGGCGTTGCCTCCAGCGCCCCCAACACCAATCACCTTGATGATGGTATCGGTAGGGTGTGTCTGGTCTTCGAGCATCTCAAAGTTCATCATGGCTGGGTCCGTATAGCTTATAAGTGGTTCAGTTGGTGGAACGTTTTCAATCAGGTGGAAGGCCACCAGTACATATGGGAATGCCCGCCGAGGGGAAGTCCGTATAACTTGACCAGTGCGCCGCTCTGGCCATCTAGGACTGCGATGTTGTCGCTATTGCCGGCAACGGCCACCAGCCCCGTGCCGGGGATGACCGTGCAGCCGCGCGGGTCGGCCACGCCAAAATTCAGCGTGTTGAGCATGCGATCTCCCTTGCCGGGCACGCGCAGGAAAAGGGTCTGAGAGGCCGCGTAGGTTGCCGCGCAGATGCCAGTCTGAGGGTCCATGGCAAAGCTCTGGCCACGCCGCATGGTCGAGCCCGGTTCGTAGCACTCCACCCCCACGCCCCCCTTGCAGCTCACCCGGTACATGGGCACGTATCTCTCATAGCGCAATGTTGAGAGTTCGGATGGCAAAAGCGTGGCGTCGTCCTTTGCGGCCATGACATAAAGGTCGTTCAGGTCATTAAAGTGCAGAGCATTCATGCCCATGGCGAGAACCTCGCCTTCGCCGGCAGCCGCCAGATGGGTGATAGCGCCGGTCAACGGCAGCTCGTGCACCGCGACCACCTCCAATGAAGTCTTATCCAGGAAGGAAACGCTCGGGGCAACCAGGTCAAAGTCGAGAGCCAGCTCCAAGCCATTGATGACGACCGTGGATCGAGGCGCGTCGTATGCCCGCGCACGGTCGCCGTAATGGGCAATGGCGTAGAAGCTGCCGCAGTCGACGATCTCGTGCGGACGCAGCCCACCGGTGGCCGCACGGTGAAGCTCTTGGCCCGCCCCGTCCAGCAAGAGGAGAACGCCCCCTTGGTGCTCCTGGCCAGTGATTTCTGCCGTGGTCAGCACCCCCTCGGGGTGGCCCAGGCCATGGCCACGGAACGTCAGGCCCTCAAAGCGCCTGGTCTGCATGCGCTTGAAACCGGCGTCAAATATCTCCAACTGCTCAGGATTTGCATGCCCAACCCCAAATTTGAGTTGTTCAGGGTTGGTCGTGCCCGGCTCAGCCAGTCCGTGCAAGTTGAAGACGGCCGACGGGTGGTACTCGATCCGCCCAGAGGCGGCATCCAAGACAGCCAACACCGATGCTGTGTCGCTGGGCATGGGAAAACGTCTCTGCGCGTAGATGGGGATACAAAATCGCCCGGAGATCCGGGCGGTATCGTCCTGGCGCGGAGCCAAGGCAACTGCCGGCGCCGCGCAGGAACCCGCCAGCCCAGCAAGCATAGCAACAGACAGAAACTGGCGGCGATGCGGGTTGTATTGGCTCATGGAGCGTACTTCCACATCCACCCGGGAACGGTCTGCACCAGGTTGATCTGCTCAGGGGTCAGTTTGCCGCGCTCATGCGCTAGCCGGCACTTGACCACCCAGTCGCCCAGGGCAAAGTTGGTGCTGTCCACGTAATCAGGGGACGGATTGGCGTGACCGAACTTCTTGGCAAAGACCTTCAGGCGTTTCACGCCGCTTGGCACATTCACCGGGCGAGGGCGTGCCCAATGCCATTCTGGAATCGCTTGCAGCAGCGCCACGCGGGCCGGGTTGAGGGTGCCGCGGTTGTACTGCGAGCGCATGCTGTTGGCCCAGATCCCGATGTGCTCGCCGTTTTCCATGTGGTTGCGCGGGATGTTGGTATGGCCATTTCGTTCGGCAAATGCAAGAACTGCAGCCAGTTTTCGCTCCCAGCTGCGATCGAACTCGGCCACTGTCCAGCACTGCATCACTTCTGGGATAGCCTGCAGTTCACGCATTCGTTCGTCGGTCAGTCGTCCAGATCGCATTCGGTAACGTTGACGCGAGGCCCACAGGCCCAGCGGGAAGTTTTCGCTGCCTTCCAAGTGCTTCGGAGGCACCCTGGCATGGCCTTCGCGTGCGATGAACTGACGGAGCTGCGAAATAGCTTCCGACCAGCTCCACTCCCAGCCCTTCCAGCTCCAGCCTTTGAACGACTCGAGCCGGTTGGCCACCTCATCGGGCAATTCCCCCTTGGCGTACTTGGCTCGGATGTAGGAGACCCAGCTCCCCAGCTTGTGAGTGCCTTCAATGTGCGTGACCGGAACGTCGGCATTGCCGGTACGGGCGACGAAAGCACGCAGGGATTCAAAGCCCAACTCGAGACGCTTGGCCTTGCGCACCTCGCGGGCATGTGCCACTCGCTTCAAAAGCGATTCTCTTATATGCGGTTCCATACTATCAATCTCGTTATATCAATGTTTAGAGATTATCAAAAAGGTGCCCACTGAGAAGGATCGCAGCACCGCATACCCGTCTGCTAGTTTTTCGTGGAGGTTTCAAAATTTGCTTCAACGGCCAGGCGCTCATAGGCATGGCGAAGAAAAGCGGCCGGGGTGTCGAAGGGGTTGCCGTCTCGGCAAAACCAGAAGCCATCGAGCTGTTTGGGTAGGTGCCGGCGGACGAATTCGTTGTCGCTCAAGCCCAGTGCCTGGGCAAGCATGTGCTTGCGAAGCGAGATCAGGGTATTGAGCTTTTGCCGCGCAGCCTGAATATGCAGCTTGATGCCATGATCCTCGCGGCCAGTCTCGCGCTTGGCGCGGTCCTGGGCCCGCACGGCGTTTAGAAAGGCGCCCTCCAAGGGGCCGGCCTCGTCCAGCACGCCCTTGATGATTTCCATGCTTCGTTCTGCTGACAACATCTCCACTTCCTTTACTGCTTCGGGGATTACGGGAATCGGGCTATAGACAGAGGCCCTTGCGCTGATGACCATGGGTTTGGGCTGGTAGTTCACAGTTCAACCTCACCGCCCAGGGCGTCGATCATGCCGCTCACGAGTTTGTAGACCTCGGCCCCCATCAGGGCGATTTCGCCATCCAGGCCCTCTTCGGCGCGCTCCATACCTACTTCCTTGAGCACATCCAGAGGCTTGATCTTGGTGATCACCCCTTTGTCGTTGAGTGCGAAAGACACCCTGTCGGACCAGGTCATGGCCATCTTGATGCATTGCTTGCCCTGGCGGAAATGATCTTGTGCCTCTTTGAGGTCGACCGTTTCGTTCTTCCAGCGCACGCTGGCGCGGGTCTCGTTCGATGCCTTCATCTCCACTTCCTGATCGATCGAGAAGCCATCGGGCGCCTCATCGCCTACCAGCCATTCAGTCATGGCTGCCGCCGGCGACATAGCGGTCCGGAGGGTCGAGGCGGGTAGGGGGTCTACGCAACGCGCTAGAAGTCCGACTACCAAATCAGCCGACGCGGGGCTGCTGGTGTCGATGACCATCAGGTCGTCGTAAAGGAAGAAAGTGATCCGCTTGGTGGTGGGAAGCACCTTGGGCAGAAGCTGGTCGATCAGCATTTCCTTGATCTCGTTACGCTGTTTGCGACCAGGGGCGTAGCCCTGCTGCTCCTCGATTTTGGCGCATTGTTCCTTGACCATCTGCTTGAGTGTGCTTCCCGGGATGGACTTGGAATCGACCCGAATGCAACCCACGCGGACGCTGCCCACCTCGTGAATCAGATCCAGATCGTCGGCGAGCGGCTCAAATCCAATGGCCTGCTTTTCCAGCGAGCCAATGCCATTGAAGCGATGCTTGGCGAGTCTCTCATTCAGATCGTCCGCCGAGAGCACCTCGGTCAGCCGGAGGATGAAGGCATTCTTGATCATGGTTGTGCAGTTCCGTTAAGTTATGATCTTGGTATTACTGTTCTGTGCGTATAAGATACTATTTGGAAGAAAGTTTATTCAAAGCGAATTGAGCCATTTCTTCCCCCTAGTTCTGGCCGTTGAACATCGACCTCCAAATTCTTCTTCTCTACGGACATTCCATGACCAAGCCCGCCCCCAAGAAGGGTGAAAACTGTTATCACCTGTGTACGCACCCTGTCTCGGGGCTGTGGCAGGTCGTCGAACTTTCCACTGAAGCTGCCAGCCGCGTCCGCGGGGCCGACGCAGGCTTTCTCTTCAGCACGCGCGAAAAGGCCGAGGCGGCGCTGGCCAAGGTGCTGCGCGTGCAGGTGCCTACCGTGCTCAGACAGCTGGCCCAGCTGGACAACCCGGAGCTGCACCAGGCAATCGACGACTTCGCCCGGGAGCGGGGATTCACAGTGCCGCTAGGCAATGCCCAAAATCGCAACCTGTTCAATGTGGGGTTGACCGCCCCCGATCCTGCCGCTGAGAACCAGGAAATTGCGGTGTGCGTCTTCAGCCGCGAAGGGGAACTGGTGGCCGACCTAGTGATTGGGGTGGCAGACGAGGCGCAGGAGCTGCGTTTGCTCACCACGACCGACGCGAACGGCATGGGTGACAAAAACGTTGAGATCTATCCCTTGCGCCCGGCAGCCCAAGCAGTGGAGGTGGACATCCACAACGCTCAACTGGCTCAGGATCGGGGGTAAGGTGATGAGGCTGATCTTGCAGACTTCAGGCAGCTATGAAGTCAGGACGCTCCTGACGCACTGCATGACCCGCGATATCCGTTTCATCCGAGCGAGCATGACCACGCTCCCAGAATGGATGGGCGCCCTGGAGGAAGGGGCCGTGCCCGTGGGGTCTGTCGAGTTTGTGCGCCACGCCCTGGATCTGCTGCGTGTGAATGAGCCTCGCACGATCAGCTATCCCAAGCTGCTTGAACCATGGTTTTTTCGCGATATCCAGTGCATTGCCAAGCACAGTGTGCCCCGCACCGATCCGGTCTTCGTCAAACCGGCGGGGCAGACCAAGGCCTTCAGCGGCTTCGTGCTCGGCGAGAAGGCGGCTGATCCAGCGAAAGAGGAATACAACCGCCAGCAGCAGGAAGACTTTGAGCGGTTGCCGGCGCCATTTCCGGTTTACGTCTGCAGGCCTGTGCAATTTCTGAGCGAATGGCGGTATTACGTACTGCACGGCCAGATCGTGGGCAAGGCCCGGTATGACGACGGCGATGAAGACGCACGCTCTCCGGCCGAAGCTACGGTGCGCCAAATGATTGCGGCCTATCAGCACGACCCGCACGCGCCCAAGGCTTATGCCATCGACGCTGGAGTGCTCGATGGCGGGGTGACGGCACTCGTGGAGGTCAATGATGCCTGGGGCCTGGGCCTATACCGTGGCATGGACGACACCCAGGCCTATCTGGAAATGCTCGCATTCCGCTGGCATGAGCTCTGGGGGCGAGCGGGCTGAAGGCGCTTAACGCCGGTTGAGATACTCAGTTGCGATCTCGGCCTGGCCGCGCACAGCCTCCTCGATCGCCCCCTTGTTCTGAGCGCCAATCCTTACCATGTTTAGCGCCCAGGCCTTGCCTGCCTCACCCAAGGCGGGCACGGCCCTGTTGGTAAGCTCGGCGTGCAGTCCGGCCATCTGGTCAATTGTTAGGGTCTTTCCATTTAGCAGCGACCGCCAGGCCTTCTCTGTCGCTTGCTCTCCGACCTCTACCACCTTTGCTCGCCCGGCAGCCAGCGCCGCAAGCTGATCGTCCGTGAGCCGCATGCTGAAGCCTGCTGGTTTTTTCCCGTCGATCGCCGGCTCGGGCTCTCCCGGCTCCCTGTCAGCGGGCTGCCCCGCCGCGCCTCGATCCGAGGCAAAGGGGTTGCGGGCGCTTTCGACAGGGTTCCAGCGCTGGCCCGATGCCGCCGGGCGCACCGCCTTGGAAGCGTCCACCCGGTCAGAAGGGGTGGGCAAGGCCTTGGGCGATGCCGGCATAGGCGAGGGCTCGGGGATTCGATGAGCCGGGTTCAAGACATTGGCGGCGACGGCCAGGCCGGCCGGCAACAGCCAGGCGCAGGCGAGGGCGGCCGCGCGAAGTCTTTTTCGGGGGTGCATACTGCAGCGCATGGGTTCAATCCTTCGGACAGGTATCTGAATCCATTATCCGGATCGGACATACCCAATTCAACGGACTTTTCCTCGAATAGCGCGCCCGCTCAGGCTTTGCACTCCGGGATCTCGAACCAGTTGGTGGTGTACTGCGGTGATTTTTTATCCTGGCGCATGGCCCAGGCGCCCCCGCCGGCGACATCCTGCGATAGACGCACTGACCCGCGACCATATCGCGCGTTGATCTTGTCGATGACATTCATCAGCGGCGAAGGCTTGATCGGCTCGGCAAAGAGGTCCCCCTGCACCGCCTGGTGCTCACTATGGATCTCTCCCAGGATAATGCCCGCCTTTTTATATTCGTAGCCTGGCTTGTACATCTGCCTCAGCGCTTTGGTGGCCCAGACCAATAGGGTCTGGGTGTCCGCCGTCGGCAGAGGTAAAGGCACCGAGACCGTGGGGCAGTATTGGGGCATTTCGGGCCGAAACCGGTTGGTGAGCAGGAACACCTGCAGCAGCGAACAGACGCTCTCCTGGGCGCGCAGCTTAGACGCGGCATTTGTCAGAAAATGGGCTACCGCCTGCTCGAGATCCTCTAGCCTGGTCACCGTCTTGCCGAACGAGCGGCTGCTGATGATCTGCTGCCGCGCCGGGCTCACTTCCTCGAGCTCGATACAGGATTCCTCGCGCAACTCACGGATCGTCTTTTCCATGACCACGCCGTGGCGCGCGCGCATCGCGGCGATGTCGGCGTCCCGCAAATCCAGTGCCGTACGGATGCTGACCTTGGTGAGCGCCGCGGTGAGCTTGCGTCCAATACCCCAGACCTCATCAACGGGCACGTGGGCAAGCACATTGGCCTTCTGTGCCTCGGTCAGGATGTTGTAATCGAAGACCCCTTGCGACCTCGGGTGCCGCTTGGCCACATGGTTGGCGAGCTTACTGAGCGTCTTGGTGCTCGCACATCCCACGCACACCGGGATGCCTACGTGGCGCCCGACCATCATGCGGATGGTGCGAATGCGCTGCGCAATGTCGTCGAACCCTGTGAGGTCCAGCCAGCACTCATCAACGCTGTACACCTCCTGCACGGGTGAGAACGCGGCCAGGATGGACATGACCCGATTGCTCATGTCGGCATAAAGGGCATAGTTGGACGAGAAAACCGCCACGTTGTGCGCGTCGACCAGGTGGCGAACCTTGAAAAACGGCTCTCCCATCTTGATGCCCAGCGCCTTTGCCTCATTGCTGCGACTGACCACCGCGCCGTCATTGTTCGACAGCACGATCACCGGCCGGCCTTCCAGGTCAGGACGAAAAACCCGCTCGGCCGAGACGTAGAAGTTATTGCAGTCGATGAGCGCTAGTGATCTTTTTCGCATGGCTGTGCACGCTGCCATGGGCCCGCAGCGAGGTGATGCACGTTATGCGTGGCCACGCCGAAGATGCGCAGCTCCTGCCCGTCCTTGAAGTCGATGGGCTTGAAATCCGGGTTCTCGGCCAACAGGCGCAAGACCTTGCCGCGGCGATAGAGCCGCTTGACGGTGAACTCCCCGTCTATGACCGCCACCACGATGTGGTTGTGTGCGGGCTCAATGGCGCGGTCCACGATGAGCGTGTCGCCGTCATAGATGCCCGCCCCCGTCATGGATTGCCCTTTGACCCGGAACAGGAACGAGGCCTGCGGTCGAAGCAGCAGCACCTCATTGAGGTCGATCGGCTTGACGGTATGGTCGGCGCACGGCGAGGGAAAGCCAGCTGGTAGGGTGGCTTCCGCCATGAGAAGCGCAACGGATTGCGCATCAATAGGGACCGGCTCGTTCATGATGAAATACTGTACAAAAATACAGTATAACGCTGATTCGTGCCGGCCCTAGCCCACGGGTCGGATAGGGTTATTGCTGCGAAGAAGTCTTCGTCGTTCCGCTCGCTTTCACAGCTTCCGGCAAAAGAGCGAGGACCACTCTTGACTGGAGGAATCGCGGCCTTTCCTCAGCCGGGCGCGTTGCGAACTGCTGATCGACGGCGGCTCCGCGCGCCGCGCGGGCGAGGCGGCCGAACTCGCGCTGGCGGGCACGCTGGGATTCGAATTCCCCGCCAAGGGCAGCAGCCGGCCTGCGCAGCGCGCCAGACCGGGTCCGCTGTGG
>Ga0079224_100003934_pt1 | contig 18988 bp, 14 predicted proteins | sample Stecom2015_FD_80414 | JGI IMG/M metagenome (GOLD analysis project Ga0079224, IMG submission 80414) | Agricultural soil microbial communities from Utah to study Nitrogen management - Steer compost 2015 | ecosystem: Environmental > Terrestrial > Soil > Agricultural land | place: USA: Utah... | reverse complement strand
TCAACAAGGTTAATCTTTCTCGCCCTATCACCACCATACATCGCCCTTATCTGAGGAATTGTTACGTGACTCTCATCTACAATGAGTAAAAAATCTTCTGGGAAATAATCCAACAAACAGAAAGGTCGCTCTCCTGGTTGTCTTCGATCAAAATAGCGCGAATAATTTTCAATTCCCGAACAATAACCCAACTCACGAATCATTTCCATATCATACGAAACTCTTTCTTCCAAACGTTTCGCCTCCATCAATTTTCCTTCTTTTCTAAAGTTTTCAACTTGAACCACCATATCCTCGCCAATTTGGTCGAGTGCTTGTTTGGTATTTTCGGGACTTGATACGAAAATATTTGCAGGATAAATATTGATTTCAAGGAAAGATTCCAATCGCTGGTTAGAAACAGGATCAATTGCAGTTATACTTTCAATTTCATCTCCCCAAAACTCAATACGCAAGGCATAATCTGCATAAGCTAAGAATATGTCAATTGTATCTCCTTTGACACGAAACATCCCACGTTTGAATTCCTCATTAGCTCTTGCATACAAGTTTTCAACCAATTTGTACAAAAATTTATTGCGTGATATCGTCTCCCCTCTTTTAATGTAAATGATGCTGTTCGCAAATTCATTTGGATTCCCAATACCATAAATACACGAAACAGATGCGATTACAATAACGTCTTTACGACCTGATAAAAGCGCTGATGTTGCTGACAAACGCAACTTTTCAATTTCATCATTAATCTGTAAATCTTTCTCGATGTATGTGTCAGTAACAGGTAAATAAGCCTCCGGTTGGTAATAATCGTAATAAGAAACAAAATACTCAACAGCATTATTAGGAAAAAACTGCTTAAACTCTCCATACAACTGAGCTGCAAGCGTTTTGTTGTGAGATAAAATTAACGTTGGACGATTCACTTGTTGAATCACATTTGCAGCGGTAAATGTCTTACCACTTCCTGTAACTCCTAAAAGTGTTTGATGTGCACGTCCAAGCTGTATTCCCGCAACCAATTCAGCAATCGCTTCAGGTTGATCTCCAGTAGGTTTAAATTCTGAAACTAATTGAAAATCCATGATGTAAAATTAGCAATAAAGAGCAGATTATTCACCTGCATCTAGCGTAAAAACGAAGGTTGTACCCATTCCTTCCGTACTTCTTACGTGAATGGTTTGTTGATGAGCTTCAATAATGTGTTTTACAATCGACAAACCTAAACCAGATCCGCCGTCATGTCTATTTCGACTCTTTTCAACACGATAAAAACGTTCAAAAATTCGTCCCATTGACTTTTCATCTATACCAGGACCATTATCAGAAACTTCAATTGTAACAATCTCATCAACCACATAGAAACGTACACTCGTAATGCCACCAATATTTCCATAAGCAATTGAATTCTTCAATAGATTAGTAAAAACTTGCATTATTTTAGCTCGATCTGCCTTTACCAAGATTGACTCATATTGTTTTTCAAATTTCAATGTAATCGATTTCTCACGAGCAGTAGATTCGAGATCCTCAAAAATCTCCTTTACAAGTTCCTTTAAATCAAACGTTTTCAAATCCAGTGGAAGTTCATTTACCTCCAACTTCATGATTAAATCTAAATCTTCAATCAAATGAACCATACGATCGGTTGCTTTAGACGCTCGTTCCAAAAACATCACGTTGACATTCTTATCTTCTAACCCTCCCTCCAATAAGGTCAGCAGGTAACCTTGAATAGAAAAAATAGGAGTTTTTAATTCATGCGCCAAATTCCCCAAAAACTCACGTCTAAATTTTGCTTGTTCTTGTAATCTGACAATTTCTTCTTGCTTTGAAGTCGTCCACTCCTCTGTATCCTTTTCTGCTTTTGCGATTACATTTTCAGACAAACGGAATCGAAATTCTGTCCCTGGTTTAATTTTATCCTTTCTGATTGATCGATATAGAACCTTCAAACGTTCATTGATGAATTTACGAATAATAAAATAAAAAATGAAATAGCTAAGAATTCCAATGAAAATAGGTAATCCAAAGATGATTTTTATTGACAATGGCTCAAAAAAAGTATTGACTCCTAGAAGCACACCAAACGTCGTTGTTAACACCGCAATGCTACCAATCAATAAAATTTGGGATGGACTTAAATTTTTCAATTTTCCTTAAATGTGTAACCAACACCTTTGATTGTACGAATATAATCATTTCCTAGCTTTTCTCTTAACTTTCGTATATGTACATCTATTGTTCTCTCACCTACAATGGTTTCGTTCCCCCATACCTTTGCCAAGATTTGCTCCCGTGTAAACACCTTGCCAGGATAATTGACTAACAATTCAAGCAATTCAAATTCCTTTTTAGGCAACACGATGCGCTGACCTTTAATCTCAACATAAAACTCTTGCCGATTTACGACAACGTCAACTTGGTTTTTTACATCACTCGCTGTTGATTTATTTATTCTTCTTAACAATGCTTCAACTTTACTCATCAGTAAGCGTGGACGAATTGGTTTAGTGATATAATCATCTCCTCCAGCAGAAAAACCTGCAATTTGTGAGTAGTCCTCAGAACGAGATGTCAAAAAAGTAATAATTGGTTGTTCAATCTCCTTGATCTCGCGAATTCGCTCACACGCTTCAATACCATCCATTTTAGGCATCATTAAGTCCATCAAGATTAGTGACGGCAGGTGCAACTTTGTCAATTCAATTGCTTTTTCACCATCTTCAGCACAAATCACTCGATATCCAGCCTTTTCTAAATTGTACCTAACGAATTTTAAAATATCTACATCATCATCAACTAAAAGAATAACATGTTTTTTGTTAGCCATAACTTAGTTATTAGTTTTACCAAAGATATAGAAGTAGTTTGCAGAAAAGGTTAACTCTAAGTTATTGTTAGATTAATAGAATCTACTAAACCAACTATCAGTTTAAAATTAATATGTACTTATTGTTAACGAATTGTTAACACAAGGAAGTTGAATTAGTCAATGAATAAGTGCATCATTCGAAGTAAACAAACGAATCCTAGTACTAAATCGTTTTTTGAAACTACTTTATCAAAAGGTTAAATTCGATTGATGATATGTTAATATCAAAAATGAGGTTGCACATTTGTGGCGAATAAATTTACAAGGTGAAAACTCGGTTAATCATTTTTCTTACTATTTCATGTTGTCAACAACTTGCAATAAGTCAGTCTGACACCATTAATGAACCTGTTAAAGAACGTAAATGGTTTCAGAAAATAAATTTTGGAGGTTATCTCCAATTGAGATACAATGGACTATTTGAAAGCAATCCAGACTTAACTTGTGAGCAATGTGATAAAGCTTGGGGAGAAGGATCAAATTTTTCAATTCGTCGCGCTAGAATTGTCTTTTCTGGTCAAATCCACCCACAGATATCATTCTATATTCAACCCGATTTTGCATCAGGAATAAATGGTTCAAAGAATTTTGTTCAATTACGAGATGCTTATTTTGATTTAGGAGTTGACAAAAAGAATGAATTTAGATTTAGAATCGGACAATCAAAGGTTCCATATAGCTTTGAAAATATGCAATCTAGTCGCAATAGACTTTCTCTCGATCGAAATGATGGATTGAATAGCTCATTTGCCAACGAACGCGATTTAGGGATTTATTTCATGTGGGCACCTCCAAAATTTCGTCAACTATTCAAAGATTTGGTTGATCAAGGTTTGAAAGGAAGTGGTGATTTTGGTGTTGTTGCTTTAGGTGTCATAAACGGACAACCACTAAACACAAAAGAATTAAATAATAACAAACACATTGTTTTACGTGCTACTTACCCTTTTAAGATCAAAAACCAAATTTTTGAAGGAAGCATTCAAGGATATACGGGATTGTATCACATGCGAGCTGATGATATCAGTATAGGAGTTAAACACAACGGTACATTGAATTACAAAGATCAACGTGTGGGGGTTAGTGCAATTTGGCATCCAAAACCTTTTGGAATTCAAGCTGAATACAATATTGGTCGTGGACCAGAATTTAATAAATACACAGATTCAATCGAAACACGTAAGCTAAAAGGTGGTTATATCTTACTCAACTACCAATTGAAATTAAAAAATCATTTATTCATTCCTTTTGCAAAATATGAATACTACAATGGAGGTAAGAAATTTGAATTAGACGCTCGATCTCACCACGTCAACGAGCTTGAATTTGGAGTAGAGTGGCAACCGTTGAAATACTTCAAACTAACTGTTCAATATATGCTATCTGAGAGAAGATATGAAGACTTTCAGATGCAAAACAACTTTCAAAAAGGTCATCTCTTGCGATTGCAAGCACAAGTCTCTTTCTAATAAAAAAGCCCGATTACATTTGCAATCGGGCTTTTTATTAATCTTCAATAATTTGATATCCTGGATATTTTGATTTATCAAACACAAATTTTGAATCTGATACATCGACATTAAACTGTAATTTGTTCACGGTATATGTCATGACTGTACCATCTTTTCCTTTCAAAACCGCTTTTTTAAGTTCATTGTTCGACTTAGCGATGTACAAAACAATTGTATGGTAATCCGCTTTTTTAGGATCTTTTGGATACAAATTAATCACATGAACTGTTTCTTCTCCGAGTTTAGTTTCCTTTTCATACTTACTTTTGAAGCCTGTATCCCACATTGTCATCAATTTCTTAGGGTTGATTGACTCTTCATCAGAATTCTCATCAGAAACATAAACTGATTTTTCTTCTTTAATGATTGTCCAAGACTTCTTACCATTTGACAAACGAGTAATATCTCCAAATGTTGCGTAATACTTATCCCCTTTTACCCAACCTTTTCCAGTATTGTTTTCATTTGTCCCTGAAGATGAATTTTTGATATTTGAAGAAAATTCTAAATAAAAAGATTGACTTCCCTTAACTTTAGTTGAAAAGGCTTTCAAGATTTTATCAGCTTTTTCATCTTGTCCAAAAGAGAATGTAAAAGCAAATAAGCTAACTAAAAATAATATATTTTTCATGTTTAATTTTTGTTTGGCATTGTCCATAAAGCGTGCCAAAATTACAGTTTTTCTAAAATATGACCCAATGTTTTTGAATCTATGTCGTGCTTACCTTCAAATGTGAGTACCTCAAATTGTAATTTTTCAAAAAACTGTTTTACCTCTTGTTGCTGATTCTCATTGAAAAATTCATCTTCTGTACCCAAAACAAAAAAACGTTTTTTATCATCTAATTTTGCATTAAAAAGATTTTCTTTATCTAAATCTGGTGGCAAAACAGATGCCCATACAATAAAATTGGTTGCTTTGTTTAAAGGAGAATAGAAGTAGCGTGCTGCAGTTGCTGCTCCTTGAGAGAAACCTAAAATCGTAATTTGATCAAACAAATAGTTTGTAGATAAATCTGTAATCAGGGCATCAAGATAAGCTACATTATCTAAAATATCATACTCTCGTGCTTCTTTCGTCATCCAAGAAGCTCCTACTCTTCCTGAGTGACCTTGCGTGTAGAATCGATTCATTCCTTCAGGTGCTACCACACACCAATCTTCAAATGCAATATCAAATTTGCGAATGAAATATTTCGCTAATTGACTATAGCCATGTAAAACAACAAGCAAGTTCTTAGAACGTGTATTTCCTTCTAAGAAATAACGTGCATGTCGTTTAACTTCGATGAAATGTTCCATTAATTCGGAGTGTAATATTTTCCGTCCTTGTCATTGTAGAAGAAACGCTTAATCAACTCACCAGTACAAGTGATCTCTGGTTTGATCTTCGTATAATCTTCGTCAGGACCAATATTTTTCATTGTCGCTTTTCTGATTACAATGTCTTTTGTCGCGTTATAAGTTCCCTTATCTAATTCAAAGCAATATGCCTCTAAATTATCCGTTCCCCAACCATCGTATTTTTTCCAATGGAAGGCATAAACTGGTCGATCATCAATAAACAGAAAGTATTTGCGAAATTGTGAATTTCTAATCGCATAATCAGCTATCAGATCCTTGTGCTTTGTTGAAGAAATGTTGTCAAATGCAATATCCAATTCTTGCAAAGGAGAAGATCCCATGATGATTGGATCAATAAATTGATTTGTGATACTACTATAGTAAATAATGTAATTATAATTCCCGAAAAATCCGACTTCTTCTGCTCTATTCAAACGATTGTTCTCTTTCGCATTTTGAATAGCATATTGCAGGCGATTAACTGTAATAATGATGTCTTTTTTATCGTCATCATTCAAATGCTCCTCATAAATTTTCAGTGTGTATTCTTCATTTGGAGCTGTCCCAATTTTACGTACAATAAAATCTTTCAAACGTTCATCAAAAGGAAGCGAAGTATCCTCGTAAGCATATTTATCAATCTTCTTTTCATCCGCATTTGCTTCATCTCCTGAATTGGATTTACAAGAAAAAAACAAGCCACTAAGGATTGTAAAAATGAACAGTAAATTCAGTTTCATGTATTTCGTATTAAATAATAATTTTTTCAAGTTTATGTTTTTTTATTGATTGTGCAATTAATTGTTGAATCGCCTCATCTACAACAGATGTAGTAATAAATCGCTTCCACGTTAGAGGACCTTGACGATTCATGTGAAATGGAGCATAGCCATAACCTGCAAAACTACCACGTTCTACATAAATCAGACTTTTTTCATGTTTTGATCGACCTTTCCCTAACAGAAAGAATGTTTCACCATTGAAATCTAATTCACGAACAGTATTGTCAAATAACAAGTCAGTAGAACTAGCATTTGTTCTTTTAGCACGATTATATTTTGGTTTCCCATTTTTCAAAATTTGGTGTTCCAAAATTGCTGCAATCAATTCCGATCCAGTCAAAATAAATTCAACTCTAGCTATTTCTCTGCACCATTCAGCACTCTTTTTAACAGAAGCATTTTTTAGATGTGTTTCAACTTGCGTGCGGATCGATTTACTCTTTCCGAGATAAATCAACTGATTCATTTCATCAAAAAACTTGTAGATCCCCGCGCGATTTGGAATTTCTTCTATTGCATCTAAATCCAATAAATGATGCAGTTGATTCGGATTTAATTCATATTGTATCAATGAATTAATTGAATTCTGATCTCGTTCTAAAAGCAGTGACAATAATTTTGTTGTTGCCAATGCATCTCCTCCTGCACGGTGTCGCCCAATTAAATCAATCCCCAATGAACGTGTTAATTTCCCTAAACTGTACGACTCAAAACCTGGAATGATATGTCGCGCAGAACGCACTGTACATAAATGCGGCAACCTAAAATCATACCCTAATCGTCTAAATTCAGCTCGAATCATTCCATAATCAAAGTTTACATTATGCGCTACAAAAATTGTGTCACTTGTAAACTCTACAATTTTCTTAGCAACTTCGTAAAACTTCGGGGCATTCTCAACCATTTCATCCGTAATTCCTGTCAGGTTTGAAACAAATTCAGGGATTTTCATCTCCGGATTGACTAAGGTGATAAACTCATCAACAACTTGACTTCCATCATGACGATAGATAGCAATTTCCGTAATCTTTGAAGATTTCGGACTGCCTCCTGTCGTTTCAACGTCAATAACGGAATACATCATGAAAACAAAGGTAATTTATTTGAAAATAATACAAAGACAGAATACTATTTAAAATCCTATTTTTACAACATGAAAAAAGCAAATTCTCTTATAAACGAAACTTCACCCTATTTATTACAACATGCATACAATCCTGTTGATTGGTACCCATGGAGTGAAGACATTTTTGAAATCGCTAAAAGAGAAAACAAACTGGTATTAATCAGTATCGGATATTCTGCCTGTCATTGGTGTCACGTGATGGAACATGAATCATTTGAAAATCCAGAAGTTGCTGAAATAATGAATAAGTATTTCATCAATGTAAAAGTTGACCGAGAAGAACGCCCGGATGTTGATCAGGTTTATATGACTGCCGTTCAATTAATGACACAACGAGGAGGATGGCCGCTCAACTGCATTACACTACCAAATGGTCAACCTATTTATGGGGGAACATATTTTCCAAAAGAGCAGTGGATGAATATCTTACAATCCTTGCAACACATTTTTGTTACAGACTTACCTAAAGTTACGGAATATGCTGAAAAACTACACGAAGGAATAGTCAATTCGGAATTGATAGACCTTCCAGCTCCTCAAGTAACTTTTGGAGCTGATAAGTTAGACGAAATGATTACTCGTTGGAAACGACAATTTGACAAACTAGAAGGAGGCAACAATAAGGCTCCTAAATTTCCCCTTCCTAATAATCTTCAATTTTTATTGAATTATGGTACAACAAAAAACGACGAGACTGTACTCAAACAGGTCGAATTAACACTCGACAAAATGGCAATGGGTGGAATCTACGATCAAGTTGGAGGTGGATTTGCACGTTATTCAGTCGATATGCTTTGGAAAGTCCCGCATTTTGAAAAAATGTTGTACGACAATGCACAGTTACTCTCTGTTTACAGTGAAGCATACAAGTATTTCAAAAAACCACTTTACAAGCGTGTCATTCAACAAACAATTGATTGGTTGCAACGTGAAATGCTACACGAAGAGGGTGCATATTTTGCAGCACTTGATGCCGATAGTGAAGGTGAAGAAGGTAAATTCTATGTTTGGAAGTTGGAAGAATATGAACAAATACTAAATGATGATTACCAATTTGCGGTTGATTTATACTCTATCAATGCACGTGGACATTGGGAACATGGAAATTTCATTCCACTTCGTGTTTTGTCGGACAAAGAACTACAATCAAAATATCAATTGACTGAAGTTGAACTAGAAGAAAAAATTAGGAAAATCAATGAACGTTTACTTTCTGAAAGAAATCATCGTGTAAGACCCGGAACGGATGACAAGTTATTGACCTCTTGGAATGCTCTTTTGGCAATTGGATTATGCGATAGTTACACCGCTTTGCATGATGAAACCTTGAAACATGCTGCACATAAAATCCTTCGTTGGATAGAACAATATCAATTAGACGGATTGCAATTGTGGAGAACACGAAAAAATGGAGTTAGTCGCATCACTGGATTTTTAGAAGATTATGCTAGCATCATTCAAGCATTCATTCGCTTTTATGAAATTAGTGGAGTAGAAACTTATCTAATAAAAGCGAAGGATTTGACAGATTATGTCATTGAACACTTCCAAAACGGTGATAGTAAAATGTTTTATTTCACGGATAAAAACAGTACGCTCATTGCACGAAAAATGGATATCAACGACAATGTGCTTCCCTCTAGCAATTCAATGATGGCGATTAATCTTTGGAAATTGGGCCATTTCTTTGAAAATCAAAACTACATTGCAATTGCGCAACAACAATTGACAAATATCTATGATGGAATGGAATATTATGGTTCTGGTTATTCCAACTGGGGAATTTTACTCATACAACAAGTTCATGGATTTTATCAAATTGTGATTTCAAACCCCACTGGTGGGCTAGATCAATTACACAAAGGTTACCACCCAAATGTACTTGTAGGCTATGCATCTAATCAAATTCCGCTGGGTCAATTCAAACAAACCGAAAACAAAAGTTACTTCGTTTGTTCAAAAGAATTTGGTTGTTTACCTCCCATAACATCCTTCGAAGATGTTTTGGAAATTATTCCTTAATCTCATCAAGTTTGTATTCGTCGTGGATGCGTTTTAACTCGATTAAATCGTTCGCATCAATTCCCAAACTGTCTGCAATTTCTTTTGCACGAATGATTTGTTGAACAGTCATTCCTGTAGAATCTTGTTCATCTCTCAATGAATTTCTCAAGAAAATGGTACTTTCCTTAATTCGTGGAATGGTCGTCAACGAAATTTCCTTCACTGGATTATATAACAATGATTCTTCTTTTGTCTCATTCGGAATAAAATTCCCTTTTTCATCATACGATTCAATCAACACGATGAAAAAACTAAGGAAATAAAAGATTTTAATCAAAGCAAAAAGTACACCCAACAATTTATTGACTGGAGTGAGACTTGCCACATCCACTATTTTTTCGAGCATTTTACCACCAAAAAAGACCATTGCACCAACTCCAACAAATGTTAGTGTAAATGCAATGACTGGTAAATAGGTTGAATTAATCTCCCAATTTGATTTCAAAAAATTCGCTGTTCCATCCGAAAGATGAATTCCTGCATAAATTCCAACCAACAAAGCTAAGAGAGTACAGACTTCAATAATGAATCCGTTTTTGAAACCTTTAAAGACTGCGTATCCAATTGGAATGATTAAGAGTATATCAATAAAATTCATACCTATTGAATTTCTTCGTAATCATCAAAACGATTTTCATCATTGCGACTACTTTCGTCATTTTCATTTCTCTTTTGAAATGCTTGACCAGTAAGCAACATCATCACTGAATTGATAACTTTCATTAAAATATTCACCAAAAAGAAGAATCCAATTACCTTGAATATAAAACCAAAAATTGGTGTACTCTCAATATCTAAAATAGAATTTTTAAACCAATTTGATAGTGGATTAAAAGCCCAATTAGGTTCGTAACAAAAAAGAGAAAAAGCAACCAATGCCAGCAGTATTACACCAATTTCAGCTTTCAAATTAAACCCAAAATCGGTTTGAACCATTCCATTCGTATACATCTTGAAAATCATTTGCTTGTTCTGTCTATTTTGTAATTTCCCGATGAAATACATTGCTAAAACAATTGCTCCAAAAACAAGTTGACTTTGATAATTCAGGCTAGGGATAACATTATCGTAACAGATTAAGAACGTTACATCCACCAACAGCAAATACTGAACTGCTTTGAGAATATAGATTTCTGCCGTTTGTCTTTGTCTACCAATCGTTAGTAATTTGATTCCTATATTGATTAATCCCCAAATGAATCCGAAAATGGCAAATACAACTCCTAAACGAAAAATAAAATGTAATAACTCCATATCACAAAAATGATAAAAAATAACGAATATTTCTTCATCAAAAAGGATTATTCCATCTGAGATTATTCAACAAAATCTAAATCTTTGTTGTGAGTTTCAGAAACTGTTAATGTCGAATAAATTCCTAAAGCAAATGCAATGATACCAACTATAACGGCTGCGCCAATAACACCTGAAGTAGGTTTGAAATAGTTAAATAGAATAATCATCAAAACGAGTGTTCCACGAACCATATTTGGAATTGTTGTAGCTGCCGTTGAACGGATATTTGTTCCAAATTGTTCTGCTCCCATTGTCACAAACAAAGCCCAATAACCTGTTCCAAGGCCTAACCAAATACAATAGAAATAGTACATATTTGCTGTTTTCGTTCCTCCGAACAACATCAATGCAATACCGACCAAGGTAAAAAGCATCATGTAAAAGATTGCTTTCTTACGCGACTTTAGCAAATTACTGATAAAACCACTCGCAAAATCACCTGCTGATATTCCTACATAAGCCCACAAAATTGCAATTCCGGGATCAACATCTTCTTTAATACCCAACGCTGGACCGAATTGATTTGAAAAAACAGCTAAAATTCCAATACAAAACCATGTTGGTAAACCAATTGCAATACATTTCATGTAGCGAACAAAACGATCGTAATTTGTGAAAAATGAAAGAAAATTCCCTTTCACAACATCCGTTTTTTGTTCAATTCCTTTATAGATACCAGATTCGACTACTCCAATTCGAAGTACTAAAAGCATCAAACCCATTCCTCCTCCGATGAAATATGAAATCGTCCAATCACTTGCTAAATTTGCTGTTAAACCAGCAACTACAGCACCCAACAATCCAAAACCAGCAACCATGGAAGTTCCAATTGCACGCAATTCTTTTGGTAATGATTCTGAAACCAATGTAATTCCTGCACCCAATTCACCTGCCAAACCCAAACCTGCAATAAAACGGAATAAAGCATAGGCATTTTGTTTTTCCATAAAATGCACATGGGGTAAGAGTCCACAAGCAATGTTTGCGATTGAGTACACTAGAATTGAACCAAATAAAACTGAGAGTCGACCTTTTTTGTCTCCAAAAACTCCCCACAAAACACCACCTAAGAGTAACCCTCCTTTTTCCCAATTCAGAATCATTGTTCCATACGCATCGACATCCAATCCCATGCTCTTCAAACTAGGAATTCGAACAATAGAAAAAAGTAATAAATCGTAGATATCAACAAAGTATCCGAGAGCTGCTACGATTACAGGTAAACTGAATAAGTAGTTGAGTTTTTGTTTGCGAGTTAAATTCATGTGACTAAAATAATCAAACAGTTCAAATGTTACAAATGAAGTCAATTTTTCAATTAACTAATTCCTTTCAATCAAAATCACTAACTTTGTTTTGATATGAAAAGTTTTGATATTCCAGCGTATTATCGCTCACCAATTATTAGCAAAGTTAAGTCACTACGTAAATCACAAGATCCACGTAAGAAGGATTTTACCCCAACTTTATTGGACTTTGGAACAATACGTTTTTATATCGCTCGTCACTTTGGCTTTTGCTATGGTGTTGAAAACGCTATTGAAATTGCCTACAAAGCAATCAATGAGAATCCAGGAAAACGTATTTTCTTATTGAGTCAAATGATTCACAATCCCGGAGTCAATGAGGATTTGATTAGTCATGGTTTACAATTTTTACAAGATACAAGCGGTAATCAATTAATCCCTTGGGAAGAGTTGAATGCAAACGATGTTGTCATCATCCCTGCTTTTGGTGCTACGGTTGAAATCATGAACAGACTTGAATCTATCGGCTTGAATATCGAAAAATATGATACTACATGTCCATTTGTAGAAAAAGTTTGGAATCGTTCTGAAAAATTGGGTACTGATGGGCATACGATCATTATTCATGGAAAATACAATCATGAAGAAACGAGAGCAACGTTTTCTCACAGTAGCTTAAATGCTCCTTCTTTGGTTGTAAAAGATATCGAGGAAACTAAAATTCTTGGAGATTATATTTTAGGGAAAGTTGGTATTGATGTTTTCAACGAGCATTTTGCCAATCGTATCTCAGCAAGCTTTGATCCACTAACGAGTTTAGAAAAAATAGGGGTTGTCAATCAAACGACCATGTTAGCTACAGAAACACAAGAAATAGCTGATTATCTCCGCAACGTTATGATTGAAAAATATGGTATTGACACTATAAAGAATCACATAGCTGATACCAGAGATACGCTATGTTATGCGACAAATGACAATCAAACGTCGACTTATTCTTTGATGGAAGTTAATGCAGATTTAGCCATAGTAGTTGGAGGATACAACTCATCAAATACAACACATTTGGTAGAATTGCTAGAACAAAAATTTCCAACGTATTTTATCAAAGACGCAAGTGAAATTCAATCACATGATTTGATTCGTTCGTTCAATATTCATGCAAAAGAACTGGAAGAATACACGAATTATTTACCGAAAGAATATCCAACAATTGCAATTACATCTGGAGCATCCTGTCCAGACGCTATTATTGACCAGGTAATTCAAAAATTACTTGAATTGAATGGTTCTACAAAAACGATTGATGAAGTAGTTGAATCGATTCAACTTACCAATTAATTGGTGATTTTCCTTTTGCTATTAAATATTCGTTTGATTTACTAAAGTGTTTATTCCCAAACCAAAGCCCTTGGTTTGCACTCATTGGAGAAGGATGACCTGATTCTAGTACTAAATGTTTAGATCTATCAATCGTTTTTCCCTTTGAACGTGCGTAACCTCCCCAAAGCAAGAAAACCACATGCTCTTTTTCGTCCGAAATCTTTTGGATTACAGCATCTGTAAATTTTTCCCATCCTTTGCGTTGATGACTCTGTGGAGCACCTTCTCGAACAGTCAAAATTGAATTGAGCAACAATACACCTTGATCTGCCCAACGAGTCAAATCTCCATTTTCAGGAATTGGTTGACCTAAGTCTTCTTGAATCTCTTTAAAAATATTGATTAAGCTTTTTGCAAAAGGTCGAACATCAGGATTAATAGAAAAGCATAAACCATTCGCATGTCCTCTTGTTGGATAAGGATCTTGTCCTAATACAACGACTTTCACTTCATCAAAAGGGCAATGGTCAAAAGCTCTAAAAATCATCTTTGCAGGAGGAAATATTGCATGATTTGGACTTGCATATTCTTCTTTAACGAATTGAGTGAGATTCACAAAGTAGTCTTTTTCAAACTCCTGATTTAATATCTTTTTCCAGCTTGCTTCAATCTTAACATCCATTGTTCTCAATTTATCTTTAAGAAAAAAGCCGTTGACAAAATCAACGGCTTTCCGATATTTCTAAATTACTCAATTATTGAATAGTCAATTTTCTAGTAACTTTTGAATCATTTGATTTGATTGCTACAGTGTAAACACCAGAAGCTAATGAAGAAACATTAAATTCTACTGAATTTGCACCAGTTGCAACATTGTTCAAAGATTTAGTAGCAACAACTTTTCCTGTAACATCAACTACTTCGATTGATACGTTAGAAGAATTAACTACATTAAATTCAACAGTTGCTGTAGTTTTAGCAGGGTTAGGGAATACATTAACCTCTGTAACCACTTTGCTGTTGTTAGCAATACCTGCTTCTGGGTTGAAGTTAGCACGTACTACAGGAGCCGTGTTGAAAGTACCCCATCTGTTAGCGTGATCACCGCTCAACCAAGATTGAGCAGTTTCAATTGTACCTCCTGCTGCAATTTTGATAGTACCTCCTGCAAATCTTAATAACACTAAGTAAGTTTCACCAGCTACTAATTGAGTTGGTTGAGTAAATGCTAATGTATAAATGTTTGTTACAGATTGTGTTCCTAAAGTAAACATATCTGTTTCAGCAATTGGAGCTCCCCAAAACTGTGGTAATTCTGCTGCATCTGGATTAATTTTATACAACTCTGCATAAACTTCTGCATCAGAAGATGTTCCTGTATAGAAACGGAAATCTACACCATAAATAGTTTGATTTTGGAAGATATCGAAAGACATACCTACACCATCAATATTAACAGGATTACCTCCGATAGAAAGAGATGTTAAAGGATAATCTGTGAAATTTGTTCCTTTGTCAATACTGTAGATGAAATCAGTTACTTCAAAAGATACAGATGGTATATCGTTGTTTGAAGGATTGTCATCTGTTTCAGCCATTTCCAACGCTCTTGCTACATTATATTGTCCGACAGCAGTTGGTGTAAATGAAGCCTCTAAAGTATCTACTTGTTGAGATGCAATTGTCACAGCAGGTGAAGTTTCTGTAGCATCACCGCTATTAATATCCAATACTAATTTAACGTCTGTCAAATCAGAAGAACCTTGATTCTTCACTCCTGCTCTGAAAACGACAGGCTGAACCTGTGTAAGCGGAGTTCTTGAATATTGGTATCCAACAACGTGGTGGAAATTATATGTTGACACTAATTCATAATCAGCCAGTCCACGGATAAACACATCATCAATTGCCCAACCATATCCACTACCATACTGTGGACTAGTTGAAGTATTTTCCCATCTAAATCTCAAAATACCTTCAGTAGTATTTTCTGTCTCGAAAATTAAACTTAAACTATTCGAAACCTTCGTATTTACAAGAACTTCAGAGTTTACTTCAATAGTCTCCCATGATAAACCATTGTCTTTTGAGAATTCAACAAAAGTTTGATCTGTATTGAAAGCAACATAACTTTGAGAGAAAGTAATCTCAATGTAACTTTCATCCGTATAATCGATTGCTTCTGTTTGAACCCACGTATTTTGAGGAGCTGCAGATGGCGTTCCAACTAAGTATTGTACTCCATTAAAGAATGCATAACCATTTGACGGAGTTTGTGTTTGAACAGCTCCAAAATATTGCGTAAAGCTAGCTGGTGCAGTACCAATTTCAAAAGTTCCTTGTCCTGAAGTGCCGGTAGTCCATACAGATGGATCAGAAAAATCACTAGCCCAAAGCTCTTGACCTAATGCTTTTTGTGAATTAGCATTGTTGCCTTTAATTTCTCCAGTATATGGAGTAAGATTCTTCTCAATTAATTTAGCTTTAGGGACATTAACGTTTTGTGCAAACGTAACTGAAGCCAAGAATAAAAAAGAAGATAAAAAAATAAACTGTTTTCTCATCTTATGTAAGTTTGAATAAATTATAAATCCAACCAAATATAAAGTTTTGTTACAATATCACAAAATAAATACAACTAATTAACTTTTATTGTACTCCTGCTAAGTTGTAACGCAATTTTATTCCGGTACTCATATTTCCTGTAGGATAAGACGTCGCAATTTTCGGTGTATTAATAACTTGGTCATAATACAACTGTAACACTACAAATCTACCTACATTATAATCGATTGATCCTTTAATCGACATAACTTTCTGACCAGCTGTTGCTTGATTCGTGTTTTCTACAACTTTACGGATAACGGTTAAATTATCACGCAATGAGAAGTCAACGCGGAAATTCATATCACTTGGTTTCAATTTTTTGAACGGTAATCTAACTTGCGTCATTTTATAACCTGTACCAATCACATAAGTTGTTCCCAACATTTCTGTTACTTGGTTATTATTCAACGAAAGTGTACTACTTCTGTCTTTCGTGATTTCGAATTTCGTAATAAGCCCCTGTCCTTTTACCAACCATGTTGCATCAAATCCAATAAGCGGATTGAAACGTTCAGTCATAGTCACATTCTGAATCTGCATTGCTGAAACGTAGTTATTATTGATGTCTAATGCTGTTGGATTATTGTTTGCATCAAATGTAGCATTCAGGTTCGTCTGCATTCCAGCAACACTGATTGTAGAGCTATAACCATGTTTGATAACAAACTGGCGAACGTACTTCTTCATGAATTCGAATTTAGATAATCCATTGTAGTTAATTGTCCAGTTTGGCAATGGCATATTCTTAACAGGATTAACATTCTTATCGTTAATTTTTCTGTTAGTATAAGATGTTAAGAATGCTCCAATCAATACCTCTTGGTGACTTCCATTATAACCTGAATAATATCCAGATCCTAATTGGGTAGAATTTGAGTTTCTTGATCCAACTAGTTTAGAAACTTCTACACGGTTGTCCAACAAGTTTTGAAATACTTTAGAACTGTAATTTGATCCTAGAGAAGCAAAAGCAGAACCAATTGAGACATTTGTATATGTCAACTGACCGATATCTACTCTACTTTGTCCCTCATAAGTAGAAGTCAATGAATTCCATCTAAAGAACTCTGTTGAATTCATACCATACGTTCTATTCGCTGTCAACTCAATCGTCAAATCCTTAAGTGGTTCTAATCCCGCTCTTAATGTGATTGTTTGAATATGTGTGTTCGTGTACTGACGGTTTATGTTCTCGTTTTGTACCAACCAACCATTTTGTGCTGCAACACGAGCAAAATCAAATCCATTATCTCGTCCCGTTAATGAATAACGTTGTTTTCCAAAAACAAATCCACCCATTGGCGCATCAAATCCTGAATCAAATCCTAAGATTCTTGTTTCTTTTGAATAGCCTGGTAATAATGTACCATCATTTTGATTATATGTTCCACCAACATTTCGAACAGTCATCAACAAACGAGCACCAAATCCAACAACTGGATGTACTTTACCTTTACGTTTCTTAGCACGTTCCACTTTTTTCTCCCAACGCTTAATAACTTTTTCCCATTTTTTCTTCTCCTTCTCGGTCATTTCTTCTTCTGGTTTAGGAGGAACCGGCTTTGGATATTTTTCTTCTATTGAAGGCTCTTTCTTATTCGCATTATTTGCATTTCTTCTACCATCTGTCGTTGCACTTCCTCTCGCACTCGCTGTATTTCTAACATTGCGCCCATCTGCTAATACTTTCTTAAAGAAAGGAGACTTGTTATACAAATTCGTAAAATTCAACTGTGTTTGCGCATTGAATGTTCTATTATTTTGAACAGTATTCCCAAAATCTGTTTGAGCCAATGGAGCACGTTGCCAGTTGTAAGTACCACCATATGTAACCGTAGCTGTAGTCCAATCTAAAGCTGGGATTTTACTCAACGGTAAACTATAGGTCACGTTGTAATTATGTGTATAGTCCATCGTTTTACCAAACGTTGCCATTTGAGAGCGAATAGAGTCCTTAAACTCTCTATACAGGTTTGGATTCTCTTTTCTGTCAACCTGACCATCTGCTTCTTCGAAAATTGCTCTATTTGTCGCAGAGAATGTCAACTTCAAGCTTCGCGTTATATCGTATCCTAAATTATACGATCTATTCCAAGTAAACTTCTTGATGTAGACAGGTTGGAATTCATAATCTGGAACTATATTATTTTTAACTTGTCTTTCATTATAGCTTCTTAATAAATCATTTGAGAAACTAAAGTTTTTAGGTAAATAGTACAAATTAAAATCGCGGATTGGTGCCAACCATTTTGATTTTTTGGCCTTGTCTTTCTTGAAAACATTCTTAAATGGCTCCCAAGGTTTTGCTTGGAACGCATAATTATAATTCAAGTTCCCAGTCCACAATTTCGTGCGATCATACTTGATATTAAAGTCTCTTTTTAAATCTTCAGAATAGGCATATGATGCCGACCAGTTCGCAATTCTCCAGAATGCAGGTTTTGCCCCAGCTGGTAATTGCTTTCTGACGTTTGTGAAGTTATAAGAAATTCGTTCTGTGAAATCTTGTCCCTCTTTAGCTCGTCTTTTTCGTTCACCTGAATCATAATCCGACAATTTAATATCTGGGTTGTAAGGATCAAACTCTGGATTAATAACACCAACAGAATATCCGAAGAAGAAAGGCAATGAAAGTCCAAACTTCTTACCAAAGAACTGACCTAACTGCCAGTTAGTATTAACGTTTGCATTGAATCGTTGATCACGTTGTCTTTCTTGAACTCTGCTATCAACAGCACCCCAGTTGTATCCATAATAACTACCCGAAGCAGATAGGTTGAAGAAGTCAGCTCCTTGAACTTGCATTTGAGCAATTG
>Ga0079224_100003933_pt1 | contig 18989 bp, 20 predicted proteins | sample Stecom2015_FD_80414 | JGI IMG/M metagenome (GOLD analysis project Ga0079224, IMG submission 80414) | Agricultural soil microbial communities from Utah to study Nitrogen management - Steer compost 2015 | ecosystem: Environmental > Terrestrial > Soil > Agricultural land | place: USA: Utah... | reverse complement strand
TTGAACTTTTCAACAAACTTAATAGACGAAAGTTTGCCAATATTTTTGGACAAATGTACTCAGATATACGGGCCGATCTTTATCAAGAGCTCTCACAAGAAGAACAAATTGAGCTTCTTCCTTATCTTGATAAAAAGACTCGCGAAGACGTAATCATCCTTTCTGCTTATCCGCCAGAAACGGCCGGTGGTATTATGACCACTGACTTTGCAACCATTTTTGCGGATATGACGGCAACAGAGGCCTTAAGTAAAATCAGAACAGATGCTCCCTCAAAGGATATGATCTACTACATTTATGTAGTAGATCACTCCATGGTTCTTAAAGGGTTTGTTACTCTTAAAGATCTCGTTCTTGCCGATCCTAAAACAAAAGTTTACGACCTCATCAATGAGCACTTTGTTTCTGCGGAAGTGAATGAAGACCGAGAGTCCGTTGCTCAGAAAATTGACCGTTATGACCTTGCTGCTATTCCGGTTCTTAATTCTCTTGATCAACTTGTAGGTATTGTTTCAAACGTTGAGGCCATTGATATTATCCAAAAAGAGGCCACAGAAGATATCGAAAGAATCATGGGTATCATACCCTCTGAAGATGGTGAGGAGTATTTATCAACTCCAAGTCTTCAGCATTTTAAACGTCGAGTGGTATGGCTCGTCTCTTTAGCGGCAGTAGGAATTCTTTCTGGAATGATAATCAACGAGTACCAAGGGGTATTAGAGAGTTTTATTATTCTCGCTATGTATATGCCGATGATGGCCGCAACTGGTGGTAACACAGGTTCTCAAGCGGCAACTGTTGTCATCCGTGCCCTCTCACTAGGTGAAATGACCATCAAAGATTGGCCCAAAATTATTTTTAAAGAAGCTAAGATTTCTTTTATGCTTGCTGTTTGCGTGGCCATTCTTACTTTTGTGAAAATTGCTTTTCTCTCTTTTCACTCTACATTTCCAGAAACCTTTACCGTTGAGTACGTAGCCTTTATTATCTCCATAGCAATTGCGATCCAAGTAATTACCTCTGCCGTTATTGGAGCTTCCCTTCCCCTTATCGTAAATCGATTCGGTGGTGACCCGGCCGTGGTAGCAAGTCCTGCCATTACAACCATTGTGGATATTACAGGACTACTTATTTACTTTACGATGGCATCTGCGACCTTAGGTATTTAATTAAAAGAGGAGATCTATGAAAGTTGTTATCTTATGTGGTGGTTCAGGAACAAGACTGTGGCCAGTATCACGCTCTCTCTTTCCTAAACAGTTTGTTAAGCTCTTTGATAATGCTTCTTTGTTTCAACATACACTTGAACGTAATAATTTTAAGAATGCTTCTTATTCCATTGTCATAAACCAGGAACAATATTTTCTGGGTCTTGATCAATGGGAAGAATTAAAAATAAAAAAAGACATCCATTTTATTTTAGAGCCAGCTGGAAGAAATACAGCTCCTGCCATTGCCTTGGCCGCACTTGCCAGTGATCCGGAAGAAATTCTTCTAGTGGTCCCTTCCGATCATACCATCCAAGATCAACGTGCCTATGAACAAGTGGTAGCTCAAGCAGAAGAACTAGCAAAAAATGATAAGCTCGTTACTTTTGGTATTAAACCCACCTACCCTGAAACAGGTTACGGCTATATTGAGGCCAGTGGTCTCGAAGTAACATCATTTAAAGAAAAGCCTGATCAAAAAACTGCTGAAGCTTATATCAAGGCCGGAAACTTTTTTTGGAACAGCGGTATGTTCTGCTTCAAAGCAAAGACTTACCTAGAAGAATTGAAAAAATATTCTCCTGATATTTATGAGGCTTCTCTTGTCTGTTTTAATAACGCTAGAAAAGAGAACCTCCTGAGACTCAATATGGAAGATATGAAGGCCATTCGTTCTGAAAGTATCGACTACGCGGTGATGGAAAAATCACAAAACGTAAATGTGGTACCAAGTGATATTGGCTGGAGTGATCTCGGTTCATTTGATTCTCTTTATGATGCTCTTCCAAAAGATAATGATGGAAATACAAAAGCAAATTCGGCCATCCATCTTGGTTCTAAAAATAACCTGGTCATCTCTCACAATCGTTTAATCTCAACTATTGATATTGAAGACCTCATGATTGTAGATACTCAAGATGCTCTCGTTATTGCCAAGAAAGGTTCTACTCAAAAAGTTAAAGATCTCGTCGCAGAAGTTAAAAAGATTAATCCTGAGATGGCCAATGTTCACACCACGGCCCATCGACCTTGGGGAACTTACACTGTCTTGGATGATACTCCTGGATATAAAGTAAAACAGATTACAGTTTATCCTGGTGCTAAACTTTCACTTCAGTACCACCATCATCGTTCAGAACATTGGATTGTGGTGAAAGGCATCGCTACAGTGACAGTTGGAGAAGAGACCTTTGACCTCCAAACAAACCAGTCAACTTACATCCCCAAAGAGGCCAAACACCGATTGGCCAATAATCAAAAGGATGAACTCATTATTATTGAGGCGCAGGTCGGAAACTACCTTGGAGAAGACGATATTGTTCGGCTCCAAGATGACTACAAACGTAACTGATTAAATTTATTAAAAACATGGGGTCTAGGTGTCGTGTTTTTGGCATCTAGACGACTTCCCCTCCTCATTGTTAGAGTCATGTTTTAAACCATTTTTTTGAGGACTCTATGATTAAGTCAGTATTGATTCTTCTCGCATTTTGTTATGTCCTAACAACTATGACTCGTATCTAGTATGACTCCTTCAGCACTTAGCTTTATCAGTTTTTATGAAAACTTTTTTAAAATAAATTCTTCTACACTTAAGTCTCCACAGGAAATTAATATTCTCCTTCTCGCTCCTCATCCTGATGATGAATGCTTAATGGCCCCAGCTCCTCTAAGGCTTAAACTTGAAAATCAAGCACGAGTCACAGCTGTCGCCATAACTCTTGGATCAAACAAGGCCCGACAGGAAGAAAGAAAAAATGAGTTTGAAGATTCATGTGCCGTCCTTGGATTTACACCCAAAGTTCTCAGTGAGAACTGGGAAGCTAAACTAGATGAACTCATTGAAATGGTAGAGACAGAAAATATTAATTTCATAGTTTGTCCGCACTTAAGAGATCATCACCCGGCCCACATAAAAACCGGTGAACTTACTCTAAAACTCATTGAAAGAACAAAGTTTAACGGAGCACTTCTCATGAGTGAATTCTGGGGAGAACTAGAGGAACCGAATCTTTTAATTGAAGTGACGAGTGATGTTTTTACCCTTCAATTTAATGCTTTAGAAAAACACGTTGGTGAAATTAAAAGAAATCCTTACCACCTTCGCCTCGCCTCACATCTAGTGAACAGCGTGAGAAGAGGGGCTGAGAGAGTGGCCGTCCTAGGTTCAGTAGCTCCTGATTTTGCTTTTGCTAGTCTTTATCAAGGTTACAAAGTTTCGAATGGAGAGACTAAAAAACTTGATCCTCAGATTCTTTACTTTACCTCTGACCTTAGCTCAATAAGCTGAGCAGCTTCAGTATCTAAAACCACTTCAAGATTAGAGTGACGCTGAAGCACACTGGCAGGACAATCTTCAGTTACTTCTCCTTCAAGTGCTCTCTTCATAACTTCAGCTTTACTCTCTCCTAGAGCAAGCAAGATAATTGAAGCAGCATCCATAATATTCTTTATCCCCATAGTGATGGCCATCGTTGGGAAGGCCCCTTTGAAATCCTTTTCATTGGCCTTAATGGTAGATTCCGTAAGCTTAATCACGTGAGTGGTTCCTTCAAAGCTTGTACCCGGTTCATTGAAGGCAATATGTCCATTAACTCCAATTCCTAGAAGTTGCAGATCAATTCCCCCGAGCTCTTGAATCTTATTGTTATAGTAAGCGCAAGCATCGTCTGGTGGTAGCTCTACCTTATGAAAATGAAATTGGTCTTTTTCGACTTTAATTTCCGCAAAGGCATTGAGGAGATAAGACTTGAAGCTCGCAGGATGACTAATATCGATATCCCAATACTCATCGAGCATGACAAAGTTAACCAGCGATAGATCCGTCTGATGCTGATCCACGAGAACCTTAAAGGCATTATAAACGCCGGTCATGGTATTACCCGTAGCAAGTCCAATAGTTGAAGATGGTTTCTTAATAATTTGTTGATGAATGAGTTCAGCAACCTTAATACATGCTAAATTTTTATTCGCAACAATATCTATCTTCATAATGATTAGCCCCTGTAAATAATTCGGATTCCGAATACATTCATTGGAAATATTCTATTTCCGAATTAAGTTTCCGTCATGACAAAAAGAATACTCATTATAGAAGATGATAAATATCTTCGTCTTCATCTTTTAGATATACTATCACGTTATGGCCTTTTAGAAGAGGCCTCCTCCTTCAAAGAGGCCAAGGCCCTGATTACTCAGAATCACTATGACATCGTAGTGACAGATATTGAACTCGGAGACGGGATCTCATTAGAGCTCCTTCCATTAATTCGCCTCAAGGGCTCAAAGTGCATCGTGATAAGTTCCCATCAAGAAGAAGATTTTATTGAAAAGGCTTATAATTTAGGGGCCCAGCACTTTCTTTCAAAACAACAGATTCGAAAAGACTTACCCCACTATATTGAGCTCCTCTACAATGACAAAAAAAGAGAAATTGATCTTTTCTTTGAAAGAGATTTTGTCACACAAGATGTAGGTCTGAAGAATGAAATTCAAACTTTATCACAAGTTGATTTCTCCAATCGAAATATTTTTATAACAGGTCCTTCAGGAGTAGGTAAATCTCACCTCGGGAAACTCATCCATCAGTTATCAAATTCTAAGGGTGAGCTAGTTCATATAAACTGTTCAGAGATCCCTGAGAATCTTCTGGAGTCTGAACTTTTCGGTCATATGAAGGGAGCTTTTACAGGAGCTGAAAAGGAACGAGTTGGTAAACTCACTCTTGCGCATCAAGGTACTTTATTTCTTGATGAAGTTGGAACAATGTCTCTTTCCATGCAACAAAAACTACTTAAGGCCATTGATGAAAAAACTTACTACCCTGTAGGGAGTAATATTCCTCAAAAAATTGAGTTCACGTTAATCACTGCAACTTGTGAAAACCTAGAAGAGAAAATTGTTGATAAAAGCTTTAGAGAGGATTTCTTCTATCGTATCAATGGAATTAATATCAATATCCCTGCCCTTCGCTATCGAGAAGCAGATATTGATTTATTAGTGGCAAAGTTTATTAGAGAAAGTTCACGTAAGTTTATCATCAAGAGTGAAGCCCTCAAAATAATGAGGAGTCAACCTTGGCCTGGTAATGCAAGAGAGCTCTTCAAATTCCTAGAACGAATTCAAGATTCTGGAATCGGAATAATTTCAGCAAAAAATATCCAGGATTTCATTCAGAAAACCCAAGAACCAATTATTAACGGCGATATCAATCAAATCCTAAGTGTTGGTTTAAAGGAATATATCAACCAAATAGAAAAGATGGCCGTAATAGAATCAATGAAAAGAAATAACGGTAAAGTTACTAACTGTATAAAAGAATTGAAGATCTCTGCTTCTGCCTTCTACCGAATATTAAAGGAAGTAGAAATCACCAACTAAACTGGCATGGACTTTGCCTAATGTGCTTTCAAACAAGGAGTTTGAAAATGAGTACATTAGAAAAAGAAGTCATCCGTCGTTATCGTCAAGTTTTTCCTCATGACACTTTAAAAGTCATTTCTCAAAAAACAGGAATACAAATTACGAGAGTTTTCCGAATCATGAATGGAAAACCGATGAAGGTGAAAGAACTCGAAATTTTTGAGAACATTCTCAATTCCCAGTGTGGTGAACGAAAAAGCTTAACGGAGATTGATCGCCTTACCAAGATTGCGGTTTCAACCCTCTCTATTAAAGATCTAGATCAGATCATTAACCTGATTGAAAGAAAAATTAAAAACTTTGAACTAAAGCATTGCCCTTCCTTCTCTATTGAGAACGAGAATCTTATTGCCTAAAGGAGAGATCATGAAAATCACATCTATTGAGCGCTTTGTATTAGAAACTATTGATAATAAACAAATGAGCTATGACGAAATTAAAAATGAGTGCGGTCTTAAAGACAATGTTTGCTTTAACACTCTCCAGGCACTCGTCATAAAAAATATTGTGACGACCAATGGCGCTACTTACACTATTAATAAGAATATCTCGTCTGAAAACATTAGTAAGATTAACCATCCAATTCATAAGGCACAAGAAAGTAGTGAGCTGTTTGAAAGCTTTCTCCTTACCTCTAAGGATGCCTTTGTCCTTTCAAAAGTCGCTCTTAATGAGAAAGATCAAAAGATCTTTCGGGCCATGCTGAAAAACTTGGAAGACTTTATAAACGATTGTCATAAAAGTAATAAAAAGAATATTTCCTATAAGGATCGATCCTTCATCTTTTGGGGAATGACAAAAAATCAACATCTCATTAACGAAGTAGCAGGTTAGTATGAAACTTTTAATCCTTTTATTTTTAGTTACCAGTTGCGGAAAGAACCTTAATAAATTTAAGAATGATTTTTATTATTCTTCTCTTGAAAGCGAAGAATCACAAACTCTTCCTCAAGTTCTAACCTTTAAGGCCCATAACCATGTTATTAACTTCAATGTCAGTAAAAGAATCAATGGAGATTTTTTTGAAGTGAGTAAAGATTTGAATCGCTATTACTCCTATGAGTTAAGCCATATTGATTCAGATTCGATGTATATGCTTAAAACGACTCTTCCAGAAGACATTGATCTTTATCTTCATGATGAAGGGAAAGATTATTTCATCGATCAAAGTAATTTAAAACTTAATGATGACCTTCTAGAGAGAATGACTCAGAAGAAGTCTTATCTTTACCTTGCCTTTAACAATAACTCTCCTAGAAAAGAAGCAACCGTTGTTAAAAATTTTCATACTTATGATGTTACTATTCTTAGTGGGACTCTCGATGAATATTTAACAAAACATAGCTTTGAGATAAAACCTCTCAACCTCAACCATCTCATTAAAAATGAGGGAGACAATACTGAGAATTGGTGGATCAAGAAGGACTCTTTGAATCATTATAAAATTGCCTATTCAAGCTCTAATGATTTAAAAGAAGTGTTTTCAAATTATTTCCAGTATCAAGTTCATTCTCTTAAAAGATTAAATGGCAATAGTGCTACATTCAAGTTGCCCAAGGCTTCCTTTGTTAAAATCACAGGAAAAAAAGTTTTACAAAAACAAGCGTTGCATAATTATAAAAAAACTTACTACACGCAGATTGGAGAACTACCATATGACTGCTCTTTCACTGAAGCAAAAGCTCAGACCACAAGCACTACAGTATTGAGCAACAGCCAGATAAGAGATCTACTCAATTTAAGATCACCGCAAGTTAATGCTTGGAATTATGTTGATACCCTTGAACTCAATCTTCCAAGTCTGACTTCCGGTCAATTTGAAGTGGGACTCATTCATCGCAAGTGCATTACTTCAATGGGTCCTCAAGTAAAGAAGACGATCGTAAATGAAGAAAAAGAATTAGAGTTAGTCATTGAAAGCTATTCGAGGAAAGAGTAAAATAGGTTATGGATTTAAACGTTATCACTGTTAATATTCGCTTTAATAATCCTCACGATGGGGTCAATGCTTGGCCTCATCGGAAGAACTACCTTGCGGATATTTTGCAAGGACACTCTCCTCATATCATTGCTACTCAAGAAGGACGTGAAGCTCAGCTAAGGGAGATGGAATCAACTCTTTCTGACTTTGAATTAGTGGCCCCTCATCGCGAGTGGATTCCCGAAAGAATGTATCCTAGTTTTTTTCTTAAAAAGAATACTTTTGAAATCCTTTATTCTTTTGATAAATGGCTTTCTGAAACTCCGGATGTTGCTGGCAGTAAGTCTTTTGAAAGCACTTTCCCTCGTCTCATGACAGGGATCATTTTTAGAGCTATTGGAAGTGATAAAGAATTTTTTTTAGTGAATACACACTTTGATCACATTAAAGGCAGTACTCGAATCGAGCAGGCAAAAGTTCTTTGTCAGGAAATTCAGAAGATCCTTGAGCCTCAACATTTCCTTATTCTTCTCGGTGACTACAACGACTCTCCAGACAGTGAGCCTCGAAAGCAAATTGCATCTTGCTTCCCTCAGCTCTTTGATACTTGGGAGCAATTCAATCAAGAAGAGGAGACCTCTCATCATGGGTTTAACTCTGAAATAAATGCGGGCTCTCGAATTGATTGGATTCTTGCTGATAAAAGATTAACGGCCACTGAAAGTTATCTGGATAAATCTCATAAAGGGGATCTCTACCCAAGTGATCATTATCCAGTTATAGCAAAGCTTAAAGTTTAACGCCGACTTCATCTCCTAAATGAAGATAAGTTTCTATACCCTTCTGAGTATTTTCAAGGATATCAAGAGAAGGTCGCCACAAACCTTTCTGACCTAAAACAATCACGGTTGAGCCTCCGAAAAGAAAGTAGCCTTTCTCTTCCCCACGTTTGAATTCATCAGTCCATTGATGAGACTGAATAATTTTTCCAACGCAAGTAGCGCCTACTTCAATGTAGGCGAGTTTACCGAAGTTTTTAGTTTCAAGGATTGAGCAATACCTTTCATTCTTAATAAAAATATCTCCACGCATTTTTAGTGCAATGGGATTGACCGAATCGTATGAACCTTTGATGGCAAAATGTTCAAGGACCCGCCCTGAATCAGGATAGTGATAACGGTGATAATCCACCGGACACAGACGAGCAATCATGAGTGGGCCACCTTCAAAATCTTTGTAGATCTCATCGTTGTTAATGAGATCCTTGGCGCGCAAATGATGTCCCTTCACAGGGTAAGTTGATGAGTCATCCATGGCCTCAAAACCAACGTAGCGGGCCTCAGCGAAAGCACCCATGCGATTTGGCTCCTCAACCCACGATCTTTTACCTTTTTTAAATTGCCTAATAAAAAACTCGTTAAAAGTTCTATAGGAATCCTTAATATCAATGGCCGGACGTGTGCCTGGTTCATAATCGTCAATATTGATGTCAAATTTCTCAATAAAAGGACGAACCTTTCTTTTAGAAGATGGAAGGTCTTGGAAGTAGCCATATATTTGGGAAAAAGTTTTAGAAGTGACGATGGGATTAAGAAGCCCCCCAAATGTTGAGCCATATAAAAAACGGATGAACTCATCTCCGTAAACTTTTTCTATTTCGACTTTATTGGTCACCCGGTTAAAATACTTAATGAGCGCCGGGTCATTATCTAAATCCATCATATGATGCCTCTTGGGAGATTTAAGTAAGCATAGTATAATTGTTTCGCAAACTTCGTCAAAAAAGGAGCACATCTGTTATGAAGCTTATACCCTTCATCCTTCTCGGCCTTCTTTACCTTACACCCGGATATACTCAGTTATTAACAACAGAAGAAAAGACGATTGAAATTTATCGGACTGCTCTTCCAAGCACCGTTAACGTTGCCAATATAAAACTGGCCCGCAATCTTTTCCATGGAGAGGTGGAGATGCCTCAAGGAGCGGGATCAGGCTTCGTATGGGACAAGAAAGGTCACATCGTAACTAACTATCATGTGGTACGAGGTGGGAATACTTTTGTTGTTACCTTTCATAATGATACCAAACAATACAAGGCCGAAATTGTGGGAACAGCACCTCAAAAAGATATAGCTGTTCTCAAACTATCTGAGAATCCGGCCACTCTTACTCCTATTAAACTTGGTCATTCTAAAAACTTAATCGTGGGTCAGTCTTCCTTTGCGATCGGTTCTCCTTTTGGACTTGATTACACTTTAACTACCGGAGTGGTTTCGGCACTAGGAAGGCAAATTGATGGTATTGGCGGTGTAAAAATTCATGACATGATTCAAACGGATGCTGCTATTAATATGGGTAACTCTGGTGGTCCCCTCCTAAACTCATCAGGTGAATTAATTGGGATGAATACTGTTATCTTCTCAACCAGTGGTTCAAGCGCTGGTCTTGGATTCGCTGTCCCTGTTGATACAATCAAAGAAGTGGTTCCTCAGCTTATCACTCATGGAAAAGTTATTCGTCCAGGTCTAGGAATTGGGATTGTTCCAGAGTCTATGAAAGAGCGACTTCTCCGAGATGGTAAAGGAATTATTATCAGCCATGTTGATGAAAAAGGTGCAGCTGCCAAAGCCGGTCTTCGTGGTCTTACCCACGATCGTTATGGTCGCATGTACTTGGGGGATATTATTCTTAAAGTAGATGGAAAGCCGGTCAATAATCTTGATGATATTTACCAAATTCTTGAGAAGAGAAAAGTCGGCGATAATGTAGAAGTTGAATATCGCCGAGAAGGTAAAGTTCAAAAAACTAAAGTTAAACTACAGGCCCTGTAAGTTCAGGGCCGCTTCTTTGAGAGTCTCCTCTCTTTTTGCAAAACAAAATCTTAGATAGTTCTCTCCTTCTGAAGACTTCATATAGAAGGCAGAAGGAGGGACTGTCGCCACTTTGTTATCCCGAATAAGTTTCATGGCATAGTCCACATCTTTGAGCTCTGTTTTATTTCTGATAGGAACCATCATAAAATAAGTTCCGCGAGGAATGGGAAAATCAAAACCTAAATTTCTAAGCTCTTTGTAAAAAAGATCGCGTTTTCTTTGGTATCTTGCTTGAAAATCTGGAACGTATGTTTCAAGACTTTTAAGTCCTTCAGCAATGGCCTCTTGGATAGGAGTTGTGACAGAGAAAGTCACATACTGGTGAACAAGACGGCAGGCCTTAGAAACCTCTGCATTGGCACAAATCCAACCGACCTTCCATCCGGTGAGACCGAATGTTTTTCCCGCACTGGAAATGGTAATAGTACGTTCTTTCATTCCATCTAAAGTTGCTAGAGGAATATGTTGAGCACCATCAAATAGCAGGAATTCGTAAACTTCATCACTCAGTACATAGAGATCATTTTCGATAGCAATGTTGGCAATTTCTTGAAGTTCACTCTTCTCCCAAACTTTACCTGTTGGATTATGAGGGTTATTGATGATGATCATTTTAGTCTTGGGAGTTACCGCTTTCTTCAACTCGGTCATATCAACTTTAAAATCCGGAGCATGCATTGTAAGTGGTACCACTACTCCACCGGCCATGTTGATTGAAGCGATATAAGAATCATAAAAAGGTTCAAGAACAATAACCTCTTCGCCTGGATTGATCATGGCCATGATAGTGACATAAATGGATTCTGTCGCACCTACCGTAACTGTTACTTCGGAGTCTTGGTCGTATCTGAGTCTATAAAAGCGCTCATAGTAAGAAGAGATCTCACGACGAAGATTAGCTGCCCCATGAAAAGGAGCATATTGATTATGTCCTTCATGAATCTTTTGTTCTGCAATTTTTTTGATGAATTCAGGGCCATCAAAATCCGGAAACCCTTGCCCAAGATTAACTGCACCATGTTCACGTGCAAGATTAGAAATCACACCAAAGATAGAATCTTTAAATTGATTCATTCTCGAAGCAACAGGTTTCATTTTTTACTCCTTTGGATCCATTGCATCTCGCACACCTTCTCCAATAAGTGAAAGCATAGTGAGAGTGAGGAATAACACTAAAGAAGGATAAACAGCAAGCCACCATCCTTCAGTAAAATGCTTTTGGGCCTGGTTAAGAAGCTCACCCCAACTTGGTGTAGGAGGAGTTAGACCAAAACCAAGGTAGTCTAAGCTTGCTAGAGCAACAATGTTTGCTGCGATATAAAAAGGAGAAAAAGTAATAATTGGTGAAAGAGAGTTAGGCAGTAAATGCTTAAAGAAAATAGAAATATGCCCTGCTCCTAATGCACGTGCTGCTTCTACGAACTCTTTCTTTCTATTTTTAAGAAACTCTCCGCGAACATAGTAACTAATATTAATCCAACCAAAAATAGAGGAAATAAAAATTAGTAATGTAAGCGAAGGCTTAAACATAGAAATAATAATAATGAGAAGGAAGAACTGAGGAACCGTTGAAAGAACCTCCACTATACGTTGCCCCCAAAAGTCAGTACGCCCTCCGAGATAACCCATGATCCCGCCGAGAATCGTTCCAACGGTGAAGGTAATGAGCCAGACGAGGAAAGCATAGGTCATGGAATACCTTAGACCATAAAGAAGACGAGCAAAAATATCGCGTCCTCTATCATCTGTTCCCATCCAATTTGAGGTTGTCGGCTGACTTGGATAATAATCAACTTCAGTATTGGATTCGTAAGGATTCCATTTAACTATTGGCCAGATGGCCCAACCCTCTTCGCCGAGATCAAATGACTTATAGTTCATCACCAAGGAATCATTTAATCCGAAAACTTTTGGATGGTATTTCTTAAAAACAGGAAAATAAATCTGACCTTCATAGCTCATCATGATGGGCTTATTGTTGGCCCAAAACTCAGCCGTGAAACTAAAAAAACAGGACAAACCAACGAGCCAGCAAGAAATGACTGCGAGCTTTCTTGATTTAAAGCGTCTCCACTTTTTGAGTGTTTCTTCATTTTTTAAATACTTTTCAATCATTGGAAATCAATCCTTGGATCAACGAGAATGTAGGCAAAATCAGAGAGAACGTTACCAATGAGGAATAGTAAGCTCTGAATAAATACAAGTCCCATGATCACGTTGTAATCACGAGAGAGAATACTTTTATAACTTAAAAGTCCGATACCATCTAACTGGAAAATCGTCTCAAGAAGAAGAGAACCAGCAAAGAAGACCATCAGAAATCCACCAATTCCTGTAACGATAGGAATGAGAGCGTTACGAAGAGCGTGCTTCATATAAACGGTTTTCTCATCTACTCCCTTGGCGCGAGCAGTACGAATATAGTCTTTTTTAATTTCTTCAATTAATGAGTTTTTCATAAGCACTGTTAACGAAGTAAAAGAGCCTATCGTGTAACAGATGAGCGGGAGAATAAAGTGATGGATTCGATCCCCGATTCTTTCAAAGAAACCTAGCTCGTCATACATCTCAGAATGGATTCCTCCCACTGGGAACAATTCAAGAAATGATCCTCCGGATAAGAAAACGATTAAGAGAATGGCCAGCATGAAAGAAGGTACGGAGTACAATACGAAGAGGATAATACTTGAGACCACATCAAAGGGAGAACCATTCTTTACGGCCTTCACGATCCCAAGCGGAATGGAAATTAAGTAACTCAAAAACAGAGAAACCACTCCGAACTGCAAAGAAACCGGAAATTTGGAAACAATCACATCAATGACCGGTTCCTCATAGGTAAAGCTCTCACCTAAATTTAGAGTTGCAATGTTTTTTAACCAGAGAAAATAGCGCTCATGAACAGGTTTATCAAAACCATACTGTTTATTGAGAGCTTCAAGAATTTCGTTTGAAACCCCATGAGTTCCCCCACGATTCCCGCTGTCCCCTGATGGACCTGCCCCACCGCCAAAACGCATCTGTTGAAGTTTTTGTTCAACAGGGCTTCCTGGTGCAAGGTTGATGATTCCAAACACTACTATGGTTACCCCTAGTAGTGTTGGAATTAAAATAGCTAATCTTCTTAGAAAATACTTTAACATAGGTTACTTCTCGATCGTCCAAAACTGCTGGCCAATAGCATACTGGAAAGTATCTTTTGGCTTTTGCATTCTTTTTGAATGTCCATAAAGAGTGTACTGAGGATTGAAGAAGAAAATGTAAGGAGCATCGTCAGCAATAAGCTTATGCACTTCTCTTAGCATTTTAATTCTCTCAGCTCTGTTGTAGTTCTGACGGGCCTCATCGATAAGCTTATCAACTTTAGGGTTTTTATAACCAATGAAGTTTGAACCTGTGTTGTTAGCTGAGCTTGAGTGCCAAACTTGTTTTGGATCCCAATCAACTCCACCACCTGACCAAGCAAGGCGAACAGCTTCGAAATTTCTTTCATCAAGAAGTTTAATAAATGAGTTCCACTCGATGTTTTTCATGTTCACGTCAACACCCACTTTGCGAGCATCTTCTTTGAACACTGTTAAGTACTTCATCATTTCAGGAGCTGGTTCCATGATTGTAAATGAAAGAGAAACTTTCTTTCCATCGATCACTTTATCTAAAATTCCATCAGAATCAGAATCACTCCAGCCAGCTTTTCTTAAAAGCTCCAGCGCTCCTTCAGGATTATACACAATAGGTTTTACATCCGGGTTTGCATAATCCGACTGAACATAAATTGGACCAGTGGCAGGAGTAGAAAGAGAGTACTCAAACTTTTCATTCATCATCTGACGGTTAAAGAGCATAGAAAGTGCCATACGCACGTCTCTATCCTTGAACTTTGGGTTCTCCATGTTAAAGCCAATAAAGCTGTAACCTTTTGGAGTTTTATTTTCAGTTTTAACTTTTACAATTCTCTTTTCCCAGATTGGACCATCTGTCTTTTTAGCAAATCCTTCGGGACGAAGAGTTAGAAAATCTAGGTCACCTTTTTTAAGAAGCTCTAGAGAAACGTTTTCTTCGCTCACAAAACGAAGAACAAGCTTAGGAATTGTGTTTTCTTTTTCATAAACACTGTTCCCCCACCAAGTTTCATTTTTATCTAAGACTAAGCGTTGACCTCTTGAATAGGTAGTAAGCTTATAAGGTCCAGTTCCGATAACTTCGCGACCTAGCTTCTCTTTATTTTCAGGATTTGAATAAAAGTGTTTTGGAAGAATTTTAAGAGTTGCCGCAATATCAAAGTTTTGGAAATAATCATCTCCAACTGTAAAGCGAACTTTGTTAGGAGCAAGAATTGTTACTTCTTTGATCGCTTCATAATACGGACGATACTGAACAGATTTCCAGTCGTCTGTCCAAATAACATCATAAGAATATTTTACGTCTTCAGCAGTGAACGGAGTTCCATCATGCCAGGTAACGCCTTCACGAAGAGTGAAATCAAAATGTTTTTTATCTTTTGAAATTTCCCAAGATACAGCTAGAGCTGGTTCCCACTCATAAGTATCAGGGTTATTACGAAGAAGACCTTCGAAAAGATACTCGTGTACAGCAGAAGTGTAAGCATCACTTCCTGAGAGAGGACTAAGAGTCGTAGGCTCTCCACCTAGATTGTAATAAGCAGTATTAGGGCTTTTCTTAGAACCACCAGTACAAGCTGCAATTACTAGCGACATCGCCAGAATAAGGCCAATTTGATTCATAAATATCTCCTTAAAAACTTTTATTTAACGATATAGAGGGCAGGATCTAAGGACCATCTATCTACTTTCAAGTTATGGTCCTCTATTCTATACAGTTCTAGCTTTGTGTCTATTTCATTCAATAGAGCTTCTGATTGTTTAAAGTGTGAGAAGGCTGTTGCCTTATCTTCCTCTAAAGCAGCTAGTTCTTTCTGCCATTCTAATTCGAGTTTTTGTCGCAAAACTTCGAAGCGTTTATTAACTGCATCAACTTTCTCAACATGACGCTCAAGCTCTCTGCGATTTCTCTCTTTTTTAGCTTCTGTTGCTAATCTTTTTTTTTGTAGAATTTCTACCAATTCTTGCGCCAAACCGATAGAGTTTTTTAAGTCTTCGCTCTCAAAACGTAGATATGTTCCCGTTGTAAAGTGAACTCTTCTTATACACTCCTCATATCGAGGGATTTTTAATAATAAATAATCGTTTGTTCTTCCTTCAACCGTGGCCAAACATTTTTGCATCGGATAGGACTCGTTCCAGAAAATGAGTCGATCAGATGCGTTAAGAAACTTTATATTCCCATAGTCAGTGCGAATACGAGCGATCTTAGCAGGCGCATTAAGACGGGAGATTCTCCCAGAGAATTCAGTGGTCAAGGTGTTTTGGAGAACCTGACTCCAAACAAGGAAGGGAAATAGGCAAAATATTAGTATTGGCATCAGTTAAATTATGCCAGATACCTTATAAATTTAAAGAGATTAATCTTTTCGGAGAATAATACCTGAGCGAAACTCTTTGGAGAATGGTGGGTCTTCAAATTTAAGTAAAGTGTAACCTTTCCCTACTAAGGCCAAAAGATCGGAGGATTTGCTGAAGTCAGCCGGATTTGATTTGGCATCTGGATGTCTGAGATTGGGAGTCTCATAAATTAGAACGCCTCCTGGCTTCAACCAACTTTTTAATTTATCCAATTCTTTTGGGGTTAAATGTTCAAAACACATGATCACGTCATAGGAAAGCTTCGTTGACCACTGCTCTTTCAATGTAGTCCAGGCCCAATTTACTCCGGTGGCCATGGAATCCGTAGGCCACTTTGATCTTTGGGAAGGTGGCTGGATACTTGTCACCTTATAGCCTTTAGAAGCTAGAAACAGTGCGCTCCTCCCCTCTTTAGAATTAATGTCGAGGACATCACCACCGGTTGGTAAATAGGATAAATTCTCTACTAAGAATTGATCAGGCCCTTTAGAGTGAGAACGATTATTTAATTCTGCCAAAGGATTTTTTTTAATACCAGTGAGCTGTTGATAACGATTGGGCCCAATAGGTTCTCGAGCAAAGGAAGAAAATGAAACGAGTAGCAGAAGTAAATACTTCATTCGTCCATCTCTACTTGATCTTCTTCTTGGTCCGCATGAAAGGATTGCACAAGCTCAGACTCAAATCCGAGTTCGGCATCTAGGAAAAGATTCAAAGTGTTTAAAACTTTTTCCATACGTATGATTTTTCGATCGATATAATCCTCAACAGTGTTGGGCATATCTTGAGTCTGATAGAGATACCAACTCATATCATCAACCAAAGAGTAGAATTGATCTAAGGATACAATAAGGTCAGTCCCACAGTGAGATAGATCTTGAATTGTCGTTGTCTCATAGCGGTTGTTGAATATTTTTGGAAAATGATCTCTTGTGCGTCTTAATGCAAAGATTTCTAGGTATTCAAGTTTACGATTTTTGATGCGATTAAAGACATTATTAGCATCAATTTTTAATAACAAAAGCACACGTTGTGTGGCTTCATCATTTTTACTTTTCACTTATACCCCTACTGAAGAAAGTCCGGCCCTCTTACCACCTGGCCAAGCTATTTTCTCTGTCTGCTTAAGTTCATAATACTTAATCAACTTGTTTGAGAGTATTCTAGCATCAATTGGGAGATTGATAAAAAAGTAATTTTTCGAATGAAAATGCACTTTAGAGTCATTACTCGATCCAAAGCTTGAAAGATTAAAAAAGCTAATTCTCTTAGACTTTAAAACATACTTAAGAAGATGGCGGGCATACTTGTTATAGTTCTTTAGCTCTTCTGCCTTAGTAATAGTGTTGAGAACAATAATATGTTCTTGATCAGTATTTGCCGCTAAGTTCTGTAATTGATCGACCTTAACTGGAACAAGAATAAAGTTTTGCTGATTAAAAAGAGCGCTAAAGTAGAAATACTCTTTAGGTAGTTCTGGTTGGCAAGTGAGGAAGAAGATTATAGTTTGTTCATCATTCATACCTCACTTATCGGAATTTATTTTTTTGATTTGAATATTGATTTTAGCTTCCTGACAAAACTTATCAGGATTCCTAATAGAAGCGAAGCTAGTCCTTGCCCTGTCGCCATCGGAGTAAGTGATACCGTAGCACAACTCAATCCTTGTGCTTCTGATGAATTTTCATAAGCAAGAGGTGAAACATAGCGAGTAAGCTGACGATCAATCATGATGTCGTAAGCCGCAGTCATGCCCTGCCGATCATCTTGATGAATTCCAACTCCATATCCCGGTTGAAGGTGAGGCCACATAATCGCATCCATCACATCTGAATGATCCAGTCCCATGGTGTGACCAAGTTCATGTCTAATAGTGGTGAAAAGATAATTTATATTTTTATTATGTTCATGCTTCCCATTAATTACAATCTCCGTGCGTGCAAAGTACGGTCCTTCCGTATAACGAATCGCCACCGCTAAAACTGATAGCTCATCCATCTTAGTTTCTTGGTAGAAGTTATTTGACCAACGAATGATATTAGAAGATTCACCTGCAGGAACAATATTCCAAATATCCAGTAGAGTTAAGCGCTGCCATTCATTTACTGCTTGGGCGGTTAAATCTGCAAGCGGCATAGGACTATTTTCAATAACAGAGATACTGATAGGTAGGTTTCTCCAATAGAATCCATTTTCAAAGTCTCGAGTAAATTTATAAGCATGAGCTGACTGAGTAATAGCGAAAATAAAAAGAAGGGTTTTCCACATGGTATTCATCCTGAAAAGTTTAATGGAGACCTAATTTATCGATCTGACAGAGCACTCCTTTTCGTAAGCTAAGTTTAAAAACTTCCCCAACCTTGGGTTTAAGAACTCCTGCGAGAATATCCACAAAGACTGTTTCTCCTAAGTCACCTTCTAGCGTTTCCACATTAGTAAAGGCTACTTTATTAACAGCGAATGCTGAATCTACGGCGGGTTCAATAATGGCCGCTACTTTACCTATAAACTGATCAGAGCACTGAGAATTCGGCGCTTGAACTACCGCTGGAAGTGAGGAAGCAAAAAATAGAAGAAGAAAGAAAATTGAGACGTTTTTCATAACCACTCCTTGGCATTCAAACATCCTCAAGCCTTGAGGACACCCCAATTCTGCGAAAAGAATGCCAAGGATAAACTATCGAATTTAAAGTTTTTGGAAAGACACTGGGGACAAAATGAAACTAGGCAGCTCAAGATAAAAGGGCACCACTTGGGTGCCCTTGGGGTGAGAAAATGGGAATTACATCATTCCGCCCATGCCGCCCATGCCGCCCATTCCTGGAGCGCCGTGAGCATGACCGTCATCTTTCTTAGGAAGATCTGCGATCATTGTTTCAGTAGTTAGCATAAGACCAGCAACTGAAGCTGCGTTTTGAAGAGCTGAACGAGTCACTTTAGTTGGATCAATGATTCCAGCTTTTACTAGATCTTCGTACTTATCTTCACGAGCGTTATAACCAAAGTTTGCATCCTTTGATTCTAGAATTTTATTTACAACTACAGCACCATCAAGTCCTGCGTTGAATGCGATTTGACGAAG
>Ga0079224_100003932_pt1 | contig 18993 bp, 15 predicted proteins | sample Stecom2015_FD_80414 | JGI IMG/M metagenome (GOLD analysis project Ga0079224, IMG submission 80414) | Agricultural soil microbial communities from Utah to study Nitrogen management - Steer compost 2015 | ecosystem: Environmental > Terrestrial > Soil > Agricultural land | place: USA: Utah... | reverse complement strand
TGATTCTATGTTTATGGATGGTGGACGGCGGATTTTTGAACGCGACGCCCTGAAGCCGCAAAATCTGGGCGAAACCCTCGCTCGATTTGCTTACTACTTCCGGCGTTACTGGATCGGCGTGGTGCTGGCGCTGGTGCTGATTACGGCCAATACGTGGGCACAGGTGGTTTCGCCGGAAATCATCGGTCAGGCGGTGGACTGCTATCTGTTCCCGACAACGCCGGATGCCTGCTGGTATGCACCAATCACGGCTGAGATGAGCGCCGCAGAACGACTGGCCGGTCTGGGGCAACTGGCGCTGCTGCTGGTGGCGCTTTCGATTGGTGGCGCGGTTCTGGCCGGTCTGGCGTTTTATTCCATGCGCTGGGCAGGGCAGCACGCTCTGGTCAAAATGCGGCAGGATTTGTTTGAGCATATTCACCGGCTGTCGCTGGGTTTTCATACCCGCAACGAAGCCGGCGACATCATGAGCCGTGTGACCAATGACATGGATACCATCCAGCAGGTGTTCAACTTCGCCCTGATGCAGGTCATCAGCGGCGGGCTGCTGATCGGATGGATTGTGGTGCGAATGCTGGAAACCAACCTGATCTACGCGCTTATCAGCCTGGCAATTGTGCCGGTGATGGCCGTGGCGACGGTGTACTTTTCCAGCCAGGCGCGGCGGGCATTCCGCAGGGCACGGCTGGAGATGGGTACAGTCAACGCCGACCTGCAGGAGAGTATCGCCGGGGCGCGGGAAGCACAGGCCTTCAACCGCGAGGAAGCGACTATCGCGCAGTTCGAGCGTTCCAACGAGGCTAACCGCGCCGCCAATATCCGGGCTGCGGTGTTCACCAGCGCGCTCAACCCGGTGCTGGAAGCCCTGAGTTATGTCGCGCTCGGTGTGGTGGTGCTGGTCGGCGGGATAGCGGTGCTGCGCAGCCAGCCCCTGCCGGGCGGCTCGATCATTACGCTGGGTACAGTGTTTGCCTTTGTGGCTTACGTGCAGCGGTTCAGCCAGCCTATCCAGCAGATAGCGACGCTGTGGACCAATGTGCAGAGCGCAATTGCCGGCGGCGAGCGTATCTTTGGCCTGCTCGATGAGCCGATTGACATCACGGACAAGCCGGGGGCGCAGGTGATGCCGGATATTCGCGGTCATGTCGAGTTTGACAATGTCCATGCCGAATATGTGAAGGGCGAACCTGTGCTGAAGGGTGTCAGCTTTACGGCGGAGCCGGGGCAGACGATTGCGATTGTCGGGCCAACCGGCGCGGGCAAGACCACGATCATCAACCTGCTGCCGCGCTTCTACGACGTGACCGGCGGGGCTGTGCGCATCGACGGTATCGATGTGCGCGATGTGACGCTGCACAGCCTGCGGCGGCAGATTGGGCTGGTGTTGCAGGATACCTTCCTGTTCAGCGATACGGTGCTGAACAATATTCGCTATGGGCGGCCCGAAGCGACCGACGAGGAAGTCATCGCGGCGGCTAAAGCGGTGGAAGCTGACACATTCATCGAGCGACTGCCTGAGGGCTACCAGACGATTCTGGGCGAGCGCGGCAGCGGCCTGAGCCAGGGGCAGCGGCAGTTGATCGCTATTGCCCGCGCCGCGCTGAAAAGCCCGCGCCTGCTGATTCTCGATGAGGCCACCTCCAGCGTAGACACACGCACCGAGCGGTTGATCCAGCAGGCGTTTGAGAAACTGCTGGAAGGGCGTACCAGCTTTGTGATTGCTCACCGTCTGAGTACTATCCGCAACGCCGATCAGGTTCTGCTGGTGAAGGACGGCCAGATCATCGAACGCGGCACGCATCAGGAACTGCTGGCCCGCGAAGGGGCATACTACGAGTTGTACATGAGCCAGTTCCGCGCTGAAGAAGAATCTCTGGCCAGCACCAATGGCAAATCTGCCGCGCAGCCGGAACCGAGCAGCAGCTAATGCTGTTGGCGACGGGCAAATCCGGGTAAAATCGAACGGTGTGTCCTGCGGGATGCACCGTTTTTGTTATGGAGACATGGGCGATGAGCAAGCCGGCGATTCTGTGCATTGCCAGCTACTTCAAGGGTGAGGCGTTTATCGAGGAAGCCAAGCGACAGGGCTGCCGCGTGCTGCTGCTGACCGAGGAACGGCTGGCGCATTCGCCCTGGCCGCACGATGCGATTGACGAATTTCACCTGACGCCCGATTTGAGCAACGAACGCTGGATCATCAATACGGTGTCGTATCTGTGTCGTGAGCGCCGTATGGATCGCATTGTTCCGCTGGATGAGTACGACGTACCAATGGCAGCGGCCCTGCGGGAGCATTTGCAGATACCGGGCATGGGCGAGTCGATAACCCGCCGCTTCCGCGACAAGCTGGCGATGCGGGTCAGCGCAAGGGAGGCCGGGCTGCCTGTGCCGGAATTTATCGGCGTGCTGAATTATGACCGGCTGCACGGCTTTATGACACAGGTCCCGCCGCCCTGGCTGCTGAAGCCGCGTACTGAAGCCGGCGCGATGGGAATCAAACGAATTGATAACCCCGATGCGTTGTGGCACTGGCTCGATCAGCTTGGCGACGAGCAGTCCTTTTTCCTGCTGGAACAGTATTTGCCCGGCGATGTCTATCATGTCGATTCGCTGGTGTGGGATGGCGCTGTCGTCTTTGCCAGCGTGCAGCAATATGGTCAACCGCCGCTCAATGTTGCGCACGAAGGCGGGGTGTTTATCACCCGGACATTGCCCGACGAGTCGGATGATGCGCAGGCGCTGCGGCAGCTAAACGATCGGGTGCTGCGGGCGCTTGGGATGACGCGCGGGGCGACCCATGCGGAGTACATCAAATCTCATGCCGACGGCCAATTCTATTTTCTGGAAGTGGCGGCGCGGGTTGGCGGGGCGCATATCGCGGATTTGATCGAACATGCTGCGGGTATCAATTTGTGGGCAGAATGGGCGCGCATCGTGGCGGCTGATGCGCGCGGCGAGGTGTATAGACTGCCAGAAACGAAAAAAGTGTATGCCGGCCTGCTTGTCTGCCTGGCGAAGCAGGAATACCCCGATCTGAATGCCTATGATGACCCGGAAGTGGTCTGGACGCTGCGCAAGAAAAATCACGCCGGGCTGATTGTCGCCTCACCGGATTTTGAGCGAATGCAGACGCTGCTCGACTCGTATGCGCAGCGATTCGCTGAGGACTTCCTCGCTTATGCGCCACCCAAAGATAAGCCGACAGAGTAGGAATTGATTCAATGAGCAAACGCCGCTTTTTCATTCTCGCAGGCATCGGCTTGCTGATCGCCGCAGTGGTCATGTTCGTCGTCATGGTGAACAATCTGCTGGCTCCGCCGTTTACCGGGGCGTTGATCGGCCCGCTGCTGGTGAACGGCCGGCCAATGATGTACCGGGTCGTTTTTAGTTGAGGTGATATGCCCCGGTTTTCCGCCAGCTATCCCGGCAGTCGCAGTCTGCTGACCATTCACGAGCGCATTGGCGCGCTGTCGGATTACGCCGGTCGCGGCGTCGTGATGGCCTTCATCGACGCCGGGTTCTACCCACACCCGGAAATCGCCGGGCGTGTGCTGGTACATGTCGATGCCGGCACCGACCAGATCACCGAGCAGACCGGCACAGATTACGATTCCGGCGATCTGGGCTGGCACGGCCAGATGACAACCGTGATTGCCGCAGGCGATGGCCGGCTGTCGGGCGGACGGTATCGCGGGATCGCCAGCGAAGCGCAGTTAGTGCTTGTTCGGGTGGGTACGCCGCGTGGGCAGGTCAAGGAGCCGGACATTCTGCGCGGTCTGAACTGGCTGGCTGATAATTGCCACCGCTTTCAGGTGCGCGTGGTCAACATTTCTGTTGGCGGCGATTTTGTCTGTGACGACCCCGATCATCCGATTTATGCGGTCATTCGTAAGCTGACTGCTGCCGGGGTGGTCGTGGTAGCGGCGGCAGGCAACCGGGCGCAGAATTTCATGGTTCCGCCGGCCAGCGCCACCGAGGCCATTACCGTCGGCGGACTGGATGACCAGAACGTGCTGGACGAAAGTCACTGGCGGTTGTATCACAGCAACTACGGTCAGAGTTACAGCGGCCAGCCCAAGCCGGATCTGATCGCGCCGGCCAGGTGGGTGGTTGGGCCGATCATGCCGGAAACGAGCGTTGCCCGCGAAGCCCGCTGGCTGGGCGCGCTGCTGCAATCGCCGGATGACGATGAAATCCGCCGGCTGCTGCGCCGGGGATATGCTGATCTTGGCCTGACGCGCCGGCAGGTGCTGGAGCCGGACGCCAATCTCTACGCGATGCTTCAGGCCCGGATTAATGCCCACAAGATTGTCGATGCGCATCATCAGCATGTCGATGGCACGTCGGTCGCCGCGCCTGTTGTGTCGGCGGTAATCGCCCAGATGCTGCAAATCAACCCTCGATTGACGCCGGAACAGATTCGATCTATCCTGTGCGCCACCGCCAGACCGCTGGCGGATTATCCGCCGGAACGTCAGGGGAGCGGTGTCATTCGTCCGGCGGATGCGCTGGCGCAGGTGTCTGAAAATACGGACTGAAACATGAACCGGGAATACCATCGCTGGCACAGCCCATCACTGGACCGCGATATGGAACTGCTCATCTTCGGCCACAGCGGGGCGAGGGTGTTGATCTTTCCGACATCGCAGGGGCGATTTTTTGAGTGGGAAGATCGCGGGATGATTGCGGCATTCAGCGAGCATTTGGAAAAGGGCTGGCTGCAAATGTTCTGCGTGGACAGCGTGGACGCGGAAAGCTGGTACTGCCATTGGGCGCACCCGGCTGAGCGAGCCTACCGCCATGCTCAATACGATGGCTATCTGGTCAATGAAGTGCTGCCGCTAATCAATCACAAGAACCCGAACCCTTATCTGATGACAGTGGGCGCCAGCTTCGGGGCGTATCATGCGATGAACTTCGGCCTCAAGCACTGTTTCGATGTGGATCGTATTATCGGCCTGAGTGGTATCTACGACATCCGGGGCTTTACCGGCGGATTTGAAAATGAACACGTTTACTTCAATAATCCCATGCAGTTTATCCCGAATGAGCAGGACCCGAACCGCCTGTATCGCCTGTACGAACTGGACATTATCATCGCTGCCGGGCGTGACGACCGGCTGATCCAGAGTTCGCGCGATATGTCACGGGTGCTGTGGGAGAAGGGTATCGGCAATGCCCTGCGTGAGTGGGACGGCTGGGCACATGACTGGCCTTACTGGCAGCAGATGCTCCAGTTGTATATCAACGGCAGCGATTGATGCGAGTTCGCGGTTGACAGTTTTCAGCCAATGGCTGAATACCAGATGTGACGCATTGGGCCGAGGCTCACGCTGGCGTCACAGGGTCCCGCCGAGGTTCCAGGGATTAAACTCGGATTCGCCCACGCCCTGCGCTTCGCTTTTCGACGGTTGACCGGAAGCTACCGCGATAACCATTTCCAGCAGTTCCGCTGCTGCCTGCTCCATCGATACATCTTCGAGCACCTTCCCGGCGTTGAAATCCATATCTTCTTCCATATGCCGGTACATGGTGCTGTTGGTTGCCACTTTGATGCTCGGCGCCGGCTTGAAACCGAAGGCAGACCCGCGCCCGGTGGTGAACAGGACCAGATTCGAGCCGCCGGCCACCTGCCCGGTCACAGACACCGGATCGTAGCCCGGCGAATCCATAAAGGTAAAACCGCGCGCTGTCACCGGTTCGCTGTAGTCGTAGACTCCCGTCAGCGGGGTAGTGCCGCCCTTCGCCACCGCGCCGAGCGACTTTTCGTAAATGGTGGTCAGGCCGCCGAGCTTGTTGCCGGGCGAGGGGTTGTTGTCAATTTCGATGCCCAGCCGCTGCGCATGGTCTTCCCACCAGCGTACTTTGGCGATGAGCTTTTCTCCAACTTCGCGGCTGATGGCGCGTCGGGTCAGCATGTGTTCCGCGCCGTAGATTTCCGGTGTTTCGCCGAGGACGACTGTGCCGCCTTGCCGCACAATTTCATCGGACACCATGCCCACCAGCGGATTGGCGGTCACGCCGGACCAACTATCGCTGCCGCCGCATTGCAGCGCAATCATCAGTTTCGAAATTGGCTGCGGGGTGCGCTCGACACTGTTGGCGATGGGCAGCAGCTCCTCTATCGCGTCGATACCTGCCAGCACCGTCCTGCGAATGCCTCCTTCACCCTGAATGGTCAGGCTCGGCGGAGTCAGGTTGCTGTCACCGTTCAGGCTGTAATTCGCCACCAGGTCCGCAATCTGATTCGCTTCACAACCCAGCCCGACAATGATATACGCGCCGATATTGACATGGCGGGCCATGCCGGCCAGTGTGCGTTGGAGCAGGATGTAATCTGCGCCGCCGATCTGCACGGCGCAGCCCGACAGGTGCGCCAGCGCGATCACGCCGTCGATATTGGGATAATCCGCCAGACGCTCCGGTGTAAAGTGATGCGCAATTTCGCGGACGGTATGCGCCGAGCAGTTCACCGTCGAAATCACGCCGATGTAGTTGCGCGTGCCCACCCGGCCATCCGGGCGCTGGTAACCCATGAACGTCCGGCGTTCGGCTTCCGGCACAAAATCCACCGGCTGCACATCGACGCCAAACTGATATTCCCGCGCAAAGTCCTGCACGCTCAGATTATGCGTATGCACATGATCGCCCGGCGCAATCGCCTCGCTGGCGAAACCGATGATCTGGCCGTAGCGCCGCACCGCTGCGCCGGCTTCGATGGCTTCCAGCGCGATCTTGTGCCCGTCAGGGATAAACTGCTTCACCGGCAGCGACAGCGCCGCGCCATTCAGCGTGATTCCAGCCTGAAGCGGGCGTTTGACGACCGCGATATTATCCGCCGGGTGCAGCCGCAGCGCCACGTTGTCAAAAGGCACTGTGCCCGCAGGCATCTCCTCGAACAGGTTTACATTACCCGTCATCCCTAGACTACTTTCACTCGATTTTTCAGCACACCGATACCTTCAATACTGATCGTCACCACATCTCCGGCAGCCAGCGTGAAATCAGCCGGCGGTACAATGCCGGTTCCGGTCAGCAGCACGACGCCATCGGGGAAGCTGTAACTATGCCCCAGATACTCGCCAAGCTCTGTGATCGTCCGCTTGATTCGATCCGTCGTGATGTCGCCCTCGAAAGCGATCGCTCCGCCGCGCTCAATCGTCAGGCTGATGGTCGTATCCGGCCACTGGCTGGTGTGGTTCAGGACGATGCCCGGCCCCAGCGCACAGGATGCCGTATACACTTTAGCCTGTGGCAAATACAGCGGATTCGCGCCCTCGATGTCGCGGCTGCTCATGTCGTTGCCTACGGTAAAGCCGACCACTTCCAGCTTCGGGTTATAGACCACCGCCAGTTCCGGTTCCGGCACTGACCAGGTTGCGTCTGAACGGATGCCAACCTCGCCCCCCGGCCCGACTGCACGCCAGCCCTGCGCCTTAAAGAAAATTTCCGGGCGTTGGGCCTCGTAGACGCGGGCATAAACATCACCGCCGTCCTGCGCCTCTTCCTGACGCGCAGCGCGGCTGCGTTCGTAGGTAACACCCGCCGCCCAGATTTCCTGTCCATCCACCGGGGCCAGCAGATGCGGCTGATCCGACGCGGGCGCATCGGCAAAACTCGCCAGCGGGTACTGACCTTCGGCTCTGGCGGGCAGTGCTTCGAGATCAGCGATGGCGTCGGCCACGCGGCCTACGCTCTGCCGCAGCCACGATGACACTGACGGAACTGCGCCGCTGATGTCGTAAACGGTGTCATTTGCCAGCAGGCCCACACGCGCTTCAGGCCCGGCCTGTGGGTGATAAAAACGTACCAGTGCGTTCATGAAAGTTCGCTTTCTGTGTCAGTTATCGCGTTTTATCTCGGATAAAGTCCAATGATGGCGTCGGGCTGATGGCTGTCCAACCGCCATCAACTACGATGGTCTGGCCGGTGATCTGGCCTGACTGTGGTGACAGCAGGAACAGCGCCGCATTGGCAATGTCTGCCGGTGTGGCGACCCGCCGAGTCGGCACGATTCGCCCCCACGATTCCGCGTAATTCGGATCATCCTGCAGGTTGCGCGGCGTCAGGGTGGCGCCGGGCGCAACACAGTTGATGGTGATGCCATGCGGCGAAAGTTCCAGCACCAGCGCCCGCGCCAGCATTTCCAGCCCGGCTTTGGTCATCCCATACGCCGAAAGATAGGGCACAGCCTGATGCCCGGTGACCGATGACATCAGCACGATACGTCCGCCAGTTCCCTGAGCGCGCATCTGCCGGGCGGCGGCCTGCGCCAGAAAAAATGATCCGCGCAGGTTGAGGCCGACGACCTGCTCAAATGCATCCGGCTCGTATTCAAAAAAATCACCCCACAGGGTCAGGCCGGCATTGGCAACGGCCATGTCCAGCCGCCCGAAGGTGTCCACAGCGGTTTGCACCATAGCGCGGATTGTGGCTACGTCGGATACATCACCAGCACAGGCCCGGCATATCCCCCCGGCAGCTTCGATTTCCCCGGTTGCGTCGTCCGCCAGCGCAGGGTCGATGTCATTGAGCAGCACCGACGCGCCCTGCAGGGCTAGTTGTCGCGCGATTTCGCGGCCAATGCCGACTCCGGCCCCGGTTACAATTGCCACCTGTCCTGTAAATGTTGCCATTGAGATTGCCCCCTGTCAGTCACATGCGTTATTATAGCAGGCCAGTATCATCTGTTCATCAACCATATTCCACGAGACAGCCAATGGTATTATCGACGCCAGCACCATCACTCGAAGCCATTCTCGGCAGCAGCGGCCACATCGAGCAAACCCGCACGCGCAGTTCTGGGCCAGCAGGCCAATTGCCGCTGACCGCAGATATGCTGCTCAACGAACCAAGCGGCAATCTGTTCGGCATGACGCAGAGCGTCGGCATGGGGTGGAATCCCGACGAAGTGGGCCGCACTCAGTATCTGATCCTGAGCACGCACGGTGGCCTGCGCGAGGAAGACGGTACGCCGCTGGCACTCGGCTACCACACCGGGCACTGGGAAGTGAATCTGCTGGTGCGTGCCGCTGCCGAAACCCTCCGTGAGCAGGGCGGGCTGCCGTTCGCAGCCTATTGCACTGATCCATGCGACGGGCGTTCTCAGGGGACGCCGGGCATGATGGACAGTCTGCCATACCGCAATGATGCCGCCATCGTCATGCGCCGCCTGATCCGTTCTCTGCCGCTGCGGGCCGGGGTGCTGGGTGTGGCAACCTGTGACAAGGGCCTGCCGGCCATGCTGCTGGCGCTGGCCGGTTCCGGCGATCTGCCGGGTGTGATGGTTCCCGGCGGGGTGACTCTGCCGGCTGTTGATGCCGAGGATGCTGGCACGGTGCAGACCATCGGCGCGCGTTTTTCGCACGACCTGATCTCGCTGGATTACGCTGCCACGATGGGCTGCCGCGCATGTGGGTCGCCGGGCGGCGGCTGCCAGTTTCTTGGCACGGCGGCAACCGCGCAGGTGGTCGGTGAGGCGCTGGGCCTGTCGCTGCCGCACAGCGCCCTGTCACCCTCCGGCGAGCCGACCTGGCTGGATATGGCGCATCGTTCGGCGCTGGCGCTGCTGCGTCTGGCGGCTGAAAGCATCTCTCTGTCCGCCATTCTGACACCTGCCGCGCTGGAAAATGCCATGCTGGTTCACGCGGCTTTTGGCGGCTCGACCAACCTGCTGCTGCATATTCCGGCTATCGCCCACGCCGCCGGCCTGAAGCAGCCCACCGTAGCCGACTGGAACCGGATCAACCGCAGCACGCCGCGCCTCGTCGATGCGCTGCCCAACGGCCCGAAGAATCATCCGACGGTACAGGTATTTATGGCCGGCGGCGTGCCGGAAGTGATGCTGCATCTGCGGGATATGGGCCTGCTCAACACGGATGTCCTCACCGTAACCGGCGAAAAACTGGGCACGGTCCTGGACTGGTGGCAGCAAAGTGAACGCCGCCAGCGGGCGCGCCAGCGGTTGGCCGACGGCGATCAGGTTGACCCCAATCAGGTGATTATGGACGCGGATACAGCGCGCAGCAGCGGCCTGAGCAGCACTGTCGTGTTCCCAACTGGCAACATCACACCACAGGGATCGGTTATCAAGGCCACGTCGATTGATGCATCCGTTGTGGATGCCGACAATGTGTACCGGCATCGCGGTCCGGCGCGGGTATTCACTTCGGAGCGTGCTGCCATCGAGGCGATCAAAGGCCGCAGCGCCAACCCCGTCAAGGCCGGTGACGTGGTGGTGATGATCGGTGTGGGGCCGATGGGAACCGGTATGGAGGAAACCTATCAGGTGACATCGGCGCTCAAGTTTATCCCCTGGGGCAAGACCGTCCCCGTGCTGACCGATGCGCGTTTTTCCGGCGTCTCGACCGGCGCATGTATCGGGCACATCGGCCCGGAAGCGTTGGCCGGCGGGCCGATTGGCAAGCTGCGTGATGGCGATCTTATCGAAATTGTTATTGATCGCGACAACCTGACCGGCTCAGTCAATCTGGTGGGCACGCCGCAAGGTGATCTGACACCCGATGAAGCGGCGCGTCTGCTCGACAGTCGCCCGCCGCATCCTGATCTCGCGCCGCACCCGCTTCTGCCGGATGACACCCGATTGTGGGCGGCGCTGCAAGCAGCCAGCGGCGGCACATGGGCTGGCTGCATCTACGATACGGAGCGGATTATCAAGGTCCTGCAGGCCGGGATGCAGGCGCTGGGGGACAATGGATACTCGTTGTGATCCGGCATGTGAAACCGAATGAAGCAACCATCTGATCTTGATTTTGCGCCTCTGCGTGATTGCGTTCCATATATTCTGAGGAGAGAAAAGGATGACTACACTCACAGGCAAGAACAGTATCGCCGGAAACTGGAGCGCGGAAGGCACGCAAACCTTTACCAGTGTGGACCCGCGCACCCGACAGCCCGGCAAGGTTCAGTTCCACAACGCGACGGCGAGCGAAATTGACCGCGCAGTCAGTGCCGCAGCCGAGGCATTCCGGCAAACACGGCATTATCCTGCCAGCCGACTGGCCGACTTTCTGGATACAGCAGCGGCGGAAATTGAGAAGCTGCGCGACGAACTGATCGAAATGGCAGATTATGAAACGGCGCTCGGTTCAACCCGGCTGACCGGCGAACTCACACGCACGACCAACCAGTTGAAGGCCTTTGGCAATCTGCTGCGCGAAGGTTCTTATGTCGAGGCTATCATCGATACCGCGCTGCCGGATCGCCAGCCGCTGCCCCGCCCGGACATCCGCCGCATGTTGATTCCGATTGGGCCGGTGGCGGTGTTTTCGGCCAGCAACTTTCCCTTTGCCTTTGCCACCGCCGGGGGCGATACCGCGTCGGCCTTTGCAGCCGGCTGTCCGGTGATCGTCAAGGGGCATCCGGGCCATCCGGCCACCACAGAACTGTTTACCGCTGCCCTCAACAACGCGATTAATATATCCGGTTTTCCGGCGGGTTTCTTCTCGATGGTCCAGGGTGACAGCGTGGAAGTCGGCCAGACCCTGGTCAAGCACCCGCTGCTGGAAGCGGTGGGGTTCACCGGCTCGTTGCGCGGCGGACGTGCCATCTACGACACGGCGGCGCAGCGTCCCCGGCCCATCCCGGTTTATGCTGAAATGGGCAGCATTAATCCGGTGGTCATCATGCCCGGCTCGGTCGAAGCGCGCGGCGATGCCCTGATCGACGCGCTGGCTGCCTCGGCCACGCTCGGTGCAGGCCAATACTGCACGAACCCCGGCCTTGTGCTGATGCTGGACAGCCCGGACACAGATAAATTTATCCAGCGTTACACCGAAGCCATGACCGCCAGAGAGCCGCAGGTCATGCTCAACGCGGCTATCGAAAGCGGGCTGGCGCGCACAGTGGAACAGACTGTCCGGTCCGGCGGGGTCGATCTGCTGGCCGGCGGCGAGACGGTGACCGGCGGCGGCTTCTGCTATGCGCACACGGTCATGAAAGCGGATTCGGCGGCCTTCCGCAGCAACCCACAACTTCACCACGAGCATTTTGGGCCGGTGACTCTGTTTGTTACCTGCGCCTCGCTGGATGATATGCGCCTGACTCTGGAGTCCATCGAAGGGCAGCTTACCGGCACGATTCACGGCGAGGATGACGAGATTGAAGACGCGCGCCCCCTGCTGCAAGCCCTGACCGAAAGGGTGGGGCGGCTGATCTGGAACGGTGTGCCGACCGGTGTCGAAGTCAGCCACGCGCAGCAGCACGGCGGCCCTTACCCGGCCACGACAGCGCCCTGGTCTACCTCTGTCGGCATGATGGCTATCAAACGTTTTATGCGCCCGGTGGCTTATCAGAATATCCCGCCGGCGCTGCTGCCGGACGCGCTGAAAAACGAGAACCCGCTGAACATTCTGCGTATTGTCAATAGTGAATACACCCGCGAGCCGATCAAACCATGACCGCTGTACGGGAAATGCTCGAATTCGCGCTGGACTGCGCCTGGAAAGCCGGTCGAATCTCGCTCGGTCATTATCAGAATGGCATCCATGTCGAACGCAAGGCGGATAATTCGCCAGTGACTATCGCTGACCGTGAAGTCGAGCAGATGCTGCGTGAACGCATCACCCGGACATGGCCGGAACACGGCATTATCGGCGAGGAATATGGCGAAGTCCCCGGCAAGAGTGAATATACCTGGATTGTCGATCCGATAGATGGCACGAAGTCGTTCACCTGCGGCGTGCCGTTTTACGCCAACCTGATCGCCCTGATTGATGCCGAAGGGCCGCTGATCGGCGTGGCACATTACCCGGCACTCAACGATATGATCTATGCGGTGCGGGGGCAGGGCTGCTTCTGGAACGGGCGGCGCTGCCACGTCTCGGCGGTGGATAAGCTGGAAGATGCCGCCGTGATGACCACCGACGTGGACATTCTGCTCAAGCCAGAGCAGGCCGCCGTCTGCCGGCAGTTGCTGGAACGTGCCTATTTTCGCCGCACCTGGGGCGACTCCTATGGCTATGCGCTGGTTGCCACAGGGCGGGCAGAGATTATGATCGAACCGGCGCTGGCCGTGTGGGATGCCGGACCATTTCCTGTCATCATGGCCGAAGCCGGCGGTACATTTACCGACTGGCGCGGCAATGTCGATATTTACGCCGGAAATGCTGTTGCTACCAATGGCGTATTGTATTCACAGGTGATGGAAATCATCGCGGGCTAGATTTTTTCCAGCACAAACATGGGCACAACCGAGCCGCCGCCCGCCGTGACGTTTAACAGCGTCTCGGATGACAGGCGCGTCAGGCAGCCGCCGACAGTTTCGCCATAAAAGGCGTAGGGGTCAGCATCTACAAAACGCGCGCTGATGTCGAGCGTGCCATCGGGCAGGATCGTGGGAAAATCGCGGTAGACAACCTTGGCTTTTTCCTGAACGACAAACGGCGTCGTCAATGCGGTCCGCAGGGCGTCGTCCCACTCCTCCGCCGAACACTGCCAGCCGATGACGACGCCCTTGCCGCCATACTCATCGTTGGGCTTGAGTACCAGCCGTTCGCGGTGGGAGTCGATAAAAGGCAGCAGGTCGATCTCTTTGCCCTGATACAGTGTCCTGCGCTCCTCAACCCGCCGTGTCCAGGGGATGTGGGCGTTAATGGCGCGGCGTTCATCGGCATCGAACAGCGCCGCGTTGCGTTCGTCGCTGAGAACAGCGAGGCTGGCCTTTTTCGCCAGCAGCTTGGCGCTGAGGGAATTGGTCATCAGCATCCGACGCTCGCGGATCGCCTGCACAATCGGGTTATGCGCGCTCATGCGCTGGATCAGTTCACTAATCAACACCCGCTTGTAGATCAGATTCACGCGGAAGTCGCCGGCCCACAGCGCGCCGCCGCGATATTCCATTTCACGCGGGTCGGCCAGCACCGCCGGGATACCATTGCGCTCGAAATACTGGCGGGTGATTTCATGCTCGCTGCGCGTGGGCACATCGGCCCAATCGACGATGGCGATGCGCGGCTCGTCGCGCCCACCCCACTGGTGATAACCGCGCAGCAGCGCAGCCTGAAGCTGGCTGAGACCGGGCGTATATTCGACGTGATAGTGCTGCTGGAAGCGGCGCATCGGCTCCAGCTGCATGAACACATCGGCCAGCCCATCGCCATAGCCGATTCCGGCGGGGGTCTCGGCGTTGTACTCGACAAAACTCAACGACCACTCATCGGCGCTGAAAAAGGCGTCCAGCCGCGAGCTGGTCCAGGGTACGTCGATAGGGTCATCGAGATGAAAGAGTTCTTCTTCGTAAGGTTCGAGCGCAAGCTGGGCGCGCAGGGCGGGGTTTTGCTTGGCAGTCGCGTGGACCTTGGCAAACGCTCGCAGCACCAGTTCCGTTTCGCGCCTGAGATAAGCCCATTGTTCGCGGACATAAAAGTGAGGTCGCAGCACACGACACAGCGGTCTGTCGCCAAAGTACAGGCCACGCTCGCGCAGCAGGACGTTCAGTTTTTCGTTCGCCTCCGCTGCGATTTCCGGCGTCAGCAGGCTGTGATAGCGATCAATGGCTTCGGCGATCATTTCAGGTACTTGCGCCACTCGTAGCGCGTCATCGTAGCTGCCTTCGATTTCGCCATGCGGATGGTCATCTCGGCCATGTGCGTCACCATCCAGTCGAAATGTCTCTGCCCCACTGAATTCACATCCATATCCGGCGCGGGGTTCCTGAAGTCGATGGCATACGGCACACCATCGCGAATGGCGAATTCGACGGTGTTCATGTCGTAACCCAGCGCGCTGTTGATCGTCAGACAGTCGGCGACGATACGGTCATACAATGCTGCCGGAAAACCGTGATCTTCATAGTAATGACGCTGGTTGGGGTCGTAGCGCATCACATAGATGTCCTTCTGCCCCAGACACATGCAGCGCGCGTAATCGTCCCAGCGGATAAATTCCTGCAGGATCATCGTCAGCAGACCGCTCTCATCATAGCGTGCCCACAGTTCTTCCATTGTGTGGACGACATGTACCTGCTTCCAGCCGCCGCCGTGTGCATCCTTGAGCACACAGGGAAAGCCGCCGACCATCTCCACCAGCCGATTCCAGTCCAGCGGAAATTTCAGGTTGCGCAGGCTTTTCTGGTGGTCGATGCCGGGCACATAGTCTTTGTTGGGCAGGACGACTGTCCGGGGCGAGGCCACGCCTGCCTTCGTGATGAGCGACGCGCCGAAGAACTTGTCGTCCGCCGTCCACATGAACGGGTCATTGACTACCTTCACGCCCTGAAGGGCGGCGTTTTTCAGATAGGAGCGATAATACGGTACTTCATGCGAGATGCGGTCAACAATAACCCGATAGGGGTTCGGCTCGTTCATCAGCGTGCCGTCCAACCTGATATACTCGGCAGTCACCCCCTGATTACGCCGGTTGACTTCCTCGATAAAGGCCGGGGGCCACGACCATTCCATGCCGACCAGCAGGCCGATCCGCAGCGGTTCCGACATCGCCTCCCTCCACAACTGCGCTACCCGGATTAAGCGCGCAATTATAGCGGGTTGGTGACGACGCGCGCGAATCTTGCTGCGCTAGCGTGCCCCTAACGTGACGGGGACATCCATGAATTGTCCCTCGCGCACAATCGTCAGGGTGACGGTGTCGCCGGGGCGGAAGTGTTGTTCCAGATAGATGAGCATATCGTTGCGGCTGAACATGGGTTCCCCGTTGATGGCGGTGATGATGTCGCCGCCGGAATACACATAACGCCCACGCCGCACGAAGACCTCTGCGGCGCGCAAACCAGCCTGCATCGCTGCCCCACCGCGCCCCAGCCTGACGATCAGCAGGCCGCGCCGCACGACGCTGTTTTCGCCGGGGGTCACTTCTGTACCCAGTTCGGCCACTTCGACGCCGAGATCGGGGTGCAGATAGCGTCCGCTGGCGATCAACTCGGGCACGACACGTTTTATCACACTGGCAGGAACCGCAAACCCGATACCTACCGAGGCCCCGGTTGGCGAATTGATGGCCGTGTTCACGCCGATCACCCGCCCGCGTGTATCCAGCAGCGGCCCGCCGGAATTGCCGGGGTTAATGGCTGCATCGGTCTGAATGGCCTGTCCGACCAGCGCCCCGGCTTCAGTTTCGAGGCGGCGGCCCAGCGCGCTCACTATGCCGACAGTCAGCGTGCGTTCCAACCCGAAGGGATTGCCGATTGCGACCACCGTCTGGCCGACGCGCAGCGCATCGGAATCGCCCATTTCCAGCGGTACAGTCACATCCGCCGGCGCATCCACTTTCAGCACCGCCAGATCGTTGTACGGATCAACCCCGACAATTTGTGCCGGCACCGAATCACCCGTCACCAGCACCACATCGACTTCAAAGGCGCGTTCAATGACATGATAATTGGTGACGATGTGCCCCTGTGTATCGTAGAAAAAACCTGAGCCTGTCCCCTCGCGCGCGCGCATACCGAAAAACGGGCTGAGCGTTTGGGTGCGGCTGATGATATGCACGACCGACGGGCTGACACGTTCGTACAGGTTAATCAGCACCTGATCCTGCGCATCCATCTGGGCAAAAAGAGCATCCGGGAGCAGGGTAGGCGTGGGGATAGTCTGCGCGACCTGCGCAAGTGGCGCAGCCGCCGGGGCAACCAGATTGTACACCGCGACGGCTGTGCCTCCGATCAGCACACCGACTATGAAGATCACCCCGACAGTCAGTATCCAGAAAACACGCATCGAATTTTCCCCGGATCAGAGACTCAACGATCATCTATGATTGTAGCAGGGGTTGCCCCTGCACATGAAGCCTTAGCCCAGGGTTCCACCGGCTTTCAGCACCAGATGGTGAAATCGGGTTTTTGATGTTTATGATTCAGCTTCTGCCCAGTACTTCACGCTCTATCTGTCGGAGATAGTCGGCGGCTTCGGGCGTGTTTTCTGGCGGCGCCCAGGGCGCGAACTGCTTGTGCGTGCGCGCATCGTACGGCCCCTGAATAATTTCCATCACAGCCGATGGCTCCAGCACGACCAGCGCATGATAGGTGCGCGGGGCGATGTCCACGATCTTCACCGGACCCCGCTCCGCCAGCACGCAGACGGTTTCGATTCGTCCCGCATCGTCAAAGTGCAGCACGGCGACCTTACCGACAAGGATCGAGAACAACTCTACCTTGTCGGGGTTTTCGTGTTTGTGAGGCGGGGTGTATGTGCCGGGAATCATCGCATTGACCATACGCTGAACCGGCTCTTCGTGATCGTGGAGGCGGTAGATCGTGCGTTTGCGCGGTGACGCTGCTGCCTGCACGATCAAATCCTCGATCATCTGCTGCGTGATGGCGCGGATCATCAGACCCCCGCGTAGGCGCTGAAGCCGCCATCTACCGGAATGATTGTGCCCGTGACGAACTTTGCGCCATCAGAGACCAGCCACAACAGCGCGCCAACCAGTTCATCCGGTTCGCCAAAGCGGTTCATCGGGGTGTTATCGACAATCTGCTGGCCGCGCTGGGTGTAGGAACCATCTTCGTTGGTGACGATGCGCAGATTCTGGGTGGTGATAAAGAAACCCGGCGCGATTGCGTTCACACGGATTCCGGGGCTGTATTCTTTGGCGAAGTAGATTGCCATCCACTGGGTAAAATTATTGATGGCGGCCTTGGCGGCGGCGTATGCTACGACGCGGGTCAGCGGACGATCCGCCGCCATCGACGAGATATTGATTATCACGCCTTCGCCTTTTTCGACCATCGGTCTGGCGAAAATCTGCGAGGGCAGCAGCGACCCCATGAAGTTGAGATCAAACACCCAGCGCAGCGCCTCTTCGGGCAGATCGAAGAAACTGCGGGCATTATCGGGCGTGGTCATGGCTTCAGGCCGGTTGCCGCCGGCGCAGTTGACGAGAATATCGACTGTCCCGAATTCAGCGATGACCTTTTCGTAGGTGGCTTCCAGCGCACTTCTGTCCAGCACATCAGCCGCCAGCGCCATGGCTGTGCCGCCCTCAGCGGTGATGGCGTCAACGGTTTTTTGTGCCTTTTCGACAGTCGTGCCCATCACGACGACGGTGGCCCCGGCCTGTGCCAGCCCTCTGCAAAACGCGGAACCGAGTACGCCGCTGCCGCCAGTGACGACAGCTACTTTGCCGGTAAGGTCGATGGTGTACGGCATTGTGATTTTCTCCGTGTGTCAGTCCTGGAAGGGCGCGATGTGGCGGTCAAAGTGTTTCTTGATGACCGCGTTGTAAGTATCCGCATGGGCGTATAACACGTCGTAGATCGGCTGGCGATAGTGGGCCAGCACCGAACCAAAGGTGACGTGCAGCACCTCGCGGGCGTCGAACTGCTCAAACAGGTCAAGCAGTTGGGTATCGGGCGGGTTGGCGGGGACCTTCGAGACTTCAGCCGAGACATGATATGATGCGCGATCTGTCGGGTAGCGTTCGATGGCGAAATCCAGTATTTCGCGGAACAGCGGGATATTGTGCATGGCGATCACGCGGAGGGCTTCCAGCCAGCTTGTCCCGGCGGTTTTCAGGTGGACGTACTGGCCGGTGTACTTGTAGATGATCGGGTAGATGCTGAATTTGTCCGAGCCGGTGTGGATGCTCAGTTTGTACGGCCCCAGTTCGCGGGCGATTTTCGCGTGGGCGGCGAAGTCCTTCTCGAATACAGCCAGGTCACCGATGTAATCCACGCCTTTCTCAAAACTGCCGACAAATCGCGGGGCCAGGCCCTGAAAGTTTATGTTCAGCCGCTTCAGTTCCGAGGCGATAAAATAGTGTTCCGCCGGGCTGGTGGGCGTATCGGTCTCATCGACTGAGACTTCGAGATCGTAGGGCCGGCCCTGGAACTGCGAGTCGATGTGGCGAGCAAGGCGGGCGACGTGTGCGATGGCACGGCTGTATTTACCGGTGGCCCGCAGCAGGGCTTCTTCATCGATTGGGCCGCCCGGTGACTGGCCGATATAGCGTTTCCTGAGGTCCGCGGCGCTGATTTCCAATTCATCCCAGGGCAGGCTGTCGAATTTTTGCTGGAGC